>Ga0123328_1003306_pt1 | contig 13869 bp, 12 predicted proteins | sample BioC12SIPDNA_2_FD_89702 | JGI IMG/M metagenome (GOLD analysis project Ga0123328, IMG submission 89702) | Anaerobic biogas reactor microbial communites from Washington, USA - Biogas_R1_A C12 SIP DNA | ecosystem: Engineered > Bioreactor > Anaerobic > Unclassified | place: Washington, USA...
GCGGCCGTGTGTCCGTTGCGGAACTGGCGGAAGGCGTCCGCTCCGGAGATATGCGGGGAATGCCCGGCATTCTCCAGACTGCGGTAGCTCAGGCGCGGGATGTTTTAGGTGCCACAGGAGACCCGCAGCTGGCAGACTTTGTACTGGACCGGGCATATTTCAGCGACATGTTTGATCTGGCCAAAAGAGTGGACAGTCCCTTTTTGGAGGGTTATGTGCGCATCTCCATTGATGCGGCGAACCTGCGCTCGGTGGTGCGGACCATGCGTATGGAAAAGGGCCCGGACTTCCTCAGGAGCGTCCTGTTCGACCGCGGAAACATCACCACCGACCGTATTCTCAACGCCCTGTCCGCGGGCGGCTCGCTGGAGGAGCTCTATGCTACCTCCGTTTTGAAGAATGCGGCCGAAGCGGGCGTGGCGGCGCTCAGCGGCGGTCCGCTGACCCGCTTTGAGAAATTATGCGACAATGCGGTAAGCTCCTATCTTGCGGGCGCGAAGTATGTGGCTTTCGGCGAGGCGCCTCTCATCGGCTACCTGGCCGCCAAGGAGACCGAACTGACTGCCATACGGATTGTCATGATGGGCCGTATGGCCGGTCTGGACACGGATACCATCCGGGAAAGGCTTCGTGAATCGTATGTATAAAATTGCAGTTTTGGGTGATCGGGACAGCGTTCTGGGCTTCAAGGCGCTGGGGCTGGATGTGTATCCGGCGGAACATGCCGACGAGGCCAGGGAAATTCTCCACAGGCTGGCAAAAGAAAACTACGCGATCATTTATCTTACCGAGCAGTTTGCCGCCCGTATGGAAGCCGAAGTATCCAAATATAAGGACGAGCTTACGCCCGCCATTATCCTGATCCCCGGCAAGGAAGGCTCCCTGGGTATCGGGATGGCAAACGTGAAGCGTGCCGTCGAACGGGCGGTCGGCGCGGACATTTTGTAACAATGCAGGCCGCCCTGCGGGGCGGCTGTGGAAAGAAGGTTGAAACGATTGAGCAGCGGAAAAATTGTTAAGGTTTCCGGCCCGCTCGTGGTTGCCACCGGTCTGGCCGACGCCAATATGGCCGACGTGGTTCGCGTGGGTGAGCAACGGCTCATCGGCGAGATCCTGACCATGAACGGCGACTCCGCCTCCATCCAGGTCTACGAGGAAACCTCGGGACTTGGCCCCGGCGCAAAGGTGGAGACGACCGGCTCTCCTTTGTCGGTGGAACTGGGTCCGGGCCTCATCGAGAACATCTATGACGGCATCCAGCGCCCGCTGGTGAAGATTATGGAGCAGGTGGGCGCCAACATTACCCGAGGCATCGAGGTGCCCGCGCTGGAGCGTGAGAAGAAGTGGGCCTTTGCCCCCACCGTTTCCGCCGGCGCGAAGGTCATCGGCGGCGATGTAATCGGCACCGTACAGGAGACCCAGGTGGTGCTTCATAAGATCATGGTGCCCCCGGGCCTGTCGGGAACCATTGAAAGCATCCAGGCCGGCTCCTATACCGTACTGGACACGGTTGCCGTACTGAAGAAGGACGACGGAGAGACCGTAAACATCACCATGATGCAGAAGTGGCCTGTCCGTGTGGGCCGTCCCTATAAGCACAAATATCCCCCCAAAGCCCCTCTGCTCTCCGGGCAGCGGATTATCGACACCCTGTTTCCCATTGCCAAGGGCGGCACCGCCGCTATTCCCGGCCCCTTCGGCTCGGGCAAGACGGTGATGCAGCACCAGCTGGCCAAATGGTCGGACGTGGATATCGTGGTCTACATCGGCTGCGGCGAACGCGGCAACGAGATGACCGACGTGCTGCGGGAGTTCCCCGAACTGCAGGACCCCCGCACCGGCGAGACTCTGATGAAGCGCACCGTCCTCATTGCCAACACCTCGGATATGCCCGTGGCTGCCCGTGAGGCCAGCATCTACACCGGCATTACCATTGCGGAATATTTCCGTGACATGGGTTACGACGTGGCCGTTATCGCCGACTCCACCTCCCGCTGGGCCGAAGCTCTGCGCGAGATGTCCGGACGTCTGGAAGAGATGCCCGGCGAAGAGGGCTACCCTGCTTACCTCTCCTCCCGTCTGGCGCAGTTCTACGAGCGTGCCGGCAGCGTGGAGTGTATGGGCAGCGACGCAGACCGCCGCGGCTCCCTTACCGCCGTGGGCGCGGTCTCCCCTCCGGGCGGCGACTTGTCCGAGCCCGTCTCCCAGGGCACGATGCGCATCGTCAAGGTGTTCTGGGCGCTGGACGCCTCTCTGGCCTACCGCCGCCACTTCCCCGCCATTAACTGGCTGAACTCCTACTCCCTCTATCTGGATTCTCTGAAGGAGTGGTACGACGACAATCTGGGCAAGGATTATATGAGGCACCGCGAGCAGGCCATGGCCATTTTGCAGGAGGAGTCCAGCCTCAACGAAATCGTGCAGCTGGTAGGCAAGGACTCCCTCTCTCCCAATGATCAGCTCACTCTTGAGGTGGCAAAGATGATCCGGGAGGACTTCCTGCAGCAGAACTCCTTCCTGGAAATCGACTGGTATTCTTCCTACGACCGGCAGTTTAAGCTGCTGTCCATCATTCTGGAGTACGGCAAAATCTGCCGTGCCGCCATCGGACGGGGCGCCGATATCAGCGAACTGTTTGCCATTTCCGTCCGGGAACGGATCGGCCGTGCCAAGAGCATTCCTGAGGACGAGTACGCAAACGCCTACGCAGCCATCTCCGCTGACATGGCGGCCGAGATCGAGGCCATTGCGGCGAAGAAAGGAGAAGACTGATGATTCGGGAATATAAGACCATACAGGAGATCTCCGGGCCGCTGATGGTTGTGCACCATGTCGAGGGCGTCACCTATGACGAGCTGGGCGAGATTGAGCTGCCCAACGGCACCACCCGCCGCTGCAAGGTGCTGGAGGTCAATGGCGACAGCGCCGTGGTTCAGCTCTTTGAGCCCTCCGCCGGCATCAATCTGGCCGAATCCAAGATCCGTTTTCTGGGGCATCCCCTGGAGCTGGCCGTGTCGGGCGATATGCTCGGCCGGGTCTTCAACGGCATGGGCCATCCCATCGACGGCGGCCCCGAGATTTTGGCCGCCGAGTACCGTGACATCAACGGCCTACCCATGAATCCCGCCGCCCGGGACTACCCCAACGAGTTTATTCAGACCGGCATCTCCACCATCGACGGCCTGAACACCCTGGTGCGCGGGCAGAAGCTGCCTATCTTCTCCGGCTCCGGCCTGCCCCACGCCAATCTGGCGGCTCAGATCGCCCGTCAGGCCAAGGTGCTGGGCGGCGCCACCAACTTCGCCGTGGTCTTCGCCGCGATCGGCATCACCTTTGAGGAGGCGGAATTCTTTATCCAGGACTTCCGCCGCACCGGCGCCATCGACCGCACCGTGCTGTTTACCAATCTGGCCAATGACCCCGCGGTTGAGCGTATCGCCACCCCGCGTATGGCGCTGACCACGGCCGAGTATCTGGCCTTTGAGAAAAACATGCATGTGCTGGTCATCCTCACCGACATCACCAACTACGCCGAGGCTCTGCGCGAAGTTTCCGCGGCCAAGAAGGAAGTGCCCGGACGCCGCGGATATCCCGGCTACCTGTACACCGACCTGGCCACCATGTACGAGCGGGCCGGCCGCCGGCTGGAGCAGGAAGGCTCCATCACCATGATCCCCATCCTCACCATGCCCGAGGACGACAAGACCCACCCCATCCCCGACCTCACCGGCTATATTACAGAGGGTCAGATCATCCTTTCCCGTCAGCTTTTCCGCGCGGGCGTCAACCCGCCGGTGGACGTGCTGCCCTCCCTGTCCCGTCTGAAGGACAAGGGCATCGGCGAGGGCAAAACCCGGGAGGATCACGCGGGTACCATGAACCAGCTTTTCGCCGCATACGCCACCGGAAAAGAGACCAAGGAGCTCATGAGCATTCTGGGCGAGGCCGCCCTGTCTCCCACCGACCTTTTGTACGCCAAATTTGCCGACGAGTTTGAGAAACGCTATGTCTCTCAGGGCGCGGACGAGAACCGCTCCATTGAGGAAACACTGGATCTGGGCTGGCAGCTGCTGTCCATTCTGCCCACCGGTGAGCTGAAGCGTATCAAGCAGGAGCATATCGACAAGTATCTGCCCAAAAAAGAAGCGTAAGGGGGAGGTGCGGATATGCCGGCAAGAACCGTAAATCCAACCCGGATGGAGCTTACCCGGCTTAAGGGTCGGCTGAGAACCGCCATGCGGGGTCACAAGCTCCTGAAGGACAAGCGGGACGAGCTCATGAAGCAGTTTCTGGATATCGTGCGGGAAAACCGTGCCCTTCGCCAGAAGGTGGAAGAGACTTTGATGCGCGCGCACGGCTCTTTCACCGTCGCTTCCGCCCTCATGTCTTCCGAGATTATGGAGCAGTCCCTTCTCTACCCCAAGCAGAGCGTGGAGCTCAACATGAGCTTTCAGAACATCATGTCGGTGAATGTGCCCGCCTACCAGTTCAAAACCAAGAGCGACAACCCGGGTGAAATCTACCCCTATGGCTTTGCCACCACCTCGGGCGAACTGGACGGCGCCGTGGAGGCGCTGGCCGATGTCTTTCGGGATATGCTGAGGCTGGCCGAGATCGAAAAGACCTCCCAGCTGCTGGCCGAGGAGATCGAAAAGACCCGCCGCCGCGTCAACGCGCTGGAGTACGTGATGATTCCCGAGATGCAGGAGAGCATCAAGTATATCTCCATGAAGCTGGACGAAAACGAACGCGCCGCCACCATCCGCCTCATGAAGGTGAAAGATATGCTGCTGGAGCAGGCGATTGAGGAGCAGCGCAGGCGGGATGCCGAAGCACTGGCCGCCTTCAAGGAAAAAGAGTCCGAAGCTTAATTCTGCACAAAAAAAGTGACTTCCGGGAATTCCCGGAAGTCACTTTTTTTGTGCTGCCCGCTAAATCCGCAGCTCCAGTATGGACCGGATGAGCAGGCTGTGCCTGGCTTCGTCGCCGGCAAGCTTTAAGTACAGGCTGTGCAGTAAGGGATCCTTTGTCTCCGCCGCCGCCCTTAAATACTCCGCTTCACCCTGCTGCTCGCTGAAAAAGCGGCGGCGCAGGGTTCCAAGATAACCGTCCAGAAAAGGGACGGGCTGCCGGTCCGGCCAGAAACGGATGCCGCAAATGAGAAAGCAGGCTGCGGAAAGACGCTTTGCGTGCCTGTATTCATCGGCGGCAATTCGCGCGAGCACTGCCGAAACGCCCGCCCCCGCATATCCGGCCAGAACTCCATAGAGCTTCCGGTCCGCCAGTTCATGCGCAATCATCCGCTGCAGGCGCTCGCTGGATGCGGCGGAGTCCGCCCCGAGGCATGCTGTACTCCGGTTTGCCCGGCCCGTTCCATCGCTCATGTCCGGGGCGGACAGGGCAAAGGTATTGACATGGCTGCTTGCCACAGCGGCAGACAAGGCGCAGGAGCCGGCATTGGCGCTTGGCAGGGCGAGTGTTTTTTCCTGTTCCTGCGCCAGCTCGATGGGGCAGCCCTCTTCCTCCTGAGGCATCACCCGCCGCCACACCCGCCGAAACAGGTCGCGGTCGCAGCCGCACAGCCCCGGATCGGGGCTCAAGCCATAATATCTGTCCTGTTCCAATCAAAAAAGACCTCCTCCATCAGAGCACAGCAGGACACAACCGTCCTGAAGTCAAATCACTTCATACTATGCAAGGGGTCGTTGTCATGCTATACTATGGACAACACGCCGAACGGAGGGAAAGACATGGAACGCATCGATAAGGTAAACTATTATCTGGATATCGCCGACACCGTACTGGAACGCTCCACCTGCATGCGCCGGCGCTACGGCGCCATCATCGTGCGCAACGACGAAATTGTGGCCACCGGCTACAACGGCGCCCCCCGGGGCCGGAAGAACTGCGTGGATCTGGGTTACTGTACCAGAGATGCCCTCAATGTTCCCTCGGGGGAGCGATATGAGCTGTGCCGTTCGGTACACGCCGAAGCCAACGCCATTATTTCGGCCGCCCGCAGCGAGACACTGGGCGGAACCCTCTATCTGGCAGGGCGGGACGCCAAAACAGGAGCCCTTCTTTCCGACGCCACCTCCTGTTCCATGTGCCGCAGGCTTATTATCAATGCCGGCATTGAGCGGGTGATCATCCGCAACACCAGAACCGAGTACTCGGTGGTCCCGGTGGAAGATTGGATCCGGGAGGATGATTCCCTGCCGGAGAAACGATAAAGGTACACAGGAGCGGACGGGCAGCCGAATTTCGGCTGCCCGTCCGCTCCTGATGTTTTTATATTTCCATGTTGTCGATCAGTCCCACCCGCCGCGCATGGCGGCCGCCTTCAAACCCGGTGGTGAGAAAGACCTCCACAATGCGCTCGGCCAGACTGGGGCCCACAATGCCGGCGCCCAGAGCCAGCATGTTGGCGTCATTGTGCCGCCTGGTCATTTCGGCCGACAGAGGTTCCGAGCACAGGGCGCAGCGGATGCCTCTGACCTTGTTGGCGGCGATGGAGATGCCGATGCCGGTGGTGCAGATCACGATGCCCCGGTCAAATTCCCCCGAGGCCACCGCCTCGGCCGCGGCGCGGCCGAAGACGGGATAGTCGCAGCTGTCGGCGCTGTCACAGCCGAAGTCCCGGTACGGGATATTGCGGGCGTCCAGGTACCCCTTGATGTGCTGCTTGAGGGCGAAGCCCCCGTGGTCCGAGCCAATTGCGATCATAACAATAGTCCTCCTGTTTTTAACAACGGCTTATATCCTGATAAACTGAGGCTTGCGGCTGCGGTAAACGGTTACATATCGGAAGCCGGCATGTGCCAGCAGGCCGTAGGCCTGCGGGATGCCCCTGCCTACGCCGCCGGGGATGTGGGCGTCGGAGCCGACGGTGACAATCTCTCCGCCGCAGTCTTTGTAGAATTTAAGGACCGGAAGCCAGGGCTCCACGGTTTTTCCCGTCCAGGTGTTCACCTCTATGCCGTGTCCGTGCTCCGCCGCGCAGCGCAGGATAGCGCGGATGCGGTCTGCATATCTGTCCAATGAGACGGCCTGTCCGTCCCGGACGGCCATATAGCGGAGGGGGTAGATGATATGGCCCAGCACATCGTAGGTATCCAGCGGAGCCAGAACCTCCATGGAGGAGAAATAGTCGTCCAGCGCCTGATAGCAGAGCTCCGGATTGGCATAGGTTTCATAATACAGGTCGAACCCTCCGGCAGCTTCGCTGCGGTTATGAACCGAACCAATGACAAAATCCAGCCCCGGCTGGGAGAGGATGCGGCGGGCGGCGTCGGGGTCAATATGGGACATGCTCAGCTCCAGGCCCATAGGAAGGGCCAGCTTTCCGCCGCAGCGGGCAAGCAGCTGCTCCCGCTGGGCAAGCACGGGGGCCCAGTCATAGGAAAACCGCCGCTCGCCCTGTACGCTGAGCATATCGCAGTGGTCGGTGATGCACAGCTCGGACAGACCGGCCGCCACGGCCGCCTGGGCCATGTCCGCCATGGGGACGTTGCCGTCAAAGGAGCAGTTGGAGTGGGCGTGGTAGTCTGCGTAATACATGAGGTTCCTCCGAAGCAAGAATGGCGGTCACAAGGGCCAGCTGGGAAGCCACTTCAAAATCCAGGTGGTGTACCAGACGGGCACCGTCACGCCGGTCAGGAAGGGATAAAACAGGGCGTACACGCCCGCGGTCAGCCCCGTCAGCCCGTAAACCGGCAGACGCCAGCACCCCTCCTCTGCCCTGTCCATGATGCCGCTGATGAGGTAACAGATGGCCAGCACCAGAAACACGGTACAGGGAAAATAGTGGTAGGCAAAGGTGGGACGGGAAATGGGCAGCCAGGGAAGCAGCTGGGCCAGATATCCGACAAGCAGGAAAAGGGCTGTGCCGCACCGGCGCTGTACGGTCCGGACGGCAAGGGCGGCCACAGCCAGCAGACCGGTCCAGGAGATGATGGGGTTATTGAACGCCGCAAAGGCCGAGCGCAGCCCGTCGGGCGTGACCTCGCCGCGGTAGTAAAGAATGGGCCGGATATCAAAGAGCCACTGCCACCAGCGGGAGGAGTAGGGGTGCCCGGTGGTTACCCCTTTATGGTAGGTGAACATATAGCTCTGATTGTCCCAGACGATGCCAAGCAGGCGGGAAAGGCTTGTATCTCCTCTGGCCTGAGCGTAGGGCAGATAGGAAAGACAATAAATTACCGCCGGGAGGAGAACGAAAACCAGCACGGAGAACAGGATGGTCTTTGCCGCCCATGAAGCAAAGGGGGAAGCGGCCTCCAGCTCCTGCCTTGCGCGGCGGTTCAGTACCAGATGGATGAGGTACAGCAGGGCCAGTCCTGCGCCGCCGTAAAGCACGGTCCACTTGCAGGAAACGCCGATACCGAAGGAAAGGCCGGCCAAAAACAGCGGGAGAGCGCCCCGGCGGAAGGGAGCGTCGGGGGGCAGGGCCAGCCAGCGGTAGAAGAAGAAATACATGCTGAGAATAAAAAAGACCGCATAGGTATCGACGGTGGCAATCCGCGTCTGGGTCAGGTGCATAAAGTCAAAGGCAAACAGCGCGGTTCCGCAGAAAGAGAGCGCAGTTTTTCCAAACAGGTTTTTGAGGAAGACATAGAGCAGCGGGAGCATGAGTACGCCGAACAGCGTTCCCGCGAACCGCCAGCCGAAGGGCGTCATGCCGAAGGCGCGGATGCCCAGTCCGATGAGCAGCTTGCCCAGGGGCGGGTGGGTGATCTCATAGGGATAGATGCCCCGGATATGTTCGTAGGCGGTACGGGCGTGATAAATCTCGTCGAAATAAGCGGAGTTGTAATAGGTGCTCTCCGGAGGCACCAGCTCCTGCTCGTCAAATAGAAGCGCGGCGCTGTCGGGAGAAACGGCCAGCAGGCCGCCGGGGCCGTAAAGAGCCAGCTCGCCCAGCTCCAGAGTGCTGTTTGAAGCGGTGAGACGAAAGAAACGGGCCTGCACGGGGCCGCCCTCCGGCGCAGCGGAGTGCCACTTGAGCAGGTCGGCATAGGTCTGTTCCAATACTGGAAGGCTGTTCCAATTTGTCCCGTCGGCGGAGCATTCCAGCGTATAGCTGCCGGTGGAAAGGCCGGTATAATAGTCCACTCGGGCCAGATCAATCCGGCTGTCCAGAGAAAAAGTCAACGTTCTGCCATCGGAAAAAGTCTGAAAGGTCTGGGGATTTTCAAAGGAGCCGAGGCCCCAGAAGGCGGTGACGGCGTAAAGCACGGTAATTGCCAGAAGAGGGAGGACGTCCCTCCCCGTCATGGGATGAATCCCGGCGCCGAAGGCAAGGCGCGCCCGGCGCTCCCGCTGGGCAATCCAATCCAGCGTGCCCGGCCGGGGCGCGGTAACCGACCAGTAACAGCCGAAAAACACGAACACCGCCACCAGCGCCAGAAGAGGCAGCAGCAGCGTGGGCGTGATATATTGGGCCAGGTCTTCCATAGGACGCCTCCAGAAACAAAAAGTCGGCTTTTGGCTGAAACAGGGGATGGATGCAGCATCCATCCCCTATTTTATTTCTTTTTCTTATATTTGTCAAAGAAGGATTTTGACCCTTCGGCCTGATCCTGGAATTCTCCCAACGATTGCCCGAATTTTTTCAGCAGATCCTTCTGCTCGGCGGTGAGGGAGGTGGGGACCGTCACCCTGACGGTAACAAACTGGTCGCCCCGCCCGCGGCTGTTGAGTGCGGGAATGCCTTTGCCCCGCAGGCGGAAGACCGTCCCCGTCTGAGTGCCTTCGGGAAGGGTATACTTCACCTTCCCGTCGATGGTGGGGATCTCCAGCTCGGCGCCCAGCGCCGCCTGAAGAAAGGAGACGGGCTGCTCCAGATAGACCGAAGTGCCCTCCCGCTGAAGGAAAGGGTGGGGCCGGACGGTGACCGATATGATGAGGTCGCCCGGCGGGCCGCCGTTTCGGCCGCTGCCGCCCTGACCGCGCAGGGAGATGGCCTGCCCGTTATCGATGCCGGCCGGGATGGTGACGGTGATCTTCCGCTGCTTGTGGACGCTGCCCGTTCCGCCGCACGAGGCGCAGGGCTGATGAATGATTTTTCCTGTTCCGCCGCAGCGGGTACACGGCGACATGGTGGAAAAGGTAAAGCCGCCGCCGCCCCGCTGGATGCGCACTGTGCCGGTGCCTCTGCAATCGGGGCACAATTCGGCCGTGGTACCCGGAGCGGAGCCGGAGCCCCTGCACTCCTCGCAGGTTTCGCTGCGGCTGAGATTCACTTCCTTCTCGCAGCCGAACGCGGCCTCCTCGAAGGTAACGGTGATGCCGGCGCGCAGATTCTCCCCCTTTACGGGGCCGTTTCGGGTACGGGCGCCGCCGCCGAAGCCGCTGCCAAACCCGCCGAAGCCGCCGCCGAATACCGATCCAATGATATCGCCCAGATCGAAATCGGCAAAGTCTGCGGAAAATCCGCCCGCGCCGAAGTTGGGATCTACCCCCGCATGGCCGAACTGATCGTATTTCGCCCGCTTCTCCTTGTCGGAGAGCACCTCATAAGCCTCGTTGATCTCCTTGAACCTCGCTTCGGCCGCCTTATCGCCGGGGTTCAGATCGGGATGGCTTTGCTTGGCCAGCTTCCGGTAGGCCTTTTTCAGCTCATCGTCCGAAGCGCCCTTGGAGACGCCCAGCACTTCATAATAGTCACGTTTTTGATTTGCCACACAGGTTCACCTCCCGGGGATGGACACTGCGCGCATACGGTGGGACGAAGACACGCTCCGTCCCACCGCGCACGCTGTTGTCAGTCTTTTAGCCGAACAGTCAGTCCTTGTTGTCGTCCACAACCTCATAGTCGGCGTCTACCACGTTGGGATCTCCGGTGTCGCCCTGACCGCCTGCCGTTCCGGCGCCGGAGTCCGGACCCGGAGCGCCTTGCTGCTGATAAAGCTTCTCGGAAACGGCGTAGAAGGCTTTGGTAAGCTCCTCGGTGGCTGTTTTGATAGCGGCGATGTCGGTGCCCTTGAGGGTGTCCTTCACCCTGCTCAGAGCGCTCTCGACGCTGCCCTTGTCGGCGGGGTCAATCTTGTCCTTCAGGTCTTCCAGCGTTTTCTCGGTCTGATACACCATCTGGTCGGCCTGGTTGCGGGTGTCTACCTCCTCCTTGCGCTTTGCATCCTCGGCGGCGAACTGCTCGGCTTCGCGGACGGCCTTGTCGATGTCCTCCTTGGACATGTTTGTGGAAGAGGTGATGGTAATATGCTGCTCCTTGCCGGTGCCCAGATCCTTGGCGGATACATTGACGATACCGTTGGCGTCGATGTCGAAGGTGACTTCGATCTGAGGTACGCCGCGGCGTGCGGAGGCAATGCCGTCCAGGTTGAAACGTCCGAGGGTCTTATTGTACTGTGCCATTTCCCGCTCGCCCTGAAGCACATGCACCTCTACCGAGGTCTGATTGTCGGCGGCGGTGGTGAAGATCTGGCTCTTCTTGGCGGGAATGGTGGTGTTACGCTCGATGAGCTTGGTGTTTACGCCGCCCATGGTCTCAATGCCCAGGGACAGCGGTGTGACGTCCAGCAGCAGCAGGCCCTTCACATCGCCCACCAGAACGCCGCCCTGAAGCGCGGCGCCGATGGCGACGCACTCATCGGGGTTGATGCCCTTGAAGCCCTCTTTGCCGGTGAGCTTCTTGACCAGGTCCTGCACGGCGGGAATGCGGGTGGAGCCGCCTACCAGCAGAACCTTGGAAAGCTGATCACCGGTGAGACCGGCGTCGGACATGGCCTGACGGATCGGGGCGGTGGTGGCCTCCACCAGATGATGGGTAAGCTCGTTAAACTTGGCCCGGGTAAGGGTAAGATCCAGGTGCTTGGGTCCGGTGGCGTCGGCGGTGATATAGGGCAGGTTGATGGCGGAGGTGGTCACGCCGGACAGCTCGATCTTGGCCTTCTCGGCGGCCTCCTTCAGGCGCTGCATGGCTACCTTGTCGCCGCTCAGATCGATACCCGAGGTCTTTTTAAATTCGGCTACCATCCAATCCATGACGGCCTTGTCAAAGTCGTCGCCGCCCAGGCGGTTGTTGCCCGCGGTGGCCAGGACTTCAATCACGCCTTCGCCGATTTCCAGCACCGATACGTCGAAGGTGCCGCCGCCCAGGTCATAGACCATGATCTTCTGGTCCGACTCCTTATCCACGCCGTAGGCCAGCGCTGCGGCCGTGGGCTCGTTGATGATGCGCTTGACATCCAGTCCGGCAATTTTTCCGGCGTCTTTGGTAGCCTGACGCTGGGCGTCGGTAAAGTAAGCCGGAACGGTAATCACCGCTTCGGTGATTGTGGCGCCCAGATAGGCCTCGGCATCCGCCTTGAGCTTCTGGAGCACCATGGCGGAAATCTCCTGGGGGGTATAGCCCTTGCCGTCTATGGTTACCTTAAAATTAGAGCCCATTTCGCGCTTGATGGAAGAGATGGTGCGGTCAGGGTTGGTAATGGCCTGGCGCTTCGCAACCTGTCCCACCATGCGCTCGCCGTCTTTGGAGAATGCGACAACCGAGGGGGTGGTGCGGTTGCCCTCTGCGTTGGGGATGACGACGGCCTCGCCGCCCTCCATCACGGAAACGCAGGAATTTGTGGTACCTAAGTCGATACCGATGATTTTAGACATACAACAGTTCCTCCTATATTTATCAAGATAATGATTTTAAAATTCAGTTTGCCACCTTGACCATGGCAACACGGATCACTTTTCCATCCAGCTTAAATCCGGCCTGAAAGACCTCGGTGACGATATTCTTGCCCAGGGACTCGTCTTCCATGTGCAGGATGGCGTTGTGAACGGCGGGGTCAAAGGGCTCCCCCAGAGCGGGGATTTCCTCCACGCCCAGCTTTTCCAGAACGGACTTGAACTGGGTCATGATCATCTCTACGCCTTTGGCATAGGCCTGGTCGGCTGTCTCCTGTTTCAGAGCCCGCTCCAGATTATCATAAACCGGAAGAAAAGAGAGCACGGCCTCGGCCTGAGCATCCGCCCATACGGAGCTTTTCTCCTTCAGGGTGCGCTTGCGGAAGTTATCGTACTCGGCGGCCAGACGGAGATACTTATCCTCCTGCTCGGCCAGCGCGGCCCTGAGTGTTTCCGGTTCGTCCGGCCGGGAAGGCGCCTGATCGTCGGGGGCGGCTTCCTGCGCGGGAATTTCGGGTTCAGGCTGCTGCTGCGAAAGCTCCGGGTCTTTTTCCTTTTTTGCCATTACTGGTTATTCCTCCTTATTCCGATCGGACAGCTCGCTTTGTCCAAACAGGCGGGACAGGCCGTCTGCAAAATAGGTCAGCCGGGCGGAAAGCCTGGCGTAATCCATACGGGTGGGGCCCACCACTCCTATGATGCCCCGCATGCCCTCGCCGATATCATAGCTGGCCATGACCACGCTGGTGTCCTTGAGGGCTTCGGCCACATTTTCCGGACCGATGAGGATACGCATAGGATCCTCCTGCGTCGTTGGAAAACGCATGGGATTGCCCTCCTCGGACAGATAGCTCATCAGCGGCTCGGCCTTGTCCAGACTGCGGTATTCGGGATGGGAGAACAGATTGGTAATACCCGCGGTGTGAACCCTGCGCTGCTCCAGATCCTCCAGCACCTCTATGGCAAAGGACACCACCAGGGAGATAAGGCCATATGCCTCGCCGGCGGCATGGGTGGCAACCCGCATGAGTTCGGGGGTGATCTCCTCCAGCGTAAGTCCGGTAAACGTGGTGTTGAGCAGGGTGTTGAGCAGCTGAAGCTGGGACTCGCTTAAGTCGGTGGGCAGCCGCACCAGCCGGTTGTGCACCACGTTGGTATCCGTCATTACCACGATGATAAAGGAGCTGCGCTCCACCATCAGCAGGTCAAATCGGCGGATGGTCA
>Ga0123328_1003317_pt1 | contig 13846 bp, 7 predicted proteins | sample BioC12SIPDNA_2_FD_89702 | JGI IMG/M metagenome (GOLD analysis project Ga0123328, IMG submission 89702) | Anaerobic biogas reactor microbial communites from Washington, USA - Biogas_R1_A C12 SIP DNA | ecosystem: Engineered > Bioreactor > Anaerobic > Unclassified | place: Washington, USA...
AGGCCGAGGTAGTTGTTCGCGCAGAAGTTGAGCACCTCGCGCCCGCCCGCAAGCACCCGGGCCGACTGCGTCGAGGCGATCTCGCGCTCGCGCTTGAGCGTCCCGGCCGCCTCGATCTGGGCGAGCTCGCCCGCAAGCCGCTCGCGCATCGTGAACACCATCAGATCTCCGTCCAGTCCAGGACGACCTTGCCGCCCGTCGCCTCCCGAGCCGCCGCGAAGCCCCGCGCCCACTCCCGCGCGGGCAGACGGTCGGTGATGATCGTCTCGAGCGCGCCGCGCAGCGCGGGTGTCTCGAGCATCGCGCTCATCGCGTTCCACGTCTCGAACATCTCCCGGCCGTACACGCCACGGATCGTGAGCATGTGCGTGACGACCTTGTCCCAGTCGATGTCGATCGGCTCGGTCGGCAGGCCGAGCAGCGCGACGCGGCCCCCGTGCGTGAGGTTGTCGATCATCTCGGGCAGGGCGCTCGGGTGGCCGGACATCTCGAGCCCGACGTCGAAGCCCTCCTTGAGGCCGAGCGAGCGCTGCACCTCGCGCACGCGCGTCGTGCGCACGTCGACCGCGAGGTCGACCCCGATCTTCTCGGCGAGCGCGAGCCGCGAGGGGGCGACGTCCGTGATGACGACCCGCCGCGCGCCGACGTGCCGCGCGACCGCCGCAGCCATGAGGCCGATCGGGCCTGCGCCCGTGATGAGCACGTCCTCCCCGACGAGGGGGAACTGCAGCGCGGTGTGCACCGCATTGCCGAAAGGGTCGAAGATCGCCGCGACGTCGAGGTCGGTCCCCGGTGCGTGGACCCACACGTTCGACTCGGGCACGACGAGGAGCTCGGCGAACGCACCGTCTCGGTCGACCCCGATGCTGCGCGTGCGGATGCACATGTGGCGCCGGCCTGCGCGGCAGTTGCGGCACAGCCCGCACACGACGTGCCCCTCGACCGAGACGGTCGCACCGAGCGCGGTGTCCTCGACCCCCTCACCGAGGGCCACGACCTCACCGACCACCTCGTGACCCGGCACGAGCGGGGGCCGCACGTGCTCGGCGGCCCACGGGTCCCACGCCTCGATGTGCAGGTCGGTCCCGCAGATGCCCGTGCGCAGCACCCGCACGAGGACCTCGCCGGGACCCGGGCTCGGGTCGGGCAGCTCGACGAGCTCGAGACCGGGCCCTGGGCGGGACTTGGACAATGCCTTCATCGAGCGCGTCTCCTCTCGCGCCCGGTCACGGGTCGCGCTCCCGGGCGTCCAGCTGCGGTACCCGCAGCGTACCGACCCCCCGTCGCCCCCACCCCCGGGGAGCACCCGCCCCCACCCGTCGCCTCCGAACCCCGCACGCTGAGCGATTCCTGACGCCAGGCGTCAGGAACCGCTCACCGTGTGCCAGGCGGTCGAGCTGCCCCGCGCGCGGTCGGCGTCGTGAGTGGTTCCTGATCCCAGGGGTCAGGAACCGCTCAGGATCGGGCAGGTGGGTGAGCACGGGCGGGCAGGGTCGCGGTACCCGCAGGAGCGCAGGGCGTGCAGCACCTGGGCAGCGGTGCGGCACGGGGTCATGGCGACGTGCGACCAGCGGTAGCGCAGGGTGATCTCCCCGCGCTCAAGCAGGACCGCGTTGTCGCGCCACGTGTCCTGGTCGGTGCGGCCACCCGGGTGGGCGAGTCGGCCGTCGAGCTCGATGCGGGTCCTCAGGCCCGGGTAGATCGCATCGGCGCGGATCGCCCGCCCGCCGACGATCTGACGGACCTGGGTCTGGGACCTCGGCAGGCCGTGCGCGCGCTCGACGTCGCGGTGGTAGCGGTGCTCGAGCGGAGACTCGATCGTCGCGTCCTGCGCCCCGAGGATCTCCTCGACCAGCCCGCGGTGCCGCAGCCGGGAGCGCAGCGCTGCATACGCGAGGATCTCGTGCGGGCTGGCCCCAGCGCGCACACCTTGCGTGAGGAACCCGACCGCGGCGTCGGCGTCGCGCGCGCTTGCGAGCAGGTCGAGCACGGTCTCGGCCGGATGGGTGCGGGGGAGACCGCTGCGGAGCACGAACGGCATCGTCGCCCGACGGAAGACCTTGACCCCAGAGGCCCGCGGCGGTGTCCGGTCGACCGGCACCGAGATCTCGATCCGCTGCGGCGCCGAGGCCACGATGCGCTGCACGAACGCCGCTGACCGGTGCGAGAGCGCGGCGCCTGGCCCGGCCATGAGCAGGGCGGCGCTCGCGCGGGTGCGCCAGTCGACCGGGCCCGAGTGCAGGACGTAGACGCCCTGGTGGAGCCGCTGCCACCGACCTGCCCGGGCGCGGCGGCTCATCGTCGCGTGATCGAAGCCCCAGTCGATCAGCTGGGCAGCGGTCGCGACGCCGAGCTGCCTGTCGAGCATCTGTCTCTGGTCCCCCGTGAGCCCGATCATCCCCGCATCGTGCTCCACCCGTGCGCCGACCCGGGCGGCCACCCACGCGCCCCTGTGGACGACCCCCGCCCGAGTGGCGGCAAGAGTGAGTGCTTCCTGACGCTCAGTGTCAGGAAGCGCACACTCAGGCTCAAACGCGGAGCGCCCAGGGTGCAGGGGCGCTCCGCGCCGCGGTGCGGGGTGGGCGGTTCGGGTCAGGGCTCGGTGAGCTTCGCGACGAGGTGGTCGGGCACGGGCTCGTAGTGCGAGAACTCGGTGTCGAACTCCCCGTGACCGCCCGTGATCGAGCGCAGGTCGGCGACGTAACGGGTCAGCTCGGCCTCCGGCACGAGCGCCTCGATCTGGCACACGTCACCGTCGAGCACGTCCGTCGAGGAGATGCGCCCGCGCCTTGCCGACAGGTCGCCCATGACGTCGCCCTGCTGCGCCGTGGGGACCCGCACGCGCACCGTGCACACCGGCTCGAGCACGGTCGTGCCCCCCTTCGCGAGCGCCTCCTTGACCCCGAGCACCGCCGCGGTGCGGAACGCCATCTCGGAGGAGTCGACCGAGTGGTGCTTGCCGTCGTAGCACTCGACCTCGACGTCGACGACCTCGAAGCCGCGCGGCCCGCCCGCCGCCATCGCCTCGCGCACGCCCCGCTCGACCGCAGGGATGTAGTTGCGCGGGATCGCGCCGCCCACGACCGAGTCCTTGAACGTCACGCCCGCGCCCCGCTCGAGCGGACGCAGGCGCAGCTGGGCGATCGCGAACTGGCCGTGCCCGCCCGACTGCTTCTTGAGCCGCCCCTCGGCCTCGGTCGGCCGGGTGATCGTCTCGCGGTAGGCGACCTTGACCGGTTCGGTCCGCACCTCGACGCCGAACTTGCGCGCGAGCCGCTCGATCGCGACCGTGACGTGCACGTCGCCCAGACCGCGCATGACCGTCTGGCCCGTCCCCGCCCCGCCGACCCGCTCGACGCGCAGCGTCGGGTCCTCCGCGACGAGCTTCGCAAGCGCCGCGGAGAGCTTGTCGTCGTCGGCCTGCGTCGCGGGCTGGAGCGCGACCGCGTACGGGGTGCCACGCTCGGGCAAGCCGCGGAAGCGCAGCGGGACCTTCCCGGGAGCGAGCACCGAACCTGTCGGGGAGCCGGCGAGCTTGGGTGCGGCGGCGATGTCCCCGGCCACGACCGTCGTCGTCGGCAGGTGCTCCTTGCCGCGCAGGAAGAACAACCCGTGCAACCGCTCTTCCTGACCGGTCGTCGCGTTGACCAGACGCATGTCGTTGCGCACGGTCCCTGAGAGCACCTTGAACAGCGAGAGCTGGCCCACGAAGGGGTCGGTCACGGTGCGGAACACGAGCAGCGCGGGCTCGCCCGCGGGGTCGGCCGTGACCTCGACCTCGGTGTCCCCCGCCATGAGCGTCGTCGGTCGGGCCGCGGGGGAGGGGCCGAGCTCGCACACGTACTCCGCGAGCTGGTCGACGCCGACCCCGGTCAAGGCCGAACCGAGCAGCACCGGGAAAGCGGTGCCCGCGAGGACCTCGTGCGCGAGCGAGGTCTCGAGCTCGCTCGCCGAGGGCACCTCGCCCGAGAGGTACCGCTCGAGCGCGTCGTCGTCGCCCGAGACGATCTCCTCGGTGACCTGCTCGTGGAGCTCGTGCTGCTCCGCGGCGACGTCGTCGGGCGCCTCGGCCGGCCGCGCCTGCCCGCTCGCGTCGTAGTCGAAGGACTCCTCGGTGAGCACGTCCGCGACGCCGTGCAACGACTCCTCCTCCCCGAGCGGGAGCTGGAGCGGGACGACCCCCGTCCCGAAGCGCGCCCGCAGCTCGGCGAGCACCGCGTGGAAGTCCGCGCGCGGGCGGTCCTCCTTCGTGACAAAGATCAGCCGCGGGATCCCCGCGGCCTCGCACTGCGCCCACACCTGCTCGGTGCCCACCTCGACCCCGTCGACCGCGCTCACCACCACGACCGCAAGGTCGGCGACCGCGAGCGCCGCGTCGGTCGCCCCCGCGAAGTCAGCGAACCCGGGGGTGTCGATGAGGTTGATCTTCGTGGTCGCCCCCGTGGCGCACGTCCACGTCATGGGCGCGAGGTTCGCCGAGAGGGAGATGCCGTGCGCGATCGCCTCGGGCTCGTGGTCGGTCACGGTCGTGCCGTCCTCGACCCGACCCGGGCGGGTCGTCACGCCCGCGCGATGCAGGAGCGCCTCGACGAGCGTCGTCTTGCCGCTCCCGGCGTGCCCCACGAGGGCAACGTTGCGGATCTGGGGCGTCGTCGCCGTGTCCATGGGCGCTCCTCGGGTCGAGCGTGGCTTGCCAAGAATGCTAGCCAGCGCCAGGCGGACGGGCAGGACCAAGGGCTCAACATGCTCTCGAGGTGCGAAACGGGCGAACCGGGCGAATACTCGGCGGCGGGGACCGCCTGCACGGGCGCGCCCCCGAGGGATGAGGCGACCGAGGATGCTCGCGCTCCGGCCATCGTGCGTTCACGCGCGGGCCACCGAGGCCGCCCAGCCTGACTTCGTCAGCCACGAGCGAGGAGAACCCGGTGTCCCCAGCACGAGCCGCACGAACCCGACAAACCTTCCGCCGACCGCTGCTCGCCCTCGTCGCGGGCCTCGCCGTCGGCCTCGGCCTCGTGGGCGTCCAGCCCGCGATGGCCGCCCCGGACGGTTCGGGAGTCGTCATCAACGAGGCGTTCCTGTCCGGAGGAAGCTCCGGCGCGCAGTTCAACCGCAAGTTCGTCGAGCTGTTCAACCCGACCGACACCGACGTCGACCTGACCGGGTGGTCCTTGCAGTACCGCTCGGCCACGGGGACCGGCTCGTTCACGGGTGTGACCCCGCTCAGCGGGACGATCCCTGCGGGCGGGTACTTCCTCGTCGCAGGCGGCTCGAACGGTACGAACGGGGCCGACCTGCCGACCCCGGACGTCTCCGGCTCGATCAACCCCTCGGGCACGACCGGCACGATCCTGCTCGCGAACGTCACGACCGCGCAGTCCTTTGCCCCCGGCTCGGTGACCACGGGCGGCGTCGTCGTCGACCTGCTCGGCTACGGCACGTCGAACACCTTCGAGACCGCGGCCGCCGCGGCGCCCTCGAGCAACGCCGACGCGCCGTCGTTCCAGCGCACCGACGGGATCGACACCGACAACAACGCGGCTGACTTCACGCTCTCCGACGACATCACGCCGACCGCCTCAGGCGGCTCAAGCGGCGACCCCGGCGACCCCGAGGAGCTCTCGATCGCCGAGATCCAGGGCACGGGTGCCGCGAGCCCCGTCGCGGGGCAGACCGTGACGACCACGGGTGTCGTGACCGCGGTGTACCCCACGGGCGGCTTCGACGGCTTCTACCTGCAGACCGCGGGCACGGGCGGCGACCTCGACGAGAGCCACGACGCCTCGCACGCCGTGTTCGCCTACGGCTCGACCGACGTCGAGATCGGCGACCACGTGCGCGTCACGGGTGAGGTCGTCGAGTTCTTCGGGCTCACCGAGATCGCGGTGTCCGAGGTCGAGGTGCTCGACGAGCCCGCCGAGGCGGTCAAGCCGACCGTGACCACGTACCCCGCGACCGAGGCCGAGCGTGAGGTGCTCGAGGGCATGCTGCTCGACCTCGAGGGTGACTTCACGGTCTCCGACGTGTACCCGACCAACCAGTACGGCGAGATCGTCCTCGCGGCGGGCGCGACTCCGCTCGTCGTGCCGACCGACGTCGCGGACCCGGGCAGTGCCGAGCAGGCCGCCGTGATCGCCGACAACGCCGCGCGCCGCCTCGTGCTCGACGACGGCGCGTCGATCAACTTCCTGTCCAGCGCGAACGGCGGGGCGAACAAGAACATCCCGCTGCCCTACCTCTCGCTCGACAACCCCGTGCGCACAGGCGCGGCCGCGACCTTCGAACGGCCCGTCGTGCTCGACTTCCGCAACGACGCGTGGAAGGTCCAGCCCACGACGCACCTGACGCCCGACAACGCAAACGAGGTCCAGCCGGCCTCGTTCGACAACACCCGCACCGCGGCGCCCGAGGACGTCGGCGGGACGGTGCAGATCGCGACGTTCAACGTCCTGAACTACTTCGCGACCACGGGCGAGGAGCTCACCGGGTGCACGTACTACACCGACCGTGAGGGCAACCCCGTGACGGTCAGCGGTGGCTGCCTTGCCCGCGGTGCGGCCGACGCGGCGAACCTCGAGCGCCAGGAGGCCAAGATCGTCGCGGCCATCACGGCGCTCGGCGCGGACGTCGTGGGCCTGCAGGAGATCGAGAACTCCGCACCGTTCGGCAAGGACCGTGACTTCGCGCTCGCGACCCTCGTCGCGGCGCTCAACGAGGCCGAGGGCTCCGAGGTCTGGGGCTACGCACCCTCGCCCGCCGAGACCCCTGCCGAGGAGGACGTCATCCGCACGGCGTTCATCTACCGGACGGACGCGGTCGAGCTCGTGGGGGACTCGCACATCCTGCTCGACGACCCCGCGTTCACGAACGCCCGTGAGCCGCTCGCCCAGGCGTTCCGGCCCGTGGGGGCCGACGGTGGGGAGTTCCTCGCGGTCGTCAACCACTTCAAGTCCAAGAGCTCGGGCGGGGCGACCGGTGACGACGCCGACCAGGGCGACGGCCAGGGTGCGTACAACGCCGCGCGCGTCGCGCAGGCCGAGGCGCTCGTCGCGTTCGCCGACGACGTCGCGACGCAGGTCGGTACGGACCACGTCTTCCTCCTGGGTGACTTCAACTCCTACTCCCACGAGGACCCCGTCAAGGTCGTCGAGGCGGCCGGGTACGTGAACCAGGCGCCCAAGACTGGTGAGTCGACGTACGTGTTCGGCGGGGAGGTCGGCTCGCTCGACCACATCTTCGCCTCGGCCGCCGCGGACGCGAGCGTGACGGGTGTCGACGTGTGGAACATCAACGCCGTCGAGGCGCTCGCCCTCGAGTACTCGCGGCACAACTACAACGTGACGGACCTCTATGACACCTCGGTGTTCCGTTCGTCCGACCACGATCCCGTGATCGTGGGCTTCGACCCGGCCGACGACGGCGGCTCGCAGGTCCTCGACCTCAACCTCCTGGGCTTCAACGACTTCCACGGTCGTATCAACTCCTCGACCGCGGTGTGGGCCGGGACGATCGAGGAGCTGCGCGCCGCGGGCGGCGAGGACAGCACGCTGCTGTGGTCCGCGGGCGACAACATCGGGGCGAGCGAGTTCGCGTCCTCGGTCCAGCAGGACCAGCCGACGATCGACGTGCTCAACGCGCTCGAGCTCGACGTCTCGGCGGTCGGCAACCACGAGCTCGACCAGGGCTTCGCCGACCTCGTGGACCGGGTGATCGGCCCCGACGGTGACCGCAACGCGCAGTGGCCCTACCTCGCGGCGAACATCTACGCCGAGGGGACGACGACGCCCGTGCTCGCCGAGTACGCGATCTTCGACGTCGACGGGGTGAGCGTCGGGGTGATCGGTGCCGTGACGCAGGAGGTCCCCTCGCTCGTGCTCCCCGCGGGCGTCGAGGGCCTCGACTTCGGGGACCCGGTCGAGGCGGTCAACCGTGTCGCGGCCCAGCTGAGCGACGGTGACGAGTCGAACGGCGAGGCGCAGGTCCTGCTCGCGACCCTGCACGAGGGTTCGCCGGTGATCGAGGAGGAGGGGGCGACCCTCGAGGACGCCGTCGCGGACTCGGAGACCTTCGCCTCGATCGTCGAGGGCATCAGCCCCGAGGTCGACGCGATCCTCAACGGTCACACGAACGGCCGGTACGCCTTCGAGGCGCCCGTCCCGGGCGAGGCGGGCCGGACGCGGCCGGTCATGCAGGCGGGCGAGTACGGCTCGGCGGTCGGGCAGATCGTGCTGAGCGTCGACCGTGAGACCGGCGAGGTGCTCGAGCACACGAGCCAGATCGTGCCGCTCACCTCGACGCCCGTCGAGGATCTCGTCGCGACGTTCCCGCGGGTCGCCGAGGTCGCGCAGATCGTCGAGGACGCCCTCGAGGTGGCCGAGGAGATCGGGTCGCAGGTCGTCGGTGCGGCGGCTGCCGACATCACGACGGCGTTCTCGGGCGGCTCCTACGTCGACGGTGTGTACGTCGGCCCTGGGCCTGACCCGACCTCGGGCCGGGACGACCGGGCGAGCGAGTCGACCCTGGGCAACCTCGTCGCGGACGCGCTGCTCGACACGCTCGCGGACGAGGCGTTCGGGGGCGCGCAGATCGGCGTCGTGAACCCGGGTGGCCTGCGGGCCGAGCTGTTCGCCGGTGAGATCACCTACGCGGAGGCGAACGCGGTCCTGCCGTTCCTCAACAACCTCGGCACGACGACGCTCACGGGCGCCCAGCTGGTCGAGATGCTCGAGCAGCAGTGGCAGACGAACGAGGACGGCACGATCCCGTCCCGGGCGTACCTGCAGCTCGGTCTCTCGGCGAACGTCTCCTACACCTTCGACCCCGACGCGCCCGCCGGTGAACGGATCACGGGGCTGTGGGTCGACGGCGCCCCGGTCGACCCTGCGGGGGAGTACCGGGTCGGGACGTTCAACTTCCTGCTCCAGGGCGGGGACAACTTCCGGGTGTTCCGCGAGGGGACCGACACGCGCGACTCGGGTCTGCTCGACCGTGACGCGTGGATCGCCTACGTCTCGGCCCACAACCCGCTCGTGCCGAGCTTCGCGCGCCGGGCGGTCCAGGTGCCGCAGGCCGGGCAGACGGTCGAGCAGGGCGGGTCGCTCACGCTCGACGTCGCGGGTCTCGACCTGACCTCGCTCGGCAGCCCGCTCAACACGAGCCTGTCGGTCGAGTGGGAGGGTTCGGCCGCGTCCTTCGACGACGTCCCCGTCACGGACGGGGCGGCGAGCCTGTCGTTCACCGTGCCCGACGACGTCGTCGGCGAGACCGTGCTCGTGCTCACCGCGGCGCCGTCCGGGACGCAGGTGCGCGTCGCTGTGACGGTCACCGAGGGCGAGCCGAGCGGACCCGTGGACTCGACGACGACGCTCGTGCTGACCCCTGACAAGGTCTCGAAGGGGCAGTCGTCCGTCGCGGTCGCGCACGTCGTGGCGGACGGGGTCCCGGTCGAGGGCAAGGTCCGCTTCATGCTCGACGGCAAGCGGTTCGGGACGGTCGAGCTGAGCTCGGGGCTGGCCGGCATCGCGTTGCCGACCCACCTCAAGAAGGGCACCCACCGGGTCGAGGCGAGGTACCTCGGCTCGGCCGAGGTCGCTGCGTCGAGCGCGACGGCGTCCCTCGAGGTCACGGGCAAGCACAAGCACCCGAAGCCCAAGCCGCCCAAGCACCCGAAGCCGCCGAAGGACCCGAAGCCGCCGAAGGACCCGGGGCCCAAGCCGCCCAAGCACCCGAAGCCGCCCAAGCACGCCGGGCCGCCGAAGCATGTGACGCCGCCGCGTGCACCTGCTCCGCCGTGGGCGCCGATCTGGTGCTGAGCGATTCCCGGGGGCCGCACCTACCTGGTGCGGCCCCCGGGTCGTGCCCGGGTCCTGCCCGGTGACGCACTAGAATCGTTTCGATCCGTCTTGTGCAGCGTCGCCCCGGGAGGCTCTCGTGCCCACGTCCTTCGCCATCGTCGGCTCCGGCTGGCGCTCGCAGTTCTTCCTCCGCCTCGCCCAGGCGGCGCCTGAGCACCTGCGGGTCACCGCGGTCGCGACCCGGTCGGCCGAGCGTGGCGAGCTGGTGAGTGCGCAGTGGCACGTCCCGACGGTCCGCACGACCGCCGAGCTCGCTGCGACGCGCCCGGACTTCGTGATCGCCTCGGTCCCGTGGGGTGCGATGCCCGGCACCGTCCGTGAGCTGGTAGCCCAGGGCACGAAGGTGCTCGCCGAGACCCCGCCCGCACCGGACGCCGACGGCCTGCGGGCCTTGTGGGCCGACGTCGGCGCGAGCGGCCTCGTGCAGGTCGCCGAGCAGTACCTGCTCATGCCGGGTCACGCGGCGCGGCTCGCGGTCGCCCGCTCGGGGAAGATCGGCACCCCGACGCATGTTCAGGTGTGCTCGACGCACATGTACCACGCGACCTCGCTGATCCGCGGGTTCCTCGGCACGGGCTTCGACCCCGTGCACGTCACGGCGCGCGACCTCCTCGCCCCGCTCGTGGACCCGTTGACCCCCGACGGGTGGACGGGCTCGACCGAGCCGAAGGACGCGACGCGCACGCTCGCGGTGCTCGACTTCGGCGACGGGCGTTCGGGGCTCTACGACTTCACCTCGAACCAGTGGTGGAACCCGCTCCTTGCCCGTCGCATCCAGGTGCGCGGCACGGCGGGGGAGATCGACGACGACGCCGTGACCTACCTCGCGGACGCGACGACCCCGATCACCTCGCACCTCGAGTACCGGCGGGTGGGCGTCGACCTCAACCTCGAGGGCGTGGACCTGCGCACGATCGCCTTCGAGGGCGAGGTGCTGTTCCGCAACCCCTTCGCCGGCTCGGGGCTCTCGGAGGACGACATCGCGGTCGCGCAGCTGCTCGTCGACGTCGGGGCGTGGGCCCGCGGCGAGGGGCCCGAGCCGTACCCGCTCGCGGAGGCCTGCCAGGACCACCTGATCGCGCTCGCGATCGGTGAGTCGGCCCGCGAGCAGCGTGACGTCGTGGTCGAGCGGGAGGCGTGGGCGCGCTGATCAGGGGGTCAGGTCGAGCGTGAAGGACTCGCCGCGTCGGGCGAAGCCGATGCGCTCGTAGTACGGCGCGGCCATCGCGACGGGCACCTCGATGTGGGTGAACCCCTGGGCCGCGAGGGTCTCGCTGCGCCGGAACACGAACTCCCCGGGCGTGAAGTCGCGGAACCGCTCGGTCACGTAGTCGAGCTCGACCACGCCGACGCCGCCCGGCGCGGGCCGCAGCGCGACGAGGCCGACGGTCTCGGGTCCGTGCAGGACGAGGAAGGTGCGCAGCGGGGCGTCGTCGGGTGCGGGGGTGGCCCGCGTGACCTGGCCGCGCTCGGCGAGCGCGTCGGTGTCGAGGTGCGGGTTGAACGTCGCGATGTCCGCCGCGTGGGTGCGCAGGAAGTGCCGCACGTAGACCTCGTCGGGGGAGACCTCGAGGATCTCGTAGCTCGCGGCGTCGTGCCGCGTGCCGATCAGCTTGCGCAGGTACACGACGTTGATCACGGCGAGCACGACGTTGAGGCCGACCATGGGCCACACCTCGACGACGGCGTTGTAGGCGATGAGCACGAGACAGCCGACGAGGTTGATGATGCGCAGCCGCAGGATGCGGTTCTGCAACAGCGACCACACGAGGATCGCCGAACCGGTCCAGCCGAGGATCTCGAGCCACGTCGCGCCGTCCATCCGTGCAGCGTACGGCAGCGATCCTGCCTCAGCGCGTCTGTGCGGCGGGTCCCTCGTCGATCGCGACGACGTGCTCCTCGGCCGAGGCGACGAGCTCTGGCGCGGACACCATCGAGAGCGCGGTCTCGACGGGCGGGACCGTGTCGAGGCCGTCGTCGACGACCCCGAGGTCCGCGAGCCGGCGCGCGCTCACGAGGACGCGACGCTCGAGCGAGCCGACGGTCTCGTTGTAGGCGCTCGCGGCCGAACCGATCGCGCGGCCGAGCTTTGCGAGGTGCGAGCCCATCGTCGCAAGCCGGCCGTGCAGCTCCTTGCCGAGGGTGAGCACCTGCTGGGCGTTCTCCGCGAGGGCCTCCTGGCGCCACGCGTACGCGACCGTGCGCAGCAGCGCGAGGAGCGAGGTCGGAGTCGCGAGGAGGACGTTCTTGCTCATCGCGTACTCGAGGATCGTCGGGTCCTGCTCGAGCGCCGCGGCGAGGAACGCCTCGGCAGGGACGAACATCACGACGAACTCGGGCGCGGGGGACAGCTGCTCCCAGTACGCCTTGCCCGCGAGCTGGTCGACGTGCGTGCGCACGTGTCGGGTGTGCGCCGTGAGCCGCTCGGCGCGCACCGACTCCTGCTCGGCCTGCTGCGCCTCGAGGTAGCCGAGGAAGGGCACCTTCGCGTCGACGACAACGTTCTTCCCGCCCGCGAGGTGGACCACGAGGTCGGGGCGCAGGACGCCGTCGTCGGTGCGGACCGTGGGCTGCTCGGTGAAGTCGACGCGCTCGAGCATTCCCGCGGCCTCGACGACCCGGCGCAGCTGCATCTCGCCCCACGCGCCACGGGTCTGCGCCGAGCGCAGAGCCGTGACGAGCTGGCTCGTCTCGCCACGCAGCAGCTCGGAGGTCTGACGCATCTGGGCGACCTGCTCGGCAAGCGTGCTGTGGCTCTCGATGCGTGCGCGCTCGGCCGCGTCGACCTGCTCCTTGACCGACTCGAGGGACTTGGCGATCGGCTCGACGAGCGCGCGCACGGCCTCCTCGCGCTGCGCGAGCTGGGCCTCCTGGCGCTGCCCTGCCCGCGCGAGCGACTGCCCCGCGAGGGCGAGGAACTGCTCGTTGTTCTGACGCAGTGCCTCCGAGGCGACCGCGGTGAACCGCTCGCTCGCGAGGTTCCGCTCGGCCTCGAGCGCGGCACGCGCCGCACCGGCCCGCAGCTCGGCGTCGTGCACGCGCGAGGCGGCGCGCTGCGCGGCCACGAGCCAGCCGACCAGCAGCCCGAGAGCAAGACCGATGAGGGCCAGAAGGATCTCCATGCCGGTCACGGTGCCAGGAGCCACCGACATCGTGAGGCCTGCCGTCCCGAGCCGCGCCCGTAGACTTCCGCCCATGGCCCTCACCCTCGGCATCGTCGGCCTGCCCAACGTCGGCAAGTCGACCCTGTTCAACGCCTTGACCCGCGCGACCGTGCTCGCTGCGAACTATCCCTTCGCGACGATCGAGCCCAACGTCGGCGTCGTCCCGCTGCCCGACCCGCGCCTTGCGAAGCTCGCGGAGATCTTCGGCTCGGAGAAGATCATCCCTGCGACGGTGTCCTTCGTGGACATCGCCGGGATCGTGCGTGGCGCGAGCGAGGGCGAGGGGCTGGGCAACCAGTTCCTCGCGAACATCCGGGAGGCGGACGCGATCTGTCAGGTCGTGCGTGTCTTCGCCGACGGCGACGTCGTGCACGTCGAGGGTCGCGTCGACCCCGCGGACGACATCGAGACGATCAACACCGAGCTGATCCTCGCGGACCTGCAGACCCTCGAGAAGGTCGTCACGCGCCTCGAGAAGGACGTGCGCAACCGCCGCGCCGAGGCGGAGGACCTCGCGACCGCGAAGGGCGCCCAGGAGCTCCTCGAGGCCGGCACGACGCTCTTCGCGGGCGCCGAGCAGGCCGGTCTGGACCCCGAGCGCGTCGCGTCGCTGCAGCTCATGACGTCCAAGCCGTTCGTGTACGTCTTCAACTCCGACGACGACGTCCTGGCCGACGCCGCGCGGCAGGCCGAGCTGCGCGAGCTCGTGGCGCCCGCCGTCGCGATCTTCCTCTACGCGAAGTTCGAGTCCGAGCGCGTCGAGCTCTCCGATGAGGAGGCCGCCGAGATGCTCGAGGCCAACGGCCAGGACGAGTCCGGGATGGACCA
>Ga0123328_1003327_pt1 | contig 13819 bp, 15 predicted proteins | sample BioC12SIPDNA_2_FD_89702 | JGI IMG/M metagenome (GOLD analysis project Ga0123328, IMG submission 89702) | Anaerobic biogas reactor microbial communites from Washington, USA - Biogas_R1_A C12 SIP DNA | ecosystem: Engineered > Bioreactor > Anaerobic > Unclassified | place: Washington, USA...
CGCCTCCCACTCCGTGTCCACCACCACGCGCTGCGCCCGACGCAGTGCGGTGGCGCAGGTGATCTCGTAGTTGATGGTCTCCACCCAGCCCGCCATCTCTTCTGCCCGGATGGATTCCGATCCGTCGTGGCCGATGAGCGTCACCCGATCGCCCGTCCGTACGTCCGTGCTCTCCCCCAGGTCCACGGCGAAGGAGTCCATGGACACCCGGCCCACCATGGAGTAGCGCCGCCCCCGAATGAGCACCCGGCCGCGGTTGCCCAAGGCACGGAACAGCCCGTCCGCGTACCCCACCGGCACCAGGGCGACGGTGGTGGCCGCCCCGCCCCGGCGGAAGGTGAGCCCGTAGCCCACGCCCTCGCCCGACGGCACGCGCTTGGTCATGGCCACACGGGAGGTCCAGCTGAGAGCCGGCTTCAGTCCCTCCTCCCGAGGATCCCCCTGGAAAGGCGACATGCCGTAGACCGCCACCCCGCAGCGAACCAGATCCAGGTGCGAGGCGGGATGCTCCATAGTGGCGGCGCTGTTGGCGGCGTGGGCGATGGCCCGCGGCCAGTCCCGGCGGATAGTCTCCACGCAGGGCAGGAAGCGCTCCATCTGCCACTCCACCGAGTTGGGCTCGTCCGAAGCGCTGGCGAAGTGGGTCATGATGCCCACCACCCTCACCTGCGGCCGCAGCAGACGCAGGGTATCCAGATGCTTGGGAAGTTCGGAGGGGAGGAGTCCCTGGCGGTTCATGCCCGTGTCGATCTTCAGGTGGACACGCAGCCGGCAATCCTCAGGCAGGTGCCGCAGCATCTCCGCCATCTCCGGCGAGACCACGGCAACCTGCACGCCGGTGCGGGCCAGTTCTATCATCTGTGCCGGCGAGAACACCGGCCCCATGACCAGCAGCGGCGCGGTCACTCCGCTCTCGCGCAGTTCCAAGGCTTCCTCAGTCGTGGCCAACGCCAGAGCATCTCCCCCCGCCTGCAGCACCGCCTGACACACCGGCAGGGCGCCATGCCCGTAGGCGTCCGCCTTCAGCGCCGCCATGAAGCGGGTCCCCGGCCGTAGCAGCGAGCGGAGACGGCGCACGTTCCGGCGCACGGCGCCAATGTCAACCGTGAGCAGGCTGCGCGGCGGCACATGCATCATTCGGCGGCTCTCTTCAACAACGCCAGGCAGCTCTCCCGGGTGAGGTTGGTTTCCTCGGCAAGGTACTCTAGTTCAGCCGCACTCAGTTGACGATAGTCCCCTACCTCCGCCGCCGCCAACCGGCCACGCAGGTAGGAGGCCCGCACCCGCTGCAGGTCGATCTCGGCGTAGGCCACCTGCTCCGGCGACTCGGGGATGGCGATGACCTCCCCGGGCTTGTCGAGCGTGGCCGGGCCGCGTACTACGCGCACGCCGTTGTCGCGAGCGAAGGTGAGTTGGGCAGTGGGGTGCTTGCCGGCGCCGGTGTACTCCGTCTCCTGCACCACGATGACCTCATCCGCCGGCATCTCCTGGGCCAGCTTGAAGGCGGCGCAGAGCGAGGTATTGCCGGCCGGGCCGCGCTCCAGCCCCTCCAGGACGGCCAGCAGCTGCGTAGTGTAGAAGACGGCGCCCTGGTTGACGGTGACGTAGCGGTGGGCGTAGCGCAGGGGACGGGCGGCGTTGTGGGGCACGTCCGCCCGGTCGGGGTTGGTGAAGAAGGGCATGCCGAACCCGGTGTGGCCGGTGGTGAAGCTCTTGCGGTTGAACTGGGTGTCGCTGGCCATATGCAGGCCGCTGAGGTCGACGCTGGCGGCGATGACCTGAGTCTCCCCCGCGCCCGCCTTGCGCAGGCCGCGGGCAGTGCCGGTGACGTTGCCGCCGCCGGCGTGGGTCACCACCACCGCGGCCGGCGGCCGGCCGGTGAGCCCCCGCACCTCCTGCGCCACCTCCCAGCCCAGCGTCTCAATGCCGGACACGGAGAAGGGCGTGTACAGCGAGGCGTTGAAGTAGCCGCTCTCCTCCAGCAGGCGGAGGTGCATGTAGAACAACTCCGGGCCCACCGTCATCTGCCATACCTCGGCCCCGTAGGCCTCGCAGGCGCGGCCCTTCTCGACGATCTCCGGCTGCCCCACCCCCCGCGAGTCGAAGGTCTCCTGCACGATGATGCAACACTGGCCCTGCATGGCGCACATGGCCGCCACCGCCGCCCCGTAGTTGCCTGAAGTGGCAGCGATGACGCCGGGGTAGCCGGCTCGCTTGGACTCCTGCACGGAGAGGCTGGCCCGGCGGGCCTTGAAGCTGCCGGAGGCGTTGGCCGCCTCGTCCTTGACCAGGATACGGGCGCCCATGCCGGCCGGCGCCAGGCTGCGCGCCAGGCGGGTAAGGTTGGAGAGCTCCAGCAGCGGTGTCCCTCCCACCTTGCAGCGCCGCTGTACGTCCGCCACCTGCTCCAGGGAGTAGCCCGTGGCAGCCATCAGGCCCTCGTAATCGAAGCAAAGGCGGCCACGGCGGAAGTCATCGTAGTCCAGGCCGGAGGCGTTGCGCAGGATCTGGGTGGAGCGCGCCATCACCGCCTGGTAGCCGGTGTCCAGGCCCGCGCTCATGCCTGGGCCTCTCCGCCGGCCCTGTCGGCGGCAGCGGCTTCACTATCGATGGCACCGCCCCTTGCGCAAGCGGCCGCGGCGGAGGGGGATTCCCCTAGCAACCGCAGGAGGGCCCGCGCCTCCAGGCCTGCCTCGATCAGTTCCAGCACTGGGCGGCCGAAGTCGTGGGCGAAGCAGGGATCCAGCGCCACCACCCGGCCCCGCACGCGGCGGCCGGTCAGCGTCTTCACCTCCACCTCATCGCCTAGACGGCAGGCCCCGACGGCAAAACCGCGCACCCGCGCCTCGTACGGCACCCGAGTGGTGTCCTCCGGCAGGCGTGCCGTGCGCTGCGCCGGCTCCAGCACGGTGAACCCTATCTCCACCCAGCGGCGAGCTTCACATCCCTCCATGCGGACCCCTTTCGCCCTATCGTCCCTGGTCGCCGGGTTCTTCCGCCACTCCCGCATCCGACCGGGCGTGCCCGTCGCCAAGCGACACCTCACCCCCTCCCGTGGTCACAACGCGGTGCAGGTTGGCGCGCGCCGGTTCGTACGTGGGGTCGACGGCAAGCGCAGCGCGGTAGTTGGACAAGGCACCCGTCCTATCGCCGTCGATCTCCTGCAGGACGCCCAGCAGATTGAAGGCCTCGGCCCGTCCCGGCTCCCGGGCAATGGCCTGCCGAAGGTGATCGGTGGCCGGAGCGAACTCCCGCATCTTGATGGCGCGCTTGGCCACTTCCACATGCTCGTCGTAGGAGTCGGCTTCCTCCGCGGCCAGGGACTCCCGTGCCAGGATACACTCCACCAGGCTCCGCAGCTCCCGGGGGGAGAACGGTTTCTGCAGAAAGTCGACCGCACCCAGCTTCATGGCCTCCACCGCCGAATCCACCGTCCCGAAGGCGGTGATGATCACCACGTTGGTACGCAGGTGACTGCTCCGGATGCTGCGGAGCACCTCCAGGCCATCGATGCCGGGCATGCGCAGGGCAAGCAACACCAGATCGTAGGCCCGCTCCGCCAGCCGGTCCATGGCTTCTCTGCCGTTCATGGCCATGTCGACGGTCAACTGCAGATCCAATAGCACCTGCGCGATGGCCAGTCGGATGTTCTTCTCATCGTCCACCACGAGCACGGATGCGTCCATGTGGCTATGCCTCCTCTCCGCGTGCGAGCGGCAGCGTGAAGCTGAACCTGCTCCCCTCGCCGGGAACCGATTCCACCCAGATGGTACCCCCGTGCGCCCGCACAATCTCCCTGCTTATGGCCAAGCCCAGGCCGGTCCGTCCCGGCCGGCTGTCGCCCGCCACCTGTACAAACTTGTCGAAGATGCGCGACTGGTATTGGTAGGGAATTCCTGCCCCGTCGTCCGCCACGCTCACACTCAGCACACTGCCGCTGCGCTCGGCTCCCACCGTCACCGTACCCCCCTCGTCGATATAGCGAAGAGCGTTGGAGATCAGATTGGAGAGCACCCAGGCGGTCTTCTCCGCATCCGCTCGCGCCGACGGAAGATCCGCCGGAAGCTCGGCCAGCAACCGGGCGCGCTTCTCCACGAACTGCGGCTGGAAGATCCCGGTCACCTGCTCCACCACACCCCGCAGATCGACCTCGTTCATCTCCAGCTGGATGCGGCCGGCCTCGATCCGCGACAGGTCCAGCAGATCCGCCACCAGCGCCTTCAAGCGCAGAACATCCGTATGAGCCGCTTCCAAGAGCTCCCGCTCCTGGTCCGTCAGGCGCTCACGCGCCTTCTCCCTGAGCAGCTCCACACTCATCTCCAGCCCGGTCAGCGGTGTCCGCAGCTCGTGGGAGGCGGTCATGACGAAATCGGACTTCAGCCGATCAAGCTCCTTCAGCCGGGTCACGTCGCGCAGCAGCAGCACCGCCCCCGTCACCGACCGAACCGGGCCACCTCCCCCGGTGTCGCCGCTCCCGGTCACGCCGCCGCCGGTCACGCCGCCGCCTGTGCCCTCCACGGCGGAGACGGCGAAGGCGAAGTAGCGGCGCGCCTCCCCCGCCCCCACGCTGAGCATGGCGGTGTCCGGGTCCAGTTCTGGGGCCATACCCGACTCCACCGTCTCGCGCAGAAGCGAGAACAGGTGCCCATCCCGCGCCGTCTCCAGGAAGTGCCGGCCCAACGCCAGCGGCCTCTCCACCCCGAACACACCGGCCGCCGCCCCGTTGAGGTTGACGATGCGCAGGTCCCTGTCCACCACCAGGATCCCGTCCTCGATACTCTCGATGACCGTCTCGATGCGCTGTTTCTGCAGCAGCACTTCCTTTAGGTTCATCTCGTCGAAGGCGTGAAGCCGTGCCGCCATCTGGTTGAAGCCCGCGGCCAGCCGCCCCAGTTCGTCACCGGAGGTGACCGGAAGCTGGGTGGAGTAGTCACGGTCGGCCAGCCGGGCGGTGGCTCCCAGCAGCGCCTGCAGCGGACGGGTGAGGCTGGTGGACATGAGCAGGCTGAACAGCAAGCCGGCGGCCACGGCAGCCAGGCCCACGACCAGCGTGGACCAGATGGCCCGCCGGGCCACGCCGGAAGCGTGCGCGCTGGCGGTGTAGGCGGTGGACTGATTGAGGTCGCGCAGCGCCTCGCAGGAGCTGCGGATCTCCGTGAAGAGCGGCAGGACCGTTTCCTGGTAGTAGTCGGCGGCCGTGGCCGTGGTGGAGGAGCCGGTCAGGTCCGATAGCTCATCGAAGGCCTGGAGATAGCGTTGGTAGCCGGAGTCGATGCGGGCGATGATCCCGGCTTCGCCCTCCACGGTGATGTTGTCGGCGGCGCGGGCCAGCGACCGGAGGAACTCGGCCTCGAAGGCGCTGAACTGGGAGTCGGCTTCCTCCGCGAAGCCCAGGGTCAGGAGCAGAGAGGCGCTGTCCTGACGCTCCATGGCGTTGATCATGACCTCGGCCGCGATGATGCTCTTGTAGTTCTCGCGCAGGATGGAATCGCTGGCGCTGCCCAGGCGCACCAGATTGATGACGGCCCAGGTCAGGACAATCAGCACCAGGCACAGGGCGATGCCGAAACCGAGGAGTATCTTGCGCCGAAGGGTCATCAATCTAGCATCTGCCTTGCCTCCGGCAGCGTCAAGCCGCCCGGCCCCGGGCCCGGTGGCGCCGGCGCCACAGCAGCCAGAGGCCCGCGGCCACCAGGGACAGTGCCGCGGCCGCGGCCGCCCGGACACCGGACACCGCGCGTGCGATAGGAGAGCCCGGCAGCACTACCTCCAGCTTGACAGCGTGGATGTCCATGTCCCCCCCGTGCTCCGGGCAGGCAGCGTGGAAGATGCCCACCACGTGCACGAGGTCGCCCCGGTGGGAGTAGTCGCCGCAGATCTTGACCTGCGCGGCCAACTCCGACGGCGCCCAGACCGCCTGGCCGGCGTTATACCCGGCGAGGGCGATATCGTCCGCGGCTTTGCGGCTGTAGGCATCGTCGTTGAGGTGCAGCCAGGCACTGTCGCCCCGCCGCATCACCTCCCCGACAGCCTCACCCTGGAAGTCGATCACCTTGCCGTCCCACTGAGCGGGATGCTCCACCAGGTCCCCGCTGCTGGGGGACCCCAGGCTCGCGAGCGTGGCGCCGGTCGCCGCCAGCACCGGCGCGGGCCAGACCAGACCGGCCAACGTCGCCGCCAGCAACGCACAACGCAGGACCCGCAGCACGCGGCGTCTCATCATCTGCCCCTGACCATGGCGTAGGCATACCCGGCCAGAGCCAGCACGGACATGAACTCCAGGCGGCCCAGCCACATGGCCAGCGTGTACACCACCTTGAGCACTACCGGCATGGCCGGGGCGGTGACGCCACAGGAGAGACCGGTGTTAGAGGCGGCGGAGACCCCTTCGAAGGCGGCCTGCAGGAAATCATAGCCGCATGCCGCCCCGACAATGGCCACCAACCCGTACAGCGTCAGGTACGCCACCGTCACGGTGAGCGCCGAGCGCAGCAGAGGGCTGTCCACCAGGATGTCGCGCAGATGATGGACGCGCTGCCTGATGAGGGCGGACTCCGGGGAGATCATCCTCCGGATGTCGGCCACAAAACCGGCCGTGATCACGCCCACGCGCATGCCTTTGATACCTCCGGCGGTGGAACAGGCAGAGGCGCCGATGGCCATGGCCACGGTCGTGGCCAGCATGGCCAGGGGACCCCACTGCACGACGAAGGCCCGGCTGTAGATGGTGGAGAAGCCGGTGGTGGTGTGCCCGGAGGCAAGTTGGTAGAAGGCCTTGCGGAACAGGTTGACGGCGTCGGGGTAGATGCCCAGCCGCGACAGCGCCACCGTGGCCACCAGCACGGTGAGGCTCAGGGTGACGGCGAAGCTCACCGTCTCCAGGTTGCGCCTCAGCTCCTTTCTGTTCCCGCTCCACACTGCCCAGTGCAGCGCGAAGTTGAAGGAACCGGCCACGAAGATGGCCACTGTGACCAGCTCGTAGGCCAGGGAGTGGAACCACATGGTGTTGTAGGACTGGGGCGCGAAACCGCCCGTGCTCCATGCGCCCATGAAGACCCACACACCATGGAGGAAGGCGCGAAGCGGCGTCTGTCCCAACGCCCACCCCATGGCCGCCAACACCAAGCCCCCCACGGCCAAGTACCCGAGGCTGACGATCCAGATGGCCCGCGCCGTCTGGACCACGTTGGGAAGAAGCCTCTCGTCTTTGCCTTCCCCCACGTAGAGCCGGTACGCCCCGGGCGAACCGCGGAAGAGGAAGGTCAGAGCCACCACGATGATGCCCTGGCCACCCGCGTAGGTGAGGAGATGTCGCCACATGTTGAGGCCGTTGCTCACGTGATCCAGGTCCTGGATGAGGTAGAGACCGGTGGTGGTGTAGCCGCTCATCACGTCGAACACGGCGTCCAGGTAGCTACCCTCGTGACCGGAGAGAGAATGGGGCAGTGCGCCCAGCAGGGTGGCGATGAGCCAGGAACCCGCGGCCACCACCAGCGCGTGCCCCCATCCCAGGTCGCGCTCGGTGCGGCACAGGAGTTGAAGGCCAAAGCCGCAGATGAAGCACGCGGCCGAGCTGATCACGAAGTCCAGCGCCACCGACCACTCCCCAAGGACGAGCGAGAGGGCCAAGGGCACAGCCATCAGCAGCCCCACCCCGACGATCACCTTGCCAGTGTACTTGCCAATGACGAGGTGGTCGTCTCTCCGCGGCTGGATGATCATGACAGCAGCGCGGCCACCACCGCGATGGCCAGGCCCACGGCGGCCAGCACCAACACGTAGCAGGCTTCACCCAGCATGCCCGCAGCGTAGCGTCTCAGATCGCGGAGGGTCACGGAGTAACCACCTTTCACCCTCAGCCTCGCAGCGCCTTTTTCAGCGTGGCTTCGTCCTGGATGCGGGTCAGGGCGATCACCTGGTCGCCGGGCCGTATCTCGGTACCGCCCCGAACAGGGATCACTTCCTCACCGCGCACGAGCGCCACCAGAACGCAGGTGGCGGGGAGGTCCAACTCGGCGGGATGCGCGCTCGCGGAGCCTCCCTCCTGCCCGTAGGTCATCTGCACAATGGCGAGGTCGCCACGGCTCAGCGAGATCAGTGTGCGGATCTCCCCAGCGGTCACTTCTTGGTCGATCATGCCCACGATGAGGTTCGTTGACGAGATGGCCTCGATGTCCATCGCTGCGAAGATGCGCTCATTCTTGGGGCTGTTGACGCGCGCCACCACGCGCTGCACACGGTGGACCGCCCGCGCCACCTGGCAGGCCACCAGGTTGTCGGTGTCCTCGCCCGAGACGGCGGCGAACACCTGGCAGTGGGCTGCACCCGCGTCCGCCTGACAGCCGTCGTCACAACCGTCACCCTGGATGATGAGCACCCGCGACGGCAATTCGAGCGCCAGGCGCTCCACCACGTGGGGCCGCTGCTCGATAACGGCCACGTCGTGGCCGCGGGCCAGGAGCGACTGAGCCAGGTACGACCCCACCTTGCCTCCGCCCACCACCACCACGTACATCAGTCCGCCCCCAGCATGCGCTCAATACGCGCGTACGACGCCTGGAGGACGGCGCCCCACAGCATGTCGCCCTCTCGGAGCGCGGTTGACGAAGCGGGAAGGAAGGAGACGCCGTCTCGCGTCACAGCCGAGACCCGGAACACGCCGGTACCCTCCACATCGCCCACCGTCTGCCCCGCACCCGTGGCCCCGATGCGGAATTCGACCAGTTCCACATCCTTGAGCCCCACCAGGTGGTGCCCGCGACCGGAGAAGACCTTGTCGAGCAGCCACTCGGCCACCAGCGTGGTGCTGCACACGTAGTCCAATCCCAGCTGCTGTCAGGTACGCACACGAACCGGAGACGTGAGCCGCACAATGACCTGCGGTACCTTGAACACCACCCTGGCCACTTCGGCCGACATGATGTTGGCATTGTCGAGGTTGGTAGCCGCCACAAACGCGTCCGCGCGCTCGATCCCGGCATCGAGCAGCAGATCCTGATCGAAGGCGAAGCCATGGAGCGTGAGACCGTTGAAGGTGGCGCCCAGGTTGCGAAAGGCGGCGGGGTCCTTGTCCAGAACCACCACGTTGTGCCCGGCGGCCGAAAGGGACACGGCCAGTTGCGACCCCACGACGCCACATCCCGCCACGAGAACGTACATGCTGCTTCCCTCGCCAACTCGGCCACGACCGCGCTGGACCGTTAGCCTACGTCAGCTCCCAGAGCCCGTCAAGAGCGGGTGAGGCGCCTTCCTGGCCCTGGCCGAGGGACAGCTCTGCCCCGTGTGGTGCATGCTCAAGCCCGCGGCCGACGTCAGTGCCGGCTTCGAAATCCGCGAGGACTGAGCACGGCCATCGGCATGGGGACCCGGGGAGAGCAGGTGAGGGGCACCTCAACCGATGTTTCCCGCGGCGTCTACACACCTGGTATCCTCAGCCGGATGACCAACGGAACCTACTCCATGTGGAACCTGAACAGCACCGAGATCATCGCCAACGCTCGGTTCGCCCGGTTGATCGTCGCCCACGACATCGATGAGGCCAGCGACGGGAGCAACCGGCGGCAGATCTGTCCCGCATCCCGAAGTCATAGCCCGGAGAGGGAACCGTGCCACACCCAGTAATCGACTTCCACATTCACATCCCCATGCCCGGCGCCTGGTATCCCGATCAAGTGGACCTGGCACGTGAGCTCAACCACGACATCCTGGATGAACGTCACAACTTCGCCAACGCCGCGTACCTCGTCAACTACCTGGCAGAGCAAGGCGTCGACTATGCGGTCATCATGGCCGAGGAGAGCGTCCAGGTCACGGGGCTGGTGAGCACCGAGTTCGTCATCGAGGTCTGCCGGGCCGCGAAGGGACCTCTCTTTGCGTTTGTGGGCCTGGAGCCACTGCCATCTCCCGATGCGAAGGAGCGGCTGGAGCTTCTGGCAAGGAAACCGTGGGTCAAGGGACTGAAGCTGCTGCCCTCATACCAGCACTTCTCTCCGAGCGACGCCTCGATGTATCCCGTCTATGAGACGGCCCAGAGACGAGGGCTCCTCGTGACCTTCCACACGGGTTCGTCAGTATTCAGGGGAACCGCGGAGGAGCTTGCGAACCCTCTCCTTCTCGAGCCGGTAGCCAGGGATTTCCCCAAGCTCAACCTGCTCCTTGCCCATTCAGGTCGCAAGCACTGGTACCGGGAGGCCGAGATGATGGCCCAACGCTACCCCAACGTGTTCCTCGAGATCTCCGGGCTTCCGCCCAAGCATCTGACACGCTACTTTCCCCGTCTCCGTGATCTTGCCGGCAAGGTGGTCTTCGGTTCGGACCTCCCCATGGTGCCCTCCATCCGCGCCAACATCCAGGCGATACGCGGCGTCTTCGGCGAAGACGCCTCCCGTCGCGTGCTGTGGGAGAACGGAGCCAGCCTCCTCGGGCTTGTTTGACCGCAGAGCCTGCGCACCACAGCACAAAGGAGCGCACTGGAGCGTACCGGCGGCTTCAAGTGGCCGGTGCCCGTGCCGGCGTCAGCCGCTGCCTCTCATCGCCGCTCAAGGTACGCGTGTCACCGGCGTCTTTCGAAGAACGGCCTCATCTCCCGGGCCATGTCTTCGGGAACCGTGATGCAGATGATCTCGTTCTGCAGCTTCTCGTAGTAGTTGACGTCGCTGATGCCCAGCGGCGGCAGGGTGAAGCGCGGGATCAGGCGGCCGCGCACGCCGAAGGCGGCGTCGTCCATGAGCGTGGCGTCCAGGGCCAAGTTGAAACTGGCGATGCCGGCGGCTTCCAGATAGCGGAAGACGCAGCGCAACCCGAGGGCCAGCTGCAACACGTCCTCGTCCGTGAGCGTGAAGATGCTGGCGCGGGCGGGGAGAAAGAAGCAGACCTCGCCCGCCATCCCCTTGGGCGCGAAAGAGGATACCCATTCCACCGGACCGGTCTGGCCCAGGTAGCGCTCCATCTCCCGTTTCTCGTGGGCCACAAGGTCTTCCCACAGGTTCCGCCCGGTCCGTGTCTGGTACCCGCGGGCGCTCTCGTGGGTCTTCGCGGCGAAGGCGGTGGGGCGCGGCCCGCAGATGGTCTGCAGATGAGGGTGGACGAGCCCGCCCCCCGCGGGCGGCATGTAGTTCCAGTTCACCGAGCAGAAGCCGAGGGCAGGATCCATCTGCTGCAGCCGTTGGAAGTAGTCCCGGCAGACCAGGAAGCCGTCTCCAAGGATACCGACATCCATGGCGCTCAGTCGCAGAGCGTGCTCGTGGGAGAAGATGGCCACCGAGCTGTTCCGGCCGTAGGGAAAGGCGTTGGGGAAGAGAACGGCCTGGCCTCTGCGGAACCTGCCCTCCTGGATCACGTCGGCCGTGAAACGAGGCGTGACCTGCTCCATCCTCTCCCGGCAGAAGGGGCAGGTGGCGGCACCAGCCTCGGCATGCTCGCGGACGTCCTGACCCCCGGCGGTCCGGAAGCGATGCGGCAGGATACGAGAGGTCACCCCCGTCACGCCGTCCTCTCTGACCTCAACGTAGGTGGTGTGCTCCTGGAATCCGTTCGTTGGGTCCAGGTAGGCAACCTTCTCCCGGCTCTTGTCGCGCTCGAACTCAGACATCACTCCCGCCTCTTGACCCGGCTTGTCGCGGCCTCCTCCTCCCCACCGGCCCGCGCCTTGCCCCTATATGCTACGCCCGCAGTGGGGCTGCGCGCCGACCCGCAATCAGGATACTCACCTCTCTCTGGCACCAGGACTCAAAGGAGGACCGCCGAGACCACAAGGACAGGAGAGAGATCTTGGGTCGCAGCCACCGGCACATCCTGCACCTCGGCGCAACTTCTACGTCCCAATCCCAGCCCCGCCCCCACTACGCCTCCAATGCCGCGCTCGGTAGCACTGCGGGATGGTGGTGGATCCAGGACCCCGGCCGTAGGAGTGCCGGCGTCACCCTTGTCCGACCAAGCACCTCGGGCACGCCGCAACGGGCCGCTTGCCTCAGGAACGCCGAATAGCGTACTATGCGCGCCTGCCGGACGCACCACGCTCCGCCTGCTGATCTCGAAGCGGAGAGAGACATCGTCATAGGAAGGACATCGGAACCCTCGACGGCGCGCCGCCCAGCTGCGCGGGTAACGGCCACGTGAAGGCCGACCCGGCCGCATCTGCTGACGTGACAGACCAAGGGCACCCGCGCTGGGTACTCATCGTCGTCCTGGGTGCTCTGTCCACCTTCGGCCCCATATCCACGGACATCTACCTCCCCTCGCTTCCCTCGCTGGCTGTGGACATGCACGCGAGTACCTCCCTGGTGCAGCTCTCGCTCACAGCCTGCGTCATCGGGCTGGCCACGGGCCAGCTCATCGCCGGCCCCCTCAGCGACAGGCTGGGCAGAAGGCGCCCCCTCCTCATTGGTCTGGCCGGGTTCATCGTCAGCTCGCTGTTGTGTGCGCTTGCCCCTTCCATCGGCATTCTCATCCCGCTTCGCGTCCTGCAGGGATTGAGCGGCTCCGCCGGGCTCGTCATCTCCCGCGCCATCGTTCGTGACCTGTACAGCGGTGTGGTCGCCGCCCGCTTCTTCTCCCGTCTGATGCTGGTGAGCGGGCTGGCCCCGATCATCGCGCCCATCGTGGGCGCCCAGATACTGCGCATCACCGGGTGGCGCGGGGCGTTCCTGTTCTTGGGGGTCTTCGGCGTAGTGCTCTTCCTGGCAGCTTACTTCGGCGCGCCCGAGACGCGACCGGGGGGACGCCGCTTCCCGAGACGCCTGGGCAGTGGGTTGGCGGGATTCGGCCGGCTGCTCCGAGACCGGCAACTGGTGGGCTACGCGCTGGCCTCCGGGCTTGGCTTCGCCACGATGTTCGCGTACATCTCCGGCTCTTCGTTCGTGATCCAGGACATCTACGGAGGATCGCCCCAGCTGTTCAGTATGGTGTTCGCCACAAACGCGCTGGGGCTTGTGGCCCTGGGGCAGGTGAATGGGAGGATGGTAGGACGCATCCGTCTGCGGGTGCTGTTTCGCACCGGGCTCATCACGAACTGCCTTGCCTCGCTGGCGCTTGTGGTAGGCGTAGTCGCCGGTCTGCGCGGTATGGCGCCGGTGCTGGTACCGTTCTTCTTCGTGGTGGCCAGTCAGGGCCTGATTATGCCCAATGGTATGGCTCTCGTCATGCAGAGCCACCCAGAAGCTGCAGGAACCGCCTCGGCTCTCGTCGGGTTCACGCAGTTCCTCTTGGGAGCGATCGTGGCGCCACTGGTCGGTGTAGGCGGCTCGCAAACGGCCCTACCGCTGGCCATTGTCATGCTGTCCGTGGCAGTGGCTGCTCTGGCGGTGGCGTTGCTCACCACGAGGCACCCCGATCCGCCGGCGATGTGAGAGAGGGGTGCCGCCGCCGGTGTACCCCAACAGTCTGGTGCTACCCCATGGGGTATCCTCGAGGAAGAAGCCACGAGCCAAACCGGCCGATCCGACGGCAGCACACAAGAGAGGTGGCCCTGATGGACTCAGGCCGAGCGAATTAGTAGCCCGACTGTGGCCCGGTCGGGAAGCGCGAGACTCCTTCGTTGGCCCGGCCATCCGCATAGGCGCCCATCTCCGTCCTGGTATCGCTTGGAATACTCTCAGTGCAGCCGTCAAAGAGAACGCTTCCGAGAACCATGAGCACACAGACCATGACGCGGTTGCTTGACAAGAACAGGCCAAATCGGGCGTTCACTCGTACCTCCTGGCTCGTCAATCATCGTCCTCTCAGCGAGAGCGGCATCGGCGGCTTGCTCGCGCCCACTCGGACGTGGCGATGGAAGCGGCCATCGGTGTTTCAATCCACGCCCCCGCGCGGGGAGCGACCA
>Ga0123328_1003328_pt1 | contig 13816 bp, 11 predicted proteins | sample BioC12SIPDNA_2_FD_89702 | JGI IMG/M metagenome (GOLD analysis project Ga0123328, IMG submission 89702) | Anaerobic biogas reactor microbial communites from Washington, USA - Biogas_R1_A C12 SIP DNA | ecosystem: Engineered > Bioreactor > Anaerobic > Unclassified | place: Washington, USA...
ATCACGAGCGCTTCGCCGATGGCGATGCCGGGTGAAACGGCAATTCCCTGCAATACCTGCATTGTCTGTGCCGAAGCAGCTCGGCAGTCTGTTCTTATCCGTCGAGTGAATGATCGTTGGTGGGTTCGCCTGCGCCCAGCTCGTCAAACCCGCGTCCAAAAAGCTCGGCCAGCGCCTCCAACGCCTCCTCGGCGTCAGGGCCGTCGGCCCGCAGCACCAGTTCTGTACCCTGTTCGGCCGCCAGCGTCAGGAGCGACAGGATGCTCTTGCCGTTGAACCGCTCGCCATCCTTCAGAATTTCAATGCGCGCGGCAAACTGCAACGCCCGACGCACCAGCATGTCCGCCGGCCGGGCATGCAGACCCTGCGGGTTGCGGACAGTCACGAGGCGTTGTATGCGACGCTCGGTCATGGAAGTCGATCAGGAGTTTCCTACCACCAGGAATGTGGGGTGGCCGCAGACACCATGCCCGACGACAGGCTGGGCAGCCGTCGCGCGGATCGGGGCCTGACGGCCGGATCCAACATCATCCGGACACTGGGCATCAGGTACCGAATTGATTGTTGTCCGCTTCTTCAAGCAGCTGACGCACGTCTTCCGCCGTCTTCGCTTGCTTGAGAAACCGGCAGAACGTGTCGTCGCGCAGCCGGCGAGAGATGTTCTCCAGGGCCCGCAGATGGTCCCCCGGACGATCCGGCGGCGACACCAAGAGAAAGAACAGCTGTACCTTCTCGCCATCCAGGCTATTGAAGTCCACCCCCTCCGCGCTCACACCCACCGTGCCGATCAGCTGGCTCACGCTCGGGTGCTTCGTGTGCGGCACAGCCACACCGCGGCCAATCCCCGTGCTGCCCAACTCCTCACGCTTCATGATCGCCTTGATAATGCCCTCTTGCTCCCCCTCCGCAACGTCCCCGGATTCGACCAATCCTGCGACCAACTCGCGAATCGCACTGTCCTTGTCCTCAGCGACCAGGTCGACCTTGATCGCCTGCAGCCGAATAAAATCCGCAAACTTCATTAGTCCCTTTTCCTTTCAGCCGTTGCGCGACCGACGCCTGTCACCAGCTCCGATGCGCCCGGACAGACACCCCCGCGCCCGTGGACGGCATGCCCGTTATTCTGCTTCCGGCTCATTCTCGGCCGGCACTTCCAGATGCTTGATCGGCGGCCTGCGTCGCTCGGTCCGCTTGTCCTTGTGACGCCGTATCTGCTGCTCGATCTTGTGCAGGGCGCCGTCCAGCGCCGACAAAACCTCCGCAGACTGCTCGGCGGCCATCAGCGCCTCCGAACGCTCCACCGAAACCTGAATCTCCACCACCGGTGTCTCGCGACGGTCAAGATCAACCGTGACCAGAATCGCCGTCAGGCGGTCGAAATAGCGACTTAGTTTCTCGACTTTCTCTGTGATGCGCTCCTGGGTGGCCGCACTCAATTGACCGTGCCGCGTCGAGATATTGATCTGCACCGGCCGTTCTCCTTACTGTGTAAACCTAGAACTGGTCTGATTTTGTCGCTGCGTTCCAGCTAATGAAACATAGTATTTTAATGATCGGCCGAACTGCCGACAAATGCAAATCACCCGCCGGCCCGCCAACGCGACCCCCTCATCCTCGGCGCTGCCAAACCGCTCGGCACGCCGTCGCTCGCCCGCATAATCCATCCACCATGCGGCACCAGAACATCCTGCATCCAGTTCATTGCCAAGCCGCTACACAGTCTACGTGGTATCCACAAGAATGGTTAGGGGACATTCGGCCCGGAACCTTCTGGAGTATCCACGCCGACAGGGGGCTGGCCCCCCTCGTCGGGAGGTGCCGGCGGCTCGCCCGTACCGGGCGGTGGGGTGGCGTACTGGATCTCGTTTCGCCGCAAATCACGTTCCCAACTCATGATCGCCGCACGCTGCGTGCGCGGCTCCCGGTCGGGCTGGAACCGGTTGGTCTTGCCCGTGATCTCGTTGAGGTTGAGGTACGCCAGGACCCGGATGTCCATCGACGGGCTGCTCAGCGCTTCGACCAGTTTCTGCGCGTCGCCGTCGGCCAGTTGCTCCGGGCTGAACCGCCACAGCAAGCGATCGAGCAGGACACCTTCCTCGCCGCGGAGCCGTTGGAGCGACGCCCGCACCTGTTGGGCAGTCTCCGGGCTGCGAGCCTGCGCCGCGCGGACCGATTCGACCAGGTCCTTCCAGTAGGACCGTAGCTCGCGCGCGCCGATCGCCGCCACGAACGGATCGAAGTCGTCAAACATGCTCAGGCTGCGAATGGCCAGCATACGGACCTCCACCAGCCGGTTGTTCACTTGTTCGCGCAGCGCGCCGATCAGCGGTTGAGACGGATCGAGTGCCGGTTCGAGCTGTCGTGATGCCGCCTGATTGATGGGTGGCTCGGCGTTCGCATCCAGCCATTGGGGAGTTTCCATCAGCGGCTGGAGCGCGGGCGTTCCGGTGTCGATCATTGTGGCCAACAGGCCCGGTTCGAGCACGATCGGTGCGGCGGTGCCGCGGTCCTGCCAGGCGAGTCGTCCGACCGGCGCCAGGGCGTTGAGTACCCCGTTGGCTTTCTGCTGCTGCGGATCCACGCCTGGCGCCAGGTACTGCCACGCGTCGAGCACGAGCGTGGCATCGAGATCCTGGAACGTCACGCGACTCTGCCGTGCCCCAAACTGGATGTTGAGCTGGCTGCCGGGCTCGTCGGTTGGCATGACGATCAGCCGGCCGTACTGCACAACCACACCCGGGACGCCATCCGCATCGACATCGGTCAACCGCACCTCCGCCGGGCCGACGACCGTCAGCTGAACGCCGGACGAAAACAGGATGGCCGGTCGATAGGTGGGCAGTGCCACGAGCCGGATGTCAGCGCCGAGCGGATCGTGCGCGGCGACTCGCAGCCACGTCTGCGACTCGGCATCGAAGCGCGCCAGCACGTGCAGGTCCGAGGTACACTGTGCGAGCGGTACGGGGGGTTCCGGCTCCTCATCCTCCGCGCTGTCCGGGGGGAGGTTGGAGCGTGTCAGGGCCGGGTCGTTCATGGCGGTGGGTGCTGCGGAGCCCGCCGGGTCAACCGGCTGCAGACCGGCGCCGGGTGCCGCGTCCGGGGTGGCCAGCTCCGACGCTGCGGGTACGTTGTCGATGTCCACCGCTGGCAGTTGCCCGTCCGCCGCCAGCACCGCCGCGGCAGACGCTTCGGCATCCGGCGCGGGTGTCGCGCCAGCCGGCCGATCGGGCGTGTCGGGGCTGCCCGTGATGCCCGCTTCGGCCGCGTCGGTGGGGAAGTCCTGAGGCACTGTGCCGGCTTCCGTCGTGGCGTCGGCCAGGCTGGTTCGCGGTGCCGCCGCGGGTGCCGCGAAGAACCGTCCCAGAATGGGGTGTGTGTGATCCATGGGGCCGATCGCGATCAGGGCCACCAGCGCCAGAAGAAACGCCACGACCATGGTTCCCAGCACCGGCAACAACCGCATGGTGCGTCCCGGCGCGGCAGCCGGTGCGGCAGACGCCGAAACGGCAGGCAGCTCAACGGGCACTTCCCAGACGCTGGCCGGTTCGTCCGCCGCCGGCAGCATCGGTACCGGGGGGGCCACCGACTGCTCCGTCTCGTCCTGTGCCGCCCCGTCCTGCTCCGTCTCATACTGCTCCGTCTCGTGCTGCTCCGCCCACTCTGCATCCTCCAGCTGGGCCTGCAATGCCCGAATCCGCTCGCGCAGAGCCGGGTCCACTTCGGCCGGTTCCCCCAGCACGAGTGTCAGAATCTGATGGCACGCGGCGACCTCCGCAAGTTGCACGTCCGATTCCAGGCAGATCCTTTCGAAGTCGGGCACGCGCTCCTGCGGCAGCGTGTTGTCCAGGTATTCGGCGACCGTGTTGGCGTCGAGCCCCATGCCTTTGCCGGTCAGTTTCGGAGCGCCCAGGCGGAGTTTGCGCGTCACACTGCGGATCCGATGCACCAGCGCGCTGGCGAATTCACTGTCCTCGATCTTCTTACCCAGCTCGCGCGCATCGACCGGATCGAGAATGTCGTCCAGATACGCCAGCAGGGTACGCAGGGTCAAACGCATGATAGGCACTCCCGGAATCTGCCTTCAGCCGCGGCTCGCAAAACCAAAACCAAAACCAAAACAAACCAAAACACAATCAAAAACAAATCAAAAACAAATCAAATCAAAACAAACAGGTGTCCAGGGTCAATAGTGCGGCCAGGTGCCGACTTCCGTACAACTGCCCGGCCGAAGCTGCGGGCAGGCGGAATGCTGCACGCGGTACCGCCCCTGCGGGCTAGCCAGCCGGTGCATGGACTCCTGCCGCGTCAGAACTCGACTTCCATCATGTCCGTGCCGACCAGCGTGCGTGGGAAGACCCGGCGGGCCGCCAGGAGCCCGATGGCCTCGTCGGTGTCGGCCAGCGGGTTGATGTGCACGAGGATGAGCAACCCGACCTGCGCCTCCCGCGCGATACGCGCCACGGGAGTCGCACAGCTGTGTCCGGTCAGTGCCGCACGTTCCTCCCATCCGTCGGGGAAATAGCACTCGTGTATCAGCACGTCGACGCCGCGGATCTTGTCCACATACGCCGCGTCGTCCCGGGCGGTTGTGTCGGTGACATAGGCCAGCGATCGTGTGGGCCAATCCAGGCGGAAGCCCAAGGAACCCCCCGGATGATCGAGCGGGAACCAGGTCAAGCTGCCCTGCTGTGGCAGCGGCCACGGTGCGTCGAGCGGCTGCCAGTCGATTGGCGGCCGGGCAGGAAACAGCGACTCATGGAACAGGTGCTCGCGCAGCGCCTCCAGCTTCGCGCCATCACCATGCACCCGCACCCGCTCCACCGGCTTCTCGAACAGCACGTCGAAGAGGAACGTCAGCCCGATCACGTGGTCCAGGTGCGTGTGCGACAGGAAGATGTCCAGCGTCGGGCAGACCAGGTGGTCGCGCACCCGGTACATGGCGGTGCCCGCATCCAGCACGACGCCACATTCCGGCAGCATCAAGCAGGCCGTCTGACGCGTGTCCGACGGATGATAACCGGTCGTACCGAGCAGCAGCAGTTTCATGATGGACGTGGTCGAGCAACGGGCTACCTGGCACAGGGCTCCCTGACAGCAGTCTATGATACTCCATGTCGCGAGGGGCAGCAGCGGCGGGAGGGGGCGACGCCCGGTCGGCCTGCCACCCGGCCGGCTCACCTGTTGGGTCCGAGCAGTTGTTGGAGGCCCCGCTGGATCCCGTCCTCGAGCAGTTGAGTGGCCGTATGTCGCAGCACCTGAGCGGGCAGCTGCTCGAGCGCCCGGGTGTCGAGCTGCGGGCGGCTGAGCGTGCCTCCGACCGGAATCTCGATGACCATTCCCTGGAGCGCGGCGAGCCGCCGGTCGCGGGCGAGCCAGGCGTCCTGCAGCGGAACCTGTGCGACGAGGGCCAGCGACTGGTCAAACCCGACACTGCCGCGCGTGTGGATCACGGCGTTGTCAATCTGCAGCGTCAACCGATCATGGTACACGCGGCGATCGTGCACCTGAAACTGCGTCTGCTGCTGGGGCAGCGCCACCCAGGTAATCGATTCCGGGGAAGTGCTCCCCGGCAGCCGGCCGCGCACGACCGCCTCAATCTGTTTGCTGAGATCCACCAGCGGCGCGGTCAACGGTCCGGGGCCGATGCGGGCGTTGTCGATCAGCAGGGTTCCAGCAACCTGAGCCGCGGCCGGTTGAGCGATCGGAATGGCGGCCTGCGTGAGCGACAGACTGAACTTTCCTTCCGCGCGCATCGCGTCAGCGGCCAGCGGCGCGATGTACTTGAGCCAGCCCTGGCACATGCTGGGCGAGATGCTGACGCCGGTCAGGATCTGGCCGGCATCGAGCGTCACATGTGGCGGCGCGCTGTTAAGGTGCACGTGTGGCGTGACGCGCAGCGTCCCTTGGCTGATGGGCGTCTCGATCTCTCCGAGGTCGAGCGTCCCCGCCGCCAGGCTGGCCGACAGCACACCCGGTCCGACGACGATGCCGAAAATCTCGGCCGACTGCCACCGCAATCCACCCTGTCCCGACAGCTCGAGGGGCAGCGGCCCGCGCGGCGCCGATTCCGCCGCGGCGGCTGTGTCGACCGCCGTCGGCAGCGACTCGAACAGTGGGCCGCGCACGGAAAACGGCTGCGTGTCCCGCCCCGACAGACGTAGTCTGGCCGACGGCAGCACCCGCTGGGCCAGTTTTGCCAGGTCGTACGTCACCTGACCCTGCAAGTCCACGACGCATTGGCCGAACGGGTCGGCCACCTGGCCCGCGGTGGACAGCTTCAACGCATCCGCTGCCGTGACGTCGAACCGATCGAGTTTCGCGAGTTGCTGTGATCCGTCGTATTGCCCCGACCCGACCAGCTTGAGCACCGGCTCCTGCCACACGCACTGCCACGCCGACGCGTCGGCGGCGGCAATCATGGCAGGCGCGTCGGACGTCGCGCCACGTGTCCGACGGGACAGCTCCACGCCCGTCATGTCGATCGTCCAACGCGCCTTGGTACTGCCTTCATGCTGCGCGAGTGACATCTGGCCCTGCGCCAGGCCGGCCGTGCGCCAGTTGTGCGTCGGCGACGTCATGGACCAGGACGACTGGAGCCGCGCCAGGTCGGCGCGAAACGTGAGGTTCCCAGTCAGCCGTGGCTGCGCCGCTGCGAGATTCCAACCGACGTCCGTGGCGCGCAGCGTCAGCGCCGATGACTGGAACATCGCGTCAGGCACGCTCCCTTGACGCTGGCCGAAATCCCAGCGGCCGGCCAACTCCAGATTCACTACCTGCTCGTCCACCTGCAGGCCGGACCAATCGAGACGCAGCGGCTCAGCGCGGAACGCCAGCTGCTGGATCGCGAGGCTGCCAGGCGCCATCCGCGACGTGAAGGTCAGCTGCATCGATCCGCTGCCGTCCACCGCCGGGCCGGACAGGAAGGGCCGCGCGCGCGCCAGCCAGTTGGCCACCTGGCCGTGGACCCGGCCGCCGACCGACCAGGTGCCGCTGTGCCCGGCGTCCGTGACCGGCTCGAGCAACTGCAGTTCCAGGCGGTCCGTCGGGGTCGCCAGCTCGACGCGCCCCGTGCGGATGCGCTGGAATCGCAGCTGTTGTTTCTCGGCGTCTGCCTCCAACGACAATGTCGCCTGCAGATCCGGCTCCCGCCAACTCGCCTCGGGACCCACCGCCAGCTCCAGGTCCTTGATCGTGCCCTCGCCGCTGATCGCCACGCGATCTTCCACGCTGCGCTGCCAACGCAGACTGCTGCTCATCATGCCGGCCGCCCGCGCCGCGCCCAGGTCGAACAGCTGGTGCAGCTCGGCGACCAGCCGCGCCAGATTGCAGGTCAGCTCTACCGAACCCGATTGGGGAGTCCCGGATCCGGTCAGGTCCAGGAAGGTCGTGTGGCAGTCGAGCTGCTGGAGGTTCCAGCCGCGCTCGTCATACACGACGTCCAGACCCACACGCAGCGGATCGTTCCAGGTGAAACGGCGTCCGTCCTGCGTGGCGGTCAACTCCGACGTCTCGACCAGCGCCTGCCAACCGCGCTGCTCTCCCCCATGATGGCCACGCAGATGCAGTCGGACCGTCCCCGCTTCAATCGTGGACCCCTCGCGAATGTGCAGCGTGTCCGGCAGAGTCCGGGCCAGCTGCGCCAGATCAACCTGCCCGTCAATTTCCAGATCCGCCGATGCGGCCCCGCGCAGCAGCCGCTGCCAGACGCCGCCCCTCGCCTCCGGCTGCCAGGCAAACTGACCGTCCAGCGTCAACTGGCCTGCGTCGCACTCCAGCTTCGCATCGGTGAACTGCCACCCACCGTCGTCCATGGCACAGCTGCCGGCCAGTTGCAGCGATTGCAGCCGGAGCTGATCGGTTCCGAACCAGCTGGGCGCGGTCAGCGACAGAGACTCCACGCGCGCCTGGTGCACTGCCACAGTCAGCCGCCGCTCGACACCGCTCCACACGCAGGCCAGCTCCGCCGTCAGAACGCCCTCCGCGCGCACGTCCTCCCCCAAGCGGCGCGCCAGCGGCTGCACAAATGACAAGCCCATCCCCCGGACCTGAGTCGAGAACGACCAGCCTCGCGCTGCCGACTCCGGCTGCCACTGCGCACGGACCGTACAGTCACCCGCCTGTGATCCAATCGCCAGGTGGCACTGGTCGAGTGTGACCGTGCCCGGGGCCTGCTCCCCCGCCGGCAACTCGATCGTGCCCCCGATCGACGACACCTGCGCGAGGCTCGCCCGTGCCGCATCCACTACGTCGATCGATCCATCCGTGATCTGCAGCGAACCGGTGACCGTTGTGGATGAGGACGAGGTCAGCACCGATGTGAGCACGTCCTCCAGATTGCTGCCGTCATCGCGCAGCACCACGGTCAACGCCGGTCTGTCGATGTGGATTGTGCCGAGCGCGCGGGGATGGAGCAGCAAAGACAGCAACGACGACTCCGTCCGCAGCGACGCGACCCGCGCCAGCGGCTGTCCCTGATGTTCCACCACCACGCTCTCCACCACCACCGGCGAGAACCACCCCAGCGATGCGCGCTGTGCTGTGACGCGCCCCTCGAAACCGGACGTCAGATAGGCCAGGACCGTCGGCCAGCACAGACGACTGCCGAGCAGCGCCGGGAGCGATCCACCCGCCACCAGCAGCACAAACAACAGACAGATGCTCGCGCCCACCCAGCGCGCTGCACGACGGTTCTTCAGGCCCACGATCTTGAACAGCATGACACGCTCTGTAACACGATTCCGAATCCTGCGGTCGGAGCGCACTATACCCCCGTTCCGCTTGCGGCAGGTCGGGATTCTACTGGAGGAGGTGCCAAACGACCTAGACACAGTGGGGAACTGGCGGAGAATGGGGAAGACGGCTCGCGCGATTCGTACGTGACGACGAGGCGGGTGGGGTGGCCGACACGTTTCGGGTGTTTACCTGCCAGTACCAGCCAGTACCAGCTGGGCCACACCCTGCCGGAGCTGTAACGTCTCGCTGTTCCGGCCGCCGCGGGACGCGGAGGGTCAGTTGTATTTGCTTTGAGGTTGCTTTGAGGCGTCAGCTCAAGAGCGAAGGGAGCGATTGTGAGCAAGTCACTGTTCGACGCTGCGGAAGCGGCCCATTTCCAGCAGGCGCAGCCCCTGGCGGCCCGCATGCGCCCCCAGACGCTCGAGGAGTTCGTCGGCCAGCAGCATCTCCTGGGGGAGGGGAAACTGCTGCGGCGCCTGCTCAAAGCCGACCGGCTGGGATCGGTGATCCTGTTCGGTCCACCCGGCACGGGCAAGACGACTCTGGCCCGTCTGCTGGCGCGGGCGAGCAGCAGCGAGTTCCGGCAGATCAGTGCGGTGACTGAAGGGGTCAAGGAACTGCGCGAAATACTCCGCGCGGCCCGCGACCGCCTGGCCTCGGGCGGTGGCAAGACGCTGTTGTTCGTCGACGAGATTCACCGCTTCAACAAGGCCCAGCAGGACGCCCTGCTGCCCGATGTGGAAGAGGGGATCGTCACGCTGGTGGGGGCCACGACGGCGAACCCGTTCTTCTCGGTGATCAGCGCGCTGGTCAGTCGCAGCCAGATCTTCCAGTTTGAACCGTTGAACGTGGACGACATCAAGACACTGCTCCGCCGAGCGCTGCGCGATCCGCAGCGGGGGTTGGGCCGGCACGATGTGCGGCTGACCGACGAAGCGCTCGAGTTCCTGGCCCAGGTCTGCGACGGCGATGCCCGCCGCGCTCTGTCCGCGCTGGAAATCGGCGTCATGTCCAGCGACGAGCGGCCGCTGGAATTCACCCGCGAGCTGGCCGAACAGTCGGTGCAGCGCAAAGCGGTCGCGTACGACGCCGACGGGGATGCCCACTACGACGCCGCCAGTGCACTGATCAAGAGTCTGCGTGGCAGTGACCCGGACGCCGCTCTGTACTGGCTCGCACGCATGCTCGAGGGGGGCGAGGATGTGCGATTCCTCTGCCGGAGGCTGATCATTCTGGCCAGCGAAGATATCGGCAACGCCGATCCCCAGGCGCTGATGCTGGCGGTAGCGGCCATGCAGGCCTGCGAGTTCGTGGGCCTGCCGGAATGCCAGCTCACGCTGGCCCAAACCGTGACTTATCTTGCCTGCGCTCCGAAGTCGAACGCCTCCACCGTGGCCATTGACCAGGCGCGGCGGGATGTGCGGGAGACCCGGCTGCTGCCTGTGCCGATACACCTGCGCGACGCCCACTACCGCGGCGCACAACAGCTGGGGCACGGCGCGGGATACGAATACGCACACGATGCCACAGACGGCGTCGCCACGCAGGATTACCTGGGGGTGGACCGCACGTACTACCAGCCGGTCGACCGCGGATTCGAAGCGGAACTCGCACGCCGGCTCGTACAGATTCGCGCGAAGCTCAAGGGGCAGTAAGGAGCGGGGCAGGGGGGCGTTTCCCGCGTCCCGCCGCCGTGACCGCCGTTCTCCAGCCCCCCCAATCTCAGGTCGCACGGCGGAAATTGCGAAAAACGTGCCACATTGCTCTTTCTGCACTTGACACGTTCGCGTATGATTCTGCCCGCGCTAGATGGTTTTGCGGGCTCCTAGAGGCCGAGAACGAGCGTCAGGATTGCGGCGACGATGCCCAGCAGTCCCAGGGCGATCCACCACAAGGATTTGCTCGACCAAACGCGGGTGTCTGACAACAAGTATTCGCCGCACTCCGGGCACTGATCCGCGTCCTCGTACACGTCCGCGCGGCAATGCGGGCAGACGACGGTGTCGGTACTCCCGTCATCCAGGTCGTCTTCGTCCGGGTACTCGCGATCGTCGAGGCTATCGGATGCTTCATCCCAATCTGCGGCGGTCATCAATCTGGCACGGTAACGGTGATGGAATACGGCATACGAACGGACAACACGATGAGGAGAGTTGTCAGTAGTATAGCAGTCGACCGCGCGGCATGAAGCCGCTGCGGGATCCGGCCGGGTTTTCGTCAAGGAGGGCAAAAGTGCAAACTCTCAAGACCGCGGTGGTTGTCGTCTTGCTGTTGGTGGTCTTCTACGGCGTGTACGAGATGCTCAGCCGTCCGCCCGACGCGCCGCCGGCGGAAGTGGCGCAGCTGGAGGACATGCAGTTCGATCCACCGGAAGTGCAGTTCGGCGATGCCCCGCTGCACGATCCCCTGTCGGAACCTGCCGTGTCGGTGCCTCCCGTCACGACCAACGGGCCCGTTGAATCGCCCGTTCCGCCGCACAGCATGACCGCCGCCGACCCGCCGGGTGCGTCCGCAGCCTATCCGGTCGCCAACGCACCGGATGCATCTACAGCTTATCCGGTCGCCGGCGGCGCGCCGGGCACACCGGTGATGCCGCCAGTGACGCCGCCAGTCGAACCCGAGTATCCGTCGCTGACGGTGGAACCGCCCGCCGCCGCAGTCGCGGCCGGCACCGCGCCGGCACCGGCAGCTTCCCCGCCTGGTCCGCCGACAACTCCCTCCGCTCCGCCCGACCAGAACCTGCCGCCGCCAGTGAGCGACCCGCGGCTGCAGCAGAATCCTTTCTTCCACGAAAACGTGGTGACGCTGCCGGCGGGCGCGGCGCCGTCAGCGGACACTCCGCAGAACGGCGTGCGCGCCTATGAGCGCGCGCGGAAGATCGCCCAGTCGCAGATCGAGGCGGGAAAATACCACAACGCCCTGGCCACGCTGTCGGTGTTTTTCCGGAGCCCCGACCTGACGCCCAGCGAACACCGGGAACTGCTCGACCTGCTCGACCCGCTCGCCGGACGCGTTGTCTATTCGCGCGAACACCTCCTGGAACCGCCCTACATCGTGCGCCGCAACGAAACGCTGGCCAACATCGCCCAGCAATACAACGTGCCGATGGAACTGCTGCAGAGAATCAACGGGGTGGACACGCCCGATGTGCTGGTGCCAGGCACGGAACTCAAGGTCGTTACCGGGCCGTTCCGCGCCGAAGTGAATCTCCAGGGCCAGGAGCTGACGCTGTTCCTCAACGAACTCTATGCCGGTCGGTTCCCGATCACCATCGGTCAGGACCCGGCACCGATCATGGGTGACTTCAAGGTCCGCGAGAAACGCGAAGACCGCGACTACTTCTCGATGGCCGGACAGAAAATCCCGGCCGGAAACCCGGCCAATCCGTTCGGCAACGTGTGGCTCGACCTGGGCCGCGAGGTCTGCATTCATGGCAGCCCCGCCGCCGGCACCGATCCCCACCGCGGCTGCATCAGCCTCAGCCCGCAGGATGCGGATGATGTGTACGGCATCTTGTCGGTCGGTTCCACGGTTCGTATCCTGCGCTGACTTCGTATCCTGCACTGACGGGCAAGACGCCGCAGGCCTGGGAGAGCTGTTGCCGTGTACGACCGAGATGCCTTGATCGCACTGATCCGTGACCGGGCCCTGAAGCTGGGGAAGTTCACCTTGGCCTCGGGCAAAGAGGCGACATATTACCTCGACTGCCGGCAAGTCACGCTCGATGGCCGTGGCGCCAACCTGATCGGTGAAGGAATCCTCGAGCTGTTGGGCTCCGACCTGCCGGATGCCGTGGGAGGCATGGCGATCGGCGCCGACCCGATCACCGCCGCCGTCGTGACGCTGGCCGGCCAACGCGGGCTCCCCCTCAAAGGATTCATGGTTCGCAAAGAGCCCAAGGCTCACGGCCGCGGACGGGATGTCGAAGGTCCCGTGGAACCGGGCCAGCGCGTGGTCATCGTGGAGGATGTCGTGACCACCGGCGGCAGCTCGCTGCAGGCGATCGAACGCGCCGAAGCGTTCGGACTCACCGTGCAGCGCGTCATCGCTATTGTCGACCGGCTGGAAGGGGGACGCGCCGCATTTGAGCAGCGCGGCTACCCGCTGCAGACTCTGCTGACCATTCGCGATTTCGGCCTCGAGCCGCCTCCGGCCGGCTAGGCGGCCGCCTGGTCCGAGACTGGACGGGCAGGCGCCCACATGCATCGGCCTCCCACCGTCTGGCAGCCTGTCCCACGCAACCCGGTGTGCGATTGAGATGGAAACGTCCCTGCATCGACAGCTCAAACAGCAGTATGCGTGCGACACGGCAACTCAGGAGGTCAAGGTCGGTGCGTTCCGCATCGATGTCGTCAACCCGGATTGCCTGGTCGAAATCCAGCACGGTTCGCTGGCGGCCATTCGCGACAAGACAGCCCGCCTGCTGGCGGACCACCGCGTGCTGATCGTCAAACCCATCATCGCGCGCAAACGCATCGTGCAACTGGCGCGCCGCGGCGGACCTGTCGTGTCCGAACGTTGGAGTCCCAAACGCGGTTCACCACTCGATCTGTTTGACGAACTGGTGCACTTCACCCGCGTCTTCCCCCACGCCAACCTCACGCTCGAAGTCCTGCTGGTGGAGGTCGAGGAGCGACGGTTTCCAGGACACGGCCGCAAACGGCGGTGGCGCGCCAACGACCGGCAGGTGGAAGATGTGCGCCTGGTCCACGCCGGTGACCAGTACCGCTTCACGACCGCCCGCGATCTGCTGCAGATTCTGCCGCGCCGGCTGCCCCAGCCGTTTCACACTGGGCACCTCGCTCAACAGCTCAACGTCCATCGCTCGGTGGCCCAGCGGATCGCCTACTGCATCCGCCAGACGGGCGCGGTGCTGGAAGTGGGCAAACAGGGCAACACGAGACTCTATCGGATGACCCCAGCCGCCTGACGCCGCCCGCCCTACGCGTTCGCCTTGGCGCGCGCCTCCCGCAGCCCGCGGCTGAGAATATCCCGCAGCAACGGCGAGTAGTCCTCGAACTTCGCCTGATCCGGCGGACCACTGGCGTACTGGAAGATGGCGTCGCGCGGCTTCTTGCCCAGC
>Ga0123328_1003335_pt1 | contig 13800 bp, 8 predicted proteins | sample BioC12SIPDNA_2_FD_89702 | JGI IMG/M metagenome (GOLD analysis project Ga0123328, IMG submission 89702) | Anaerobic biogas reactor microbial communites from Washington, USA - Biogas_R1_A C12 SIP DNA | ecosystem: Engineered > Bioreactor > Anaerobic > Unclassified | place: Washington, USA...
ACCCCCCTGAGTATGGCCTCGGCCATGTTGCCGCCGCCTATAACGCCAAACTGATACTGGGACATGTTGAAGTCCTTTCCGGTCCAGAGACTAAACCATCCGGCCACCGTAGGGAAGGGACAATCTTTGCGAAGATATTTATGTTGCGCACGCTGTCGTTTGAATTGTATATTGCCTCAAACCAGATGGAGAAAAGCACATGGCACGTGACGGAAAGGTGGTAGTGTTGGCGCGGGGCCTTGGCACCCGCATGCGCAAGCAGGGCGCATCTTCTCTTTCGCAGCAGCAGTCGGCGATGGCCGACAGCGGCGTAAAGGCCCTTGTGCCAATCGACCGCCCGTTCCTGGACTACGTGCTCTCGGCAGCTGCCGACGCCGGATGGACCGACGCGTGCCTTGTCATCGGACCTGAACACCAGGCAATTCGCGATTACTACGACTCGCTTACCTACAAGCGAATCAAGGTGTCATACGCGATCCAGGAAAAGCCGCTGGGAACCGCAAACGCAGTGGCGGCAGCGGAGGAATTCGCCGGCGACGACGACTTCCTTTGCATAAACTCGGACAACTACTATCCCACCAGCGTTCTTGCCGAGCTTTACAAGGTGAAGGGCATGGGCCTGGCGGCCTTCGAGGGGCAGGCCATGATCGACGGCAGCAATATCCCCGCCGACCGCATCAGCAAGTTCGCCATCATTCGCATCAACCCCGACGGCACGATGGCCGAGATCATTGAAAAGCCGACCGACGAGCAACTGGCCGGCGTGCCCAAGCCCCATTACGTCAGCATGAACTGCTGGCGATTCGGCCCGGCCATATTCAAGGCCTGCCGAGCGATCAAGCCCTCCGTCCGCAACGAGTTCGAGGTGACCGATGCGGTGGCGTACGCCATCAACCAGCTTGGGCAGACCTTCACCGCGGCTCGAACGCAGTCGCCGGTGCTGGACATGTCCTGCCGCGACGACATCGGACCCGTCGCGCAGAAGCTTCGCGGCACAAAGGTTGAGCTGTAGCAATCTGACGACGGATCATATATGACCAGCGGCGGCCGGGCGCCGCCGCTTGTTTATCCGCCTGTTTTCCCTCTTCTCGGCATTCAAGATCCGTCATATAATCGACCCTTTACGACCCCGGGCCGGGGCGATTGACAAAGGATCAGATCGGCATGAGCGCAGACAAGAACTTGGACATCGCTTCCATCGTGCGGAATTTCCGGATTGACGGCGATTTCATCAGCGGAATGCCGTACGGTTCGGGCCACATAAACGACACGTACCTGGGACGCTTCAAGACGCCCGCCGGCGAGACCAGGTACATCCACCAGCGGATCAACCACAACATATTCAAGCAGCCGGAGTTGCTTATCGAGAACATCGCAAGGGTGACGACCCACCTGCGGTCGAAGATCCAGAAGGCCGGCGGCGATCCGAACCGAGAAAGCCTTACGCTGGTTCCCGCCAACGACGGCAAGTTCTTCCACAAGACTCCCGCCGGCGACTACTGGCGGACATACCTGTTCATCGACCGCGCAAAGACGTACGACCTGGTCGAAACGCCCGAGCACCTGCGCAGCGGCGGCCAGGCCTTCGGCAGGTTCGGCGGAATGCTGGGCGACATGAAGGGCGAGCCGCTGCACGAGACGATTCCGATGTTCCACCACACGCCCAACAGGCTTGCTCTGCTGCGCGAGGCAATCGACGCCGACTGCCGCAACCGGGCAGCCGGGGTGAAGAAGGAAATCCAGTTCGCCCTCGAACGAAGCGACGAAATGGGCACGCTCGTCCGCTTGCAGCAGGAGGGCAAGCTGCCCGTGCGAATCACGCACAACGACACCAAATTCAACAACGTCATGATCGACGACGACACGCAGAAGGCCATTTGCGTTATCGATCTGGACACTGTCATGCCCGGCCTGGTTTTGTATGATTTCGGCGACATGGTTCGCACCGGAACCATCACCGCGATGGAAGATGAGCCTGATGTCTCGAAGGTGGGCGCCAACCTGACCATGTTCGAGGCTCTCGTCCGCGGCTACCTTGAAGGCGCCGCCGGTTCACTCACCTCAGCCGAGGTGGACCAGTTCGTCCTTGCCGGAAGGGTGATCACCTTTACGATCGGCGTGCGATTCCTCACCGACTATCTCAAGGGCGACGTGTATTTCAAGATTCGCCGAGAGGGGCACAATCTCGACCGCTGCCATACGCAGTTCAAGCTGGTCAGCGAGCTTGAGAAGCACGCCGGCGAGATGGACAAGATCGTTGCCAGATACCGGTAATCAGTTTTCGATAATCACGTGCGGCGCGGTGTCCTGCGCCGGCGGCGCTGCGGCAACCCGGCCGCGAGAGGCGTCGGGCTTGGCCGGGATGGCGAAATCAACCGCCTGGGATGATCCGTCGGCGTTGATGCGCACCGAAAGCTGGGGGTAATACTCGTGGTTTATCGCGCTCCACTGGCCGATGCTGGTCCGCAGGCGCTGCAAAACCCGCTGGGCGTTGGGCACACGGGTCCACACACCGTTGTGCCGCCGGAATCGCCACAGCTCGATTCGCCAGATAATCTCGCCGGCGTCGCTTGCGTGAAAATCCCGCTCCCGCAGAAGCTCCACAAGCGTCACTGCCTTGTCGCCGGCGCCGCGAATGTACAGCACTCGCCGGATGTCCATGAAGTCCTTCATGTCCTTGACGATCTGGACTATGGCGGCGGCGTCCGCCTCGGTGAAGGTCTGGGCGGGCGGCTGGGGCATTTGAAGCTGCCGGCGCCGAAGCTCGGCCAGCCGCTCCAGGCGATCGTCAACGAATTCCAGGTCGATCCCCTCGACGATCCTGCCGCCCTGAAGCTCAACCACCAGGTCATAAACGGCGTCGCCGCTCAGGGGGGCGAATCGAAACGAGCCGTCCGCGTCCAGCGACTCGGGCTTGTGAGGCTCTCCGCCGGCGCGTGAGACGGCAAGCACTGACTTTATCGGCTCGGCGCTGTGAATTCGCCCGTGGATGCGTCCTGCAAGGGGAGGCTGACAAAGCGGCGCATCTTCCTTCAACTCCACCGCAGAGATCAACGCCAGGACCAGCACAAGTGCTTTCATTCGCCGTTCCTCACTACAGGCTCTAAGCGCTGTGCAATAAAGATTGCACAGTGCTAGAGCAGGCGATCAGTAGAACAGGTGACTCGTGCTTCGTAGCGTACTTCGCGGAGTAGCAGCAGTAGAAAACACAATGAACACTGTATACACGCCGCTATGGGTTTGCGCTTAGCCTGCGGTCTCCTGTTCGCCTGCTCAACTGTTCAAACTTTTCCACATTGCACTTAGACCGGTGCGATTCTATCTGATGCCGCCGGCAGCCACAACACCAGCCAAACCTGCGCGGAGTTTCGTAAAGCCTTGTCAAGCGCGGGGCGATGGCCCTATACTCATCTCTTCCCGGTGCATACTTGACGATCTGAAGGAAGAGCGTGTTCATGAGCAGACGTATAGCGCCCCTGGCAGTTCTCTTTGCGTTCACTGTTGCCCTTCCCTGCTTGGCGGATGAGCAGGCGGTGGAATTTAGACCCGGTGGCGCCGCATTCGGCGCGCACTTCATGCCCGGCGCCTGGATGCAACGAACAGTTACGGTGAGCAACCCGACCGATTCGTTCAAACACGTCAAGATCTCCGGCGTGGCCAATCTGCCCTCAAGAGGCGAGACGCACTTCTCGCGGGCGATACGCGTTCCACCCCGCTCGGTCAGGACGACGGATATCGCGATGATCGGCGGCATTCCCGGCCAGACCTTGGGCAACACCGCCGGCGCGAGAGTTCAGCACCAGGAAGACTACATCCTGTACAACGCCGACAACGGCGCGAGGCTCGCCAGGGGTTTCGGCATGGCCCTGAAGATCGAGCCAGACAGCTTCGTGGTTGGCACGGTTCGCGGCCGGGATTTGAAAGAGGATGATTCCAGCTTCCTAGCCCCTGACGTCCGCAAGACCAGACCCACTCCTTTCGGAGGTGAAGTTGCATTCGTGACCAGCTCTCAGCAGTCGCTGCCGGGCAGGTGGTACGGGTATTCGATGGTTCGCATGTTGCTTTGCATGGAAGCCGACTTCGGGACCCTTCGCCCGTCGCAGAGGCAGGCGATCATCGACTGGGTGAGACGCGGCGGGGTTCTGCTGATCAGCAGCCCAACGACAATGCGCAGCCTGCCTGCGGAAATCAGCACGCTGGCCGGGGTGGAGGCCGGCGAAACGTTCTACATCGAAGCCCTGGCCGTGGACGGCGTGAACGGCAAATCGGTGAAGGCCGATCTTGGCAAGCCCATGCCGATGGTCGCGCTTATGCCGCTGACGGCCCAGGTGGTGCTTGAACACGACAATCTGCCGCTCCTCACTCGCCAGTCGCAGGGGCTTGGAGCGGTATACACCCTCGCGACCCCGGTGGCGGCGATGCAGGACCCCGGCCTGGCGCCGGTTTGGGCGTTTATCCGCGAATCGTGCAATCGCAAGCCGGCAATCAGCACCGAGGATTTCGTTCACGACGATCCGGCGATGGAATCGTCCTCGCTGATTACGACGGTTTCGCAGCGTGCGTCTGGCCTCAAGGGCGCGCCTCGCCAGGAGGCCCTGGATCTTCTCGACGACATGAAGGCGTACATGGCGCCGGGCAAGTCGGCCCTTAGCAGCATTGCCGGCAGGCGGGGGCCGGGCAGGATTGTGCCGGTTTCAATACTGCTGGCGCTGGCAGCGCTAGTTGGCCTGGCGGGTTTGCTGTTGCGCCTCAAGCGAAGGGGCGAACTGCTGTGGTTGTTTCTCGTGCCGATTTCAATAGCCGGCGGGTTCGCCTTTCATTTCGCAGCCGGGCTAAGCAGCGACCGGGCTAGATTGAGCTACGTCGGGGTCATCACCGGCCTGGGCGACGATAGCGTTCGCGTGCAGGAGCTATACCAGTTCTACAGCGGCCCCGATGGAAGGTCCGTCACGTTTCAGTCGCCGTCGGGCGTAATCAGTCCCATTGGCGGCGTGAGTTCCTCGGTGCTTTCGCTTTCGGAAATACACACCGGCGCCGGCGTTTCGCTTAACAACCTTCAGTTGCATCCGAACGACACGACGGGCGTTTATGTTGACGACGTGCAGGGCGGCAGAAGATTCTCGCCCAGGCTCTCGTTCGGCGGCGCGGGGCTTGCGGGCGTAATCGACAACGAGCTTGGCTTTTCGATCAGCAACGCAGTCATCATGACGAATCGCCGCACGTATAAAGTTGGCGACATATCTTCCGGAAGAAGCAATCTTCTTGTTCGCCGGCAGGACATGCTCTCGCCGGTGGAAGTGGTCAATCTCAACGAGCGGGCTTCGATGCTGCAATCGGCCGGCGGCAGGGTGGCGGCAAGAGCGCCGCGGGAGCCTCGCGGCGAACCCGCCGCCAGGCGCAACCTGAGCATGATTTACACCTCCGGCGACTTCACCGGCTCGCTTGTGCATGACAGGCTCGATGCCATAAGAAGCCGCCTGATCGGCGGGATGATTCCGTTCTCCCGTCGCACGCCGAGGAATTCGTCGCCCACGTTGGGCGGCATCGAGGGCGACTGCGGCGCCGACCCGCGGCCGGTGCTTATCGGCTACGCCCAGGCCAATCTTGCCGATCCGCTGGCGGATGATTCCGTCGAGCGGCAGGGCTGGTGCGCCGTGATCTGGCCGCTGGACTTAATTTCCCCCGCGCCGGGCGAGAAGGTTTCGATTCCGTCGGGCTTCTCGCGCGTGTCGTTCGAGGCGTCGCCGCTCTACAACTCCATCAGCGAGAAGTTCAGCGTGGTCACGAACGACGGCGGAATGCGGATGACGGTGTCGCCTCCGCCCGGGATCAGTCTTGAAAACCCGACGATCGGGCTGGAAGTCAACGTGCAGGCTCGCACGTGCAGGGTGACGATCGTCGGTCTGCCCCCGGCGTCGCAGAAGCAGGCGCACAATCTGCGCCGGCTTGACGGCGTTGTGCTTCAGACGTTTGATCGCCCCGACGGGCTGGTGAGGTTGGAAATCGAAAATGCCGAGCGATTCGCAACCCCCGAGGGCGGCTATGCGATCGGGATATGCATGGAACGGCTCAACGACAGCAATGCGCTGGACAACATGATCAGATCTATCGAAGTGGATCTTGAAGGAACCGTGCGGTGACATCAGAATCTCAAAATGTCGTAGTCTGCGAAGGGCTGACCAAGCAATATGAAGAGCTGGTGGCCTTGCAGGATTTCAATCTTAACCTGCCCAGGGCTCACGTGTTCGGCTACATCGGGCACAACGGTGCGGGCAAGACCACAACAATCAGGATTCTCGCGGGCCTGATGACCGCCAGCAAGGGAAGGGCCTCCATCTGCGGCGTCGACGTCGGCAGCGGGCGCGATCGCATCAAGAGGCTGGTGGGGTACATGCCCGACAGCTTCGGCGTTTACGACCAGATGCGGGTGTGGGAATATCTCGACTTCTTCGGCGCCGCCTTCAAGCTGCCCAAAAAGCTGCGGGCCAGCCGCATCGAGTACGTCCTGGACGTAACCGAAGGCCACTACATGCGGGACCGTTTTGTCGATACGCTCAGCCACGGCATGAAGCAGCGCGTCGGGATCGCCCGCACGCTGATGCACGACCCGCAGGTGATGCTGCTTGACGAGCCCGCCAACGGCCTGGACCCCCAGTCCCGCGTGCAGATGAGAAAGCTTATTCGCCGGCTCGCCGACAACGGCAATACCGTCATCGTCAGCTCGCACATCCTGCCCGAACTTGCGGCGATATGCGACTCGGTCGGCATTATCCACAAGGGAGTTCTCAAGGCGTCGGGAACCGTGCAGCACGTGCTGGGCATCATTCAGCGGGACCGGCTTATGGAGCTTAAGGTCGCCGGCGACACGGCAGGGGCGCAGCAGGTTCTCTCTGCCGATTCCGCGGTGAGCGACATCGATACCGCCGACGAATGCGAAGGACTGCTGCGATTTCGGTATTGCGCCGACGATTCGCACCTTAGCTGCCTGCTGAAACACCTGATGGAAAAGTCGCCGGTCGCCACGCTTCGTGAAGTGCCCATGAGCCTGGAAGACGCCTACATGGCCATCAGCGGCATCAACCTTGACGACGCATCGTCGCCGGCGCCGTCGGGCGACCAGGCCCCTGCCGCCGGGAAGGCCAACTGATGATCGCCAACCCGATATTGCGCAAAGAAGTGCTCAGCGCTCTGCGAACGCGCAAGGCGTTCCTGATGCAGGCGCTGTTCCTGCTGATGACGGCGGTGCTGCTGTGGCGATATTGGCCCGCCGACGGGCTTCAGGACATCGGCAGCCAGCAGTCCCGGCGGATATTCAGCATCCTGGCCATGGGGCAACTGGCGCTTGTGGCGATGTTCGCCCCCGCGTTCACGGCTGCGGCGATAACGTCCGAACGCGAGAAGCGAACGATGGAAAGCCTCTTCGCCACGCTGCTTCGGCCCTGGGAAATCGTTATCGGAAAGATGGCGGGCAGCCTGATTTTCATCGTCATGCTGGTTCTCACCGGCGTGCCGGCGCTGGCGGCGCCGTTTCTGCTCGGCGGCGTCAGCGGCGCGACGCTCCTGTCCGCCGTCGGCGTGCTTCTGCTGACGGCAGTGTATCTTGGAACCATCGGCCTGCTTGTCAGCACGCACATGCACCGCAGCTACCGGGCCATCATCGTAACCTACGTCGTGCTGATATTCGTCTGCTTCGTGTTCGCCCTGCCGGCCTGGCCGGTGACGAAAAACCTCATTCTGCAAGGCGGCCCCATCTGGCAGGCTGTGCTGCACACGGTAGTGTCGCTAAGCCCGCTTGAGGCCATGCTGTCGGTCGTGATGGGCAACAGCTCCTACGCGATAGGGGCAGCCAACATGCCGCCGTTCCACGTAACGTTCGTGCCGGTGGCCCTGGTCGTCATAACCGTGTGCGTTTCGATATGCCTGGCCAAGCTGCACCGCCCGATCGCGCCGCCCCGGCCCAGGGAGGGCATGAAGGTTGTCGAACGCGACGGGAAGATCACGGTGCGAAGCTTCGTGTTTCTTATCGATCCGCGCAAACGAAAGCGCATGATCGCCTGGTGGCAAAACCCGGTGCTTATGAAGGAATTCCGCACCAGGCCGATGCTTCAGACCCAATGGCTGCTGCGGGCATGCGGCATATGCCTTATCAGCTCGATCGTGCTGATGCTGATCGTTGCGATAAGCATTCAGACGTGGATCGCCGAGAGCACGGGCATGTTCAACCAGATGCTCACCGCCGTCGCCGCCCTGATACTTACGCTGATCATGCTTGTCGGCCCGGCGATGACCAGCGGAGCAATCTGTTCCGATCGCGAGAGCGGCGTGTGGGATCTGATCCGCGCGACGCGAATCAGCAGCCTGCGCCTGGCCAGCGGCAAGTTCCAGGCGTCCATCATCCCGCTGTTGATGCTGGCCGCCTCGATGGCGCCGGCGATGATCGTGCTGCTGTATTTCGACATGAACCTTCTGAGCGGCATTCTGCGCGTGCTGTCGGTGGTGGGCCTGACCGTGCTGTTTGTCGCCACTGCCGGCACGCTGTTTTCGAGCATCTTCGCAAAAAGCTCAACCGCCACCGCGTGGACCTACGCGCTGATGATAGCAATGGGCCTGGCGAGCCTTCTTGTGGTGCTCGACCCCGAAGGCTTCTCGCAGCGGTTTGTGCGGGGCGCGTTCCTGATCAACCCAGTCGCAGCCGGCATGGCGGCGGCCGGGGCGCAGGGGCTGGCGAGGTTCAACCTGATCGACCCGCACATGAAGATCGTCGGCGCCGTCACGGCGGGCATGTTCATCATCACCGTGATGCGAATCATCCATTTGAGGCGCCCCAGGTAACGCTGCCTTGTTTCGGAGCTAAGTTGATGAATTCCAGATTGTTCATACTCGCCACGCTTGTTCTGGCCGCAACGGCGCACGGGGCCTTGCCCCTTCCACAAAGGTTGGAAGACGGCAAGCTTGAGGCACGCTGGTTCGGTGACGATGCGAACGTTCTTCTGCTGGCGGATCTGCTCAAGGACGAGGATCCGCTGGTCCGCGAGCGAGCCCTGGCGGATTTGTCCCAGACTGACAATCCCCTGGCCGTTGCACACATCAGGCGAATGACGCAGGATCCGTCACCTCACGTCAGGTCGGCGGCGGTGCAGGCGGCGGGGAATCTTGGCGTGGGCGGCTGCGATGAGATTGTCATCGAGGCGCTGGAATCGCCCGACGCGCCGCAACTGCATGCGGCAATCGCCGCAGCAGGGCGGTTGAATCTCAAGTCGGCGGCGGGCCGACTGGAGAAGCTCGTCGCACATGCCGACGCTTCGGTTTCGGCGGGGGCGCTGGCGGCGATGACCCAACTGGAATTGCCCTGCCCCGACGAGGCGCTTCTCGACGCGCTTAACAATGCATCCGCTCTTGTGCAACTTGCAGCCGCCCAAAACGCGGCCATCGCGCCGCGCCAGGACAAGGTGCGCGAGGCGCTTGCCCGCCTCGGGGCAGATGGCGAACCGATGGTTCGTGGCACGGCACTCGTCGCGCTGGCCGGCGCTGCCGGGCCGGCCCAGATCGAGGATCTTGTCAGACAGGCCCTGATCGCCGAGCAGCCCGTGCTTCGCGCTGCCGGCGTGCATGCCCTGCGGAAGACCGCCCAGGCTCACAGGGCGGCTGGGTTTCTGGACGACGCATCCGCGCCGGTTCGTCTTGCCGCAATCGAGGCCGTCGGCGAACTGAAATACGAGCCCGCCGCCGACAAGGTGGCTGCGATCATGCTCGACTCGCCCGATATGCAGACTCATATTGCCGCCAGAGAGGCCCTTGGCGAGCTTGGCGCCGACTGGGCGGTGCCGCACGCCGTGCGGATTCTGACTGAACTTGGCGATTCGCTTCACGCCGCCCATGGCGCTGTCGCCCGGTGGGACAAATCGGCCCCACAGGAATACACCGCAGAGCAACGAGACATGCTTGCCCGAAATGTTTCCGCAGCCGCGTGGCTGCTGGCCCGGTGCAACAGTGACGCCGGCATGGATCAGATGGTCAAGCTTATCGGCAAGCTGCACGTTGACAACTCCGCAATGGTCGAACTGGCCCGCTCGGCTGGCGCATTGGGCGACGCCAGGGCAGCCCAGCCGCTGGTGGGGGCGCTGGAAAGAAGCACCAAAGGCGCTCAGGAGCACCTTATCGTGAGCTTCTTCGACCGGCCGCCGTCGCTGCCGTTCAGCCCGGAGGTTGCTGTGGCGCTGACCCGCGCCCTTGCCGATCTGAAGGCCACGCAGGCGCTGCCGTCCATCGATGCCGCCATCAAGACGTCAGCCCGTGGAATGAGGCTTGTCGAGCCCGTCGCAGCCGGCGCCGACGCCCTGTTCGAACTTGCCGACGCCGCCACGGCCGAGCCTCTGTTGAAGATCATCCTTGAGGATTCATCGTTCTCCGTGGGCGCGAAGTACGAAGCCGCCAGGACCGCCGGCAGGATGAAGCTTGCCGCCTTGCTGCCCCAGTTGCAACAGCAGCTTGCCGAACGCCAATGCCGCTCCCTGATCAACGCCACCGCCTGGGCCATCGAGCAGATCACCGGCCAGTCCCCCGACCTTCCCCAACCCCTCGCCCGCCAGGGCGACTGGATCATCAGGACGATCGGCGAATAAACGAATAAACATACCCGCACGCAACCAGCACGACGCAAGAAGCCCCGCATTGCCATGCGGGGACCTTACTTCACGTCGCGTAGCGACACCTCGCCGTTGTATTTGTTTTTCGTGCGATGATCACGATGCGAACCAACAGCAAACGGCGAGGATTCGCTGCGCGATAGCTATCAGGTCCCCGCATTGCCATGCGGGGCTTCTTACGCTGGGCCCGTTGCGATGCCTGGATGCGGTGCGAAATAAAACGGCCCCGCCGGGCATCGTGTGGATGCCGGCGGGGCCGGGATTCCGCGGGGATGAAGGATTATGCCATTCTGCGACGCTTGAGCAACAGCCCGCCGCCCATGCACATCATGGCGATGGTCACGGGTTCAGGCGTGCCGGTGACGGTCATGCTTCCGGTCACCCTGGCGGCGGATGGGGTGATTCCCATCACCGAGCCGAATTCTACATTCGTTAGATCAACATGTGCGTAGCCAACGGAGTCTACATAAATGTTGATCGTCGCGCTGCCATAATCATTTCCCATGGCCTCGTTCATGATTGTAATGGGCGGGGTGCCATACTTGACGCCGCTGCCACTTTTTTTGTCAGCAGGAACCTCATCTATTGCCGATACCCAGTCCCCCATACCCAAAAAGGTGACGTAGATTTCAAGATCCGTGATGTTATAAGAGTAGTCGTACTGACTGAAGTGAGTATCCACGGCTGTTGGCGATGTCCAAGACAAGGTACCATGGTTCTGAACTGTGAGGCGTGTAAAGTTCCACGTTGCAGGATTCTCCGCCAGCGCCGTTGACGACGCCAATACAAGAGCACAGACGAGTACGGCAAAATTCCGAGCATTGGGCATGATCTCTCTCCTTTGTGAGCCATTGCCTTCGTTTGAGCGCCTCCAACGAGCCATCAGAGACGTTAACTTAGTATATTAAACGATTCATTGGTCGAATCAAGCTTGAGAAGTCAAATATCCGCACCTCCACTAAAAAATTCTTCTCTCACCTAAGGTGAAGACCTTATGGAAGGGGGGAATAACATGTGATGCGCGTCATGTTAATCACATCCCCTGCCAGACTTGCACCGGCGTCCGGCCCGGCCGATTCGCCTGCCGTAATGGCAACCAATCGGCCCGACAGACAGCACATGGCAGGGTGTGGCGAATCGCAAGTATTGTCAAGATAATGACTTACGGTGGCACGAGATTTGCATTACTAATATTGTCTGTCTATGGCCGGCGGTTTTGGCCCTGGCGGCGACTGGAAATGAGGCCCCGACATGCGTATGGACAAGCTTACGGTAAAGGTTCAGGAGGCTCTGGTGAGCGCCCAGGGCATTGCCGGCGAGAGCGGCCACGCCCAGTTCGGGCCGCTGCACCTGCTCTCTGCCCTGCTTCGTCAGGAGGGCGGGCTGGCGGGGGCGCTGCTCGAACGCGTGGGCATTCCGGCCTCTCGAATCTCGTCGATTGTGGACAGTGAACTCAACCGCCTGCCCTCCCAGAGCGGACAGGCCGGTATGGCGATGGACCCTGCCCTCAACGCCGTCCTCGCGCGGGCGGACAAGGAAGCCCGCGACATGAAGGATGAGTATGTGTCCATCGAGCACGTGCTGCTGGCGCTTGCCCAGGAACCCTCGGCCGCCAAAGAGGCGCTGGGGACGCTCGGGGCGACCAGGGAAGCGATCATCTCGGCCATGAAGGAGGTCCGCGGCTCGCAACGCGTGACCGACCAGAATCCCGAAGACAAGTACCAGGCCCTCGAGCGTTACGGCAAGGATCTCTGTGAGATGGCGGCCCGCGGAAAGCTCGATCCCGTTATCGGCAGGGACGAGGAAATCCGCCGCTGCATGCAGGTTCTGTCGCGACGCACGAAGAACAATCCTGTTCTCATCGGTTCGCCGGGCGTGGGCAAAACCGCAATCGTCGAGGGCCTGGCCCAGCGAATCGTCAACGGCGACGTGCCCGCGGGCCTTGCCGGAAAGACCGTCATCGGCCTGGACATGGGCGCGATGCTCGCCGGCGCGAAATACCGCGGCGAGTTCGAGGACCGGCTCAAGGCGGTAATCAAGGAAGTCGTGCAGGGCGACGGCAGGATAATCCTGTTCATCGACGAGTTGCACACGGTCGTCGGGGCGGGGGCTGCCGAGGGCGCTATCTCGGCGGGCAACCTCATCAAGCCCGCCCTGGCCCGCGGCGAGCTGCGATGCATCGGCGCGACCACGCTTGACGAATATCGTAAGCACATAGAGAAGGATGCCGCCCTGGAACGCCGCTTCCAACCCGTGCTTGTAACCGAGCCGGATGTCGAAGACACCATCGCCATCCTCCGCGGACTCAAGCCACGGTACGACGCACACCACGGCGTGCGAATACAGGACGCCGCGCTGGTGGCGGCGGCAACGCTCAGCAGGCGGTACATCACCGACCGTTTCCTGCCCGACAAGGCGATCGACCTCGTCGACGAGGCAGCCAGCAGGCTTCGGATGGAAAACGACTCGATGCCGGCCGAGATGGACGAGCTCAAGCGGCGGATCATGCAGCTTCAGATCGAGCGAGAGGCCCTTCGCAAGGAAAAGGATGCCGCCAGCAAGGAGCGGCTCGACGCCATCGAGAAGCAGCTTGCCGATTTCCAGTCGCAATTCGACGAGCTTCAGGCCCGCTGGAAGAACGAGCAGGGCGTGCTGAAGGAGATCCGCTCGCTCAAGGAACAGGCGCAGGCCAAGCGCACCGAGCTTGAGCAGGCCCAGCGGGCCGGCAATCTTGAGCAGGCGGCCAGGATTCAATACGGCGATTTGCGCGAGATCGAGCTTGCCACCACGAAGCTCGAAGAGCGGCTTGCTGATCTTCAGAAGGACGGCGGGCTGACCTCAGAGGAGGTCACGCCCGAGCACATAGCGGAGGTTGTCGCACGCTGGACGCACATTCCGGTGACGCGCCTCATGGAGACGGAGCGCGAGAAGCTTCTGAAGATGGAAGACAAGCTTCACCAGCGTGTTGTCGGCCAGGATGAGGCCCTTCGAGCGGTCAGCGAAGCGGTTCGCCGCAATCGCGCCGGTCTTGGCGACCCGCGCAGGCCCATCGGCAGTTTCATTTTTCTTGGTCCCACCGGCGTGGGCAAAACCGAGCTGTGCAAGGCGCTTGCGGAGCTTCTGTTCGACACCGAGGACGCCATGATACGCATTG
>Ga0123328_1003338_pt1 | contig 13792 bp, 10 predicted proteins | sample BioC12SIPDNA_2_FD_89702 | JGI IMG/M metagenome (GOLD analysis project Ga0123328, IMG submission 89702) | Anaerobic biogas reactor microbial communites from Washington, USA - Biogas_R1_A C12 SIP DNA | ecosystem: Engineered > Bioreactor > Anaerobic > Unclassified | place: Washington, USA...
CGGAGCCGGGGGAGCCGGGGGACGTCGACAAGCTCTGGTACCCGATCTGGGACGCGAAGTTCCACCTCGACCACGCCGTGCGGACCCCGGAGGAATGCGCGGAGATGGTCGCCGCGGACTCGACGGCGGGGCTGGCCCTGCTGGAGATGCGGCACCTGCGAGGCGACGCGGAGCTCAGCGAGCGGGCGACGGCGCTGGTGCGGCGACGCTGGCGGGAGCAGATCTCCCGGAACTTCGACGCGGTGGTCGCCACGGCCGCGACCCGCTGGCGTCGCGCCGGGTCCGTGGTCACCATGACGCATCCGGATCTCAAGCACGGCCGCGGGGGCCTGCGCGACGCGGAGCTGCTCCGCGCGCTGGCGATGGCCAACCTCTGCGACGCCCCGCCATTGCACGCGCAGCGGCGGCTGCTTCTCGACGTCCGCACCCTCCTGCATGCGCAGGCGCGGCGGCGTCGTGACGTTCTCGACCCCGAATTCGCGGGGGACATCGCCGAACTGGTCGGCATGGGGGACCGGTACGAGCTCTCCGCCGCCATCGCCGACGCCGCCCGCGCCATCGACCAGGCGCTGACCGTCGGCCTGGCCACCGCCCGCAGCGTGCTGGCGAGGTCGACCCCGCGGACCACTCGTCGCCCTCTCGACCTCGACGTCGTCGAATCCGGCGGGGAGATCGTCCTGTCGCGGAGCCCCGACCTCGGCGACCCCGCCCTGCTACTGCGCGTGGCCGCCGCGAGCGCGCGTACCGGGCTGCCCGTCTCGGAGCACACCTGGGCCCGGCTCGCGCAGCTGCCCGACCTGCCCGAGGTGTGGCAGCCGGCCGCCGCGGACGACTTCTTCTCCCTGCTGGCCCACCCCAACCACACAAGTGAGGTCATCGACGCCATGGACCGGCACGGCCTGTGGACCCGGCTCGTGCCCGAGTGGGACCACATCCGCGGCCGGATGCCCCGCGAACGCACCCACATCCACACCATCGACGCCCACTCCCTGGTCACCGTCGCCCACTGCGCCGCCGCCACCGTCCGGGTCGCCCGGCCGGACCTGCTGCTGCTCGGGGCGCTGTTCCATGACATCGGCAAGGGCTACGGCCGCCCGCACGAGCAGGTCGGCGCCGAGTTCGTCGCCCGTATGGCCCGCCGCCTGGGCCTCAACCTGCCCGACCGTTCCCGCGTGCAGACCCTCGTCGCCGAGCACACCACCGTCGCCCGGCTCTCCGCCACGCGCGACCCGCAGGCCGACGAGACCCGCGACGCGCTTCTCGACGCCCTCCACTACGACCTCATCACCGTCAACCTGCTCGAGGCCCTCACCGAGGCCGACGCGAAGGCCACCGGCCCCGGCGTGTGGAACCGGCGCCTGGAGACCGGCCTGCGGCAGCTGTCCACGCGCGCCCGCCGGGCCCTGACCGACCTGTCACCGGTGCGCCCCCTCGTCCACGCCCCGGACGACCTCGGCCTGCGCGCCAACGTGGAGGACGAGACGATCACCGTCTGGTGGCGGGGCACCTACCAGCGGGAGATCATCCGCATCCTCGCCGTCGCCGCCGCCAAGGCGTGGAGGATCGTCGCCGCCCGGCTGGCCACCGCCGACGACGGCACCATCCACCTCGAACTGGACATCCGGCCCACCCTCCAGACCCTCGACGAGGCCGCCGACGCCACCGCCCTCGCCCACGCCTACCACTCCGGCGTGTACTCCGCGGTCCCGCCGGCCGAGCCCGCCCCGACAGCCACGTACTGGAACGGCAACGTCCTCGAGGTGCGCACCACCCACCAGCCGGGCACCTTCGCCACCCTGCTCAGCGCCCTGCCGGACGTGACCTGGTTGAGCGCCCGGACCCCGGGCGCGACGATGATCGTGCAGGTCGCGGTGTCCGGCGGTGTCGACCGGTCGAAGGTGGGGCGGGATGTGACCCGCGTGCTGACGACCGGCTAGCATGGGGGAGTTAGAAAATCCCCTACCACCAGGGAGAGTGCCCCAGTGTTTGAGTCTCTGTCCGATCGCCTCCAAGGCGCGCTCACCGGGCTGCGCGGAAAAGGCAGGCTGACCGAGGCGGACATCAACGCCACCGCCCGGGAGATCCGCCTGGCGCTGCTCGAGGCGGATGTGTCGCTGACCGTTGTCCGGGGCTTCATCAAGCGGATCAAGGAGCGGGCCGCCGGCGCCGAGGTGTCCGAGGCGCTCAACCCCGCCCAGCAGGTGGTCAAGATCGTCAACGAGGAACTCGTCGACATCCTCGGCGGCGAGACCCGACGACTCCAGCTGGCCAAGAACCCGCCCACCGTCATCATGCTCGCCGGCCTCCAGGGTGCCGGTAAGACCACCCTCGCCGGCAAGTTGGCCAAGCACCTGACCAAGCAGGGCCACACCCCCATGCTCGTGGCCTGTGACCTGCAGCGCCCCGGTGCGGTCCAGCAGCTGCAGATCGTCGGCGAGCGCGCCGGCGTGCCTACCTTCGCGCCCGACCCCGGCACCTCCATCGACTCCCACGAGCACGAGATGGGGACCTCGCACGGTGACCCGGTGGACGTCGCGAAGCGGGGTATCGACGAAGCCCGCCGCACCCAGCACGACGTCGTCATCGTCGACACCGCGGGCCGTCTCGGCATCGACGAGACGCTGATGACCCAGGCACGCAACATCCGCGACGCAGTCAACCCCGACGAGGTCCTCTTCGTCATCGACGCCATGATCGGCCAGGACGCGGTCACCACCGCCGAGGCCTTCCGCGACGGCGTCGACTTCACCGGTGTCGTCCTGACCAAGCTCGACGGCGACGCCCGCGGTGGCGCCGCCCTGTCGATCCGTGAGGTCACCGGCAAGCCGATCATGTTCGCCTCCACCGGTGAGAAGCTCGAGGACTTCGACGTCTTCCACCCCGAGCGCATGGCCAGCCGCATCCTCGGCATGGGCGACGTCCTCAGCCTCATCGAGCAGGCCGAGGGCATCCTCGACCAGCAGAAGGCCGAGGAGACCGCCATGAAGCTCGGCTCCGGTGAGCTGACGCTGGAGGACTTCCTCGACCAGATGCTCATGATCCGACGCATGGGGCCGATCGGCAACCTGCTGAAGATGCTGCCCGGCGGCAAGCAGATGAACGAGATGGCCGACATGGTCGACGAGAAGCAGCTCGACCGCATCCAGGCCATCATCCGCGGCATGACCCCCGCCGAGCGCGAGGACCCGAAGATCCTCAACGCCTCCCGCCGCAAGCGCATCGCTGCCGGCTCCGGTGTGGCCGTCAGCGACGTCAACCAGCTCGTCGAGCGCTTCTTCGAGGCCAAGAAGATGATGGGCAAGATGGCCGGCCAGTTCGGCATGCCCGGCGGCGGCATGAACCGCTCCGCCACGAAGAAGAAGCCCAAGGGCCGCAAGGGCAAGGGCGGCAAGCGCAAGCCGGTGAAGAACAAGCCGACCCAGCCGCAGCTGCCCGGTGGTATGCCGGGCATGCCGGGCGGGGGCATGCCCGACATGGCCCAGCTGCAGAAGCTCCAGGAGCAGATGGGTGGCGCCGGCGGCGGCATGCCGGGCATGCCGAAGATGCCCAAGGGATTCGAGAACATCGACCTGGACAACCTCGACTTCGGTCAGGGCGGAAAGAAGTAGCCCGGACCGGGGGAGAGCGGAGTGTGGACGAGGCAGACGCTGACCGGGGTGGTCCTCGGGTTGCTCAGCGCCGCCCTCGTCACCTGGGTCGTCGGCTCCGTCATCCTGCCCGCACCGGCCCCGGTGACGGCGGCCACGTCGGCGATGACCATCACCCTGACGGTGGTGGTCATCCTGGCGCTGTGGACCGGGGCGGACACGGCGCACCGCCGGTGGGGGCATCGGCCCCTGGTGGCCCACGGACTGCGGATTCTCGCACTGCAGGTGGCGGCCACCCTCCCGTTGGCCGCCCAGCTCCGCGGGACCGGACGCTATCTCAACGGCACGCAGGGGGACCAGTCCTTCCGCCTGGCCCTGGCCGAGAAGTACTCCGCCTACTGGACCCCGGTGGACACCTACTTCTCGGATCTGCCGTCCTACTACCCCGGGCTGTGGTTCTGGGGGCTGGGCCGACTGTCCGCCGTCACCGGGTACGAGGTCATCGACCTGTACGCCTTCTACAACCTGGCCACCATGGCGGTGGCGGTCACGGTCAACTACCTGTTGTGGATCGCAGCCCGGGTCGAGCGGCCCGGCATCCACGCCCTCACCACCGCCGTCGTGGGGACCGCCTTCGCCGCCTATGAGCCGTACTCCTGGGTGCTCCTGGCCCAGTCGCTGCCGCTGATCCTGCTGCTGTTCCGGGTGCTGGATGACCACCACACCCACACCCGCCGCCAGCTCATCGTCGTCGGCCTCCTCGCGGGGCTCATCGCCGGCGTCGCGCTGTCCATGTACACGTTGGCCGCTCTCTTCGCGGCCCTCGTGGTGGTCATCGCCCTGCTCCTGCATCACGGGCGGATCCACTGGCGTTCCGCGGCCGTGGTGACGGCCGTCGGCGCGGTGGCCGCCGCCGTCATCGCCGCGCCGTGGTGGTGGGGCTTTCTCACCTATGACGGTGCCGGGGCGGGGCACGGAAATGCCGCGGCCGGGTACAACCCGATGGTCGGTGCCTCCCTGGCCACCGCCCTCCAGCAGCCCGTGCCCTGGATGATGCTCGCGGCCGCCGGACTCGTCGCCATCGCCCTGCTCCATGACCGCCATCCGGTGATGAAGGCGGCGTTCGTGGCGGTGGCCGCCGTGGCCGCCTGGTACGTGCTCAGTGCGGTGGTCCACCTGGCCACCGACCCCACGCTGCTGGCGTTCCGGGGAATCCCGGTGCTCTTCCTGGCCCTGGCCGCCGCGGCGGTCCACGGTGCCGGCACCCTGCCGGCAGCCGTGGGGCAGGCCCGGGTCGACGCCGGCCGGCATGCGGCGGCGGAGACCGGCCCCGGGGCGGGGAGCAGGTGGAGTGTCCCGGCCGTCATCACGGCGATCATCGGCACGGTCCTGCTGCAGGCGGTGCCGGGGGAACTGGCGACGGAGATCGAGGGGGCCAAGGCGAGTGCCGGGGCAGGTCACACGCGTGAGGTGGTGCGCTGTCTGCAGGAGGGGACCGGCGACGATGATCTGGCCGGATTGACGGTGGCGTCCACGGACATGCTGCTGGCGGCGTAGGCACCGGTGTGGACGGTGTCGGCACCGGTGGTCGAGTACACCAACCCGCACCGTGATCTGGCGGTGCAGAAGGAGTTCATCGACGTGCTCGCCCGGGACGGCGTGGACGCGGCAGCCCGGGAGTTCGGAGTGGATGCCTTCGTGTTCACCCGCTCCGGAGACCAGGCGGACGTGCTGACGATGTGGCTCGTGCAGGAGGGCAATGAGCCGTACGGGACCGACCTGCCCCGGTCGGCGATCCCCGCGGACTGGTGGACGGCCGACGACTGCGGCGGGTTCATCGTGACGGTCGTGCCGTGACCTCCCCGGGCACTGCCGAGACGGCGGATTTCGGATCGGGCGGACCAGCCGGTATAGTTGTCCGGGTTCCTGCGTAGCGCCGCCACCGACCACGGTCGACCGGACACGTCACACGCAGGTGAAACCAAGGGTTGAACCGGCCCGCCGGCACAAGGCGGGTGACTGAACTGCCCAGTGACTCACATGAAGGAGCCAACATGGCTGTCAAGATCAAGCTCCAGCGCCTCGGCAAGATCCGTACCCCGCACTACCGCGTGGTTATCGCCGACGCCCGCACCCGCCGCGACGGCAAGGTCATCGAGAACATCGGCATCTACGAGCCGAAGCAGGAGCCGTCCCTGATCAAGATCGACTCCGAGCGTGCCCAGCACTGGCTGTCCGTCGGCGCCCAGCCGACCGAGCCCGTCCTGGCCCTGCTCAAGGTGACCGGCGACTGGCAGAAGTTCAAGGGCATCGACGGTGCCGAGGGCACCCTGAAGGTGGCCGAGGAGAAGCCGTCCAAGCTCGACCTGTTCAACCAGGCTCTCGCCGAGGCCAACGACGGCCCGTCCGTCGAGGACATCACCGAGAAGAAGCGCAAGGCCAAGGAAGAGGCCGAGGCCAAGGCCCAGGCTGAGAAGGAGGCCGCCGAGAAGGCTGCCGCCGAAGAGGCCAAGGCTGCCGAGGCTGCTGAGGCTGCCGAGGCTGACGCCGCAGAGGCCACCGAGGACGCCGCCGAGACCGAGTCCGAGGAGAAGGCTGCGGAGTAATTTCCGGGTCTGAGGAAACCGCACCCCACCGGGTGCGGTTTTTTTTCGTGTCCGGGGCCTGGGCGCTGCTAGGATTCCGGACATGGATAGTAGAGATGAGCAGGCACTTCGAGCGGCGAAGCTCTACTACGAGTCGGAGATGAGCCAGGCGGAGGTCGCCGCGGAGATCGGGGTGTCCCGGCCGACGGCCGCGAAACTGCTCCAGCACGCCCGCGAACGTGGCTATGTCACCGTGGAGATCCACGATCCGCGGGAGATGGGCGGCGAGCTGGCGGAACGACTGAGATCGCGCTACTCCTCCTTCGGGCTCGTCGAGGTACGCGTGGTCGAGGTCGCCCGCAAGCGGGACGATGATCTGCTCCGTGAGCTCGGTCGCATGGGGGCGATGATCCTGGAGGAGCACGTCCAGGACGGTCAGCTGGTCGGGGTGTCCTGGGGCAACACCATGTACTCGGTGGCCAAGTCGCTGCACCACCGGGCGCATCAGGGGGTGGAGATCGTCCAGCTCAAGGGAGGTCTGAGCTACACGCAGTCCTCGACGAACGACATCGAGACGATCAACCTGTTCTGCCGTGCCTTCGACGCCTATGCGCGGACCCTGCCGCTGCCGGTCATCTTCGACAACGTGGCGGCCAAGCGCATCGTCGAGCAGGACCGTCACATCGCCCACCTGCTGGAACTGGGCCGGCGCACGGACGTGGTCATCTTCACCGTCGGTGCCACCACCCGGGAGTCGCTGCCGCTGACCATGGGGTACCTCTCCGAGGAGGAGACCGCCCAGCTGGTGGACCGGGCGGTGGGGGATGCGTGTTCGCGCTTCTTCACCCGCGACGGTGAGGTGGCGCTGCCGAGTGTCAACGACCGGACGGTGGGCATCTCCCTGACCGAGCTGGCTAGCCGGCCCACCCGGATCCTCGTGGCCGGGGGAGTGGACAAGGCCGAGGCCATCGACACCGCTCTGCGGATGGGCCTGGCCTCGCACCTGGTCATCGACGCGGACACGGCGCGCACGATCCTCGAGGGCTGAGAACGACGAGACCCCCGGACCGTGGGGTCCGGGGGCGTCGATAAGCGAGGGGTCAGAAGGCGACCACGCCGACGATGGCGGCGTTGAGCATGTTGGTGAGGAAGCCGGCGAACAGGGCCCGGAGGCCGAGCTGCGCGACATCCGACCGCCGCTCGGGGACCAGCGAACCGAAGGCGCCGATCTGGATGGCGATGGAGGAGAAGTTGGCGAAGCCCGCGAGCGCGAAGGTGGAGATCATCACGGCCTTCGGGCTGAGGGTGTCCACGTACTCGGAAAAGGACGTGTAGCCGACGAACTCGTTGAGGATCGTCTTCTGGCCGATGAAGTTTCCGACCAGGTTGGCCTCCTCCCACGGCACGCCGAGAGCCCAGGCGAGCGGGGAGAAGATGAGGCCGAACAGGCCCTCGAGCGACCAGTTCTCCTGGCCGAAGATGTTGCCGATCCCGCCGAGCATCGCCGAGAGCATGGCGATCAGCGCGACGAAGGCGATGAGCATCGCGGCGACGGTGACGGCGATGCGGCCACCGGCCATGGCGCCGGAACCGAGGGCGTCGATGATGTTCTTGTTCTCCTCGTCGCGCACGTGGCGCACGTCCGCGGAGGCGACGGAGACCTCGGTTTCCGGGATGAGCGCCTTGGCCATGATCAGCGAGCCGGGGGCGTTCATGACGGAGGCGGCGAGCAGGAACGGCAGCGGGGCGCCGAGCAGCGAGTAGCCGATGAGGGTGGAGCCGGCGACGGAGGCGAAGCCACCGGTCATGCAGGCGTAGAGCTCGGAACGGGTGAGCTTGGGCAGCCACGGGCGGATGACCAGCGGCGCCTCGGACTGGCCGAGGAAGATGACCGTCGACGCCCACACCGACTCGACCTTGGAGGTGCCCAGCAGTTTGTTGAGCACCGTGCCGACGATCTCCACGAACCACTGCAGGATGCGCAGGTAGTACAGGGCGCCGATGATGGCGCCGAGGAAGATGATGACGGGCAGCACGTTGAGGGCGAAGACGAAGCCGATGTTCTCACCGAACAGCGGGCCGAAGACGAAGGACGTGCCCTCGGCGGTGAAGTCGATGAGCTTCTGGATCACGTCCGCGGTCCACCGCAGCGCCTGGAAGCCGGGCTCCCACTTGAGCACGAGGAGGGCGAAGGCGATCTGCATGAGCAGGCCCACGCCGAGGGTGCGCCAGTTGATCTTCTTGCGGTGCTCGGAGAGCAGGATGACCACCGCGAAGATGAGCGCGATACCGATGAGTCCCTGGAATCTGTCCATGACGGCTACCTCGCCTCGAGTGCGTCGGGGCCGAAGGAGTTCGGCAGGATCTGGTCGAAGGGCAGGCTGACGGGCTGGCCGTCCTCGCCTTCGACGATGACGCGGTCGCAGTGGAACTCGCGCAGCACCTGGCGGCAGGCGCCGCAGGGCCAGCAGGGGGCGGCCTTGTGTCCGATGACGGCGACGGTGGCCACCTTCGGGGATTCACCTGCGGCGATCATCGTGGTCACGGCGTTGCGTTCGGCGCAGATGGCCTCACCGTACGCGGCGTTCTCGACGTTGCAGCCAGTGAAGAGGGTGCCGTCGTCGGTGAGGACGGCGGCGCCGACGGGGAATGAGCTGTACGGCACGTAGGCGTGCTCGGCGGCGCGGCGGGCGGCGTCGAGAAGCTCAGTGTCACTGAGTGTGGTCATGGCCGGGTCCTTTCTTGAGGGGCAACCATGAGGCGGGAACAAAAGAAAAAATGTTGGTTGACAATTGTTCTACCCGTGATGATAATCGGGTCATAGGATCCAGTGCAAGTAGCCCAGATCACACACTGTCACACACTGTCACACACATTCATCCCGATCATAGGAGAACCCCGTGGCCCCCGAATCCTTCGACGCCGTCGACGTCATCCGCACCAAACGCGACGGGGGTGAACTCTCCCACGCCCAGATCGACTGGATCATCGACGCCTACACCCGCGGACAGGTCGGCGACGAACAGATGGCCGCCCTCAACATGGCCATCTTCCTCAACGGCATGACCCGCGCCGAGATCGCCCGGTGGACGCAGGCGATGATCGACTCCGGCGAGACCATGAGCTTCGCCACCCTGTCCAAACCCACCACCGACAAGCACTCCACCGGTGGGGTGGGCGACAAGATCACCCTGCCGCTCGGCCCGCTCGTCTCCGCCTTCGGCGTCGCCGTCCCGCAGCTCTCCGGCCGCGGACTCGGCCACACCGGCGGCACCCTGGACAAACTCGAGGCCATCCCCGGCTGGCAGGCCGACGTCCCCAACGACCGCATGATGCAGATCCTCGAGGACTCCGGCGCCGTCGTCGCCGCCGCGGGCGCCGGCCTGGCCCCCGCCGACAAGAAGCTCTACGCCCTGCGCGACATCACCTCCACCGTCGACAGCATCCCGCTCATCGCCAGCTCGATCATGTCCAAGAAGATCGCCGAGGGCACCGCCGCCCTCGTCCTCGACGTCAAGGTCGGCTCCGGCGCCTTCATGAAGGATCTCGACACCGCCCGCGAACTCGCCCGCACCATGGTCGACCTGGGCACCGACGCCGGCGTGAACACCCGGGCCCTGATCACCGACATGACCACCCCGCTCGGCCGCTGCATCGGCAACTCACTCGAGGTCCGCGAATCCGTCGAGGTCCTCGCCGGCGGTGGTCCCGCCGACATCATCGAGCTCACCTGCGAACTCGCCCGGAACATGCTCGACCTCGCCGGGGTCCACGACGCCGACGTCGAAGCCGCCCTCAAGGACGGCCGCGCCATGGACTCGTGGAAGAAGATGATCGCCGCCCAGGGAGGCGACCCGGACGCCCCGCTGCCCGTCGCCCCGCACACCCATGACGTCCTCGCCGAACACGACGGCTACCTCACCGAGCTCGACGCCCTCGCCGTCGGCGTCGGCTCCTGGCGCCTCGGTGCCGGCCGCGCCCGCAAGGAGGACCCCGTGCAGGCCACCGCCGGCATCGAACTCCACGCCGTCCTCGGCGACAAGGTGACCAGGGGCCAGAAGCTCATGACCCTGCACACCGAGACCCCCGAGCGCTTCGACCGCGCCCTCGAATCCGTCCTCCCCGGCATCACCATCGGCGAGACCGCCCCCGCAGCCCGCACCCTCATCCACGACCGCATCAGCTAGAAGGACCCACCATGAACCGCACTGAACTGGCCCAGACCATCGACCACACCCTGCTCAAGCCCGAGTCCACCCCCGAACAGGTCGCCGACCTCATCGCCGAGGCCGCCGAGCTGGGCACCTACTCCGTCTGCGTCTCCCCGTCCCTCCTGCCGGTCTCCGCGCCCGAGAGTGTCAAGGTCGCCACCGTCTGCGGCTTCCCCTCCGGAGCCGTCCAGCCCGAGATCAAGGCCGCCGAGGCCGCCCTCTCCGCCCGACAGGGAGCGGATGAGGTGGACATGGTCATCAACATCGCCAATGCCGTGCGCGACGACTTCGACGCCGTCGAGGCCGACATTCGCGCCGTCCGCGACGCCATCCCGGACACCCTGCTCAAGGTCATCCTCGAGACCGCCGCCCTGTCCGACGAGCAGATCACCCAGTGCTGCCTCGCCGCCGAGCGCGCCGGCGCCGACTACGTCAAGACCTCCACCGGCTTCCACCCGGCCGGCGGCGCCTCCGTCCACGCCATCACCCTCATGCACGAGGCCGTCGGCGGTCGCCTGGGCATCAAGGCCTCCGGCGGCATCCGCGACACCGACACGGCCCTGGCCATGCTCGACGCCGGCGCCACCCGCCTCGGCTGCTCCTCCTCCGCGGCCGTCCTGGAGGGCGTGAAGTGAACCCACAGGACTGGGTGAACCACGACCCCGATCCGACCACCCGCGCCGAGATCCAGGAGCTTATCGACGCCGCGTCCCCCGCCCTCGCCGAACGCTTCGCCGGCCCCCTCGAGTTCGGCACCGCCGGCCTGCGCGGCCCCATCGCCGGCGGCGAATCCGCGATGAACATCGCCACCGTCACCCGCGCCTCCGCCGGGCTGGGGGCCTGGCTGCTGTCCAAGGTCTCCCGGCCGAAGGTGGTCGTCAGCTGCGACGCCCGCCACCGCTCCGCCGACTTCCAGCGCGCCACCGCCGAGGTGCTCGCCGCCGCCGGCTGCGAGGTCATCCTCCTGCCGGCCCAGCTGCCCACCCCGGTCACCGCCTTCGCCGTGCGCCACCTGGGCGCCGACGCCGGCGTCATGGTCACCGCCTCCCACAACCCGCCCCAGGACAACGGCTACAAGGTCTACCTCGGCGGCCGGGTCGTGGCAGGGGACAACGAGGCCGGTGTCCAGCTCATCTCCCCGGCTGACAAGGAGATCGCGGCGCTCATTGCCGAGGCCGGCTGGGCCGACGAGGTCCCCAGGTCGACCGACGGCGTCACGCCCGTCGACGTCCTCGACGACTATCTCGCGCGCGCCGTGTCCCTGGTGCCGTCTGAGGATCGGGATCTGCCGATCGTCATCACCGCCATGCACGGCGTCGGCGGTGAGGTCCTGCGCACCGTCCTCGAACGCGCCGGCTTCACCCGCGTCATCCCCGTGGCCGAGCAGTTCGCCCCTGACCCCGACTTCCCGACCGTCGCCTTCCCCAACCCCGAGGAGGACGGCGCCCTCGACCTGGCCATCGCCACCGCCGAACGTGAAGGGGCCCGGCTCATCCTGGCACTGGACCCGGACGCCGACCGCTGCTCCGTCGCCGTCCCGATCGATGGCCGCTGGGTCCAGCTGACCGGCGACCAGGTCGGCGGCCTCCTCGGTGAGGACGCCGCCCGACGGCATGACGCCGGAACCCTGGCCAGCTCCATCGTCTCCTCCCGGCTGCTGGCCCGCATCGCCGAGCACCACGGCCTGGACTTCCAGCCCACCCTCACCGGCTTCAAGTGGATCGGCCGCACCCCGGGCCTGATCTTCGGTTACGAGGAGGCTCTCGGCTACTGCACCGACCCGGAGTTCGTCCGCGACAAGGACGGCATCACCGCCTGCCTGCGCGTCGCCGACCTCGCGGCCCGGATCGACCTGGGGGAGTTCCTCGCCGAGATCGGCAGGCAGTACGGCTGGTACGTCACCGCCCCGCTGACCATCCGGATGGCGGACCCGGCCGACATCGCCGCCGCACTGGAGCGCCTGGCCGCCGACCCGCCGAAGCAGTTCGCCGGCTCGAACGTCTTCCGTATCGACGACCTCTCCCTCGGTTACCTCGGCCTGCCCGGCACCCCGGGACTGGCCATGGTCACCGACGCCGACGACCGGATCATCGCCCGCCCCTCCGGCACTGAGCCGAAGCTCAAGTGCTACCTCGAGGTCGTCGCCTCCTCGCAGGAGGAGGGCCGTGCCCGCCTCGAGGTGATCACGCGCGAGCTCGCGGAGGCACTGGGCGTGTAACCGGGTGCCAGATTCGCGCATCTGTCCGCGGCCGCCCGGTATCGCCGCAGGTGGCCGCGGGCCGGGTCTGCCAGATGCGCGGATCCGGCACGGGCAACGCACAGATCCGCGCATCTTGCCGGCGGCCCGAAATCTGACCTGCGGATTCACGGAGGTCGCTGCGCAGATGCGCGGATCCGGCACAGTCCGGCGAGGGTCAGTGGCGTTCGCCGGTGAGCATCGTCACCAGGAGGACGTTCGCCTCGTCCGGGGCGTCGGCGGGACAGTCCACCCGGTGGGTGATGTGCTCCCGCAGATGGATGACCACACCCGGATCCAACGGAGCGGTCTGGTCCCCGCAGGTGAACTCGAGGGATCCGGACAGGCACTGCACGGTGATGGGGTGCGCGGCCCGGTGGTCCGGCAGGGACTGGCCCGGGGCGAAGGTGAAGACGATGAGGTTGGCCCCGTCACCCTGCAGCAGACGCTGCACCGCCGGGCGGGGGCGCTGCGGGTTGGGGGACGGGGCGACGTCGAGAAGCGAGAGGGTGGTCATCGCATCGGAATCGTGCACCTCGGCCTCGCCGAAGGTGGCGGGGGAGTTGACGGGGACGTGGGCATCGCTCATGGCCTCGAGGCTACCGGCTAGCATCGGGTGCGTGACTGAGAATGATGTGCAGATCGGGCGGGTGATCAAGCCCCACGGCGTGCGCGGCGAGATCGTCGTCGACCCCACCACCGATGACCCGGAAGGGCGTTTCGCCGTCGGCGAGGTGCTCACCGGGAAGCAGACCGGCAAGACGCTGACCCTGACCGTGACGGCGGTGCGCCCGCACCAGGGTCGCCTGCTGGTCACCTTCGAGGAGATTCCGGGTCGGAACGAGGCCGAGTCGCTGCGCGGCGTGCGTTTCTTCGCCCCGCCGGTGGTGGATGAGGACGAGGACGCCTACTACGACCATGAGCTCGTCGGTCTGCGCGTGCTCACCGTCGGTGACGTCACCGAGGAGGAGGCGCACGCGCGTGCCTATGAGGGGGCGCAGCCGGAGCCCGAGGACATCGGCGAGATCGCCGGCGTGGTCCGTGGGCCGGCGCAGCGACTGCTCGAGGTCGCCCTCGACAACGGGGGCGAGGCGCTGGTGCCGTTCGTCCACGCCATCGTGCCGATCGTCGACGTGGACAATGAGGCGATCGTGATCACGCCGCCGGAAGGAC
>Ga0123328_1003342_pt1 | contig 13773 bp, 9 predicted proteins | sample BioC12SIPDNA_2_FD_89702 | JGI IMG/M metagenome (GOLD analysis project Ga0123328, IMG submission 89702) | Anaerobic biogas reactor microbial communites from Washington, USA - Biogas_R1_A C12 SIP DNA | ecosystem: Engineered > Bioreactor > Anaerobic > Unclassified | place: Washington, USA...
CATGCCGGCAGTAATCGGGTGGTCCTGATCCACGATCTTCACGGTGAATTTGCTGCGCGGTCCGTGCCCAGCCAGGTCCTTGACCCACACGCGTCCGAGCAGTTTGGCATACTCGTCCCAACCCTGGTAGGAGCTGCAGGCGAAGTGCAGTGGCATGAGGCCGCCGCCGTTGCGGACGTACGCCAGCAGGTTCTCCTTGGCGCGCTCGGACAACTCCGGCGCGCTCCAGTGGCCGAAGTTCAGCACGATGACTTTGTACACGTCCAGCGAGGACGACTCCAGGATGCTGGTGTCCTCGCACACCCGCACGTCGAACTTGCCACTCGACTCGAGCTGCTGGCGGAGCAACGGTGTGGTGTCGGGCCAGGGATGCGCGGGCAGCACGTCATGTCCGGTCACGATCAGGGTGGGAATCTTGTCTGGAGCGTTCGCATCTTGGGCCAGGCCGCTCAGCGCCGGGAAGAGCAGGCATCCCAGAGTCAGCAGCAACAGGCCGGCCAGTTTCGCACTTCGCATGGCACAATCTCCTCGCAAACAGGGAAATAGAAGCGCACCGCGCGGCCCCGCGCGGGGCCAGGTAGGTTCGTACAGGCGGGCCACCGTCGATCGGTTGCCGGAGCCTGACCAAGTCGTCCGACGATTGCTATCGTATGGCCTGTTCCGGCATTTGCAAGCACACGGATGCCGGAATCTCGCGAACTGGGGGGGGGTGGCGTTCGATCGACCGTACCACATCGATTATGATAGACAAGAGTGGAGGTGGTGGCAGATGCCGGTGTGTCCCGAGGCGCAGGCCTGGCGGGGCGCCGACCGGTGGAGCGGGCGGGGATGACTTGAGTGTGAGCATGAAACGACGTCTGGGCATCGCGATCTGTCTGGTGCTGGTGCCGAATCTTCTGGCAGCGGAGCGGACGCTCGACCCGACTTTCGAGAGTGAGGGGAGCATCAGTCCGCGCGGCAAGATTGACCGGACGGTGTTTGCCAGGCTGCGACAGGAGCGGATTGCGCCGGCGCGTCTCTGTACGGACGCGGTGTTCCTGCGGCGCGTGTACGTCGATGTGATTGGGACGCTGCCCACGGCGGAAGAAGCGCAGCGCTTTCTGACGGACGCGAATCCCAACAAACGCCGCGATCTGATCGACGCGCTGCTGGCACGCGACGAGTTCGCCGAGTACTGGGCGCTGAAGTGGTGCGACCTGTTGCGTGTCAAAGCCGAGTTCCCGGTCAATCTGTGGCCCAATGCGGTGCAGGCCTATCACCGGTGGCTCAAAACGTCTCTCCAGGCGAACCTGCGTTACGACCAGTTCGTGCGCGCGATTCTGTGTTCGAGCGGCAGCAATTTCCGCGATCCGCAGGTCAACTTCTATCGCTCGGCCCAGACGAAGCAGCCGGAGGCGCTCGCGCGGGCCGTGGCCCTGACGTTCATGGGCACGCGGGCCGAGAAATGGCCCCCCGAGAAGCTGGCCGAAATGTCGGTATTCTTCTCCTATCTGGGATACAAGAAGACCGCCGAATGGAAGGAGGAAATCGTCTACTTCGACATGCAGAAGTACCTGGCCGAAGGTCCCCAGACCGCAGTGCTGCCCGACGGCACGACGGTGACACTGCGGCCGGACCAGGATCCGCGGGAGGTGTTTGCCGACTGGCTCATCTCACCCCGTAACCCGTACTTCGCCAAATGCATCGTCAACCGTGTCTGGTCCTGGCTGCTGGGACGTGGGATCATTCATGAACCGGATGACATCCGACCCGACAACCCGCCGGTCAATCCGAAGCTGCTGGAACTGCTCGAGCAGGAGTTGTTCGCCGCCAGGTACGACTTGAAAGCGCTGTTCCGACTCATCCTCAATTCCAAGGTGTACCAGCTGTCCTCGATTCCGCAGTCGGACAATCCGGACGCCGGGCGGTACTTTGCCTACTATCCGCTCCGCCGGCTCGATGCCGAAGTGCTGGTCGACGCGCTGTGTCAGATCACAGGCACGACGGAGGAGTACTCGAGTGCGATTCCCGAGCCGTTCACGTTCATCCCGCCGCACCAGCGGTCGATTGCCCTGGCCGACGGCAGCATCACCAGCACGTTCCTGGAGATGTTCGGACGGCCGCCGCGGGACACGGGGCTGGAATCGGAACGCAGCACGCGCCCGTCGGCCGCGCAGCGCCTGCATCTGCTCAACTCGAGTCATATCCAGCGGAAGATCCAGGAGAGCGAGCGGCTGCGCGAGCTGGTCCGCGGCAGCGCGAGCCCGCAAGAGACCGCCACCCGGATCTACCTGACCATCCTCGCCCGGCTCCCGACGCAGCGTGAATTGCAGGTCTTTGAGCGGTATTCGAAGTCCGATATCGTACAGGGGCAGGAGGCGCTGATCGACCTGGTCTGGGCGCTGATCAACAGTGTGGAGTTCCTTTATCGGCACTAGGCGGATCCGGCGCGTGCCTGACCGCCCACGGCCACCCAACGCGGCAAGAACGAGGTGAGAGACATGAATGCCAAGCCACAACACACAGACGGAAGACTCCGCTCATATCGGGGTGGCGACTCGCTGTTGGGCATGCTGGGCATCCCCATCACACGCCGGTCGCTGCTGCAAGGGAGCCTGCTCGGCGCCACCGGATTCTGGCTGACCGACCCGCTCGGTGCACGGGCGGATGCCGAGCCGCCGGCGGCCAAGGCCAAGGCCGTCATCCACATCTGGCTCTGGGGCGGACCATCGCACATCGACACGTTCGACCCGAAGCCCGACCTGGGAAACGACTACTGCGGGCCGTTGCGGGCTACGACGGCGACAAGCACCGCCGGCGTGGCGCTCGGCGAACTGCTGCCGCTGCTGGCCAAACAGTTTGATAAGTACACCATCATCCGCAGTTCGACCCACGGTCAGAATGGCCATGAAACGGCCGCCTACATGGTGCAGACCGGGAACCAGACCGGCGGCAAGCTGGTGTACCCGCACGTCGGCGCCGTCGTCTCGAAGTTCACCGGCTATGAAGCGGGTTACAAAGGACTGATTCCCCCCTACATCGTGCTCACGCAGCCGCAGGGGCGGTTCTCCGAGTCCGGGTTCCTCGGTCCCCGCTACAAACCGTTCGCCACGGGGGGCGATCCGAACGCAAAGCGGTTCCTCGTGGAGGGCGTGGTCGCTCCGGGCATCTCCGACGAGCGGCAGCGCGGTCGGCGCGAACTGCGCACACGCCTCAACTCGCTGGCCCTGGCATCGCAGGGATCCGAGCAGATGGAAGCGGTGGCGAAAGCGGAACAGGAAGCGTATGACCTGATTCTGGGGGACGCGGGCAAGGTGTTCGACCTGGCACAGGAAGACGACGCGCTGCGTGCCCGGTACGGCCGCAACACGCTGGGGCAATCCTGCCTGATGGCCCGCCGGCTGGTCGAAAAGGGGGTGCGGTTCGTGACCATCAACTCCGGCGGGTGGGACACGCACAAGGAGCACTTCGAGGCCATGCGGACGATGCTGCCGCAGCTCGACAAGGGTGTCTCCACGTTACTGGAGGACCTGGCCGACCGCGGGCTGCTCGAGAGCACCATCGTCTGGTGTAGCGGTGAGTTTGGCAGGACGCCGCAGGTGCAGTGGGAAGCGCCGTGGAACGGCGGCCGCAACCACTTCGGCGCGGTCTTCTCGACCTTGGTCGCTGGCGGCGGCTTCCGCGGCGGCGCGGTGGTCGGCGCGTCCGACTCCCGCGCGTCGGAAGTGGTCGATCGGCCAGTCTACCCGTGGGACATGATCGGCAGCATGTACGAGCTGCTGGGCATCGATCCCGAGGGGGAGATTGCACATCCACAGGGCATGGATGTCGCTTTGCTGCCCAAGGCGAGCGACGGGGTCGAAGTGGGTGGGCGACTGAAAGAGATCATGTGAGCTCGCGCGGGAGGACAGCATGCGACGACAGCGACTGCCCGGCCTGACCGCCAGCGCCCTCCTGTGGCTCGCCGGCGCTGTGGCACTTCCTCTACCCGCAGCTCAGGCCCAGAATGAACCGCATCTGGGGTACATCTATCCGGCCGGCGGCCAGATCGGGACGATGGTCCGTGTCACGGTCGGCGGACAGTACCTCACCGATACGGCCCAGGTGCTGGTGACCGGAGAAGGAATCGAGGCGACGATCGGCAAACACAAGAAGCCGCTCAATGAAGGCCAGGCCAGCCAGGTGCGCACGAAGATCGATCTGGTGCGCGATAAGTTCAAGGCGGAGGGCAAGGAGTTCAATCTTCGCACGCGGAGCGGAGCGTATGACGAGGCCCTCGCGTCGTTGCAGGAACTGGGGGTCACCGAAGAGACGCTGACGCTGCTGGACGAATTCGAACAGCAGCAGAACGATGTGAAGCGGCAGCTGAATCCGGCGATCGAAGAGACGGTCATCCTGGACCTGAAGATCGACGCCGCCGCGGCTGCCGGACGGCGCGAAGTCCGGCTCAGGACGGCGGCCGGCGTCTCCAACCCGATCGCGTTCCACGTGGGAATGCATCCGGAGTTCCTGGAACAGGAGCCCAATGACGCCCAGGCGGGCGAAAGCGTCGCCCCGTCGCTCCCCGCCGTCCTCAATGGCCAGATCCTGCCAGGGGATGTCGACCGCTTCCGGTTCACGGCCAGGAAGGGGGAGAAACTGGTCCTGGTCGTCCTGGCCCGGCAACTGGTCCCGTACCTGGCGGACGCGGTGCCCGGCTGGTTCCAGGCGACACTCGCGCTCTACGATGCGGACCGGCGCGAAGTCGCCTTTGCCGATGACTATCGGTTTCATCCGGATCCGGTTCTCTTCTACCGCGTGCCTCAGGATGGCACCTACGAACTAGAGATCCGGGACTCGATCTATCGTGGTCGCGAGGACTTCGTGTACCGGATCACGGCGGGCGAGTTACCGTTTCTGACCCACGTCTTCCCGCTGGGAATTCAGACGGGGCAGTCCGGCACGGTGGAAGTCTACGGCTGGAACCTGCCTGTCGAGACCATCTCGTTCGACGCCACGGACAAGCCGCCGGGCCGCTACCTGATCTCTGTCGAGGGCCGGCAGTTCGCGTCGAATCAGGTGCCGTTCACGGTCGACGCGCTGCCGGAGCTCCGCGAACAGGAACCGAACAACGACCTCGCCAGCGCTTTGCTGCTCAAGCCCCCGATCATCGTCAACGGGCGCATCGACCAGCCGGGTGACTGGGACGTGTACCGGTTCGATGGCCGGGCGGGGGGCCAGGTGATTGTGGAGGTGTTGGCCCGGCGCCTCGAGTCACCGATGGATTCGGTGCTCATGGTGACTGATGCCGACGGCCGGCAGCTGATGTTCAATGACGACTGTGATGATCTGGCGTCCGGGCTCACGACACATCATGCCGATTCGCAGCTGCATCTGACGTTGCCCGCGGACGGATCGTTCTTCATTCACGTCGGCGACACACAGAACAAGGGGGGCCCCGAGTATGCCTATCGGCTGCGCGTGAGCGCTCGGCGTCCGGATTTTGAACTGCGCGTCGTCCCTTCGGCGATCAGCGCCCGGCCCGGTTCGGCTGTCCCGGTCACCGTCCACGCAGCGCGCCGCGACGGATTCGATCAGGACATCCGGCTGAGCCTGAAGGACCCGCCAGCAGGTTTCACGCTCGGCGAGGCCTCGATCCCGGCCGGCCAGTCCGAGGCGCAGGTCAATCTGAAGGTGCCGGCCGAAGCACGCGACGAACCGTATGTGCTGCAGTTGGAGGGGCGCGTCGACGTGCGCGGACGCGAAGTCGTGCGGGCCGGCGTGCCGGCCGATAACATGATGCAGGCCTTTGCCTATTTCCATCTTGTGCCGGCCGAGGATCTGGTGGTGTATGTCACCAGCAAGGCGGCACCGCACGCGGCGGTCGCCGGGAAGCCAGCGGCCAAGCCACCCGCGAATGTGCTCCAGATTCCCGCCGGAGGCATGGTGCGTTACCCGTTGACCATCCCCAACCGAACCAGCATGGAGGGGGTGAGCGTGGAGTTGAGCGAGGCACCGGCCGGCGTGTCCCTGGTGCGTGTCATTCGCAATCCGGGAGGCCTGGTGATGCTGATCTCGGCCGACGCGGAGATTGCCAAACCGGGACTGCAGGGCAGCCTGACCTTGAATGTCTTTGCCGAGGACCCGGCCGGCGGCTCCCGCGCCAAACGACGCATCTCGCTCGGCACGTTTCCTCCTGTGCCGTTTGAGGTGGTCGAACGTTAGGACGGCGGCCGCGAGGCACAGTCGCATCGCGGCACGTGCCATCGTTGGCGTCGTCAGTATGGCGAAGCCTGCGTGCCGGTGCGCTACCAGGTTTCGTAATGCACGGCTTCGGCGCGGTACCGCGTCCGGGGCGCAGGTGACTCGGCCGGCCAGCCCACCGCAATGACGGCGACCGGAATCACCTGCTCGGGCACCGCCAGCAACTGGCGGATGTGGGCGACGCGGTCCTCGCGCGGGTGCACGCCGAGCCAGCAGCCGCCGAGCCCCAGCGCCTGGGCGGCCAGCAGCAGGTTTTCGATCGCCGCCGAACAGTCCTGCAGCAGGTACGACAGCTGGTGATCGTGCGCTCGCGTCAGATCGCCGCAGACCACAATGCCCACCGCGGCGTCGGCGAGCAATCCGCCGTTGGGCAGCCCGCTGGCGATGCGCGCCAGTGTGCTGCGCTCGCGGATCACAAGGAACTCCCACGGATCTTTGGCCACCGCGGACGGGGCCGCCATCGCCGACTCGAGCAGATTCTGGACAAGCTCCGGGCCGACCTCCTTGGGCTGATACGTCCGCACGCTGCGGCGCGAAAAGATGAAGCTCAGTTCGTTGTTCATGGCAGGCATCCTGGATGGTAGAGAGGCCGTCGCGTCGCGGTTCAGGGGGCAACTCTCTTGCCTGATTGGCCCCTGTCCGCCGGACGACCGTTGGTTTCGTGACCCTTGGTACCGTGATTGTGCCACAAACAGGGCTCGTCCCCAACCGGGGATGCCCGGCCGGGAACCGGCAACCGGTCCCCTGACACCTGCGGCCCCTGACAACTGGGCCCCTGGCAACCGGCATCCGCGGCACGACCCGACGTGCGGCTGCGCTGGCCGGTGCCGCGACGGGAATGCGGCTGAGCTATGCTTCAGATAGAACAGTTCGATCTTGCCAGGAACGGGAAGGGACCACAACCATGTGTGCCATACGTCGGCGTCGCTTCATGCGACGAGGCATCAGCGGTGTGCAGACGGCCCTCATGCTCGCAGCTCTTACGATCGTGATCATTGCGAGCGTGCGGGTTCTTGGACGATCCACTCGGACCGAACTCAACGAGACTGCGACCCACGCCGGCGATCCCACGTCACTGGTGGACCGGTGGGGTAGCGACCGGCCGTAACGTCCCGATCGCGGAATCAGGGCGTCAGCCGCTTGCAGTACACGACCTTGGCATCGCCCGGTGCATAGAAGTCGTCGAAGACGGCGGCCTGGGAGTAGTCGCAGTGCAGGTAGAACCCGCGCGTGGGTGCGTACTGCGGGCGGTTGGAAGTCTCGACGTAGATGTGGCGTCCGGCTTGGGCGCCGATCAACCGCTCGCACTCGGCGATCAACAGACGCCCGAGCCCTTGCCCCTGGCACGCGCGGTCGACGGCGATCCAGTACAGGTCGAAGCTGCCGACCGTACAGGCGATCGGGCCGTAACACGCGTACCCGACGGTCCGGCCATCCCGCTCGGCAAACACGAAGTAGTACCCCGAAGGCTCTCCTTTGGCGAGTCGCTCCTGTACCAACTCCACCGCCACCTCAACCTCGGCCGCGGCAAACACGCCGGTGGAAACAACCAGTTCGCGCACCAGATCGGTGTCCGTGGGAGCGACTTCATAGCGAAAGGTGATTGGCCTGTCAGGCATCGCACGCGTACTCATAGGTCAGCGGAGTGGGCCAGCGCGTCCCGAATGATCCGGTCCATGGCCTGATCGTAGGTCATGCCGGCCTGCTCCACCGCCGCGGCGAAGCCGGCGTCGAGCGACAGGCACGGGTTGGAGTTGACTTCGAGAATCCAAGGCCGGTTGGCGGAGTCCACGCGGAAGTCGACGCGGGCGTAGCCCCGCAGCCCAAACTGGTGCCAGCAGTCGATGGACAGACGGCTCAACTCCGCCACCAGGTCCGAGTCGGCCGGCGGAAACACGAATCGGCGCGGCGTGTGGTGATACTCGAACGACTGCTCGTCCCACTTCGCCTGGTAGCCGACGATTCTGGGCTTGCCGGGTGGGTAGTCGGCGAAGTCGATTTCGGCGGGTGGCAGCACCTGCGGCCCGCCGTCACCCGCCAGCAGTGACAGGTTGAATTCGCGCCCCTCCAGGTATCGCTCGGCAAAATGCGGCTGACCTGTAGTCTGCTCGCGCATGCGCAGCACACGCGCCAACTCCGCGTCGGACTGCGGTGAGACGATGGCCGCGTCGTCCATCTGAAACGACGCATGCTCCCAGATCGCTTTGATCACCACCGGAGCCAGCTGCGCCGTGTGGCCGCCAGCCGGCGCGGCGGATCCGCCGGATGCGGCTCCCGTCAGTCCCTGCCAGCGGGCCGCGCTCGCAGTGAACCAGGGCGCCGTGGGCAGGCCGGCAGCCAGCAGATGCCGCTTGGTGGTCAGCTTGCCGTTGGTCAGCAGCAGTCCTGGCGTGGGCACGCCAGTGTAGGGCAGACGCAGCGCATCGAGCAGCAGTGGTGCCGCCGCCATCAGGCGGTCGGTGCCGCCGAGCGACTCGACCAGGTTGAACACCACGTCCGGTCGGCTGGCCTCCAGCCGCGTCTTGGTGGCCGACAAGTCAAGCGTGCAGCTCCACGCCTCGGACTCGTGCCCCAGCGCCTCTAGCGCGGCCTGCACGGCATCGCGCTGGTTGAGCACATCCAGATCGGACGGCGCACGATCGGCCGAGACATCGTTGTGCAGCACCACGATCCTCATACGCGCGCCACTCGCTCCCGAGCCGACTCCACAATCCGGCGGATTAACTCGACATACGGCATGCCGACCGCAGTGGCCAGCATGGGCAGGTCCGAGTGCGAGGGATGCATCCCGGCCAGCGGGTTGGCCTCCATGAACTGCGGCACACCCCGCGCATCGCACCGCAGATCGAGGCGGCCGCCATCACGGCCCCCCAGCGCCCGCCACGCTGCCAGCGCCGTCTGCTCAGCCATCCGCACCTGCGGATCGTCGGGGCGCACCAGCCGGTATTCCACCAGCTCTTCACAACGCTCTTTGTTCACGTACGAATACACGTCCGGCTCCGCGTCCCGCCGCAGAATGATCTCCAGCGTGCCCAGCACCGCCGCCCGAGAACCGGTCCCCAGCAGGCCCACGGTGAACTCACGGCCAGGCAGGAACTCCTCGACCAGCACCGGCTGGCGGAACTGCTCGAGCAACTGCCGGCAGACTGCCAGCAGTTCCGCCCGCGTCGTGATCCGCGACGCGGGCGTGATGCCCTTTCCCGTGCCCTCGCCAACCGGCTTGGCAAACAGCGGGAACGGGAGCGTCAGGTGGTCCGGCAGAAGGTCCAGATCCGCCGCGGACTCGACCAGCAGCGACTTGGGGGTGGGCAGCCCCGCCCGTTCCACGACCATCTTGGCCAACCCTTTGTGCAGGCACAACGCCATGACCAGCGGGTCGCCAAATGTATACGCAATGTCGTATACCTCCAGGATCGCCGGCACCTGCGCCTCGCGGGCCATGCCCCTGAGCCCCTCGCAGATGTTGAAGACCAGATCCCACCGGTCGCCCGCCGCCAGACGCGCGACCAGCTGGCGCACACGACCGATCCGATCGACCTGGTGCCCCAGTTCGAGCAGACCGGCCGCGATTGCGTCAATCGTGTCCGCGCGGTCGAATTCGGCGGTCGCTTCTTCGTCATGACCTTCGGCCAGGTACTCGTCGCGCAGATCGTATGTCATCCCGACGTGCATGGTGGCGCAACTATGCCCCCATCGGATCGGGGTAGCGGAACGTCTTGCCCTCGTAATTCCGAATCAGCAGGTCGTCCCCGTCACGTCCCACGACGCTGTCCACCTGCAACGGGATCTTGCCCCCGCCGCCCGGCGCGTCGATCACATAGGTCGGTACCGCGTAGCCGGTCGTGTACCCCCGCAATCCGGCGATGATCTCCAGACCGCGGGAGACCGGCGTGCGGAAATGCGACGAGCCACTGATCGGATCACACTGGTACAAGTAGTACGGGCGGACCCGCATCATGAGCAAGCGGTGTACCAGCTGCCGCATGGTCTCGACGTTGTCGTTGACCCCCTGCAACAGCACCGTCTGCGACCCGAGCGGAATCCCGGCGTCGGCCAACCGGCCACAGGCCTCCTTCGACTCGGGCGTGCACTCGTCCGGATGGACGAAATGCAGGCTCATCCACAGCGGATGGAAACGTCGCAGCATGGCACACAGTTCGGGCGTGATGCGCTGCGGCAGGACGGCCGGCATCTTGGTCCCGATCCGCACGAATTCAATGTGCGGAATCGACCGCAGCCGCGTCAGGATCGCCTCCAGCCGGTCGTCGCTCAGCGCCAGCGGATCCCCACCCGAAATCAGGACGTCACGCACCTGCGTGGCATGCTCCAGGTAGTCAAAGATGGCGTCCAGCCGCGCCTCGTTGGGAACGATCTCGCCGTGTCCCACCACACGCGACCGTGTGCAGTACCGGCAGTAGGTCGAGCAGAAGTCGAGCGGCAGCATCAGCGCCCGGTCTGGATAGCGATGCACGAGCCCCGGCACGGGACTATGTCCATCCTCACCGAGCGGATCATCCGCTTCGCCCGGCATCCGAGTGAACTCGGCCGTGGTGGGCACGACCGTCTTGCGCAGCGGCTGGCCCACGTCCTCGGGGTCAACCAGGCTCATGTAGTACGGTGTGACGCCCACGGGCAACATGGTTCCGCCGTGGACCAACGCGTTGTGCTCGGCCGCAGACAGGTTGATGACGCTGGCAAACTGCTCCGGCGTCCGAATCCGGTGCCGGACCTGCCACCGCCAGTCGTTCCACTGTTCGTCCGTTGCCGTGGGGAAATGCCGCTCGCGAAATGCCTGGGTCCGCGGATTGGTGGAACCGGAACGCCGGGATGCCTCCACGGAGTCGCGCCAATTGGTGGATCGACTGGTCACGGGAAACCGTCGCCAGCGGGGCGCTGGCAGCGCCCGGCCGCCGGGCGACACATCGATGGTCGCTCGGAGCGCTGTGACGGTGACCTGAGAATATTCCACGACAGTGCCCGCGAGCGGGGGATCTGCCACTGTAAGAGACGAGTGTGAATAGGCGGAAGAGTTTGAGAGATAGGTAGGAGGAGGTCCCTTAGGACCAGGAGGCTCCTCTTCGAGGGTCGCCAGCGTGCAGTTTGAGTCGGCACACTCGTTCATTTACCGGATTCCTTTCGGGGTGAGGTCCACCGCCAACATCCTGGAGACTGCTGTTCCTGGTAGGCCGTCTGGCGAACGGCCGCCATTCCCACGGAAGGCACAGGTGTTGTCGACTTGGACAACTTGTGGTGGAGTCAAACACATCTATCGGCCAAGCTGACTGACTCCCTTCGGCTTGGCCCTGGTATTCCGATGAATTTGGTCAACGTCCCACAGTCCTGTGGACGCTTGCCGTTTGCATGCAAACGACGCTGTCACCGCGAGAATTAAACACGGGAACCGGATAAATACAAGACCAACCGGCGCCTTTTTTTGCAGATTTGGAAAAACACTCTCGCGCTGCCGCGTACCGCGCGGCATCACGTCCTTCACGGCGCGGAGTCGCCCACCGTGTTGGACGTGATCCGGCACGCCTGATCCGCGGTTCGGCCGGCACGGATTGCAGGCGTCCACAGGTCGCAGGCGGGCCGCCTATGCTATAATCCGTGTTCGTGGGTTTCACGGTGTTCATCAGCGATGTGCGGTCGTCCCCAACGGCGGCACCTGTCACGCGTGGCTGTTCTGTGAACGGGGTTGGCCATGTCTCAGCATAGGAATCGCAGCCACCATGATGTACCGAGCAGCCAGAGTCATTCGCGAGGCGTGCCTGTGGACGCTGGTCATCACCTGCGGAATCGCCGGGGTGCATGCCCGCGCCGGCGCGGCGGAGGCCGTGCTGCTGCGCAAATCGCCGTTTTGCCAGCGTCTCTACCGGCCGTTGGCCAGGCCAGCGGCACCCTGCCACGCGGCGACGCCCGTGCCGGCTCCCGCCTGGCTCACCTTCGTGCCCGAGATGCAGAACGTGCCCCTCCTGGACCGCCCGTGGTCCGATCAGCCGTGGACGGAGGCCCTCAGCCGCCAGTACCGTGACGATCTCCAACACATCGACGCAGCGTGGCGTCGCCTGACGCCCGAAATCGCCCCGCAGATCACCCCGGCACAGGTCCGGGCCCTGTCGCGGTGGGCGCTGCCGCAGATGCAGCAGTACGTTCGCGTGCCCGCGATCGGCCCGATCGAACTCAGACCCCAACGCCTCGATCCCGCGGGCCAGCACATCCTGCTGGAAGCCACACTCGATACGCTGCCCACGCACAGCGCGGTGGTCACCCGGTGGCTGAAAGTGTACGCGCTCTACGACCGGTCGCGGCAGTCGCTCACGCAGGTGACAGTGACCATCCGGGGTGAACGTCTCGAGTAGCGCGGTGAGCGGGTGCGGTGAGCGGTTGCGGTGAGCGGGTGGAAAAACACCCAGGCACCAGGGACCCCCGCTTGGCCCGTGCCACGATGGCCGCGAGAATAGGAAGTTCACCGCAGGATCACGCCGGTGCCGTGTTCCGGAGTGCCGTCGGGAAGTCCTCCGGCGCACACGGCTGGAACATGATCCAAGTCGGAACCTGGACCGTCAACCTGATAGGAGATGCATGATGTCCGAATCCGAACGCCGCCACGGGCGCCGTCGATTTCTCAAGACGACTCTCAAAGCCAGCACGCTGTTGATCGCGCCGCAGGTGATTGCGGCCACCGCCCTCGGACGCGACGGTGCCGTGGCACCGAGCGAGCGGATCGTCATGGGGGGCATCGGTATTGGCAATCGAGGCACTTACGATCTCGATTGCTTCCTGCAGCAGCCCGACGTGCAGTATGTTGCCATCGCCGATGCCAAAGCGGCCCGACGTGAAGCGGCCAAGAAGATGGTCGATGACAAGAACGGAAATCAGGACTGCGCCACATATCGGGACCTGCGCGACCTGTTGGCGCGCGACGACATCGACGCGGTGCTGATCGCGACGGGCCCCAACTGGCACGCAGCGGCATCGGCCCTGGCAGCTCGCGCCGGCAAGGATGTCTACTGCGAGAAGCCCTGCACCAAGAACATCACAGAGAGCCTGGAACTGGCAGCGATCATGCGCCGCACCGGACGTGTATTCCAGGCCGGCACGCAACGCCGCAACCTGCCGCACTTCGCCTTTGCCTGTGAACTGGCACGCACCGGCAAACTGGGCAAGCTGCACACGATCTATGCCCACCCGGCCGGCATGGCCACGGCCAGCAGCGGCTGGAAACCTGCGGAACCGGAACCGCCGCGGGAAGAAGCGGACTGGGACCTCTACCTCGGCCCGGCCGCGTGGCGACCGTTTAACCGGGAGATTCTCAACGACGGCTTCAACTTCGAGAAAGGGGGGGGGCTGGTGGGCGGCGGCGTGCTCGAGTGGGGCTCGCACTGCGTCGATCTTTGCCAGTGGGCGAACAACTCGGACGACACGGCGCCGGTGGAATACGATCCGCCGGAGAACGGCACGATGGTGGCCCGCTACGCCAACGGTGTGACGCTGGTGCTGCGCAACGAAGGCTGGCTGCCGCTCGGTTCGTGCCCCGTGCGGTTTGAAGGG
>Ga0123328_1003343_pt1 | contig 13766 bp, 14 predicted proteins | sample BioC12SIPDNA_2_FD_89702 | JGI IMG/M metagenome (GOLD analysis project Ga0123328, IMG submission 89702) | Anaerobic biogas reactor microbial communites from Washington, USA - Biogas_R1_A C12 SIP DNA | ecosystem: Engineered > Bioreactor > Anaerobic > Unclassified | place: Washington, USA...
GACGCGCAAGCGCTACATGCACAACTACAACTTCCCGCCCTACAGCACCGGCGAGACCGGCCGCGTGGGCTCGCCCAAGCGCCGCGAGATCGGGCACGGCGCGCTCGCCGAGCGGGCGATCCTGCCCGTGCTGCCGAGCCGCGAGGAGTTCCCCTACGCGATCCGCCAGGTCTCCGAGGCACTCAGCTCGAACGGCTCGACCTCGATGGGCTCGGTGTGCGCCTCGACGCTCTCGCTGCTCAACGCGGGCGTCCCGCTGCGCGCGCCGGTCGCGGGCATCGCGATGGGCCTCGTCTCCGACACGGTCGACGGTGAGACCCGCTACGCGGCGCTCACCGACATCCTCGGCGCCGAGGACGCCTTCGGCGACATGGACTTCAAGGTCGCGGGCACGAGCGAGTTCATCACCGCGATCCAGCTCGACACCAAGCTCGACGGCATCCCCGCCGACGTGCTCGGCGGCGCGCTGACCCAGGCGCGCGACGCTCGCCTCGCGATCCTCGAGGTCATCAACGAGGCGATCGACGGCCCCGACGAGATGAGCCCCTACGCCCCGCGCGTCATCACGGTGACGGTCCCCGTCGACAAGATCGGCGAGGTCATCGGCCCCAAGGGCAAGATGATCAACCAGATCCAGGAGGAGACGGGCGCCGAGATCACGATCGAGGACGACGGCACGGTCTACATCGGTGCGGTCGACGGCCCCTCGGCCGAGGCGGCGCGGGCGGCGATCAACGCGATCGCGAACCCGCACATGCCCGAGGTCGGCGAGCGCTTCGTCGGCACGGTCGTCAAGACGACGACCTTCGGCGCGTTCGTCTCGCTCTCGCCGGGCAAGGACGGCCTGCTGCACATCTCGCAGATCCGCAAGCTCGTGGGCGGCAAGCGCGTCGAGAACGTCGACGACGTGCTCGGCGTGGGCCAGAAGGTCCAGGTCGAGATCGGCGAGATCGACCCGCGCGGCAAGCTGTCGCTGCACGTCGTGCTCGACGAGGACAAGGCCGAGGAGCCGGTCGCCCCGGCCGACGCCTGACGTGCCCCTCGAGCTCCCGCTCGTCGCTCCCGGTGAGCCGGGCAGCGAGCTGACCGCCGGGCAGGACGGCGGCGCCACCGTGCGCCGCTCGGTCCTGCCCGGCGGTCTGCGCGTCATCACCGAGCACATGCCGGGCCTGCGCTCGGTCACGGTCGGTGCGTGGGTTCCCGTCGGCTCGCGCGACGAGCGCGACGGCCACTTCGGGTCGACCCACTTCCTCGAGCACCTGCTGTTCAAGGGCACCCCGCGGCGTACCGCGCTCGACATCGCCGAAGCGTTCGACGCGGTGGGCGGCGAGGCGAACGCCTCGACCGGCAAGGAGAGCACGTGCTACCACGCGCGCGTGCTCGACACCGACCTGCCGATGGCCGTCGACGTCATCATGGACATGATCACCTCGGCGCTCATCGACCCCGCCGAGCTCGAGACCGAGCGGGGGGTGATCCTCGAAGAGCTCGCGATGAACGACGACGACCCGGGCGACGTCGTGCACGAGCAGTTCGCCGCGACCGTGCTCGGCGCGCACCCCCTCGGCCGGCCGATCGGGGGCACACCCCGGTCGATCCGCGAGGTGCCCCGTGACGCGGTCGTCGCGCACTACCGCGAGCACTACGCACCTCGCACGCTCGTCGTCGCGGCGGCCGGCGGTGTCGACCACGACGCGCTCGTCGCGCAGGTGCTCGCCGCGCTCGAGGCAGGCGGCTGGGACACCGCGAGCCACGCGCGGCCGGTCCCGCGCCGTACGTGGGACGGCACGGACGCCGTGCCGCCGGGTGTGCCCGAGACGGGCACCGAGATCGAGGTGCACCGCGCGACCGAGCAGGCACACGTGATCCTCGGCGGCACGGGTCTCACGGCGACCGACCCGCGTCGCTACGCGCTCTCGGTCCTCAGCGCGATCCTCGGCGGCGGCATGAGCTCGCGGCTCTTCCAGGAGATCCGTGAGAAGCGCGGGCTCGCGTACGCGACCTACTGCTTCGCGCAGGCCCACGCCGACACGGGCACCTTCGGCCTGTACGCGGGCTGCGCGCCCGGGAAGGTCGAGGAGGTCAGCGCCCTGCTCGGTGCCGAGCTCGACAAGATGGCCGGGACTCCGGTGAGCGAGGCCGAGCTCACGCGCGCGATCGGTCAGCTCTCGGGCGGGATGGTCCTGGGCATGGAGGACACGGGCGCGCGGATGAGCCGGCTCGGCAAGGCCGAGCTCGTGCACGGCGAGCTGCTGTCGGTCTCCGAGCAGCTCGACCGGGTGCGCTCCGTGACGGCCCGCGAGGTGCGCGAGCTCGCCGAGCTGCTCGCGTCCCGGCCGCGCAGCCGCGTGGTCGTCGGACCCGTGCGCGCCTGACGCGGGACGCGACCGACCCGCACGCGACGTCGACGCGAGGCGTCGGCGTGGTCCACGATGTCCTCATGAGCAGGACGAGCCACGTTCGCATCCCTCCGCCGCCCGGCACGGAGCGCCTCGTCGAGCACGCGTGGGTCATGCGCGCGGACGGCGGGGAGCCGTGGCGTGCCCTGCTCGTGCCGAACGGTCGCCCCTCGGTCGTCGTGTGCCTCGGTGAGCCGGGGGAGCGGATCGAGCCGCTCTCGGGCAGCCGGAGCCCCAACGCAGGGAGCGTCGCCGGGGTACGTCGGCTCCCGGTCGTCCTCGAGCAGCGGGGCGAGGCGTGGTACGTCGGGGTGCGGCTGCGTGCCTACGGCCTCGCGTTGCTCGGGCTGCGCGACAGGCTCGTCGACGCGACCGCGCCGCTCGAGGTTCTCGAGGGCCTCGCCGTCGCCGAGCTCAGCGCACAGCTGCGGGCCGCGGCCGACGACGACGCCGCGGCGGGCCTCCTCGCGCAGCGGCTCGCGGCACTCGCCCGGCACGACGTCCCGGTCGACCGGCTCGCGATCGTCGACCGCGCGGTCACGGTCCTCGCGGCGCGTCGCGGCCTCGTGAGCGCGACGGACCTCGCACGCGCCGTGGGCGTCCCCCAGACGATCCTCGACGTGACGCTCGACGAGCTCGTCGGCGTGGGGCTCGAGGAGTTCACGGCGATCACGCGCTTCCACCACTTCGTCGGGGGCCCTGGCGGGCCCGAGCAGGGGGAGGCGGCTGTCCGAGTGCTGGGCCGCTATCGCCTCGAGGGGCGTACCCCGCGCGAGACGCTGCGCTTCACAGGGCTCACGCCCGCGCGCTACCGCGAGGTGCGCGACGCGGTTGCGGCGCTCCTCGCGCCGAGCGCGGTCGGCTGAAACGCTGCCTCACGGCTCGGTCCGGTCGACGGGAGCAGGCACGACCGCGGAGCGCGCGGCGGTCAGCCGCACCGCGAAGGGACGCCACGCGAAGGCGACGAGCACGACGAGCGCGAGCGCACCCACGACGAGCCGGCCCTCGGGCAGCTCGAGCACACGGAACAGCACGGCACACAGCCCGACGCCTGCGAGCAGCGCGAGCGCGACGGTGTCCTGGACCCGCCCCGAGGCCGCTGCCGCGGCGAGCACGAGCACGAGGGCCGAGCCCACGAGGGCCGAGGGGACCGAGCCGCCCGCGAGCCCGAGGACGAGGATCGCGACGAGGAGCACGCCCGCGGTGCACGTCCCGCCCGCGACGAGTGCGGCGCGCCGGCTCACCGCGGGGCGCTGCGGGGTGCGCGAGCCGGCCGCGGCCTGCGTGGTCGGGCCGCCGTCGTCGGGCAGATCGTGGGCGGCGCGGTCGGCTGCGAGCTCCGCGCGCGCGGGCTCGTGCGTGAGCTCCTCGAGCCACCACCGCGCACCGACCGGGACCCACAGCGCGAGGCCGAGCGCCGTCGCGTAGGCGAGGGCGCCGAGCGCGGGCTCGCTGCCGCGCGAGGCCCACGTGAGCCCGACCGCACCGAGTGCGAGAGCGGTGAGCGCCCCCAGCCCGAGCAGCCAGGCCCTGCTGCGCACGACGCGTGCCGCGAGCGTCGAGGACACCAGGGCGAGGAGCGTCGCGACCCCGGCCACGGCCATCGCCGCGACCGGGCCCCATCCAGCGAGCCCGCCCGCGCGATCGGCCGCGGCGAGCGCGAGGCCGTGCGCCGCGAGCCCCACGAGGGCGACGGCGAGGAGGATGACGACGGCCTCACGGAGCGTGCGCATGCGACCCATGGTGGCACGCCACGGTAGGCTCACCGACCGTGGAGAATGCCCTGAAGGTCGCCGTCGTGGGAGCCGCTGGCCGCATGGGCCGCACCGTCGTCGAGGCCGTCGAGGCCGCACCCGACCTCGAGCTCGTCGCGGCGCTCGACGCGGGGGACGACCTGGCCGCGGTCCGTGACGCGGGCGCCGAGGTCGCCGTTGACTTCACGGTCCCGGACGTGACCGAGGCCAACGTACGCACCCTCGTCGACCTGGGTGTGCACGCCGTCGTCGGCACGACAGGGTGGACCGAGGAGTCGCTCGGGCGGGTGCGTGCCCAGCTCGAGCAGGTCAACGCTGCGGGGGGCGCGGTCGGCGTGCTCGTCGCCCCGAACTTCGCGATCGGCGCGGTCCTCGCGATGGCTTTCGCGGCGAAGGCCGCGCCGTGGTTCGAGTCGGTCGAGATCGTCGAGCTGCACCACCCCGACAAGGTCGACGCGCCCTCGGGCACCGCTCGGCACACCGCGGCCGGGATCGCCGCGGCGCGTGCCGCAGCCGCGAGCCCGCCCCTGCCCGACGCGACGAGCCAGGCGCTCGACGGCGCGCGCGGGGCGCTCGTCGACGGTGTCCCGGTGCACGCGGTGCGCCTGCGCGGGCTCGTCGCGCACGAGGAGATCCTGCTCGGGAACCCGGGCGAGGTGCTCACGCTGCGCCACGACTCGCTCGACCGGACGAGCTTCATGCCCGGCGTGCTCCTCGCGGTGCGCGAGGTCGGCTCGCGCCCGGGCCTCACGGTCGGCCTCGAGCACCTGCTCGGGCTCGGCTGATGCGCCGCCGCGGGCTCGTCGCGGCCCTCGTCATGACGGCCCTGACGGGCGTGTACGTGTGGCTGTTCCTCACGCGCGTGGTCGGGCTGATCGGCACGGGCGAGCCGGTCGGGATCGTGCTCGGCCTCGCTTTCGGGCTCCTGCCTGCCTTCGTGCTGTGGTTCATCGGCAAGGAGTGGTGGCTCGCGCTGCGCGTCCAGCAGGCCGCCGACGATCTCGCGGCACGCGACGCGCTCCCGGTCGACGACCTGCCGCGCTCACCGGGCGGACGGATCGACCGGGCGGCCGCGACCGCGCGCTTCGAGGAGGTCAAGGCCGAGGTCGAGGCCGACCCCGAGCGGTGGGAGGGCTGGTTCCACCTCGGTTTCGCGTACGACGCCGCGGGGGACCGGCGCCGCGCGCGGGCCGCGCTGCGCGAGGCGGTCAGGCGGCGCGCAGCGAGCCGCCGCTGAGCCTCACAGCTCGGCGAACCAGCGGTGCTCGTGCACGACGTCGTGCCCCGCGGCGAGCTCGCGCACGCGACCGTCAGGGCCGAGACCGGCCCCCGAGTAGAACCGTTCGCGCGCCTCGTCACCGTCGAGCACCCAGGCCGTCATCGCCCTCGCCCCGTCCTGGCGCATCGTGTCGACCGCGGCCGCGAGCAGCCGCGAGCCGTGGCCCGAACGCTGCTCGTCCGGGTGCACCTCGAGCGCGACGACCTCGCCCGTGTCCTCCGCGACGGGCCGCACCGCCACGAAACCCACGACGCGTGCCCCCGCGCACGCGACGAGCACCCGGTGCGCGCGACTCGGCGGGGCGGTGATCGCCTCGCTCCAACCCGGCTCGAAGGCGGACTCGTCGAGCTGCTCGAGCGCCCCCGCGAGCCGCTCGGCGTGCGTGCTGCGCCAGGCGGCGAGCTGGACGCGCGCGATCGTCGCGGCGTCCTCGGGGGTCGCGGGGCGGACGGAGACGTCGGCGTGCTCGGTGAAGAGGGTCACTCCTCCACGGTAGTCGTCACGGCATCCAGCCGAGCGCGCGCACGAGCGCCGCGGTGCCCGCACCGAGCACGACGACGAGCAGGAAGGGCGCGCGCAGCACGAGCGCGACCGCCGCGACGACGAGGGCGGGCAGGCGCGCGTCGACCGTGAGGCCCTGGCCCGAGGCGAAGGTCTGGATCGCGACGAGCGCCGCGAGCAGGGCGACCGTGACGAGCGCCGCGGTGCGGGCGACGCGCGGCTCGGCGAGCCAGTGCTCGGGCAGCAGGTGGCCCACGAGCTTGATCGCGTACACCGCGAGACCGCCCACGACGATCGCGATCCACAGCATGAGGTCGGGGCTCACGTCGCGCTCCTCACGCCGTCGTCGGTGTCCTCGTCCCCGGGCGCGTCGGCTGCGGGGGCGGCGGGACGCGCGACGCCCGGGCGCACCCACCCGACGACCACGGCGACCGCGGCCGCGGCGAGCACGGGCAGCCCTGCGGGAAGCACGGGGGTCAGGGCGAGGGCGACGACCGCCGCACCGAGCCCGACCCAGCGCGCGACGGGGTCGGCGAGGCGTGCCCACACGAGCGCGAGGAAGGCCGCGGCCGCTGCGGCGTCGAGGCCCCACGTGCGGGGGTCGCCGAGCGCGTTGCCCGCGAACGCCCCGAGCGCCACGAAGCTGTTCCACAGGACGTAGATCCCCAGGCCCGTCCACCAGAAGCCCTCGCGCACCGCGCGCTGCTCGCTCTGCGCGGTCGCGACCGCGGTCGACTCGTCGATCGTGAGCTGCGCGGCGAGGAGCCGGCGCGGGCCCCGCACCCCGAGCAGGGGCGCCATGCGCGCGCCGTAGAGGGCGTTGCGCACGCCCACGAGCGCGCCCGTCGCGACTGCCGCGGGTCCGCCGCCACCCGCCGCGACGACGCCCACGAAGGCGAACTGGGAGCCGCCCGAGAACATGATGAGGCTCAGCACGATCGTCTGGACGATCGAGAGCCCTGCGGCGACCGAGAGCGCGCCGAAGGACACCCCGTACAGCCCGGTCGCGACCGAGACACCGAGTGCCTCGCGCCGCGCGAGCCGCACGGCGCTCGAGATCAGGGCCACCTAGATCGCGAGGTAGATCGAGTCGAGGTACTCCGCGAGGCCCGCCTCGCCGCCCTCGCGGCCGAGCCCCGAGGACTTGACCCCTCCCAAGGGTGCCGAGGCGTCGGAGACCATGCCGCGGTTGATGCCGAGCATGCCCGTCTCGATCGCCTCGGCGAGCCGGAAGGCACGGTTGACGTCGCGCGTGAAGGCGTAGGCGACGAGACCGTACTCGGTGCCGTTCGCGAGCTCGATCGCCTCGGCCTCGGTGTCGAACGTGACGATCGGTGCGACGGGGCCGAAGATCTCCTCGGTCACCGTGGGGGCCTCGCGGTCCACGCCCGTGAGGACGGTGGGGGAGTAGAAGTAGCCCCGACGGTCGGGGCGCTCGCCGCCGAGGCGCACGCTCGCCCCGCGGTCGACCGCCGCCGCGACGAGCTCCTCGACCTTGTCGACCGCCGCCGCCTCGATCAGCGGGCCGACGCTCGTCCCCTCGGCCGCGCCGTGGCCGACGACGAGCTTTCCGAAGGCCGCGACGAGGCCTGCGGCGAAGTCCTCGGCGACCGCCGAGTGCACGAGGAAGCGGTTCGCGGCGACGCACGTCTGGCCCGCGTTGCGCATCTTCGCGGCGAGCGCACCCTGCACCGCCGCCTCGACGTCGGCGTCCTCGAACACGAGGAACGGTGCATTGCCGCCGAGCTCCATCGAGGTGCGCAGGATCCCGTCCGCGGCGCTCTTGAGCAGGGAGCGACCCACCTCGGTCGAGCCCGTGAAGGAGAGCTTGCGCAGGCGCGGGTCGGCGAGGATCGGCTCGGAGACGCGTCGCGCCGAGGAGGACGGCACGACGGCGAGCACACCCGCGGGCAGCCCACGCTCGGCGAGCACCTCGCGCACGATCTCGGCGAAGAACGCCGTCGTGAGCGGGGTGAGCTGCGCGGGCTTGACGACCATCGTGCAGCCCGCCGCGAGCGCGGGGGCAATCTTGCGCGTGGCCATCGCGATCGGGAAGTTCCACGGCGTGATGGCATAGGCGGGCCCGACGGGCTTGTGCATGACGACCTGGTGGTTCGTACCCGCGGGGGCGCGTCGCGCGAGACCGTCGACACGCACGGCCTGCTCGGAGTACCAGCGTACGTACTCCGCGCCGTAGGCGACCTCGGCGCGGGCCTCGGCGAGCGGCTTGCCACCCTCGGCCGTCACGACGGCTGCGAGCTCCTCGGCGCGCGCCGTCATGCGGTCGAACACCGCGCGCAGCGCCTCGGCGCGCTCGCGCGGGGCGACCGCGCGCCACTCCTCGAACGCGCGCGAGGTCGCGTCGAGGGCCGCGAGGGCGTCGTCGGCGGAGGCGTCGGCGACCTCGGTGACGACCTCGGTGGTCGCGGGGTCCTCGACCGCGAAGGTCGCTCCGGTCGACGACGGGCGCCACTGCCCGTCGACGAGGAGACCGGTCGGCAGCTGGGCGAGGACCTCGCGAGGCAACGGCGGTGTCGACATGCCTGCCAGTATCACCCCGTGGCTAGCATGACGTCATGACTTCGCCGCCGATCCCCACGCCGTACGAGGACCTCCTGGCCGAGGTGATGCGGGACGGGACGGTCAAGTCGGACCGGACGGGCACGGGGACGCGCTCGGTGTTCGGTCGCCAGCTGCGCTACGACCTCGCGCAGGGTTTCCCGCTCATCACGACCAAGCGCGTGCACGTGCGCTCCGTGGTGGGCGAGCTGCTGTGGTTCCTGCGCGGCGAGTCGAACGTCGCCTGGCTGCACGAGAACAAGGTGACCATCTGGGACGAGTGGGCCGACGACGACGGCGAGCTCGGCCCCGTGTACGGCGTCCAGTGGCGCTCGTGGCCCACGCCGGACGGCAAGCACGTCGACCAGATCGCCCAGGTGATCGAGCAGATCCGCACGAACCCCGACTCGCGCCGGCACATCGTCTCGGCCTGGAACGTCGCCGAGCTCGAGAACATGGCTCTTCCCCCGTGCCACCTGCTGTTCCAGTTCTACGTCGCAGACGGCCGGCTCTCGTGCCAGCTCTACCAGCGCAGCGCGGACCTCTTCCTGGGCGTCCCGTTCAACATCGCCTCCTACGCGCTGCTCACGCACATGGTGGCGCAGCAGACGGGGCTCGAGGTGGGCGAGTTCGTGTGGACGGGCGGTGACTGCCACATCTACGACAACCACGTCGAGCAGGTCACGACCCAGCTCTCACGCGAGCCCTTCCCGTACCCGACCCTGCGCCTGCGCAAGGCGGACTCGATCGACGGGTACACGATCGAGGACGTCGAGATCCTCGACTACCAGCACCACCCCACGATCAAGGCTCCGGTGGCCGTCTAGTGGCCGTGCAGCTGCCCGAGGGGGGCCTCGGGCTCATCTGGGCACAGGCGCGCGCCCAGGACGCCGACGGCGGTCAGGCGGCGATCATCGGCCGTGGCGGGACCCTTGCATGGGACGTGCCCGAGGACCGCGCGCACTTCCGCGAGGTGACCTGGGGCGCGCCCGTCGTGATGGGGCGGGCGACCTGGGAGTCCTTGCCGCCCCGCTTCCGGCCGCTGCCGGGGCGCGACAACATCGTGCTGACCCGGCAGCGCACGTGGCGTGACGAGGGCGCCCTCGTCGCGCACGACCTCGAGCAGGTGCGTGCGCTGACCACGCGGCGCCCCGCGTGGGGGATCGGCGGCGGACAGATCTATGCGGCGCTCCTGGGGATCGCGGACGTCCTCGAGATCACCGAGGTGGACCTCGACCTGGGTCCCGTCCAGCCCGGCGACGCGCTCGCCCCGGTCGTCGGCCCTGACTTCGCGCTCGTGGCCGAGGGGGAGTGGCTCACGAGCTCGACGGGCGTGCGCTACCGATTCACCACCTACGTGCGGGAGGGGCCGTGACCACAGGAGGGTCTGTGACAGGCAGCTTCGCGGGGCGCTCGGTGCTCATGTCGGGCGGGAGCCGCGGGATCGGTCTTGCGATCGCGCGGCGCCTTGCGCGCGAGGGTGCGAACGTCACGATCCTCGCCAAGACCGACACCCCGCACCCGCGGCTCGAGGGGACCGTGCACACCGCGGTCGAGGAGATCCGCGCGGCGGGCGGGGGAGCGCTCGGCGTGGTCGGGGACGTGCGCGACGACGACGCGATCGCCCGCGCCGTCGAGGCGGCCGTGACCGAGTTCGGCGGGATCGACGTCGTGGTCAACAACGCGAGCGTGATCGACCTGACCGGCTCCGAGTCGCTCCCGGCCAAGCGCTACGACCTCATGCAGGACGTCAACGTGCGCGGGACCTTCATGCTCACGCGCGCTGCCGTGCCCCACCTGCGCCGCTCCGACCGCGCGCACGTGCTCTCACTCAGCCCGCCGGTCAACCTCGACCCGAAGTGGCTCGGTGCGTTCCCCGGGTACATGGTCGCCAAGTACGGGATGACCCTCGCGACGTTGGGCTTCGCCCACGAGTACGCCGGGGACCGGATCGCCGCGAACACCCTGTGGCCGCGCACCACGATCCAGACGGCGGCCGTCGCGAACGTCCTGGGTGGCGCCGAGCTCATGCGGCGCTCGCGGACCCCGGACATCTACGCGGACGCCGCGGCGCTCGTTCTCGCGCGCGACCCGGGCTCGCTCACTGGGCAGACGCTGATCGTCGAGGACGTGCTCGCGGAGGCGGGCGTCAGGGACCTCGCCCGCTACTCCCCGGGCGTCCCGGAAGACGAGCTCTACCCCGACGTCTTCCTGTGACCGTGTCTCGCGTGCGGGTGTTGAGCCTGGCGATCAGAGGCTGGTGCGAGCCGCGATCTACCTAAGTTGGCCGAACCTCGTCGCCCGCCGGCCGACCGTGGTGCCTCACATCAAGGTGCCCACGTGACATTTGTAGGCTAGACGACGGAGTCCAGTGTGAGTAACATCACAGGCCAGTTGTTGGTTTGCAGTGAAACCGGCGCAGAGAAGGGGCGGCAATGCAGGGAAGTCGGAAGGGTGCGCCACGCGCATCGTTGGCGCTGGCCGCAGTCGCGGTTCTGTGCGGGGTGTTCGTACCTGCCACATCTGCGGGAGCGTACAACTTGAATGGTTGCAAGTTCGCCACCTCGAATCTCACGTACTATGTTGCCACGAACGCTTCGCCAACTACGAATTTTAGTGGTGCCGCCGCGGATTGGAATGCCGCGCAGGGTGACTTGGCCATCTCGGCTGGCACAGCCTCTACGCACAGTATCAATGCGCGAAACGAGAATCTCGGGGCCACGGGTTGGTCTGGAAAGTTTCATCGCAAGGGGAACACGAGTCTCGGAGTCCAGTGTGCCTTAGGACTTTGGTTCTCTGGACAGCCCGCCATTACGGTCAATAACAACTACAACAGCACGTCGAGCGCAAGGCGCCGTGGTGTTGCGGTCCATGAGTTTGGTCACGCGTTTGGTCTCAACCATAACAATAACGGCAGCGGTTGTCCTGGTGGTGGTACGGACTATGAGGCCATCATGTACTACTCAGATTCACGGTTTAGCGGGAACTGTGCAGTGTTCAAGCCGCGCACTGATGATGCCAACGGCGTGAAGGCAATGTACTGAGGGGGATCGATGATTACGAAAAGCATTCGACGCGGCGTTGCTGGGCTCGCTCTTGTTGCCGTAGGGATGACTGTTCTCGCGGCTTGCGCCACTTCGACGCAGGACGAGATTCTCGTCTACTCGGAAGGCTCGTACGTGGAGGCGTCGAGGTTTCAGGAGTACCGCACTCTGGCAGAGCTGGCGGCGGACTCCGAAGCCGTTGTTGAGGTGACCTACCGCGAGGGTGAGATCGTGCACGACGAGTGGGGGTTCGCTCACGTCGAGGTCGACGTCCTCGCGTCGCATCGAGGGGATGTCGAGGCCGGTGACACGATCATCGTGCGGACCGATCTGCTCCAACCCGGAGAGGCTTACGAGTCGAGGCCAGACCTCACACCCGCGATCGCGACCGGCAGGGACTTCCTGCTGTTCCTTTCCCCGCTGACGTTCGGTGACGCCGAGCTCGATGCCCGGTGGCCGGACGAGTGGGTGGTGCAGGGCTATCTCGCGGGCTACTACGAGATCGGTCCCGACGACGTCATCCATCGACTTGACCCCGAGTCGCCGGACATCCCGGCCACGTTCGACCGTTCCGTGCTCCTCGCGAGCATCGAGAAGGCGGACGGCGTCAGCGATTGACGTACCACCGCCAGTCGCCGGTGGGACGTCGGGGCACCGCGGAGCGGTGGCGCGGTAGGTTGAAGCCCATGCCGCACCGCACCTCCCCGGCGCGCCCCTTCGGCGCGCTGCTCACCGCGATGGTCACGCCCATGACGCCGTCGGGCGCGATCGACGTCCCCGCGGCGGTCGAGCTCGCGAAGCACCTCGCGGCGCACGGTCACGACGGGATCGTCCTCAACGGCACGACGGGCGAGGCGCCCGCGACGCACGCCCCCGAGAAGGTCGAGCTCGTGACCGCGGTCGTCGAGGCCGTCGGCGAGGACGTGCTCGTCCTCGCGGGCGCGGGCTCGAACGACACCGCGCACGCGGTGCGCCAGGCCGAGCAGGCCGCCGAGGCCGGGGCGCACGGGCTGCTCGTCGTCACCCCGTACTACTCACGCCCCTCGCAGGAGGGGATCTACCAGCACACCCGGGCCGTCGTGGAGTCGACCGACCTGCCCGTCATGCTCTACGACGTCCCGGGCCGCACGGTCGTGCGCTACTCGCCCGAGACGCTCGACCGCCTCGCCGAGCTCGACAAGGTCGTCGCGATCAAGGACGCGACGGGCGACCTGTACGGCGCCGCCAAGGGCGCGACCCGGACGGGCCTTGCGTACTACTCGGGCGACGACCCGCTCCTGCTGCCCTACCTCGCGCACGGTGCGGTCGGTCTCGTCTCGATGACCGCGCACCTCGTGGGCACCGAGCTGCGCGCCGTCATCAGCGCGTTCGACGACGGCGAGCCCGCGCTCGCGCTCAAGCGGTTCATGGCCGTCGCGGACGTCGTCGACCTCGTGTGCGGCTCGGGCAACGGTGCGCTGCGGTCCAAGGCCGCGCTGCACCTGCTCGGACTCATCCCGCACCCGACCATGCGCCTGCCCAACGTCGCCGCCGATGCCGAGGAGACCGAGCACGTGCGGCGCGTCCTGGTCGAGGCCGGACTCTTGGAGAACACGTGAGCCACCCCCACCCCGAGCTCGGTACCCCGCCCCCGCTCGCTCCCGGGACGCTACGCATCGTCCCGCTCGGCGGGCTCGGCGAGGTCGGCCGCAACATGGCGGTGCTCGAGATCGACTCACGCCTGCTCGTGATCGACTGCGGCGTGCTCTTCCCCGAGGACCACCAGCCGGGCGTCGACCTGATCCTGCCGGACTTCGACTACATCGCCGATCGGCTCGACGACGTCGAGGCGATCGTGCTCACGCACGGCCACGAGGACCACATCGGGGCCGTGCCCTACCTCTTGCGCCTGCGCCCGGACATCCCCGTCGTGGGGTCCCAGCTCACGCTCGCGTTCATCGAGGCCAAGCTCAAGGAGCACCGCATCACGCCCGTGACGCTCGCGGTCCGCGAGGGCCAGGTCGAGCAGCTCGGCGCCTTCGAGTGCGAGTTCGTCGCGGTCAACCACTCGATCCCCGACGCGCTCGCGGTCGCGGTGCGCACCTCGGCGGGCACCGTGCTGCACACGGGCGACTTCAAGATGGACCAGGTGCCGCTCGACGGCCGCATCACCGACCTCAACGCGTTCGCCCGGCTCGGCGACGCCGGCGTCGACCTGTTCCTCGTCGACTCCACCAACGCCGAGGTGCCC
>Ga0123328_1003344_pt1 | contig 13764 bp, 11 predicted proteins | sample BioC12SIPDNA_2_FD_89702 | JGI IMG/M metagenome (GOLD analysis project Ga0123328, IMG submission 89702) | Anaerobic biogas reactor microbial communites from Washington, USA - Biogas_R1_A C12 SIP DNA | ecosystem: Engineered > Bioreactor > Anaerobic > Unclassified | place: Washington, USA...
ACGCGGCACACCTTGGCATATTGCCAGAGTTGCGCCCGCGTGCACTTCTTGCTTCGCAGGCCGTCGCGAAGGGCTTCGATGGCTACGTCGAGGCCGATCTTGTTGCGGTACTTGAAGCAGTCCGCCACGGTCTTGGGCGGGCTGTAGACCTTGACGCGGACACCCTCGATCCGATGGTGCTCGATCCCCTTGGCGAGCGCGTCGCCGGAGAATCGAACGACTCGCAGCGGCGGATACTCGACTCGTGGCCGCCGGACACCTTGATCGATGGCCATCCAGACCTCGTGGGGGCTCTGCGTGCCGATTTCGTGGAATCGAAGGGCCGATAGCAGGCAGATGACGCCGTGAGGCACTCGCTTGGCTGCTTGGGCCAGGCCGGCATTGGCGGAAAGCTCCGCATCTGCCGGAACATACAGACCTCGCCCGATCCGTGCGAGCATCCCTTTCTCGTAGAGCCGGCGGAGGTACTCCGGGTGAATCCCCGCTTCATGCAGATCCTTGACCCGCAGGATGCCCTTGCGTTTGGCAAGGGCCAGAACCTTCTCTTGGGTTGGCGTCATCCTGCCATCTCCGTGTGTATAACTGTCCATACTTATGAATATCTATAGGCGCTTTTACACAACCAGCACATGGCTGTCAATCCTCGTTTCCCTTCACACAGGAATGGCCGACGCCAATCCAATCAAGGGCGAAGTCGGGATAGTCTTTGCTGATACTGGCTTGCTTCCTTGTCCGCTGCCGCGAGCCGCTTGTTCATGTGGTCGCGCAGGGCCTCGATTGTCCAGACCGGCTCGCCAAACAACCGAATACTCGGCGGCAGTTCACCCCGCCCGACCGCTCGTTTGATGCTCGCTCTGTGTCGTCCAAAGAGTTTGGCCAATCCATCCTCAGAGATCACTGCATCCGGCGGCAAGTCCCCGAGAGTACGTATCACGCCGAGACCGGCCCAGTCACAAGCCTCCTCGCGTCGGGATTCTCCAGCCCCTACGCCCTCTGGAATATCATCTGATCTGTCGGACCCCGGCTTCGCGGGCAATGGTTGCCCTGGCGAGGGTTCCTGGAGTCGCTGCCCATCCCCGCGACGCTCCAGGGGCTGCCCGCCGTACTGCGACGAACCTTGTGTTTCCGTCCGGTATTGCAGCAGCAAAGACCAATCGCTGTCTATTCGGTGACAGTCCACTCGAAGCGTTGCGGCACGGGTGACGATCACGACCGCATCGCCGCACGCCACATCCAATGTGTACTGAGGTGCCATGACTGATCCTCCTGTTGGTCCGGCTCCCATTCATCACTGGAAAGCCAGAGCCGTCGGCCTCACCCAAAGTGCGGGGGCCCGCGCGGTCGCGTCCTCTCAGTTCAGAATCGCTGGCCAAACTGGTGTCCAAACCCTTGGTCCTGCGCCATCTTGAACCACTTCGTCCGGGGCGGGCAACCGGCGCGGACCCAAGCGAGAATCACCGCGTGCCGCCACAGCTTTCGCCCTCCGAGCTTGATAGGCATGGGGCCAAGCTCGCCGGTGTTGTTCATCGAATAGATCGTGGTTCGGCTGACCGATAGTACTGCACCTGTTGCCCTGGCATCGAGCAGCAGGGGGGGCGACCCCGGCTTGGCCCTTCGTATCGGATGTGTCAGAGGTCTTCTTGATGCTCTGGCTGCTCATCAGCCACCTCATTCGCAGCGGTGCGTTCGGCCTGCCGCTTCAGCCAGTCCCGCAACGAGTCTACAGGATAGAGGACGACCGTGCCGATTCGGACGTGTGGTATCTCATAGCGCCCCGTCCATGTGTACAGTGTTCGCTCGCAGACGCCGAGGGCCTTGGCTGCATCGCGTGCCCGCAAGGCCAGGCGAGGCATCGGTGGTTCGCCTTTGGGCGATCCCTTCGCCGTGTCAACAGCGATCATTGCTTGGCTCTCATGCCTGACTGGCATGCACTCTCGGACTGCCTCACGGCAGTATCGGCGAATAATTTGGAGCAGGGGAGCCGCCACAGCACTCATTTCTTCGACCGTCATAGAATCTCCATTCTGTCCCGGTCCTGAGCCATGAAGAGTCCTTTGGGACGTTCCCAACATTGTCGTACGCCTGAATGAATCACCGTCGCGCATGAGGCCAGATTCTATCGCCGGCGACACAGAAGAAGCAAGGCTCTGGCCCTTTGTGGCCCTTTCTGACGCGGAAAATCAAGTTGAGACGTTGATTGGCCGATACTATTATGGGGCCCGATGCGACCCGAGGTGCTTTTCGAGAGGGCGATATGGCGGAGAAACTGCCGGTCATTATTGACAATCAGGGGAACGCAGTTGCTCTGTGCGCTCCCAGATACGGTCGGCGACGACGGCTTTTGGGAGCGGACCCGATAACCAGAAGGAGATAGCCCTTTGCCGCGAATTTTCGACAACATTCAGGAAAGGCTCCTGCCGGCCTTGGCAGAGACGATAGCCGTATCCGACCGAGCTGATTTCTGCGTCGGATATTTCAATCTGCGTGGATGGAAGTCGCTGGATTCCTACGTCGAGCGATGGTCCGGCGGTGAGGGGCATTGCTGTCGCCTGCTCGTCGGCATGCACCGGCTGCCCCAAGAGCAGGTCCACGAGCTTCTCGGTCTGATGAAGAGCGATGAACAGATCGACCAAGCGACAGCGGTGCGCCTCAAGAAGGAACTTGTGCAGCAGTTCAAGGACCAGTTGACGATTGGCGCGCCGACCAACGACGATGAGGCAGGTCTTCGGCGGCTGGCCGCGCAGATCAAGGCCAAGAAGGTGGTCGTCAAACTGTATCTGCGACACCCGTTGCACGCGAAGCTCTACCTGCTTTTCCGTCCGGACCCGATCAATCCAACCATCGGCTATCTCGGAAGCAGCAACTTGACCTTTGCCGGGCTCTCCCAGCAGGGGGAATTGAACATCGACGTGCTCGATCACGATGCCTGCATGAAGCTGGCCCGGTGGTTCGAAGACCGATGGGGCGACCGCTGGTGCGTGGACATCTCAGCCGATCTGGTCAAGGTAATCGAGGAGAGTTGGGCCAGAGAAGAGCTGATCCCACCGTACCACATCTACATCAAGATGGCCTACCATCTGGCCCGAGAGGCCCGCGAGGGCATATCGGAGTTCCAACTCCCCGTTGAGTTGCGGAACAGGCTGTTTGGCTTCCAGGAGGCGGCCGTAAAGATCGCCGCCCACCACATCAACAAGCGGGGCGGTGTGCTGATCGGCGATGTCGTCGGCCTGGGCAAGACCCTGATGGCGACGGCCGTCGCTCGCATCTTTGAGGACGAGCATGACCTTGAGACCCTCATCATCTGCCCGAAGAATCTTCTGCCGATGTGGAAGGACTACCGCGAGCGCTATCATCTGCGGGGCAAGGTGGTATCTCTGAGCCGTGTCACGCGCGAACTGCCCGAGATGCGGCGATACCGCCTGGTGGTTATCGACGAAAGCCACAACCTGCGCAACCGCGATGGACGGCGTTACAGCGCGATCCGCGACTACATCAAGAAGAACGATAGCAAGTGCGTTCTCCTCTCCGCTACGCCCTACAACAAGACCTATCTCGACTTGTCCAATCAACTGCGTCTGTTCCTGCAAGATGACACGATCCTGCCCATCCGTCCGGAGCGGCTACTGCGAGAAATGGGCCTTATCGAATTTGAGCGGAAGCACCAGTGCAAGCCCGAGACACTCAGCGGCTTTGAGAAGAGCGAATATGCCGACGACTGGCGGGAGCTGATGCGGCTGTATCTGGTCCGCCGCACGCGCAGTTTCATCATGGACAACTATGCCGAGACGGACCCGGCCAATGGTAGGAGGTTCCTGCCGCTCCACGATGGGCGACCCTACTACTTCCCGACTCGCATCCCGAGAACCGCCAAATTCACCGTCGATGAGAAGGGCCAAAAGGATCAGTATGCCCGGCTATATTCACCGGATGTCGTGGGGACGATCAACTCCCTGCACCTTCCGCGATATGGCTTGGGCAACTACGTGGCTCCATCGCCGGATGCGCCGCCAACACAGAAAGAGGCCGACATGCTGGCCAATCTCTCCCGTGCCGGCAAGCGGCTGATGGGGTTCTGCCGCACGAATCTCTTCAAGCGGCTGGAATCCAGCGGCCAAGCCTTCATCCAATCCGTGGAACGGCACATTCTCCGCAACTTTGTCTATCTGCATGCCATAGAGGCCGGGAATCCACTGCCCATTGGGACGCAGGATTCCGGTCTGCTGGATGCCCGCGTCTGTGACGAGGATGTCGATCCAGCGGAGACCATGTTTGAGAACAACGACGACGAAGATACTCCCCAAGCGGAGGACGTGTCGGCCTTGCGGACGCCGGAGGATTTCGCCCGTCGGGCCGCAGAGGTCTACCAATTGTATACCACGCATGGGCGAAGACGCTTCGATTGGCTGCGGCCCACTCTCTTCGACGCCGCTCTGGCTGAGAATCTGCGCAGCGATGCTGCCGCCCTAATCGGAGTGCTCCGGAAGTGTGGCGACTGGGACCCTGGACACGACACGAAGCTGGATACGCTGAGCCGCCTGCTGTTGCAGAAGCATCCGAACGAGAAGGTCATCGTTTTCTCGCAGTTCGCCGACACGGTGCGCTACCTCGAAGCCGAACTTCAGGCACGTGGCCTTGAGAACGGGGCCGGGGTGACGGGGGACAGCGCCGATCCGACCGCCTATGCCTGGCGTTTCAGCCCGGAGAGCAACGAGAAACGCGGTCAGGTAAAGCCCGAAGACGAATTACGCGTCCTTGTCGCCACGGATGTCCTGAGTGAAGGTCAGAATCTCCAAGATTGTGCCATCGTGGTCAACTACGATCTTCCCTGGGCCATCATCCGGCTTGTGCAGCGTGCTGGTCGTGTGGACCGCATTGGACAGAAGGCCGAAGAGATCCTCTGCTATTCCTTCCTGCCCGCCGACGGAGTCGAACGGCTCATCCGTCTGCGTGCCCGCGTCCGGCAGCGGCTGTGGGAGAACGCCGAGGTCGTCGGCACAGACGAGGCGTTCTTTGAGGACGACCGCAACGACCAGGCCGTACGCGACCTGTTCACCGAAAAGGCGGGCATTCTGGACGGCGACGCCGACAGCGAGGTGGACCTGGCATCCTATGCCTACCAGATATGGAAGAACGCCACCGCCGCCGACCCAAAACTGGAGAAGACCATCGCCGATCTTCCTCCCGTTGTCTATTCGACCAAGGCCCATCAGTCCGCTGTTGGAGGTCCCGAAGGCGTGATCGTGTACCTGCGGACAGCAGAGGACAACGATGCGCTGATCTGGATGAACAAGGAAGGCGAAGTGGTCACGGAGTCACAGAAGACCATTCTCGACGCCGCCAGGTGCGGCCCGGATACGCCGGCCCTTACACGGCTGGAGAATCACCACGATCTCGTACGCGAGGGGGTGACGCAGGTTCTGACAGAGGAGAAATCTGTCGGCGGCCAGCTTGGCCGTCCGTCCGGGGCGCGCTTCCGCACCTACACGCGGCTCAAGCAGTACGCTGAGGACGTCAAGGGCACTATTTTCGATAAGCAGGAACTGCACCGGGCCATCGAGGAGATCTATCGCCATCCGCTACGGGATGCGGCTAAGGACGCCCTGAACCGCCTGCTGCGGACCCATGCCTCCAATGACGATCTCGCTGCCAAAGTCATGGCCCTGCGGGACGCCGACGCCCTCACCGTCAAGACCGAAGAGGCCGAGTCGCGAGAGCCCCGCATCATCTGCTCGATGGGCTTGCGTAAGCCAGACTGAGGAATGTAGTTCATGAAGATCGATTTCGCCGCAGTTCGCAAATGCCTCAAGGCGTTTGACTTCAACACGCTCTTTCGGGAGCACCTGGGCTGGGACAACCATCAGGCCCAACTCGACATCCCCATTGACGGCAGTACCATCCAACTCCATGCGGTCGCTCAGAAACGGGGCTTTGTCGCTTTCGTCTGCCAGTCGATCCCCGACCGCCCCACACGGTTGAAGCTCGATCATCAGGTCGCCAAATCCGCTCGCGAGCACTTCATCGTCTACGCCGACAAGGGTTCCGGGCAGCAGGTCTGGCAGTGGGTCCGCCGCGAGCCGGGCAAGCCGATGGCTAGCCGTGACCACCGCTTCGATGTCTCCCAATCGGGCGACCCGCTCATTCAGCGCCTCAACCAGATCGCTGTCAGCCTCGACGAAGAAGAGACGCTCACCGTGGTCGATGTGGCCGGCCGCGCTCGCGCCGCTTTTGACGTGGACCGCGTCACCAAGAGGTTCTACAAGAGCTTCAAAGATGAGCACGCTGCCTTTCAGGGGCTCATCCAGGGCATCAAGTCCGATGCGGATCTCCAATGGTACACCTCTGTGATGCTCAATCGCATGATGTTCGTCTACTTCATCCAGAAGAAAGGCTTTCTCGACGGCGACACCGACTACCTCCGCAACCGCTTGAAGAGGGTCCAGCAACTCAAGGGCAAGGACAAGTTCCTGTCCTTCTACCGCTACTTTCTCCTGCGTCTGTTCCATGAAGGCTTGGGCAAGTCGCCGGACGAGCGCCGGCTCGACCCGGAGATGGAAAGACTGCTCGGCGAGGTTCCCTTCCTCAACGGCGGATTCTTCGAGGTCCACCAGATCGAAGAGCAGAACCCCGATATCGACATCACCGACGAAGCCTTCGAGAAGCTCTTTGATTTCTTCGACGAGTATTCCTGGCATCTGGACGAGCGTCCCCTGCGCGCCGACAACGAGATCAACCCCGACGTCGTCGGCTACATCTACGAGAAGTACATCAACCAGAAGCAGATGGGGGCCTACTACACCAAGGAAGACATCACCGAGTACATCTCCAAGAACACGATTATCCCGTTCCTGTTCGACGCCGCCCACAAGAAGTGCGCTGTGGCCTTCCGCCCCGAAAGCGCCCTCTGGCGACTGCTCCGCGACGACCCCGACCGCTACATCTACCCGGCCGTTCGACATGGGGTCGTCAGACCGGATGGCACGTTGGTTGCGGAGTCAGAGCTCCCAGATTTCGTGCAGAAAGGGATGCATGAGCCGAAGGCACGAATGCATGATAAACGTTATAACCTCCAGCAGGCATCCGGTGACGATCCGATTCGATTGGTAACGGAAACCTGGCGCGAATACATCTATCGGCGCACTCGCTGCCTGGAGGTCCGCGAAAAGCTCCGCAAGGGCGAGGTCCACGAGATCAACGACCTTGTCACGCTAAATCTCGACATCTGGCAGTTCGCCCGTGATGCCAGCGTCAACGCCGAAGGCCCCGAACTGCTCCGCGCCTTCTGGCACACACTGGTCGGGCGCATACCCGAGAAATCCAACGAGAAGTTCGAGCAGGGGATCACCGTGCTGGACCCCACCTGCGGCTCGGGCGCGTTCCTCTTCGCCGCCCTGCGCATCCTGGAGACGCTCTACAGCGACTGCCTGGAGCGGATGGAGCGGTTCATCGAGGACATCGCCGACAAGCCCCACCATCCCGAGCAGTACAGCGACTTCAAGAAGGTCCTGGCTCAAATTGCCAAGCACCCGAACGACCGCTACTTCATCCTCAAGTCGATCGTCATCAACAACCTTTTCGGCGTGGACATCATGGCCGAGGCGGTCGAAATCTGCAAGCTGCGCCTCTTCCTCAAGCTCGTGGCCCAGGTCGAGAACGTCGGCCAGATTGAACCGCTGCCGGATATCGACTTCAACATCCGCACAGGCAATACCCTGGTGGGATATGCCACCGCCGATGACGTGCGAAAGGCATTCACAGAAGAGCGAGCCGGTAAGCTCGTGCAGAAGAAGCTCTTGCTTGGCGATACGTCGGAAGACTATAGGCGATTCGATGAGGATGCCGAGCTCGTCGAGCGAGCTTTCTGCCAGTTTCGTGCCCAGCAGACTGCCCACGGTGGCAAGGTCAGGCCCAAAGACAAGCAGAAGCTCCGCGGCCGCCTGGCCAAGCTCGATGCCGAACTCGACCGTTACCTGGCCAGCGAATACGCCATCAATGTCGAGAAACAGAACGACTTCGACACATGGAAGGCCAGTCATCAGCCGTTCCACTGGTTCGTCGAGTTCTACGGCATCACGCACGCAGGCGGATTCGACGTAATCATCGGGAATCCGCCTTATGTCGAATACAAGGATGTGAAGGATGTCTATCAGGTGCGTGGGTATGCGACGCTCAACTGCAAGGACCTGTATGCTTTCACGGCAGAACGAGCCTATGCCCTTGTCCGTAGGGAAGGCAGAGTGGGCTTGATCGTCCCTATTTCCATCTTCGGAGTGGATGGATTCAGCCAACTCCAACACGAATCGCGCGAACGGTTATCCGATATCTGGGTGTCGAGCTTTGCCAATCGGCCCGCACAACTTTTCGATGGTGCTCAGAAGAGACTGACGATCATGGTCGGAAGGCGTGGCGATTCGACCGATCCTGAGCTTCGTACGACGGCCTACTTGCGATGGAAGAGAGAGGAGTTTCCTGCACTCTTTGCCACAAGGGTTCGCTACGCACCGCTCCACCCGGCTTTCACGGTCTTTCCAGCCTCACTGGAGAAACTGGGCAACTCCATCGAGACACATGTCTTTGCGAAACTGACATCGGTCTCCAGTCGGCTCGAAGCTGCATTGGCCGCGGACACGAGACATCGCGTGTACTATACGAGGAAGTTCGGGTACTTCCTTGCATTTCTGGATTTCATCCCTCGCGTCGTTGAAATCCGCTCCGGGCGGAAAGTATCGCCCTCGGAGTTAAAGGACCTCTGCCTCGCGAGTCAGGAGACTGTGCTCGCGGTCATGGCAGCACTGAGTTCCTCCACTTTCTTCTGGTTCTGGAACGTGCTTTCGGACTGTCGAAACCTGAACCGCCGTGACATCCTTGCCTTCCCTCTCGATCCCAATCTTCTGTCAGCCCGTGATCGCGCGCTACTGGCCGAACTTGGGACCGAGTATCGCGAGACGCTGAAGCGATCGTCACACGAAATGCAGAAGAGCGGCCTGATGCTTCAGACCTTCGAATACGCCACCGCCAAGCCCATCCTCGACGAGATTGATCGCGTACTGGCAAACCATTACGGCTTCACAGACGAGGAACTGGATTTCATCATCAACTACGACATCAAGTATCGTATGGGCCAGGACAACGACGATGGCGACGAGGACTGAACAATCAGGGAAGGGCCGTCCTCGTTGCGGAAAGAACAATGTACCCGCTGTGGCGAGTGTGGGCATGGGAAGCGACCACTACCCCGTTTCCTTGTCGCGGCTGCTGGGCAACCGAGCACCGGTGACGATCTCGGCATGGGGTGACCTCGATATCCTACGGCACGAGCGGATTGCCCTGTTCTGTTCGATCCAATGCCCAGGCGAGCGGATCATCCAGGCGTACGACTTGGCCCGCCACCTGCGGGACACCGGCAAGACTGTCATCAGCGGCTTTCACTCCCCGATGGAGAAGGAGTGCCTCACGCTGCTGCTGCGCGGCGAACAACCCATCATCATCTGCCCCGCTCGCGGCCTGGAAAAGATGCGCCTGCCCGCCGACTGGAAGAAAGCAGTGGCAGCGGGCCGGCTCCTGTTACTCTCGCCGTTCCCCGGCAAGGCCCGCCGGATCACAGCAGACCTGGCCCGGCAGCGAAACCTGTTCGTCGCGGCGATGGCCGACGAAGCCTGTTTCGTCCACACCGCCCCCGGCGGCAACCTCGAACAACTCAAAGCCCAAGTCACCCAATGGGCCATCCCGATACTGCAGGAGCCTGATGATGCTTTATAGCATCGACGACAAAATACCAAATAGAGAGCCCCACAAATCTGACTTTCAGGCATGGCGGTCCAGGATTTCCGACGCAGACTATGAGGCGATGGACGCTATCAATGCGTTTTGTGACCGTGATGACAACTTCTGTGCCAGTTGGCTACCTGGAAAAGACCCTGCGATCAGTGCCGCGTTCCCGCCGTTGACTACCGCTTGCGGGGAGAGCAAGGAGCAGTCAGGGTTCTTCTTCGGCAACATTGTGTGGCGCGTCGTCTATGACCGGACGGATGACTGGTACTTCAAACCCGCCGACAAAGAGGGCGGGGACCCGCTGGGCATGTGGTACTGGCGCAAGCAAAGCTCAGATTGACGGAGTGGAAGTCATGATCGAGAACAATCCGACGAATGTTCAAGCGGCGTTTGAGATGCTCCTGGAGGAGATCGAGGCGGAGATCGACTTTGTCAACGGCGTCGGCTCGAAAGCCTTCGAGAAGCGGGACTACGAACGGGCGAAAGAGGCCCTGGAGCACGCCGGAAAACTGACCGGTTTCCGGGACAAGGCGGTTGCCCTCAAGAAGGAGTGGGATGGCTTCGCCGTGATTGAGGTGGATGAAGAGGACCGCAAGACCGCCCAGAAGCAGCGGCAGAACTTGGGGCGACTCAAGCGGGGGATGCGGACGCGCGAGGAGGCGTACTATGTGCCGATCCTTCAGGTGCTTGCCGACTTGGGCGGCTCTGGGAAGGTGGCCGAGGTCCTGGATCGGGTTGGCAAGAAGATGAAGGGCATACTGAAGAAAGCGGACTACGAGCCGCTGGCATCAAGCCCGGACAATCTCCGCTGGCGCAATGCCGCACAATGGGCTCGGAACTCGATGGTCAACGAGGGCCTGCTCAAAAAGGACTCTCCACGCGGCGTCTGGGAGATCACCGACAAGGGTGTGGATTACGTGAAACGCCTCCGTTGATCCATGCCGTTCATACATTCTGCCCAACCTCGACCATGAGCTGGAAAGTGGTTGTCGCAAGGGCTTGTGTCACTGCAAATCGACAGATGTCGTCCATAGCCTCCCGTTGCCAAGCCACGAAGAACACGGTAAAATGGTGCCAAGATGAATGGCAGAGACGGAGCAACATTTCAAGGAGGTGAAGGCTAAGTGCGAGATCTTCATTTCCACGGGTTCAGTGCGCCGTTCGGAGAACGATGTGGACTGGGCTATGGCGGCTCGCAACGGCCGATAGACCACATCTGGTACAGTGAGTACTCCGGATTCGGTGGTATCACCCCAAAGGACAAAGAAGCATGGCTTCGCCGGTACCCTAACATTAGAGACTTCGACACGGTTGTTGCAGAGGCCAAGGGGTGGCTCTCGAAGCGATGGGATAGACAGCGGAGGGCAAAGGAAAGACCAAGGGAGCTGCTTGATCGATGGCTTGCTGGGGATTGGATGGCGGTAGCCGGAAACAGAGAACCGGAGACGATCTACAACCCTGGAAAACTGAATGAGTACGTTGAAGAGTATTTCAAGGCCGACGAATTGATCGAGTGCCTGACACGGGGCAGGCACGACGGATTCGCCGATTCACTGGCAAGACAACACTATGACAGGGTGCTGGGCCACGCGGTTAAGCTGCGGGGCATCGTGCCCGATTTTCCCAAAGCACCGGAAACGACCGAAAATCCCCGTATCGACCTGAGGCGTTTTCAAGAGTGGTGTGTTGAATGCGATGAGATCGTAACCGGTCTGTACGCAAAGGTCGCGAGAGCGGACGTTGAGAGGGCGCTCGCACTCTTGCGGGAACTGGCGGATCTGCTGGAATCCGGCTTCCCAACGATGGACAAGGCCGCCGAAAGCAAGTGTCGAGCCGAGGTCAGAGACGAGGTTGAGAGGCTCCTCAAGGTACTTGAGGAACTGGGCGAGCCCAGCGTAGCCCTCAGCGCCATTCCTTCACGCGATCTGAGATCGAAAGCAAAGCGTTGGTCTAGAAGTGTGAGTAGTGGTCAAGAATGCGAGCCGCTTCTGGCGAAGATGCGGGAACAAGGGCTTCACATTCCCGAAGAGCGCGCCGTGTTGACCGAAATGCTCTTCGCCGCCGAACTCATGGCGGGAGTCGATTGGGACCGCATTCGTGAAATGACGGAGGCTGACAAAGGCGTTTCAGCAGAGTCTATACCCATCGAGAGACTGGCCGCGCAGCGGAAGATTCTGGTATCAGCGCAAATGGCTGAACGCAGCATTGGTCTTCTCACCTGGACACGATATCGCCAGAAGAACCCAGAGTATGACAAAGCGGTTCGAGAAGCGACTCAGGGCATGGGGAATCTGTACAATGAATTCGCCGAAGCGCTTCAGGCCAATCAGCTATTGCTACAGGTCGCAACACTCCGGGAAGACAAGCTTTGCCAAGCCGTCAAGCGGCTTTATCGGCGACTCTTCGAGGATTCGGGAGCAACGTTCGACGACAGCGACCCTCTGCTAGATATAGCAGAGGAACTGGAGGCAATTGGTGCGTGCTTGAATGATGACCCAGAGGAAGGCAACAGCGGGGAACCCGATGCAAAGTCAATCGCAGGGAGAGCGGGACGACCCCGTGAGCATTCGGATGAGAAATTGCACTTAGCATCGGCTGCTTTCGACAAGTTTCGTTTGGACTGTGCCGACGACAAGGAAGCCTGGTCTAAGGTCGCAGATTTTTACGAGTTCCCGACTTGGACCGCCGCCAGACAAGCCTGTCGCAGATACACTCAGCAACAGAACAAAACACAGAATTGATTTTGTTTTCTTTTGTTCTCTCCTGCCCGGTGACAATTTCCTGCTGCCTTCTCCGTCACTAAGAGGCGAATAAGTAGCCCTACGTGAGAATACTGGGCTCGCATCGATCGGCAATTCTGTTCACCGTTTACCCTATTTGGCGTCAATACGACCTTATTATCTCCATGAAAGGACGATCACTATGGAACTGACCCAAATGATTGACGCGAAGGGTTTGGCGGCGATGCTCAGCTTGAGCAAGCGACAGGTCTTTAGGCTGAACTCCTGTGGGAAGATCCCTGCACCGATCCGCATCGGAGGGGCGGTCCGCTGGCCGGCGGAGGAAATCTCTGCCTGGCTCAACGCGGGCGCGCCGGACCGAAAGACGTGGAACGCGCGGAAGGAGGTGGCCGGGTGAGACCAGAAACTACACAGGCCGCCACCGAAGCAGCGGCCCGAGTTGTATCGCCAATACGACCGTACCGCACCTGCCCAGCGAAATCAACCGTTATTGACGAGATTCTTGCGCGATTGATGTTCTCTCTGGCCAGCCCGCACCTCACGTTCGCGGAGCGAATCGGGGTTCTGACTGCCATAGATGGTCTGATCCGTCTGAAGATCAATGCAGGACTCCTGAAGGGAGGTGCGGCATGATGGAAGAACGACAACAGCAGATCGCCGAGCGTCGCGGCCAGATCCCTCGGGCCTACCGACAGACCTACGATCGGGCGGTCAAAGGCAAGAGTCTGCGGGCGGCGGTCAACAGCTTCTGCGTCGAATGCGTCTGCTGGCAGATTCAGGAGATTCGTGACTGCACCGATCTGGCCTGTCCGCTGCATGCGGTTCGACCCTACCAGGAGAGGCCACACAACGGCCATGACGGGCACTTTGGGCGGCCAGAATCGACGAAGTCCATGCGAGACGACCGTAGCAGGTCCAAACATGTGACGTGTTCTGATCGCAGCAGTATCCCCGTGAAGGGGGGCCGCCGATGACTGGCCCGCACTGTGCGAATGGGGCGACAGGGGCACAGGCTATGACCCCGGTTGATTCGGTCCTGTCCAAGCTGCCGGATGCCAGGCCCAACGGCAGTGGCTGGATGGCGCGATGCCCTGCGCATGATGATGGGCGGGCGAGTCTATCTGTCGCTGTGGGAGATGATGGCAGGGCGCTGGTTCATTGCCATGCGGGTTGCACGCCGGAGGCTATCGTCAGCGCGATGGGATTGAGGCTGGCGGACTTGATACCTTGCCACGACCGGAGGCCCTGTCCGTCT
>Ga0123328_1003346_pt1 | contig 13752 bp, 9 predicted proteins | sample BioC12SIPDNA_2_FD_89702 | JGI IMG/M metagenome (GOLD analysis project Ga0123328, IMG submission 89702) | Anaerobic biogas reactor microbial communites from Washington, USA - Biogas_R1_A C12 SIP DNA | ecosystem: Engineered > Bioreactor > Anaerobic > Unclassified | place: Washington, USA...
CGAGGGCTTCTCGAAGAGCAGGGCCAGCGTCTTGCGGCGCAGGGTCGGCTCCAGCGTGCCGGCGCGCGCCCGGGCCTTCAAATCGTGGGCCAGAGAGAGCAGTTCGCAGATCCGGTCCGGCTCCCAGTCCATCAGCGTGATCAGGTGCATCGCCGCCTCCCTCCGATTGGTCAGATGTCGCCGGCCTGCGCCCTGGCCAGTCCGTCGCGCAGCACGTCCAGGCCGACATCCAGAACGTCCCGCGGCACGTTCATGGCCGGCAGGATGCGCAGAACGCTGGTGTGGGTGCAGTTCAGGCGGACCCGCTGCTCCAGGCAGTACTGGAAGACGGGACCGGCCGGCCGGGTCAGGTCCACCCCCCACATGACGCCTCGCCCGCGGACCTCGCGCACGATGTCGAACTCGCCCGCCATCGCCGTCAGGCGCTCGTGAATGTGCTCTCCGACTCTGCGGCAGGCGGACAGAAGGTCCTCGTCCTCGATGGCCTGGAACGTGGCCAGCCCGGCGGCGCAGGCCAGCGGGTTGCCGCCGAATGTCGAGGCGTGGGTGCCGGGCACCAGGCGCTCGGCCACCTCGGGCCGGGCCACCATCGCGCCGATCGGCACACCGCTGGCGAGCGCCTTCGCCAGCGTCATGACGTCCGGGGTGACGCCGTAGTTCTGGTAGGCGAACCAGTCCCCGGTTCGGCCGACGCCGGTCTGGACCTCGTCGAAGATCAGAAGCATCTCCTTCTGGTCGCAGAGGGCACGCAGCCCTTCCATGAACTCCTGGGTGGCGATGTTCACGCCGCCCTCGCCCTGGATCGGCTCCACGATCACGGCGCACGTCTCGTCGTCGACCGCCTCCTTGACCGCGTCCAGGTCATTCATCGGCACGTAACAGAAGCCCTCCACGTGGGGCACGCCCCGATGATAGGCCGGCTGGCCCGTGGCCCGGATCGCCGCCATCGTGCGGCCGTGGAAGGAGTGCAGCATGCTGATGACCTTGTAGCGGCCGGACTCCTCGGCGTAGATTCGGGCGAGCTTCAGCGCGGCCTCGTTCGCCTCGGCGCCGCTGTTGCAGAAGAAACACTTGCCGCCGAACGAACGCTCGCTGACCGCCTGCGCAAGTTGGCCCTGCGGCGGGATGTAGAACGTGTTGTCCACGTGCAGCAGCATGGCGGCCTGGCGCTGGACGGCCGTCACGACCTTGGGGTGGCAGTGCCCCAGCAGCGTGGTGCCCCAGCCGGGCATCAGGTCGATGTAGCGGTTCCCCTCGGTGTCCCAGAGATACGAGCCGGCCCCGCGCACGAACGCCACGGCCTGGCGCGCGTAGTTGGCCACGACGTGCTTGTCGAACAGGCGGCGTACTTCGTCGAAGTGCATGGGCTGTGTCATCTGTCGTTCCCCGACGGGAAAGGGGTCATTCGAAAAGTGCGTCCACAAATCGGTCGGCGTCGAAGGGCACCAGGTCGTCGGCCCGTTCGCCGATGCCGATGAACTTCACAGGCAGGTCGATCTGGTCCCGCATGCCGAACACGATGCCGCCCTTGGCCGTGCCGTCCAGCTTGGCCAGCACGAGGCCGGTCAGCGGGATGTGTTCGTTGAACCGCAACGCCTGGCTGACGGCGTTCTGACCGGTGGTGGCGTCCAGCACCAGGAGCGTCTCGTGCGGGGCGCCCGGCACCTTGCCCGCCACGACCCGCCGGACCTTCTCCAGTTCCATCATCAGGTTGCTGCGCGTGTGCAGCCGGCCTGCCGTGTCGATGATCAGCACGTCGTAGCCGCCGGCCAGCGCCTTCTCGGCCGCGTCAAAGGCCACGGCGGCCGGGTCCGCGCTCTCGTTCTTCACGATGTCGGCCCCGACGCGCTCGGCCCAGATGCAGAGCTGCTCGACGGCCGCCGCCCGGAACGTGTCGCTGGCGGCCAGCAGAACCCGCCGGCCCTGGCGGACGAACCGCTGCGCCAGCTTGGCGATGCTCGTCGTCTTGCCGGACCCGTTCACGCCCACGACCATGAGGACGGCCGGGCCGGTCTCCGGCAGACGCAGCTCGGTGTCCCACCGGCGCAGCTCGTCCTTGATCAGGCCGGCCAGGAACTCGGCGACCTGGTTCGATTGCGTGACTCGGCCCTCCTTGTGCGCCGCGCGCAGCTCCCGGCAGAGCCGGGCGACGGTCTTGGGGCCGACGTCGGCCACGTAGAGCTGCTCCTCGATCTCCTCGATCACGGCCTCGTCGAGCGGCCGGCGGATGGCCAGCACGCTCAGCAGGCTGCCGGTCACCTTCTGACGCGTGCGCGCCAGGCTGCTGCGGAGCCGTCCGAACAGGCCGTTGCGCGGCTCGGTGGGGGCCTCGGCCGACGACGGGGCGGCGGCGCCAGCAGGGGTCGCGGCCTCAGGGCTGTCCGGCTTCTTGCGCTTGAACGGGTTCAACAGCGACATGCGGTGTCCTCATGCGACGGTCAACGGGACGGGGCGGACGCGCGCCGCCGGATCAGCTCCAGTTCGATGCCCGAGACGGCCTCCTGGCCCAGCTTCACGTCGGGCTTGGCCTCGCCATGGAAATCGCTCCCCCCGGCGATCAGCAGGCCGCGCTCGCGCGCGATGTCCATGTAGCGCTTCTCATCCTCGGCCGTGTGGGCGGGGCAGTGCACCTCCAGGGCGTCCAGCCCTGCGGCGACAAGGTCGTCGATCAGGTGGTCGACGCCTCCGCCGAGGCCCGGATGGCAGAGGACCGCGCACCCGCCCGCCGTGTGAATGAGGTCGATCGCCTGCCCGGGGCTCATGTCCTTCTTGCGCACGTGGGCGGGGCCGTCCTGGCCGATGTAGCGATCGAAAACCTCGCGCAGGTCACTGCAGTAGCCGCGCGCCACCACCTCCTGGGCGACGTGCACACGCCCGACGGCGCCTCCCTGCGAACGCTTCAGCACCGCCTCGGCGTCCACCAGCACGCCGAGCCGCGCCAGCGCCCGCACCATAGCCTCGACGCGCTCCACGCGCCCGCGCCGCAGCCCGCGCAGGCTGGCGAGCAGGTCCGGGTGCGACGGATCGACGAACAGGCCGCCGATGTGCACCTCCGCCATGGACGCCTCGCGGGGCGCATAGGCGGTCAGCTCGATGCCCGGCACAAGCTCGATGCCGAGCGACTCGGCCGCCTCGCGGGCCTCGGCGACGCCCTCGACCGAGTCGTGGTCCGTCAGCGCAATGGCCGCCAGGCCGGCCCGTGCGGCCAGCCCGGGGAGTTCGCACGGGGCGACCGAGCCGTCCGAGGCGGTCGAGTGGACGTGCAGGTCGCAGCGCACCATGGGGTCCCCGTCGGCGACGCCCGGCCGCGCGCCCTCGCCGTGCGCATGCAGGACGCGCGTGGTGTAGATGCGGTCCAGTATGCCGTTGACGAACGTGGGCGAGTTCTGCGTGCTGTACTTCTTGGCCAGTTCGATCGCCTCGTCGATGGCGACCTTGGGCGGCGTCCGGTGCCGGAAAAGCAGCTCGTAGATGCCGATGCGGAGGACGTTGCGGTCCGTGGCAGCCATGCGCTCCAGGTCCCAGTTCTCGGCCGTGCGGCGGATCAGGTCGTCCAGCGCCTCGGCGTGCTCCAGGCAGCCCTTGACGATCTCGATGGCCTCGGCGGCGACGGCGGCCTCGCCGTGCTCCACACAGAAGGCGACCAGGTCCGCCTGGGGCCGCCCGCCGAGCAGGTCATGCCGGTAGAGGGTCTTGAGGGCCAGTTCACGCGCGAGGGTCTGCGATTTCACAGGGTTGTCCGAAGAAGAACAATGGAAGCCTTCATCACGTGCGGCAGTGCCGGAGGACGCACCGAGCGGGAAGGCCGGCGCGGCGATCCGCCGGCGCCGGAGACGCGTCAAGGACCGGCGATTCCGTCCAGCAGGTTCGCCATCTCGATGGCGGCCAGCGCCGCCTCGGCGCCGCGGTTGCCCGCCCGCGCCCCCGACCTGTCCACAGCCTGCTCAACGGTCTCGGTGGTGATCACGCCGAAGATGACGGGCAGCCCGGTGCTCAGGCTCACCTGCGCGATGCCCTTGGCGGCTTCCGAAGCGACGAAGTCGAAGTGGGGGGTCTGCCCGCGCAGGACGGCCCCCAGGCAGACGATGGCCTGGAACCGGCCGGTTTCGGCCACCTTCCGGGCGGCCAGCGGCAGCTCGAACGAGCCCGGCACGCGGAAGACCTCGACGTCCTCGGGCGCGGCCCCGTGGCGGATCAGGCAGTCCTCGGCGCCGCTGAGCAGACGGCCGGAGAAGAACTCGTTGAAGCGGCTCACAACCAGCGCAAACCGCTTGCCGCCGGCGTTCAGGTTGCCTTCGTGCGTCTTCAATTGCGCCATCTCGTCCTCGATCCCATGCCGGACCGCGGGGTCCTTTCCCGGCCGACAATCTCCCCCTATAATAACGGAACACTATAAGCAAATCGCGCGTTGGCTTCAACCGTTTTCGGCGTTCCCCGCGGCCGGGGCGCGGCGGCCGTGCGGACGCCTTGCCAGAGGCGACGGCGTGGCCCAACCGGTCGATGTCCTGCTGCTCAGGATGCGCATGGCGCAGTTGCGCCGCCGGCTCCGGCTGGCCATGGTCCTGCGGGGGGCCGGCCGGACGGCGTGGGTCCTGGCCGCCGTCGCACTGGCGGACTGCGCGCTCGACCGCGCGTTCCTCCTGCCCGGGGGCGCACGGCTGGCGCTCATGGCGGCCGGGGCGGCCGTGGTGGCGTGGCGCCTCGCGCGCGACCTGGTGTGGCCCCTTCTGCGCCCGCTCCCCGATGCCGCCCTGGCACTGGAGGTCGAGGGGCGGTGGCCGGGCCCGCCCGACCTGTTCGCCGCCGCGCTCTGGCTGGCCGAGGAACGCGGCTTGGGGGCCGATGCGCTGCGCCGTAGCGTGCTGGCACGCGCCGGCCGCGCCGCCCGGGGCCTCTCCGCCGGCGGCCTCGTGCAGTGGCGGCCCGTGCGGCGGTCGCTCGCCGCCGCCGGCGCGCTCCTGGCGCTGGCCGCCGGACTGGCCTTCGCCCAGCCGCGCGCGGCCGCCCTGTGGGCGCAGCGCAACCTGCTGCTTCGGAACGTGCCCTGGCCCCCGCGCACGCGCCTGGCATTCGTCGAGCTGCCCGAGGTCGCCCCGCGCGGCGAGCCCGTACGCGTAAGCGTGCACGCCGACGGCGCCGTCCCGCGCAGCGGGCGGCTGACGCTCACGGGGCTGCAGTCCGCAACGACGCGCACGCTGGCCATGGCGCGCACCGGAGGCAACCGCCTCGAGGCCGAATCGGCCGGCCTCGAGGAGTCCGTGCACGTGGCCGTGCGCGCGGGCGACGGCCGCCTGGACGGCCGCCGGATCATGGTCCGGGAGCGCCCGCACGTGACCGCCGCGCGCCTGGTCGTGCGCCCGCCCCCTTACATCGCCCCCGAGCCGGTCATCCTGCCCTGGAACACGCCGGCCTTCTCGGTGCCCGTCGGCAGCGAGGCCACGATCGTGCTGGATGCCTCTGCGCCGCTCTCCGACGCGCGCTGCCGTGCGGACGGAGCCCCCGCACCGGCGCCCGAGTGGGACGGCGAGGCGCGCGTGCGCTTCACCCTGCCCGTGCATGCCGACGTGCACTGTGCGATCGCGCTCACGGACGCGTTCGGGCTCGAATCGGCCGCACCGCTCGTGGCGGATATCACGGCCGTGCCCGACCGCGCGCCGCAGGTGCGCCTGGCCGCCGACGGCGTGGGCGACCTGGTGCTGCCGACGGCGCGGCTGCCGCTGCTCGTGCACGTGCAGGACGACTACGGCGCGGTCGGCGTCCGGCTGGAGGTCACGCACGAGGACGGCGCGGACGCGCACTCGCTGCCCGATATGGCCGTATGGCAGGGGCCGGCGCGGGCATTCGTGCGCGAGCGGGCCGTGGTGGACCTGTCGGATCTCGGTCTCGAGCCGGGCGGGCGGCTGGTCATACGGGCGGCCGCGCGCGACGCGTGCACGGTCGGCGGGCCGAACGAGGGCCGCAGCGCCCCCACGACGTTCCGCCTGGTGCGGGGACGCGAACTGCTCGCCGCGCTCCTGCTGCGACAGCTCGACCTGCGGCGGGATCTGGAGGACTACCTCTCCGAACAGCGCCGCCTGCTCCGGGACGTGCCGGCGGCCGGAGCGCTCGCGCGCCGCCAGAGTGCGCTCGGCGGGCTGCTGGGCCTTGTGGGCGACGCGTATGCGGACGTCCTGGCGCAGATGCTCAACAACGGCATCCTGACCGACGCCGACCACGCCGCGCGTTCCGCCGCCGTCGTGGCGCCGCTCAGGCGCCTGGCGGCACCCGGCGGGGCCGTGGCGCTGGCGGCCGATGCGCTGGGCCGGGCCGACACGCCGGCGGCCGCGCAGGCGATGGGCGAAATCGCGGCGCAACTGGACGCCGTGCGCACGCGCATGCTGCTCATGGAAGGGTACGCATCCGTGCTCACGTCCGTGGAGGAACTCGCCGAATCCCAGGCCGACCTGCTGCGCCGCACGCGCGCCGAGCAGGCGCGTGCCCTGGAATCCCTGTGGGACGAATGACCATGCGATGGCTGCTCACAGCATGCGCGCTGGCGCTCCTGGCCGCCGGCGGTGCGCACGCACAGGACGCCGCAGCGCTGGCGGCCCAGCAGGGCCGGGCGGAGCTGCGCATGGCCGAACTCGAACAGCATCTGCTCGGGCTGGTCGGCCGGCTCGAGAACGACGAGCCCGCCCAGGCCGCACGCCTGGCCGAGGCGCTCGCGCTCAGCCGCGACCGGTTCATCGTCGAGACCATGGCCGAGGCCCGGCGGCTGCTGGCCCGGGGGCGCCTGGACGAATCCGCGCGCCTGCAGGAGCAGGTCGCCGGCGATCTGGCGGCCATGGCCGCGCTGCTCGCCGCGTCCGACACGGCCGCCGAGCTGCGGCGCCTCACCGAACTGGAGGCGGCCCTGGCCGATCTGCTGGCCCGTCAGGCCGCCGCGGCAGCGGCCGGCACGGCGGCCGCGCAGGCGGACGTGCGCACGCGCGCAGAAGGGGTGCAGGCGCAGGCCCCGGGCCGTCCAGGCGCCGCGCATCTGGCGGCGGCCGTCGCCCACATGCTGCACGCCGAGCGCACGCTGGGCTCCGGCCAGGGGGCACCGGCGGGGGAGGCACAGGCGGAGGCCGAGCACAGCCTTGCCGACGCGCTCACAGCCGTGCGCGCAGCCGTGGCGGCCCTCCGCGCGCAGGAACGGGCGGCGGCGCGTGCACGCCTGGCAGGCCTTCTGGAGGCCATGGAGGCCGAGCAGGAGTCGATCCTGGCCGACACGCGCGCCGTCGCCGAGGCCCTGTCGGCCGTGCCGGTGCGCAGCGCGCAACTGGCCGTCGCACGCCTGGCCGAGCGCCAGCAGGCGGTGGCCGACCAGGCTGCCGAGGCCCTGTCGGCGGCCCGGGAGACCGGCAGCACGGCCCTCCCGGCGGCGCTGGCCGGCCTGAGGGCGGACATCGGCCGTGCCCGCGATCGCCTGCAGGCGGGCAACGCCGGCGTGGACGTGCAGGCGCTGCAGGAGGGAATCGTCGCCGAGCTGAGGGCGCTGAGGGAGGCCGTCCGGAAGGCCGAATCGCCCGCCGCGCAGGTGCAGCCCGGCGAGCAGGAGAGGCGCTCGCCGTCCGAGCGGCCCCCGCCCGACCTGCACGGCGACCTGCTCGTGCTGCGCGCGGTGCAGACGGCCCTCCAGGCGCGCACGGCGCGGCTCGACGCGCAGACCGCGCGCCCGGCCGAGGCCGTCCGAGCGGTCGCCGAGCGACAGTCGGGCGTCGTTGCGGGGCTGACGGCCCTGGGGGACTCGGCGCCGCCGTCGTTCGCGCACGCTCTGGCGCCGATCGCACAGGCCGCCGTGGAGGCGCGCGACGCCCTGGAGCGGGGCCTGACCGGCGCCGGGGTCCGGGAGGCGCAGGGGCGCGTCCTGGACGGACTGGACGCCCTGATCGCGGCCGCCGAGCAGCCGGACACGGACGGTACGGGCGCGCCCGGCGGTTCGGACGAACCCCGGGCCACGCAGCCCGGCGCGGCCACCGGGGCCCCGCAGCGGGCGGCCGACGAATCGATGCTCTCGCCGTTCGGGCCGCCGCCCGGGCTGCTCGCGCCCGAGGGTCCGGCCGCGGCCGACTGGCTGCCCGAGCTTCCGGAGGCCGAGCGCCGGCGCATTTCGGACGCCTTCGCAACGGGCCGTCTGCCCGCACGCTACCGCGAGCTGCTGCGCGACTACAGCCGGCGCCTGGCAGGGCAGGGGGAGTAGCGCCCGTGGGGGAGGTCTGGAGGAGCCGCCCGCCCGGCGGCGCCTCCGGCGCCGACACAGCCGAGGGCGGCTGTGCCACACACGGCACGCGGCCGGCCGTGCGGGATCACGCGTCGGCGGCCTGGTCCGCGTCGTCGCGATCGTCCGCTGCGCCGGCGTCGTCCCCGGCAGCCTCGGGGGCGGCCAGTGTGCGCGGGCTGGTCTCGACGTGGGAGACGGCCGGGAAGCTGTCGGGCGCGGCGACGCCGAGTTCCTGGAACCGCCGGGCGGCGGGGAACAGGCGGGCCTCCATCGAGGCCACCGTCCGGTTGTAGGCATGGGCCGCCCGCTGCAGGGCATCGCCGACGGCCGAGAGGTGCCCCGTCAGCGTGCCGAGCCGGTCGTACACCTGCCGGCCCAGGTCGCTGATGGCCTGCGCGTTCTGCGCAAGCTGCTCCTGGCGCCAGCCGTAAGCGACCGCACGCAGGAGCGCGATGAGCGTCGTCGGCGTGGCCAGCACGACGCCGTCGCGCATCCCGTCCTCGATGAGCGCCGGATCGTTGTCGACCGCCGCACCGAAGAACGATTCGCCCGGGATGAACATCACGACGAACTCCGGCGCTTCCGCGAACTGCTCCCAGTAGCCCTTTGCCGCCAGGCCCCTCATGTGGTCGCGCATGTGGCGCGCATGGACGGCCAGTGAGCGCGCACGGGCTTCCTCCGTGTCGGCCCCGACGGCCTCCAGGTAGGCGTTCAGCGGCACCTTGGCGTCCACGACGATCTGCCGGCCGGCGGGCAGGCTCACGACCATGTCCGGACGCCCCCGGCGCGCGTCGCCGGCCACGGACACCTGCTCGGCGAAGTCGCAGTGCTCGCTCATGCCGGCCAGTTCGGCAACGCGCCGCAGGCTGATCTCGCCCCAGCGGCCGCGTACCTGGGGATTGCGCAGCGCCGTGCTGAGCTGGTGCGCCTCCTTCTCCAGGCGCTGCTGCGCGGCCGTCAGGCCCTTCAGTTGCTCCTCCAGGCCGCCGTAGGCCTTCTGGCGGCTGTGCTCGATGGCCTGGATCTGCTCCTCGTAGCGCTTCAGGGCCTCGCGCAGGGGCTTAAGCATCGCGTCGATGCCTTCCTGGCGCTTGCCCAGGTCGCCCTTGGCGTCGGTGACGAGCGCCTCGAGCGACTTCCTGGCCAGTTCCAGGAACGCCTGGTTGTTCGTCCTCAGGGCGTCGTGCGAGAGGGCCTTGAACGAGTCGGTCAGCCGGATGCGGGCCTGCTCCAGCAGCGCGCGCTGCTCCTGCAGGTTGCGCGCCGACTCGGCCTGTTCGGTCTCCGCCTTCACCCGCGCCGCCCGTTCGGCGTCGAGCGTCTGCCGCAGCGACTGCAGGTCCCCCTCGGCCTTGAGCAGTTGCCCGCGCAGCTCGCCGACCGTGCCGCGCGCCTGTGCCACCTGGGCACCGACCGTCGCCCGCGCCCGTGCGGACGCCAGGACCCAGGCCGCGGCGCCGCCCACGACCAGCCCCGCCAGTGCCGCAACGATGACCGACGTCATCGACCTCTCCCGCGCGAATGACGCCCAAGCTTAGCACGCGCGGCGCGCCGACTCAACCGCCGGCGCAGCCCGGGCGCACTGGCATTCGACGCCGGGTGCTGCTATATTCCCGAGCGGCCATGCTGCGCGAGACACTGCGGAAATACTGGGGTTTCGAGGGGTTCCTGCCGCTTCAACAGGACGCCATGGAGAGCGTCCTGGAAGGGCGCGACTCCCTGGTCGTGCTGCCGACCGGAGGGGGCAAATCGCTCTGCTACCAGGCGCCCGCCGGCGTGCTGCCCGGCACGGCCGTCGTGGTGAGCCCGCTCATCTCGCTCATGAAGGACCAGGTGGACGCGCTGGCCGAGTGCGGCGTTGCGGCGGCACGCTACGACAGCAGTCTGTCGACGGAGGAGCGGCGCGGCGTGATGGAACAGTTCCGAGCCGGCGCCCTGAAGATGCTCTATGTCTCGCCCGAACGGTTGGTGTCGGAACGCTTTACGGACGTGCTGCGCGCGGGCGGTCTCTCGTTCATCGCCGTGGATGAGGCGCACTGCGTCAGCATGTGGGGGCACGACTTCCGGCCGGATTACCGGCGGCTCGACGCGCTGAAGGAGGTCTTCCCGGGCATCGCCGTGCACGCCTACACGGCCACCGCGACGCAGCAGGTGCGGGAGGACATCGTGCAGACGCTCCGCCTGGAGGCGCCCCGGGTGATGGTCGGGTCCTTCGACCGGCCCAACCTGGTCTATCGCGCCCGACCCGCCGAGAATCGGCCGGCCCAGGTGCGCGGCGTCATCGACGCCCATCCCGGGCAGGCGGGGATCGTCTACTGCATCCGGCGCGCGGACGTGGACGAGACGGCCGCCGAGCTGCAGAGCCTCGGCTACCGCGCGCTGCCGTACCATGCCGGCATGGAGGATGGGGCGCGCAGGCGGAATCAGGACGCCTTCTCGCGCGGCGAGGCCGACATCGTGGTCGCCACCGTGGCCTTCGGCATGGGCATCGACAAGCCGGACGTGCGCTACGTCATCCACGCCGGCATGACGAAGACGCTGGAGGAGTACCAGCAGCAGGCGGGCCGCGCGGGGCGGGACGGGCTGGAGTCCGAGTGCTGGGTCTTCTACTCGGGCAACGACTACCACACGTGGAAGTTCATCCTGTCCGACTCCGACCCGGAGATGCGCCGGATCCACATGCGCAAGCTGAGCGAGATGTACAGCTTCTGCACCGACGTCTCCTGCCGGCATCGCACGCTGGTCGAGTACTTCGGCCAGCCCTACGGGAAGGCGGACTGCGGGGCCTGCGATTTCTGCCTGGGCGAGGTGGCGTGCCTGGAGGACTCGCTGGAGACGGCCCAGAAGATCCTCTCCTGCGTGGCGCGGCTCCGGCAGCGCTACGGCGCGGCCTACACCGCCGGCGTGCTGACGGGCGCCAACCCGGAGCGCGTCGTTCAGAACGGGCACGACGGGCTGAGCACCTACGGGCTGCTGAGCGAGTACCCCGCCCGGCAGGTGCGGAACTGGATCGAGCAGTTGCTCGCCCAGCGCTGCCTGACACGCACGGCGCAGCACAAGGTGCTGAAGCTCACGCGCGAAGGGGCCGAGGTGCTGCGTGGGGAACGGACCCCCCGCCTGTCCCGGCCGGCCGGCGGGCCGGTGCGCCCCATGCTCCGCACCGAGGACCCCTGGGACGGCGTCGACCCGGACCTCTACGGACACCTGCGGGCGCTGCGCAAGCGCCTGGCGGACAGGTTGGGCGTGCCCGCGTTCGTCGTGTTCGGCGACGCGACGCTGCGCGACCTCTGCCGCCGCCGGCCGCATACGCCCGAGGAGTTCCGCGCGGCCCACGGCGTCGGCGACCGCAAGTGCCGGCAGTACGCCGAGCCGTTCATCGAGGCCATACGGAAGTTCGAACGCGGCGGCCAGTAGGGGGCGGACCAGGCGTGGCCGCTCGCCGTCCCTCCATCCCAATGGGGTCGTGTCCATCGCGCAAATCGCCGGGGGGAGGGGCAGGCGGTCAGACCTGCCTCGTCGGCGCGTCCGGGACGGCGGGAGGCACAGCCGCCACCGGCGGCTCGATGACGCGCATGGACTTCCATCGGCCCCCCAGGAACCGCATCAGGAAGACGAGGCCCAGAACGATGACATACGCCGCCAGAAACGCCCACAGGGTGTACAACCCCCGACCCAGCACCTGCAGGGCGACGTAGGAGGGCACGACCAGCACCCCCAGCGACACCATCAGGATCATCTGCATGACGAACCGGGTGTCCCCGGCCCCCTTGATCACGGACGCGAAGATGATGTTGAGGCCGTCGAAGAGCGAGTACAGGGCCACGAACCGGAGCAGGATCACCACCGTGGGGCGCAGAAGGGCGACATCGGCGGCCGACATGCGGGCCGCGTACGGCGCCAGGAACACCCCCGGCAGCAGGATGTAGGCCGTCGCGATGCCCGTCATGTACGCCAGGGTCAGGTGGAACCCCGACCACGCGCCGCGCTCGGCGACGTCCGGCCGGTCGGCGCCGAGATGCTGACCGGTCAGGATGGATACGGCCATGCCGATGCCGATCATGGGCATGAAGGCCAGCGTGTTGACGTTCATGGCGATGTTGCTGGCGGCCAGTTCCGTGACGCCCAGGCGCCCGACCAGCAGGATGAACGCCGTGAAACCGGCCGAGTCGATGAAGAACTGAACGCCGCTCGGGAAGCCGAAGCGGATGAGCCGGCGGAACAGCGCCGGCCGGAAGCGCCGGCCGGACCGCGTCCCGAAGCGCCGGGCGTGCTCGGGCAGCATCAGCAGATACGCGGAGACGCACAACCCGACCGCCGTGGCGATGATCGTGGCCAGGGCGGCGCCCCGGATGCCCATCTCAGGGAACCCGAGGCGGCCGAAGATCAGCAGGTAATCCAGGACCAGGTTCACCGCCGTGACCAGGACGTTCACCATCATGACGGTCCACGTCTTGCCGCGTCCCGCGAAGAAGCCCGATATCGCGTTGCCGGCGACGGCCGGTCCGGCACCGAGGCAGAGGATCTGGAAGTAGGCGATCTCCATGTCCCGGACTTCCGGCTCGTGGCCGACAAGGCGGAAGAACGGACCCGCCAGGGGAACGAGCGCCAGGTGCAGGCAGGCGGCGGCGGCGGACAGGTAGATGCCCTGCCAGACGACCGGGCCGATCTCTTCCGGGCGGTCCGCCCCGTGGTACTGCGCCACGAACGTGCCCACGTACCCGGCCGTGCCGATGAACAGACTCAGGACGGCGAAGCTGGCCATGCCGCCCGGCATGGCGGCCGCCACCGCCTGGGGGCTGTACCACGCCAGGAACATGCGGTCGACGAAATGCTGGACGCTCCAGGCGCTGGTGCTGATGATGAGGGGCACGGCGAGCTTCAGTATCTCGCGATACCCGGCCTCGGCGTGCCAGCGGCGCCGGACGCCGTCCCTCAGAAGATGCGACACGGAGGACTCCCAGCGATCGGGGGCCAGAAAGGAGGGGCCGGGCCGCGACACCCGGCAGACCATCGGATTATCCCCGACCCGGGCCTCCGGCACAAGAGGACGTGGTGAACGGCGCCGTCTCGGCCGGGATTGCCCGGGCGGGCACGACGGAGCGTGCCGGTGGAGGGCCGCGCTCCGTCGCGGCCGGGGATGGCGAGCGGCCTGTCATTGCAGGAGCGGGCACGACGGAGCGTGCCGGTGGAGGGCCGCGCTCCGTCGCGGCCGGGGATGGCGAGCGGCCCGTCATTGCGGGAGCGGGCACGACGGCGCGTGCCGGTGGAGGGCCGCGCTCCGTCGCGGCCGGGGATGGCGAGCGGCCTGTCATTGCGGGAGCGGGCACGACGGAGCGTGCCGGTGGAGGGCCGCGCTCCGTCGCGGCCGGGGATGGCCAGCGGCCTGTCATTGCAGGAGCGGGCACGACGGAGCGTGCCCCTCCAACGGCCGGGGATGGCGAGCGGCCTGTCATTGCAGGAGCGGGCACGACGGAGCGTGCCCCTCCAACGGCCGGGGATGGCGAGCGGCC
>Ga0123328_1003355_pt1 | contig 13740 bp, 15 predicted proteins | sample BioC12SIPDNA_2_FD_89702 | JGI IMG/M metagenome (GOLD analysis project Ga0123328, IMG submission 89702) | Anaerobic biogas reactor microbial communites from Washington, USA - Biogas_R1_A C12 SIP DNA | ecosystem: Engineered > Bioreactor > Anaerobic > Unclassified | place: Washington, USA...
CATCGCTACTTGCGCCACATCCGCCGAGTCGGGTAGACCAAGCAAGGCGCGGCCGTGCCCCTCAGAGAGTCGGTTCTCCTCCAGGAGCAGTATCACCTCTTCCGGCAGCCGCAGCAGGCGGAGGGAGTTGGCCACCGCAGAGCGGCTCTTGCCCACCCTCTCAGCTAGGCGGTCCTGGGTGAGCCCGAACATCTCCTGGAGTTCCTGGTAGGCGCGCGCTTCCTCAACTGGGTTGAGGTCCTCACGCTGAAGGTTCTCCACCAGGGCCACTTCGAGTGACTCCCGCTCCCCCAGTTCGCGCACGATGGCCGGGATCGTCGTCAGGCCCGCAAGTGCGGCCGCCCGCCACCGTCGCTCGCCCGCCACCAGGGTGAAGCGGGCCTCGCCCAGCGGCGACCCTTCCTGGGCAGTGACGAGTATGGGCTGCAGGACGCCGTGTTCCCGGATGGAAGCAGCCAACTCGGCCAGGGAAGCATCGTCGAAGCTGCGGCGCGGTTGGTGGGGTGCGGGTGAGATGGCCGCAATAGCGACTTCCTGGATCCCTTCCTCGTCGGCTCCCGGCAGGAGGGCCGCCAGTCCCCGTCCTAGTCCTCGTTTGCTTTCAGCCATGCCGTGCCTCCCGCCGCGCCGGGATGCCGAGGCGGTACACCAGTTCCTCGGCCACCAGGGCGTAGGAAAGGGCACCGGCCGACGTAGGCGCGTGTCCAAAGATACTGACTCCTCGGCTCGGTGCTTCGCTCAAGCGCACCGATCGCGGTATCGCCTCCTGGAACACCAGCCCGGGGAAGTGAGCCCTGACCTCCTGCACCACCTCCGCCGAGAGGTTAGTCCGGGCATCGTACATCGTCATGAGGATGCCGACCACCCGCAACATGCGGTTGAACCGTAGCCGCACCACCTCCAGGGTCTCCATTAGCCGCGACAGCCCCTCAAGGGGCAGGTACTCCGTCTGCACCGGGACGAGCACGCCATTACGCGCCGCGACCAAAGCGTTGACGGTCAGCAAGCTCAGGCTGGGCGGGCAGTCCACGAAGGTCACGTCGTACTGCTGTTCTACTCCCGCCAGCGCGTCGCGCAGAATCGACTCCCGCCCGCCCATTGACACCAGCTCAACTTCCGCGCCGGCCAGGTCCGGACCGGCGGGAATGAGGTAGAGCCCGGGCGTAGACGTCTCCTGCACTATGTCGCTGGGCTGGACCTCGCCAGAGAGGAGGTGATAGACGTTCCCCTGCAGGACGCGGGGATCCAGGCCGAGGCTGCTGGTGGCGTTGGCTTGTGGATCGAAGTCGACCACGAGGACGGAGTAGCCGCTACGGGCTAGGGCCGCCGCCACATTGACGGCAGTGGTAGTCTTGCCCACGCCGCCCTTCTGGTTGGCTACGGCCAGGATTCTTCCCGCAGGCATCTCAGAGACGGTGATTCTCCAGCCAATCGGCTACTTGCCGGCGCGCCGGTATGGTGGTGGTGCCGGGTCCTTCGACGGCCATCGAGCCGGCGACGTTTGCGAAGCGAGCGGCCTCTACCGCATCGCCGGTCTCGTGCAACCGGATGAAAAAGGCGGCCGCAAACACGTCTCCCGCCCCGGTGGGATCCACCTCGCGGGCCGGGCGCGTACCCAGGTGGTGCACCTCACCCCCGCTGTATAGGGTACACCCGCGATAGCCCCTTGTCACCACAGTGACCGGGCAGTAACGCGCGTAGTAGTCGATCAGGTCGAGCCGCTCTCCCACGTCCTCTTGGCTGAGAACGATGGCGCCGGCGCGCCGCAGCCACTCGGGATCGGGCATCCAAGGCTCCGGTCGAACCCGACCATCGCTATCCCAGCTGCGCAGCCAACCCTGCGGTGTGATACCCAGGGACGTCCTGCGGGCGAAGGCGCCCACGAAGGACTGGTCCACCTCGTTGGCAACTGGTCCCAGGTGGGCGATGTCAGACCGCTTCCAGCCGCCCGGCAATGCTGAAGGAGTGAGGTCCGAACCAGCCGAAAGCAGGTACTGCACGCGGCGGTCGTCGCTGTAGGTGTTCTTGAACACCGTAGTCTCGGCTGACTCGACTACCGACACTTCGGCATCGCGAGCCAGCTCCTCCAGTGCAGGCTGAGCGGTGACCCCGGCGGCGGTCAGTACGCGCACCTTCAGGCCCAGTCGAGCGGCTGTGACGGCGGAGTAGGTGGCCGTGCCGCCCAGCACGAGCTGCCCGTCGACCAAGTCTTGTGTGACGTGGCCGACGACCAAGTAGACCAGCGGTGCCAAGGGGCTCAGCTACTTACGGGCTGGATGGTGACGCGACGGTCCTCGTCCTCGCCCTTGCTCTCGGTACGGACTCCGTCGAAGTCCCGCAGCGCTATGTGGACGATGCGCCTCTCGGCCGGAGGCATCGGCTCCAACTCCTGGATGCGCCCGGTCTCCACCGCCGTCTCCGCCATACGAACCGCGAGCCGCTTGAGCGACTCCTCGCGCTTCTTGCGGTAGTCGTCCACGTCTACCACCAGGTTCATCCAGCGATGAAGCTGGTGGCTGGCCGTCATCCGGGTGAGGAACTGCAGTGCAGCTAGTGTCTCGCCCCGGCGCCCAATGAGCATCCCCAGGTTCTTGCCGGTGATGTTCAGACGCAGCGGCTCGTCGTCGTGCGGTAGCTCGACCTCGACGCGGGCCCGGATGCCCATCCGCCGCACCATCTCCTGAAGCAGGCGAGAGGCGACGTCGGCCTCATCCGCGGGCGTCAGCGGCGGCGCTACCTCGCCCTCCACCGGCGCCGCAGCGGCCGCCGGCGCCACTACATCCGTCTCAGCTGCCTCAGCCTGCGGAGCCTGCTGCTGCGATGCCGGGGCGGCGCGCCTGGGCTCCGGCGGTCTCCGCTGAGCCCGCTTGGGGCTGAGCCGCACCCGCGCTTGCCCGGGACGGAAGCCGAGCAGGGTGCGCGCTCCGTCCGCGAGGATCTGAATGTCCACCTGATCGCGGCGTAGGTTGAGTTGCTCGAGGCCCTTCTCGACGGCCTCGTCTAGTGTGCGGCCGGCAACCTCAATTCCTTCTTCGCTTCCTGGCATTTCGCGCTCTCTTCTTGGGTGTCTGACGTGGCACCCGAGTCGGCGTCTGCCTGTCATCGTCGCCCGGTCCCTCATCCGCGGACGATGACTCCTCGGCAGCCGCTGTGGCGCCAACCAATACGGGTTTGCTCCTCCCTCCCAGCAGGTACTGCTGGGCCATGGTGAACAAGTTGTTTGTCACCCAGTACAGCGCCAGGCCGGAGGGGAAGGTAAGGGCAAAGAAACCAAACATGAAGGGCATGAACATCATCATGCTGTTCATCGCCCCTTGCGTCTGATCCGTGGACGGCGGCGACATCAGCTTCTGCGTCACCAGCTGTGTTATCACCGTGAGCACGGGGAGTACCACATAGGCCGCCAAGTGACCCCAGCCCTGCCAGTACTCACCGCCGGGCCAGAGCCAGCCGGTGCCGACCGACGTGTTGGGGAAGGAGAGGTCACCAAGCCAGAAGAAGCCACCGGCCAGAATGCCGGCATTGGCCAGGCTGATCAGCGCCTGATAGAGGCCAATCCACACCGGCAGCTGGATCAGTGAGGGCAGGCAGCCCCCCATGGGGTTGACGCCGGCTTCCTTGTAGAGGGCCATCTGCTCTTGCGACAGCTTCTCTTTGTTGCTGGCGTACTTCTTCTGCAGCGCCTGCAGCCTCGGCTGCAGTTCCTGCATTCTCTTGGTGGACTCGATCTGCCGTATGGCGAGGGGAAGAGTGATGAGCTTGATGAAGAGGGTGAAGACGATGATGGCGAAGCCCCACGAATAGGGGATGCCCCATCCCGCCATCGTCTCGGCCAGGAAGGTTAGGGCTGATGAGAGCGGCCCTACTACGAGGGTCTGCCACATGTTACTGCTATACCTCTTGCGGTCAGTCTAGGCTGACGGAACTCAGGGAACCGGATCATGCCCGCCGGGGTGCCATGGGTGGCAGCGAGCCACTCTGCGGATGGCCAACGTACCGCCTCGCCAGGGTCCGTAGCGCCGAATGGCCTCCTCGGCGTAGGCAGAGCAGGTTGGGTAGAATCGGCAGGAGGGCGCTTTCAGCGGGCTGATGTAACGACGATAGATGCTGATCACCGAGAGCAGGAAGCGAGCACTAACTCGCGTCAACCATGAGGCCTGCTTTTCGGGAGAGAGAGCGGAACGACTCACGTATCTCCTGATACCCTAGTCCTACCGCCGCCTTGGTGGCGATAGCGACCACGTCGAAGCCCGGTTCCATCTCTGCGGCGGAGTTGCGAGCCGCCTCCCGCATCAGGCGCCGCAGCCGATTGCGCACCACCGCTCCGCCAAGCCGCTTGCTGGTAACGAAGCCGAACCGGGTGCAATCGCCTCCATTCGCTCGTACCAGCAGGACAAGGCCGGCGTCTCGGTAGGCCCTGCCCTGCTGACGAACGATGGCGAAGTCGGCGGCGCTGGCTATGCGTCGCGCGCGCTGCACACCTAGGCAGAGCTCCGCGAGCCGCTCACGGCGAGGCGGTGACGTCCCTTGGCTCGCCGGGCCTGGAGCACCGAACGGCCGGCGCGGGTCGCCATACGACTACGGAATCCGTGCCGGCGCAGCCGACGGCGCGCCTTGGGTTGGTACGTGCGCTTGGTCATGTGATTCCCCATTGATAAGTACGTGTAGACCGAAAGAGTATATCTTGCGGGAGCCTCCGGCGCAAAGCATGCCCAGGTTCATGCGCTTCCGCCTACTGCGCGGCCGGCAGCCCCGCTATACTGTGTTCGGCAGTCCGTAGTGATCGAAACCGTCATCTTGGGGGTGGAGCATGGGGCCGTTGCAGTGGGTCTCGAAGGCCGTCGCCGGCGGTGTGCCGAAATGCATGCCGGTCCTGGCTTTGAGCGAGGAGTTTGACGTCCGCATGGCCGGTGAAGTGTACGAACGCTACTGCCAGGACGCCCTGGTGATGTCTCGCGTCGCGATCGACAGCGTTCGCCGCTTCGACTATGACTGGGCCTGGCTACAAGTGGACGACTGCATCGAGTTCGAAATGCTGGGCGTAGGAACCGTCGGTAGCGGTGATGTGCTGCGGGCCACGGTCGATTACCTAGCGCCCACACGTGCCGTACTGGATTCGCTCCGCGTGCCCGACTTCCGCCACGAGGGGCGTGGCCCAGCCTACCTGGAAGCCATCGCGCGAGTACGGGAGGCTTTCGGAGACGACAAGCTGGTAGTCGGCCGCACGGCGGCGCCTTTCTCCTCGGTGGGGCTGCTCTACGGACTCACGCCGAGCATGATACTTCCCTATGACGACCCTGACTTTCTGAAGGACTCCATGGACTTCCTCGCCGAGGTGCAGATTGAGTTCGGCCGCCGGCAGTTCGACGCCGGAGCCCATGCCGTCTGGTTCGGGGACTGCAATGCCGGATCGCACCTGCTTTCGCTCGATCACTACCTGGAGTATGCCTTCCCCTGGGCGCAGAAGGTGGCCGCGGCCTACCGGGACATCGGCCTCCTCGTGTTCTATCACGCCAGCGAGGATGATCCCCGCTTCCTGCGCCACATGGCTCGGCTGGGTGTGGACGCGGTGAGCGTGGGCGAGCACGGCGACCTACCCGCCGCCAAGGCCGACCCCGAGATAGGCGGCCCCAGCTGCCTCATGGGAAACATCGACCCCATTCAGGTACTGCAGCTCGGCAGCGAGGACGAAGTCCGTTCGGCGACGGCGAACCTGCTGGAGAGCGTTAGCCACAAAGGCGGGCACCTGATCAACTCCGGGGAGATGGTGCCGCGGGCCACTCCAGAAGCGAACATGCGCGCCTACGTGGAGACGGTGCGGGCCTTCCGCGCCTGACCGGTCAGGCATCGAGCCGCACCGGCAACGAGCGCACCACCTCGATACCGGCCGGACTCATGGCCGCGGCAAGAGCATGGACCGCCACACCGGCCTCGCTCGCGTCCTTGAGGGCGTCGGCGAAGTCGGGGTCCTGCTCCCGGTTGGGGGCGAACGCCCGCACGTCGTCTCGCTGGGCGACGAAGAGCACAGCAGCCTCCTGGCCGCCCCGTGCCAGCCGGGCCAGCTGACGCAGATGCCGGGCTCCGCGGACGGTGGGCGCGTCCGGGAAGCGCGCTTGCTCCTCGACCGCGAGGGTTACGCACTTCACTTCCACCCAGCCGGTGCGGCCTCGATCATCCTCCAAACGGAAGTCCAGCCGGCTGTCGCCGCACGTGGCCTCCGGCCGCACGGTAGGGAAGCGCTCCAGACCGGGCAACAGGCCGAGGCGCAACATCGAGCCCGCCAGTCGGTTGGCGATGCCCGTGTGGATGCAGACCCACACGGCTCCCTGTGGGCGGAGATGGCGCACACCGATCAGCGTGAACCCCGTGCGCCGCTTCGCCTGGTCGGGTGCAGGCTGAACGAGCACTGCGGCGCCGGGGACAAGCAACTCGCGCAGGCGGCCAGAACTGGGCACGTGAACGGGGACGGCCCCCGATCCCAGCCTTACACGCGCCAGGAACCGATTGGATCGCTCCAGCAGCGTGCCGGGCACCAGTAGGGGATCGAAGCGTATCTCGGCGCCCGTCACGCCTCAGGCACCAGCGCCAGTAGCTCCTCGAAGCGGGACAGACCCCGCACCTGGGCGACGAACTCCCCCAGGCTGCCCGACTCGGCGCGAAGGCGTTCCAACCGTGGCAGGATGGGATCTTCGGAGGGAGCGGCCGGCCCGGTGCGGTAGGAGCCATGGAAAGCGAAGTAGGCTTGGTTGAGACGCCTGATGTTGTGCCCATTCTCCACGAAGACCAGGCGCCGCGCCTCCATGTACTGCTCCGCCTCCTCCACTCGCCCTGCGGCCAGTAGCTCATCTACCTGGGCACGCGTGCGGCGCATCTCCTCGCGGAAGTCGAACTCGGGCGGCTGACCGTCCCTATCCGGCGGCGTCTCCGAGTGGGGCGCAGCCGCTTCGGTCACCAGGTCGGGGTAGAAGCGACGCAGCGCCCTGGCGCCCACCTCGTCGCCCACCAAGGTGGCTACCGTCTCGTTGATGGCCGTCATGTTGGAGTCGTCCAGGTAGGCACGTCCCAACGGAAACAGCGCCAGATAGACATGCACCCACTCGTGCGCGACGGTGGACAAGCTCCACTCGAGCCCGGCCGTGTCTACCATCATGGCGGGCCAAGTAGAGAAGCCACCGGTCCCGGCGACCAGCGCGCTGGTGTTATCGAGTTCTGCCTCCAGGGTCGCCTCCAGCTCCTCTCGCTCGCGGATGGAGAGACCGGGCTGCAGGTAGATCCCCAGGCGGGTGCGAATCTCATCGCGAGGCGAGAGCACCAGGTAGGTGGGAGTTTCGGTGAAGTCGAACGCAGGCGGCGGCAGGGGCGTGCCCAGCCAGCCAAGGTCCTCGTCGGCGAGCACCGCCGCCACCTGGGACTCGATGATCCGCTCTACCGTGGGGGCGATCGCGGCCTGACGCTCACGTAGGGCCGTGACTCGACGTTCCAGCCGCGCCACCTCTTGGGGCGAGCCTCCTGCCGCCGTCAGTGCCTCCGCTTCATCGCGGGTCCGGGATAGGAGGTGAGCCGTCTCAAGGTACCGCAGCACGAGGCCGCGCGACTCCGCGCCGGCGGCGTCTGACACTCGAATCGTCGCTCGTCCCAGCACCTCTTTGGCCGCGACGGTGATCTCATAGCGCACCAGCTCGAAAGCGCGGTCGCCGACCGCCTGACGAACGCGCTCATCGTATCCGGGCTCCACCCTGGGGGCACAACTCGGAGCGAAGACGGCCAACAGCAGCAACCCGTTCAGCAGCAGCGATGCCAGCCACCGGGGTTGCCGACGCCGCGTATGGCCGCCGCTGGATCTGCCGCCTCTCATCTGCGGCTTATCACCACTGAGCCGATTCCCTGGTCGAGCCGGATCTCCGCACGCGACGTGGCCTGAGAGTAGCCGGGCGTGAAGACCTCGTCCTCAACGCGGCTGAGGTCGTCGTCGATGGTGGTGGTGGCCAGCCCGGTGTCAAGCCGGACCCGTGCCTCCATCGCCTCCGGCAGCACAAGAGTGGTCTGGCCGATGCCGGAGTCAATCTTGGCCAGCAGGTCCGGCACCGGCGGCAGGTGGACGGTGCACTCCCCAAGCCCCAGCTTCACCTCAAGGTTGTGCACTTCCACATCGGTCAGGTCCAGGTTGCAGGAACCGACGCCAATGTCGACGTGCAGACTCAGCACCACGCCGGTGGCCAGGCGCCCCTCCCAGCGAGGCATGCGACCAACCAGGCCGGGCCAGGTCCGCGACACGCCGTCTGAGAGCCGTACCTCCACTAGCGCCCGGTCGCCATCCACCTCAAAGCTCTCCACCACGCTGTCGCCCGGGTCGGGTGAGACGTCCAGCTCCAGCAGCGAAGCGGGCTCGGTCGCCGCAGTCAGCTCGAGGGAACCCAGGGCGGGCCGGAGGGTGATCGTGGCCGTCTTGGCCTCCCCGGTGGCATGGGATAGGTGACGGGCGGAGGCAGACGCCACCGCGGGTTTCTCCACCCCGAGCAGAAGCACCGCCCCCACGACGATGGCCACTCCTGCCAGCGAAGCCAGAAGGAGCCGGGGCCACGAAGTGCGGTCCAGGACCAGGTCCAGGCCTAGGGCCACGACGGCTAGCGGCCAAGCCTTGGCGACCACTCCCCAAGCAGACCAGTCCACCAGACCGAGCCCCTGCGCCAGCAGCGCGATGCCGGCCGCAGAGACGGCCACAGCAGCGGCCATACGGCGATGCTCGGCCGCGAGGTTCACTCCGGCGGAGAGCACGAACACGGGAATCAGGAGGAGCAGCAAACGCCAGAGGGTCCAGTCGCCCTCCCGGCCTCTCAGCCACAGGGCGAGCAATCCCACCAGGATGAGCGTAACGGGTAAGGATACGTCCCTCCCACGGTGCCGGGCGTCCATCGGTCACCTCCTTGACTAACAGCCGCAACTCTAGAATCCGCACCACAAGTCCGATAGTACGACGAAAACCGTCTTCTGGCGACCAGTATAGGACCGCCCAGCGGTCGCGCCAGCGTATCGCTGTGGTAGAATGTTGCCGTTGTGTAGCCGTCAAAGGAGGATGTACAGATGTTGCAGAAAGGTGACAAAGCTCCCGAGTTCACGTTGACTTCGGATAGCGGCGAGCAAGTGAGCCTCGCCGACCTTATCGGCAAGAAGGTGGTCATCTACTTCTACCCGAAGGCAGGCACGTCGGGCTGCACCCGCCAGGCCTGCTCCATCCGCGACCTGTACCCGCGGATAAAGGTGAACGACATCGCTGTGATCGGGATCAGCCCCGATGCACCCAAGGCCCTGGCGAAGTTCCGCGAAGACCACCGTCTCCCGTTCATCCTGCTGTCGGACCCCGACCATGCGGTAGCGGAGGCTTACGGCGCCTGGGGCCCAAAGACCATGTTCGGGCAGGAGAGGCAGGGCATCATCCGCAGCCACTTCGCTGTGGACGAGCATGGGGTCGTGCTGGAAGCGAAGTACAAGGTGAAGCCGGAGCAGACCGCGGAACTGGCCGAGCGCCTCGACCAGTCGTAGACGACTTCGATACCCAACCGCATTCGTGAGACCGGCGTGCGGGTGCAGTCGGGGCTAGTCCTCGGCGGGCAGTTCGCACGCCGGTGCTTGGCTGCGGCCGCAGTCATGCCGCCAGCGGAAGCGATCATGCCCCACAAGCTCGTCCGATGCGGCCGGCCCCCAGGTGCCACACTGGTAGGCTTCCGGAACCGGGCCATCCTCCTGGCCGCCGAGGAGCGGAGCCACCAACTCCCACGAACGTTCGATCTCGTCACTGCGGGCGAACAGCGAGGGATCGCCACCGATGGCGTCCAGCAGCAACCGCTCGTAGGCATCGGCCAGGGCCCGCTCCCCGAACTCAGACTCGTAGTGGAATGACATGTCTACCGGCGAGGTCTGCATGCCGGAGCCGGGAGCCTTGGTCTGGAAGTGCAGGTGAATGCCTTCGTCGGGCTGGATGCGCAGTGTCAGCCGGTTGCGCGGATTGTGTTTGCTGGGCAGGAAGAGGTGCGGCACCTCGCGGAACTCGAGGCTGAGCTCGGTGCATTTGGCCGCCAGGTGCTTGCCGGTTCGCAGGTAAAACGGCACCCCTTGCCAGCGCCAGTTGTCCACGTTCAGGCGGGCAGCCACGAAGGTAGGCGTGGTCGACCGGGGTGAGACCCCGGGCTCTTCGCGGTAGCCGTGATACTGGCCGAAGACAACGTCCTCCAGTTGCGGCGGATCGATAGCTCCCAGAACCTTCACCTTCTCGTCGCGCAGCAGCTTAGCGTCCCAGCGCGCCGGCGGCTCCATGGCGAGCAGCGACAGAAGCTGCATGAGGTGGTTCTGCAGCATGTCCCGCACCACACCGGAACCGTCATAGTACTGGCCTCGGCTTCCTACGCCTATGCTCTCGGCCGCGGTGATCTGCACGTTGGCTATGTAGCGTCGGTTCCAGAGGGGCTCGAAGATGGCATTGGCGAAGCGGAAGGTGAGGATGTTCTGCACCGTCTCTTTGCCCAGGTAGTGGTCGATGCGGAAGATGCTCTCCTCGGGGAAGACGGCGTGCAGCTGCCGGTTCAGGTCGCGGGCCGATTCCAGGTCGTGCCCAAAGGGCTTCTCGACCACCACTCCCGTCCACCCCTCCGAGAGCTGATTCAGCCCCGCCTCGCCCAGCCGCTGGACGATAGTGCCGAAGAGGCTGGGCGGGGTGGCCAGGTAGAACAGATAGCCTCGCCCGCGAGGGCAGTCGGCGCTCAGGTCGTGGAGAAGCTGGCCCAGGCGGCGGTAGGTGTCCGGGTCGTCGTAGTCGCCCCTCAGATAGGTGTGCTTCCCGGCAAAGCTCGGCCACGTGCCGCACAGGTCGGGCCGGAGGCGGGAGTAGTCCTCGACGCCGCTGAGGAGGCTCTGTCGGAACTCGTCATCGGACATGGGGGAGCGGGCCACGCCCACCAGCCGGCAGAACGCCGGCAACTCGCCCGCGCAGCGCAAGCTGTGCAGGGCGGGGACGATCTTGCGCCGGGTGAGGTCACCGGAGGCTCCGAATATCACGACCACAGTTGGTTGGGCGCGCCGGTCAGGCATGCTCTACGAACACTCCCTCTAGTCTCTGGCGGATTCCGAGGCTACCGGCTTAGCCGCCGTCACTGGACTTCACAGCATGGCCGCCGAACTGGTTGCGCATGACCGCCAGCAGCTTGGCGCCGTAGCTCTCATCCTGACGGCTCACGAAGCGCATCAGCAGTGAAAGGGTGATCACTGGCGCCGGTACGTCCAGGTCCATTGCCTCCTTGACCGTCCAGCGCCCCTCACCCGAGTCAGCCACCCACCCCTCGATGCCCTCGAGCTCCTGGCCGTCCTCGAGCCCGGCGGCGATGAGATCCAGCAGCCAAGAGCGGACTACGCTGCCGTCCTGCCAGATCTGGGCCACCTGGTGCAGATCAAGCCCGAACTCTTTCTTCGCGTGCAGGACTTCAAAGCCCTCGGCGAAGGCCTGCATCATGCCGTACTCGATGCCGTTGTGAACCATCTTGACGAAGTGACCGGAGCCGGAAGGGCCAACGTGACCCCAGCCACGCTCTGGCGCCGGGGCCAGGCACTCGAGCGCGGGGCGCAGCCTAGCCACGGCTGCATCGCTGCCGCCGACCATCAGGCTATAGCCGTTGTCCAAGCCCCAGATCCCGCCGCTGGTCCCGATGTCAACGTACTCGAGTCCGGCCGCAGCCACCTTCTCTCCCCGGCGAATGGTGTCCTGGTAGTTGGAGTTGCCCCCGTCGATGATGGTGTCGCCCGGGCTAAGGAGGTGGAGTAGCTGGTCCACCATGTCCTCCGTAGCCTCTCCGGCTGGTACCATCACCCAGACCGCCCGGGGAGCGGCCAGGAGCGTCTGGAGCTCCGGCAGCGACTCGGCCGCGACGACGCCGGCTTGCTCCTGCGCCAACTCGAGGGCACGCGCGGTGGTGCGGTTGTAGGCCACCACTCGGTGCCCTGCGCGCGCCAACCGCCTCGCTATGTTCGCTCCCATCCGTCCCAAGCCGATGATGGCCAGTTCCATGGCTACCCTCCCAAGTCAGGCGCCGCCCGGGGCTCCCGGCAGCGGCACTGAGTACTAGTCGATCGCAGATGAGTCTAGCTGTTGCCTGGCGGGCCGTCCAAAACGGGGCCGACGAGGAAGGCCCCCGGGGGCGTCAGCGCGACGATAGCGACTCGGGGTCCACGTGATCGAGAGCTTCGTCCGGAGTGAGGGTAGTTCGGGAGAAGATCTCCCGCACCGACTGCCGGGAGTAGATGGCGTAGACCTTGCGGGTGGTGCTGATGTCGGAGTGCCCCAGAATCTCCTGGATGGCCTCCAGCGGCGCCCCCTCATCGAGCATCTGGCGGGCCCGGAAGTGGCGGAAGTCGTGTGGAGAGACGTCCATGTGGAGCGCTTGCGCCGCTCGCTTCACTGTCTGCCAGATGCTGACCTTGCTCAGGCGCCTTCCGTAGGACCGACCGTGGGAGACGAACAAGGGCTGATGGGTGTCCTGCCTTGCTGTCACGTAGTCGCGAATGGCTTTCCCCGCCAGCCGGGTGAGGTAGATGAACCGCTGCTTGCCGCCCTTGCCCATCACCACGACCTCGGACAGCCGCCCGTCGGCCACGTCCCGTCGGTCGAGTGAGTGCACCTCGGCGATCCGGCCGGCGGTGGAATAGAGGGTGTGGACCAGGGCGCGGCTCCGCAGGAGCACCAGCCGAGCCTGCCGTTCGGCGGCAGAGTCGCCGTTGGGCGGAGCCTGCTCGTCGTAGTAGCGTAGGATCAGGGGGAGGGCAGGGTCGGGAACGGGAGCAGGGTAGGGGGTTCCCCGCCGACCCTGGCGAAGCCGAGCGCGCGCCTTCTCCAGCGAGAAAGTGGGCGGCAGAAGATCGTGGACCAGCAGGTAGTCGACGAAGCCGCCCAAGGCGGCCATGTAGGTGCGGACGGTGAAGCGGGAGTAGCCCCTCTCGCCGAGGTAGTGGCGGAAATCCTCCAGGAGGCTCTCCTGGAGATCCTCGAGTGCCGGCGCTTCCGAGTTCCCTTCCTTGGTACCCGAGAGGGACGAAAGCCACGAAGCCAGGCCATTGCCGTAAGTGCGACGGGTGTTGGGTTCCAGGCTGCTTCGACCAAGGTACGATTGGATAGCGTCTTCGATGCTGGGGGAGTGGCGCCCCGGCGCCGGTGACGGCGGAGCGGACCCGCTGACTGGCGGCTCGGCGGTCTTCATGCCTATGGTCAGCCGCAATTGCCGTGCCAGCCAGCCGTCCCCAGGGGCCTGATGCTCTTGCGGCAGGCTGACGGTGGCACTACAATTTGGTCAGTCGATAGTCGTTCGTGAGAGCGACCGTCTTCAGGCCGCTGAGCTGGCCCGAGGCGACTACACCACCGAATTCCTGCTACAGATGATGGACGGTGTCCGGTACAGGTGAGCCGGTCACGCCCGAGGTGCCGCTGGTGGAGTCGACCCGGGGCCAGACACATTCTCACGAAGGAGTAGAGGATATGGCACGCCTGAACAGACGACGGTTCATTTGCATCGCCGGCATCGCAACCGCTGCCACGGTGGCTGCAGCCTGCGCGGGGACACCGGCCCCAGCCGCAGTCGTCGAGCCCACGCAGGAGCCGGCGGCGGCAGAGGCAACGGCGGCGCCAGCGGCGCCCGTCGCCGAAGGTCGCTTCAAGGAGGCTCCGGCTCTTGCGGAAATGGTCGCGGCCGGCACCCTTCCTCC
>Ga0123328_1003365_pt1 | contig 13708 bp, 11 predicted proteins | sample BioC12SIPDNA_2_FD_89702 | JGI IMG/M metagenome (GOLD analysis project Ga0123328, IMG submission 89702) | Anaerobic biogas reactor microbial communites from Washington, USA - Biogas_R1_A C12 SIP DNA | ecosystem: Engineered > Bioreactor > Anaerobic > Unclassified | place: Washington, USA...
CACCAACTTCGACCTGGGCAACCACCAGAAGTTCTCCGGCAAGAAGATCGAGTACTTCGATCCCGAAGAAGGCGCCGCCTACACCCCGTACGTGGTCGAGACCTCCATCGGCGTGGACCGCATGGTGCTCGCCGTGCTGTCCCACTCCCTGCACGAGGAGCAGCTGGACAACGGCGAGACGCGCGTGGTGATGAGCATTCCCGCCCCGCTCGCCCCGGTCAAGGCCGCGGTCCTGCCGCTGGTCAAGAAAGACGGCCTGCCCGAGCTCGCGCAGGAGGTCATGGACCTGCTCAAATATGATTTCAACTGCCAGTACGAGGAAAAAGACAGCATCGGCAAGCGCTACCGCCGCCAGGATGCCATCGGCACCCCGTTCTGCATCACCGTGGACCACGAGTCCCTGAGCGACCGCTGCGTGACCGTGCGCGACCGCGACACGATGGAGCAGCAGCGCGTCCCCATCGCGGAGCTCCGCGCCCTGATCGACGCCCGGGTCAATCTCAACAACCTGCTGCGCAACCTGTAATGGCACAGACCTTTGCCGAGCTGGGCCGGGTCGAAGCCATCCGGCAGCTGTTCGAGGGGACGCCCTGGCGCCCTTTCGAAGAGCCGCTGCGCTTCGAAGCGAAGCCGCAGGAATGCATCGCCACGGCCTCCGGCCTGCTGCTGGAAGGGATCGACTTCAACCTCGTCTATTTCCCGCTGGGACACCTGGGCCGCAAGGCCGTGGTGAGGGTTTCGGGCGAACTGTATGCCGTGATGGCGCATCCCGAGACGCTCTCCGTGCAGCTGGGCATCTCCGCAAAGCTTGATTTCGAACAGGTTAAAGAGCTCTGGAAAGGCATCGTCGCAGCGGCGCAAGAATATGGTTATAAGAACGTTAGCTTGGATCTGGCGCCTTCGCGCAACGGACTCGCGATCGCGCTCTCGGCCACGGGCCGCCACTGCGCCGCGACGTCCGCCGGACGAGCGCAGGCGCAGTCCAGGGACCTGCTTGCCGTGTCCGGCCGCCTTGGCGCGGCCTTCCTGGGCCTGCAGGTCCTGGAGCGCGAACGCCTCAAGTTCGAACAGGGCGGCTCCGACCGGTCGGAGCTCGAGCGGCACCGGATGCTGGTCGGCGCCTATCTGAGGCCCGAATTAAGCCCGGATTTGGCCGCGCAGCTCGAAGACGGGAAGATATACCCCTCCCACGGTTATCTCCTCTCCCGCGGCCTCGCAGACGGCTTGCTGCGCCTGCAGCGCGACAGCGGCCTCGGCGTCAAGGTCTATGCCGACAAGATTCCCTTCGAGGCGGGCAGTTCCGCCCTCGGAAAAGAGCTCGGCATCGACCCCCTGTCCGCCGCCATGAACGGCGGCGACGACAACCAGCTCCTCTATGTGATTCCGATCGCGCAGTACGGGCGTTTCCGCACGGATTTCCAGACCTTCGACATCATCGGCCACCTCGCACAGCCCTCCGCCGGCACCGTGCTGGTCTCCCCGGACGGTCTGGAGCACCCCGTCTCCGCTCCCGGATGGAAAAACCAGTAACCACATCGATATGAAAAAGTTAATAGCCCTCTTCTGCGCGACGGCGCTCTTCGCCGCCTCCGCGGGTGCCCAGAACGTCCTGGGCGGTATCCTCAATTCGATCGGCAGCGGCAACGTCGGTGAAACCATTACCAACGTCCTCTCCGGCGTCACGGGCGCCACGACCAAGCTCGTCGGCACCTGGACCTATGGCGGTGTCGCCGCGGCCGTACGCAGCGACAACGTCTTCAGCACCGTGGCCGGCAACGCCGCCGTGAGCACCATCGAGAACAAGGCCGACGAGATCCTCGGCAAGGCGGGCGTGACGCCCGGCGCGGCCACCTTCGTGTTCAACGAGGACGGCACCTTCTCCTTCCAGGCCGGCCGGCTGCCCGCCATCTCCGGCACCTACACGCAGGAGGGCAACGCCGTGACCTTCCATTTCGGCAAGGCCCTGAAATTCCTCCAGCTCAACGGCACCGTGTCCACGGCCGCGGGCGGCTGCAAGATCCTCTTCAACGGCGAGAAATTCATGACTTTCGCCCAGCGCGTCATCGAGTTCGCGAAGAAGATCACCACCAGCGCCGGTCTCGCCACGGTCGGCAACATCCTGACGACCGCCAAGAGCGTGGACGCCGGCTTCAAGCTCTCCCGCTAGAAACTGAATTTGTACCCGACCCCGACGGTCGTGATGAAAGCCTGGTCATAGGTCAGGCTTTTCAGTTTCGTCCCTTCTTTGTTGGTGTCTACGTTCTTGTCGTAGCAGTAGTCGAACAGGCCGTAGAACTCCAGCGCGTTGTGTTTGTCCAGCTTCCACTCGAGGCCGAGCCCGCCGCGGTAGCGGTTGATATAGCTGTCGGTGTAGCCGGTGAAGGCGTAGTCGCTGTAGGCGCCGGTCGCGGTGTTGTAGGTGGCCGTGCAGGCGGGGTCGTTCAAGATGTTCTTCAGCTCGAAGAATACATACGGTTCCACGGCATCGAAGCCTTTGTACTGCACCTTGAAGCGGGTCTTGAGCGTGAGCGGATTGCGGACTTCCTGATAGGCGTTCAGGTCTTCGGTCTTGTGGGTGAGCTGCAGCATTTCGCGCAGCGAGAAGCGCCAGTCGCCGATTCTGTAGCCGAACGTGAGGCGGGCGGAAGCCCGGTGGCGGGGCTGCCAGCCGGCGTTCGTGCCGTAGCGGTCGTAAAAGGTATAGCCGATCCCGCCCTTGAGCCAGTCGTTGAACTTGTAATCCAGGCCCAGGGAGACCTGGTGGCGGTCGATCTTGGTAAGCGCGTTCTCGGTGCGGAGCTCATACGACGCGGACAGGTGCAGGCCCCTGGCCAGTTTCTTGTCGATTTCGACGGAGGTGCGGGTGGCGAAGTCGTTCTCCAGGGCGTTCACCGTGCCCTGGGCCCGGACGAGAGCCGGGACCAAAAGCAGGAAAGAGAGTAATAAATATCTGGTTTTCATAATATTACGAACTGATTATCCAACAAAATCCTTGGCCTTGGTCAGCTGGTCGATCGTGGCCTCCTGCCCTTTCACAAGCCGGTAGCGGACCTTGATGAAAGCCGCATCCTTGAGGAAATCCACGTGGCCGATCTCGAGATCGACGATCGGGAATCCAAGCCTTTTCTGCAGGTCGGCGACGAGCTCCTCGCGCCGTTCCGGGACGATGAGCTCGATCCGGTCGTAAAGCACGAGCTTGGTGGAGGTGTGTGCGAGGAACCTCCCGCTTTCCAGCACCCAGACAAGACCTACGACCAGCAGGTTGGCCAGCGCCGTGACCCCGACCGTCCCGGCATCCAGTGCATAATGCGGATGGTCCGTGACCGCTCCGACGAGCCGGTAAAGGGGTGAGAGGCCGTTGAGCGCCGCCAGGGCGATGATGACGAACAGGTAGGTCATTTCCCGGATGGGCACCGTCTCCGTACGGTAGCGGATCACGCCGAAGATGGCGAACAGGCCCAGGGTCAGGCCCACGCCCACCTCCGCGTTGCCCATCATGTAGAGCAGCAGCACCATGGCGGAGGAGAAGACCATGAAGGTGAAATAGTAGTCCCGCCGGTGGCTCTTGCGGTAGTAGAAGAAGTGTACGAGGAGCCAGCAGACCAGCAGGTTCAGCAGGAAGCGGATGCCCAGCTCCGTCAGGCTCTGGCCCGTGGTCATCATGGCGTCCGTGATGGTCTGGACGTCGAAGATCTCTTCGTCGGCGATGCTGTAATCGCCCAGGATGTCGTCTTGGATCATATTGTTGTCAGTTTTTTATTGATTACTTTCTCTATCTGTTTGATTTTCGGCTTGAAACGATTGCTCTTCACGGCCGGATCCGTCAGGGTCGTCCCCACGCAGTACTTGCTGACGCGGACCGGTTTCACCCGGTGTTCCAGCAGGATTCCCTTCATCTCGCTCTCCGCCCGGCCGTCCTGTTTCAGTTCGATGATCACGGCGTCCTGGAGGGAGACCCTCCGGGCCGTGCGGTGATTGACGAAACACAGGGCCGTGTCGATGGTCAGGCGTTCCGTCATGGCGGCGTTGACCAGGGTGATCCGGCGGAAGAGGGTCTCCACGGCCGGAGAGAGGAGTTCCGGGGGGATGGCGGAGTTTTTTTCCATCAGCGGCACGGAGGCGGGGTCGGCGCGGAAGTCCTTGAAGGCCGCCGGAGCGATCTCCGTGCGTTTCTTCTTCGTCCGTCCGTGGTTGTTCTTCCGCTTGATCTCCAGGAAGGTCTGGCCGCTGCCCACGTAGATCCGCGTGCGGACCTTCTGGCGGACCAGGCGCCGGTTGTGGTGGTCGAGGAACATCTGCAGCTCCGGCGTGTCGTAGTAGAGCGTGTCGTAGGAACAGATCTTCGTGCCGTCGGTCTCCAGCGCCCGGTATCCCTGCGCCGCCGCGTCCTCCAGGATGCCGACCAGGGTCTGCTCCGTGGTGAGGTATTTGGAGTCGATCCGGTTCATCAGCTTGATCGAGTCCATTTCCCGGAGGAAGACCGGCGGGAGGGCGCACAGCGCGCCTTCAAGCGTCTTCTGCGATGTATTCATACACCTTGACGGTTTTGAGTTTCCCTTTGGCGGTGTAGGTATACTGGATTTTCTTGCGCCCGAACTCGTTGTATTCGAACTTCTTGTAGTTGTCCAGCCGGTTGCGTTCGTCATAGACGGACTCCACGCTGACCTTCCCGGACGCATCGTACTCGTAGCGCTTGCGCCATTTCTGTCCTTCGGAATTATATTCGATCTCTTCGATCTTTTTGCCGTTGGCGTTGTAGGTGGTCACGTGGTCCAGGGTCCGGGCCTTGGAATTCGCGTCGGTGTTCCATTCCTTGATGACCAGATTCGTCTTGTTGATTTTCTTGCCCGTCTCCTGGGCCCAGGTCGCGGTGCCGGCCAGCAGGACGGCCAACGCAATACATACGATCTTTTTCATGATATGTCTTTATTTTATGCTCTGTGATCAATGTCCTCCGGGTCCGCCGCCCCCGTTGCCGGGGCCGGCCTGTCCGCCTTGTCCGCCGCCGCCGCTATAGGAGCTCAGCGAAACGGAGCTGCCGCCGGAGATGTCGCCCGAGGCCCAGGTCCCGTTGCAGAGCGAATCGCTCACGGTCACGCCCGTATAGCCCTTGCTCAGGGACGGTGCGGACACCGCAACGCTGGAGATGCCGGAAGGGGCCTTGAACGCGGCGATGTAGGAAGAGCCGTTGTGGAGGGCGTTCCAGGCGTTCGCCGTGCAGCTCATGCTATAGACCGTCTGAGAGGCGGAGTAGCCGCTTTCCAGGCCGCCGTAGGCCACCAGGGTGGCACCGCTGTTGATGTACAGCTTGTAGCCGCCTTCCGTATTGGTGTCGAAGGCCACCTCCGGGCTGCCCTTGGTCGTGATGGCGAAGACGTAGCCGCCGGAGAGCTTCGTGTCTCCGTTGGAGTCGATGCCGTCGTTGGCCGTCGAATAGCCATAGACATAGCCGCCTGTGACGGTGATCGTGCCCTGGCAGTTGATGGCGTCGTCGCCGGTCGAATAGACGTAGGTCTCGCCGCCGGAGACGGTCAGGTCCCCCTTGACCTCGAATCCTTCGCTCTTGGAGCAGTTCACGGTGAGGGCGCCGCCGCTGATTTTCATGTTGCCGGCATAAATGTAGCTGCTGCCGGACTGCTGCTTGAAGCCGATCTTGACGGCCTTGGAGGAGACGTCGTTGGACTCGCTGCCCGTGGTCTTGACGGTCAGCGTGCCGCCGCTGATATAGCTGTCCGAAAGCGATCCGTTTTCGGAATAATAGTCATAGCTCCCCGCGCTGACGCCCTTGCCGCCGCTGCCGCTGTTGGTGATGCTGACGGTGCCGCCGGTCATGGCGAAGTAGTTGTCGGCCTTGATGCCGGCGGAGCCCTTGTATTCGGCGTCGTCGCTGTCATAGCCGACCCCGCCGGTCACGGTGATGGTGCTGCTGCCGCCCTCGACGAGCACGTAGCCGTCGGAGCCGATCCCCTTCTTCATCGCGGCCGCCGTCGTGACCTTGAGCGTGCCGTCGGAGAGCTGGACGTATTCTTTGCCCCGGATGCCGTGTCCGGCGTTGCTGCCGGCGGTGACGGTGATGGACGGGGCGTCCATGATGCGTACATAGTCGTCGGAGACGATGCCGGACTTGCTCTCTTTGTTGCTGGCCGTCACGGCCAGCGAACCGCTGCCGCTGAAGATGAGCTGGCCTTCGGAGAAGAAGACGCCCTTCATATCCTCGTCGCCCGAGGTCGAATAGCCCGCGGAAGATCCGTCGGCGAGCGTGTTGGTCCCGTCCACATAGACAAAGGTCCGCTTGCCGCTCTGGTTGTTGATCGCGGCGCCGTCCGTGCTGGTGAGGGACAGTCCGCTCAGCCAGAGGGCCTGCTTCTTGGAGCTGTAGAGCTTGAAGAAGCCGTCGGAAGCCGTGCCCGTAAGCTTGTAGACCACATTCTCCTCGCCGGAGTAGGTAATCGTCACCTGGTTGCCGCTCACGCTCACGTCGAAGACGTCGGAGACGGCGCTGTAGCCGGACACCGTCGCGCCGCCGGAGGCATAGCTCACCGTGACCAGGCGCGTGAAGGAGGTGTTGGAGATGTCGTCGTCGGACGAGCTGTCGCCGGCGCTCTCGAAGACCGTGGACACGGCGCCGTCGTCGCTGCCGTCTACGACGCTCAGCGAGTAGGAGGCCGAGGCGGCCGAATAATAATCATTGCCGTCGAAGCTGACCGAGATCGTGGCCGTGCCCTTGGCGAGCGCCGAGACGGAGCCGGAGGCGCTCACCGTAGCGACGGCCGTGTTGGACGAGGCGTAGGTAAGCGTGAGCCCGTCGGGACTGGCCGTCAGGGTCGGGTAGCTTGCGGAGGCGTCCGTGAGGTTGACCGTACAGCTGGTCTCGCTCCAGGCGAGCGTGACCGAGCCCTTGTTGACCTTCAAGGTGTAGGATACGGAGCTGGCGGCATAAGTATCATCTCCCGCATAGCTGGCCGTGATGGCCGTCGTTCCTGCGCCCGTAAGGGTTACGTTGCCGCTTTCGTCGACCGTTGCCACGGAGGTTTCGGAGGAGCTGTACGTGACGCTGAGACCGTGCGGATTGGTCAGCGTGGGAGAAGTGAAGTCACTGCCCATCGTGGCGCTGTATTCCGTAGCCGGCCAGGAAAGGTCGGCGCTGGACAGGTTGCTGCCCTCCTCCTGCACCGTAAGGCTGTAGGAAGCGGTGGCAGAGGCGTAGTTTTCGTTTTCCGTTGACACGGCCGTGATGGTCGTCGCGCCCGCCGTGAGCAGGGTCACGGCGCCGTTGCTGTCGATGGTCGCGACGGCGGCGTTGCTGGAGCTGTACGCGATTGTCTGTCCGCCCGGGTTGTTGAGGGTCGGGAATTCGTTGTCGCTCGCGCCCAGGGTCACCGTACTGCTGTTGGTGGACCAGGAGATGCCGTCCGTACTCTTGCTGACGGTCAGCGTGTAGCTGGCGCTGCTCGCCTCGTAGGTGCCGGTGGCGGCGGACTCGGCCGTGATGGTCGTGGTGCCCGTCGCGACCAGCGTGACGGTGCCGTCCCCGGCGACGGTCGCCACCTCCTCGTCGGAGGAGGCGTAGCTGACGCTCACGCCGGCGTCGTTGGACAGGGTCGGGAAAGTATTGCTTCCGCCCAGGGAAGCTTCAAAAGAGGAGGAACTCCAGGACAGACCCGGGTCTTCCAGGGCGGTCTCTTCCTCGGTTTCTACGAGGGTGATCAGGTCTCCGACACACCCGCCTGCAAGCAGGGGGAGTGCCAGGAGGATCCAAAGAAAGAATCGTTTCATAATAACGGTGGTGTCAATTTTCGGGCAATATCTCAACATTAAATGATATATGATGCGCTTTTTCAGCAAACGGGCCGTGTTCGTCAGCGAACGCTTCTTGCTACCAGAAACCCGGCATGCCGCCGGCGTTACCGCCGGAATAGCTGGACAGGCTGACGCCGGAGCCGCCGGAACAAGTCGCATCGATCGCTCCCATGCCCGCGAAGACGGTCGTCCCGCCGGACACGCTCACGCCGGACTTGAGCGTCGGTTTGCCGGCACCGGAGACTACCAGGCCGTTGCCGCCGGAAGCGGGCGTCTTGAGGGCCCAGGTGTCGTCACCGACGCTGAGTGCGTACCAGGTATTTTTGCTCCAGGAGGAAGCGGAATAGCAGTTCTGCGAGAGCTGGGCGCCATTTTCCAGGCCGCCGATGGCGAAGAGCGTCCCGCCGCTGACGTAGAGTTTGTGGCCGCCTTCCGTGTTGGCGTCGAGCGCCACTTCCGCGCCGCCGGCGCCGATGGCATAGATGACGCCGCCTTTGATGTACATGTCGCCGTTGGCGTCCAGACCGTCGTTGCCGGTCGAATAGGCGCAGACCAGGCCGCCGGAAATGGTCAGGTGGCTGGCCGCGTTGATGGCGTCGTCGGAAGACTGTGCATAGACGCGTCCGGCCGTGATGTCGACGGTGCCCTTGCTCTCGATGGCTTCGTGGTTCTTCGCCACGGCGTTGACGGTGCTGTCCGCGAAGAGGAGGTCGCCGTCGAACTTGATGGCCTTGGCCGCGACGGAGTTGTCCGAGGAGGAACTGCTGCCGCCGAAACCACCGAAACCGCCGGGGCCGCCGAAGCCTCCGTTTCCGGAAGAGCCGTAGTTGGCGCCCGTGACGGTCACCTGGACGGTGCCGCCGTTGAAATAGCCCTGCTGGTCACTGCTGATGCCCTTGCCGCCCTGGCCGGAGTTGGTAATGGTCAGGAGGCCGTCGTTGATCATGAACACGCCGTCCGCCTTGATGCCGGCCGAACCGGACAGGTCGCTGCTGTCGGAGCTGTCCACGCCGCCGGACACGGTGATGGTGGTCGTGGCTCCGTCGATGATCACGTCGCCGTCGGTGCTGATGCCTTTCTTGCCGGCCGCGCTGACGGTGATGCCGAGCGTGCCGGACGTGATCACGACCGCGTCCTTGCCGCGCACGCCGTGGCCGGCGGTGGAGCTGACCGACACCTTCTGCGTGCCGAGGAAGCGCACGTAGTCGTCGGACGTGATGCCGGCCTTGCCGGTGGCGTTCACCGTGAGGGAGCCGTCCCCGCTGAAGACAAGCTGGCCCTCGCTGAAGCAGGCGGCCTTCTCGTCCTCTTCGTCCGGCGTGCCGGTGTAACTGGCGCCGTCGGCGAGCGTGTTGCTGCCCTGCAGTACCACGAACGTGCGTTTCTTGCTCTGGTTGTTGATGGCGGCGCCGTTCTTGTTGGTAAGGTGGAGGCCGTTCAGCACGATGGCCTGCTTGTTGGCGCTGTACAGCTTGAAGAAACCGTCCGTGGCGGTGCCGCTGAGTTCGTAGCGGACCGCTTCGTCGTAGGCGCTGTTGTCCACGGTCACGTCGTTGCCGCTGACGGAGACGATCCCGTGCTCGTCACCCGAGACGGTGGCCGCCCCCGTGGTGGAGAAGGTGATGGTGATGGTGCGGGCGAAGGTGGTCAACGCGATGTCGTCCCCTTCGTCGTCCTGACTGTATTCGCTGACATAGGTGGATCCGGATGTGTCTCCGCTGCCGGTCAGGCCGAAGTCGAGCGCTCCGGAGAAGCAGCTGTTGAACACAAGCGCGACCGGCAGAATCAAAAAAACATTCCTTTTCATATCTCTTGGTTTTATTTACACGGCGAAACGTAATTCAAAACTTCTGCCGTGCCGGAGCGGATTCAGCGAACGGATGGTTTTTCTCAGCGAAGCGGCTCCGCCTTTGCTCTTTATTGTTTATTTTTGTGGAAATGAACCGAATTTCCACAGAAGAAAAGAACGAGAACCGGCTCTATCTGCTGATCTGGCTGGGCGTGTTCGTGATGGGCGCATTGCTGCAGCTGCTGCAGGGCTTCTCGCGTCCGGGCGTCGATCCCGTCTTTGCCGACATCCTGCATTTGTGGGTGCGGATGCTGCCGTTTTTGGCGCTGTTCCTGCTGCACAACTACCTCGTGGCGCCGCTGCTGCTCCGCCGGGGCAAGCCCTGGGCGTATGCCGGTGCGGTCGTCGTTCTCCTCGTCCTGTTCGCCGTATATATGGTGACGACGCATATCGGGCCCGACCCTTCGATTCGGCCTCCGGAGCCACCGGAAGGCGGCACTCCGCCTCCGGGGATGCGCGGCGGCCCGATGCCGATGAACCCCGAAATGCTCAAGGTGCTCCTGGGCCTGATGCTGATCGCCGCCAACCTGGGTATCAAATATCAGTTCCAAGCCGTGCGCGATGCCGCGCGGGTGCGCGAATTGGAAAAGGAAAACCTCCAGCGGCGGCTCGATACGCTGCGCTACCAGATCAACCCGCACTTCTTCATGAACACCCTCAACAACATCCACGCGCTCGTGGACATCGACCCGGAGAAGGCGAAGGAGAGCATCGTGGTGCTGTCCAAGCTGATGCGCCACATCCTATACGACGCCGGCACGCCGACCATCCCGCTTGCGCAGGAGATGGAATTCCTCCGGCACTATGTGGCCCTGATGCGCATCCGCTACCCCGAAGGCGTAGAGGTCCGGCTTGACCTGCCGGAGAGCGACGGCGGGGCACAGGTGCCGCCGCTGGTCTTTGCCTCTTTCGCGGAGAACGCCTTCAAGCACGGCGTAAGCTATGAATCCGAATCGTTCGTGCGGATCTCGCTGGCCGTCGAGACCGGCAAGATCATCTTCCGCTGCGCCAACAGCCTCAAGGCATCGATTCCGCAGGATGAAGCATCCGGCCTCGGCCATGAAAACATCCGTCGCCGGCTGGAGCTGCTCTACGGCGACCGCTACACCCTGCACATCGACCAGGCGTCCGACGCCTATGAACTGCTGCTGGTCATGCCCGACCGGCCCGAAACCCCCGCTGCCGCATGAAAAAGATCCGCGTAATCGCCGTCGACGACGAGCCCCTGGCGCTCAGGCAACTGGAAATGTACATCGCCAAAGTCCCCTTCCTGGAACAGGTGGCTGCCTGCCGCAGCGCCATGGAAGCGCGGCGTGTGCTGGACGAGGCGGAGGTCGACGCCATGTTCCTGGACATCAACATGCCCGATATCTCCGGCATGGAGTTCGTCCGGTCTCTTCCCGAAGCGCCGCGGGTGATCTTCACCACGGCCTATTCCGAGTATGCCGTGGAGGGGTTCCGGGTGGACGCCGTGGACTACCTGCTCAAACCGTTCAGCCTGGCCGATTTCCTCGCGGCGGCGGAGCGCCTGCGGGAGCGCTGCCAGCCCCGGCAGCAGGCGGAAGGCGGGACGCTGTCCGTGCAGCCCGGAGAGGATGCGGTCTTCTTCAAGGTGGACTACCGGACCGTGCGGGTGCGCCTGTCCGAAATCCGCTACGTCGAAAGCATGAGTGAATACGTGAAGGTGTGGCATGACGGCGCACCCGCACCGCTTTTGGTGCTGATCCGCCTCAAGGCGGTGCAGGAGCGGCTTCCCGCCGACCGCTTCATGCGCGTGCACCGTTCCTACCTCGTGAACCTCTCGCGCATCGCCGAGGTCGGCCGGGAGGGCATCGTGCTCGACGACGGCACCAACATTCCCGTCGGCGATCTCTACCGTCAGGAATTCAAAGACTATTTGTCCAGGACCAGTCTGGGATAGCCGGGAGGGGGTGGCGTCCCCACAAATGGGGATAGGCGCGGCTGCCGGTCATCATCATAACACGCGATTGCGCGCAGGAGGGAAGCACCCTAACTTTGCGCAACGGAAAGATGTTCCGGTTTATGATGATGAAAAAGCGTGTATTTCCTTTTCTGTGCATCCTGCTCTTCGCCGTGTCGGCGCACGCGCAGGTGATGCCGCGGGAGCCCCGCCTGACCATAGGCGGCTACGGCGAGGCGGCTTTCTCGGCCAATTTCTACAGCGACAACGTATATCGGTATTCCTCCGCATCCTCACACGCCGGCGAGCGCCACGGCCGGGTGGACATCCCGCATGCCGTGATCTACCTGGGCTATGACTTCGGCCGCGGCTGGACCATGCAGACCGAGATCGAGTTCGAGCACACCGGGACGGGCGCAGCCGTCGAGAAGGAATTCGAAGAAGCCGGCGAATGGGAGACCGAGATCGAGAAGGGCGGAGAAGTGGAGCTCGAGCAGTTCTGGATCCAGAAATCCTTCCACCCGGCACTGAACCTCCGCATGGGCCACATCGTGGTGCCCGTCGGCGGGCTCAACAATGCCCATGAGCCGCTCAACTACTTCACCGTGTACCGTCCGGAAGGCGAATACACCATCCTGCCTTCCACCTGGCACGACACCGGGATCTCCCTCTGGGGCCGCGCCGGGGCCTGGCGCTACGAGGCCCTGGTGGTCGCCGGCCTGGACGCCTACCTGTTCAACACGGAGAATTTCGTCAAGTACGGCGCGGGTTCGCCGTACGAGTTCAAGGTGGCCAACCAGCTGGGCTTCGCCGCCCGCATCGACAATGAGTCCGTCAGGAACCTCCGCCTGTCGCTGAGCGGCTTCTATGGCCTCGCGATGGACAATTCCTACCCTTACGAAGCCATTGCGGAGACCTCCCGCTATTACGGCGTCAAGGGCCGCACGGCCATCGGCGCCTTCGATTTCGAATACAAGGGACGGCGTTTCGTCGCCCGGGGCAACGCCGACTACGGCCACGTGGGCGACGCGTACACCATCAGCTATATGAAGCGCAACCGCTCCGCCAACAACGCTCCCTACAAGAAATCCGACGTAGGCAGGGCCGCCGTGGCGGCGGGCGTGGAGATGGGCTACGACATCCTGCCCTGGTTCGCTCCCCGGACGACGGCGCGCCTGTTCGCCTTCGGCCGCTACGAATACTACAACTCCTACCTCCCGGACGAAGGTTCGGTGCGCGCCGACTGGACACGGAAGCACCGCATCGCCGTGGGCCTGAACTACTGCCCCGTCCCCGAAATCGCCATCAAGGCGGAATACTCCCACCGTTTCCTCCCGGCGGCCTACAATCCCGAGCCGTCCGTGAGCCTGGGCGTCTGCTACATGGCCTTCTTCAGAAGATAACGACAAAACACATAAACGATTATGAAAAAAACAATGAAATGTATCATGGCGATCGCGCTCGGCGCGCTCGTCATGTCTTGCGAAGGAAACCGGATCAACACCGGCCTGACGGCCGAAGAGAAGGCCATGAAGGCCGCCGTCGAGGAGTATGTCCCCGGCGTCATCTATGAGATCTACGGCAAGCTTGCCGACGAGACCGAGTCCCTTTACGGACAGCTCGCCGCCATGAAGGGCGCCGCTACCGTGACCGCGGCCCAGGTGAACGCCGCCTGCGCGACCTTCCTGGAAGCCCGCAGCTGGTGGGAGAAGAGCGAGGCCTTCCTGTTCGGCGCCGCCACCACCTATGGCATCGATCCCCACATCGACTCCTGGCCGCTCGACCTCGACGCCCTGTCCAACGCCCTGACCAACTCCGGCGCCATCAGCGCCCTGGATGCGGACGGCGCCGCGGCCGTGGGTTATGTGGGCCCTTCCGCCCTGGGTTTCCATGGCATCGAATTCATTCTCTTCCGTGACGGCGCCCCCCGTGACGCCGCTTGCTTCACCGCCTCCTACAGCGACGAAGCCCTCGGCATAGACGGCAAGACCGAGCTGATCTTCGCGACGGCCGTCGCGGAGGATCTGCGCAACTACTGCTTCCAGCTGCAGGTGTCCTGGGATCCCGACAGCCCGGCCGACCGCGTGGAGCTGGTGGAGGACGAGCTGGAAATGAACACCCGGATGGACAGCGGTCTG
>Ga0123328_1003369_pt1 | contig 13706 bp, 8 predicted proteins | sample BioC12SIPDNA_2_FD_89702 | JGI IMG/M metagenome (GOLD analysis project Ga0123328, IMG submission 89702) | Anaerobic biogas reactor microbial communites from Washington, USA - Biogas_R1_A C12 SIP DNA | ecosystem: Engineered > Bioreactor > Anaerobic > Unclassified | place: Washington, USA...
GTCCGCGCCCCCTGCCGGCCCTCCCGAAGTGGCGGTGATTACGGTCGTCGAGGAGCCGGTTGTGCTGACCACCGAATTGCCGGGACGTACGGCGGCTTTTCGCATCGCCGAGATCCGTCCCCAGGTCAGCGGCCTGATCCAGGAACGCCTTTTTACCGAGGGCACTGATGTCAAAGCGGGGGCGATCCTCTACCGGATTGACCCGGCCCCGTTCAAGGCGGCGCTGGACAACGCCGAGGCGGCGCTGGGCAAGGCCGAGGCCAATCTTCCCTCGATTCGCCTGCGGGCGCAGCGCTATAAGGGGCTGCTCGCGGAAAAGGCGGTCAGCCAGCAGGAATTCGATGACGCCGACGCGGCCCTGAAGCAGGCCGATGCCGAGGTCCGCTTCGCCAGGGCGGCTGTGGAGACGGCCCGCATCAATCTCAACTATACGAAGGTCACGGCGCCGATCTCCGGGCGCAGCGGTCGCTCCAACGTGACCGACGGGGCACTGGTCGGCGCCTATCAGGCAATGGCCATGACGACCATTCAGCAGCTCGACCCCATCTATGTGGATGTGACCCAGTCGACCCTGGAGCTTTTGCGTCTGCGCCGTCATCTTGACGAGGGAAGGCTCAATCCAAACGGCCGGGAACAACGCCACGTCAAGCTGATCCTGGAGGATGGCTCCCTTTATCCCGAGGAGGGTCTTCTTCAGTTCCGCGATGTGACGGTCGATCCGACGACCGGTTCCGTGGTGCTGCGAGTGGTCGTTCCCAACCCGGATGGCCTGCTTTTGCCCGGGATGTTCGTTCGCGCCCAGCTCCAGGAAGGGGTCAGCGAGCGCGCCATTCTGGTGCCCCAGCAGGCGGTCTCCCGCGACAGCAAGGGAAATCCCCAGGTGTTGATTGTCGACGGTGAAGGCAAGGTGGCGCTGCGGGCTCTGACCATTGATCGGGCGATCGGCGCCAAATGGCTGGTTCTGGATGGCATTCGGGCCGGCGACAGGGTGATTGTGGAAGGAATGCAGAAGGTTCGGCCCGGCACTCCGGTTAAGGCGGTACCTTTTACAGTGGGCGCCGGCGAAGGTAAAAATCCTTCCGGGGAGGCCGCCGGGCCGGCGGCCGCAGGCAAAGAGGGAGGGGCCTGATGCTGTCCAAATTTTTCCTTGAGCGGCCCGTTTTCGCCTGGGTCATTGCCATCATCATCATGTTGTTGGGGGGGCTGGCCATCTACAACCTGCCGATTTCCCAATACCCGCCCATCGCGCCGCCGTCCATCTACATCCAATCCTTCTATCCGGGTGCTTCAGCGGAAACGGTCGAGAACAGCGTCACCCAGATCATCGAACAGAAGATGACCGGCCTCGACCAGATGATCTATCTTTCCGCCACCAGCGATTCGGCCGGGGCCTCGCGCCTCGAACTGACCTTCGCGCCCGGCACCGACATCGACCTGGCCTGGTCCAAGGTGCAGAACAAGCTGCAGCTGGCCATGGCCAGCCTGCCCGAGGTGGTCCAACGCCAGGGAGTCACCGTCGGCAAGGCGACCCGAAACTGGCTGCTGATCGTCGGCCTGATCTCGGAAGACGGCAGCCTGGACGGCCACGATCTGCGGGATTACGCCCAATCGAATCTGGAGAAGGTGCTGGCGCGGGTACCGGGGGTCGGCGAGGTGGAGAGCTTCGGTTCCCAATACGCCATGCGGGTCTGGCTCAATCCCGACCGCCTGACCGATTACCAATTGACCATCGAGGATGTCATCACCGCCCTTCAGTCCTACAACGTCGAGGTCTCCGCCGGCCAGTTCGGCGGCACACCGGCGTTGCCGGGGCAACGCCTGAATGCCTCCATCATCGTCCAGAGCCTGCTCAAGACGCCCGATGAGTTCGCCGATATCCCCCTGCGCATCAATCCTGATGGCTCGCTTGTCCGTATCAAGGACGTGGGCCGGACGGAGCTTGGCACCGACTCCTACAACATCGAGGCTTTTTACAACGGCAAGCCCTCCGCGGCCATGGCCATACGCCAGGCCGCCGGTGCCAACGCCCTGGAAACGGCCGACGCCGTCAAGGCCAAGCTGGAAGAGTTGAGCCACTATTTTCCGGCGGGCATGAAGGTTGTCTATCCCTACGACACCACGCCCTTCGTCAAGGTTGCCATCAGCGGGGTGGTGCGGACCCTGTTCGAGGCAGTGCTCCTCGTGTTCCTCATCATGTGGCTGTTCATGGGCAACTTCCGGGCGACCATCATCCCAACCATAGCCGTCCCCGTGGTGTTGCTGGGGACCTTCGCCGTACTCGGCTTCTTCGGTTTTTCCATCAACATGCTGACCATGTTCGCCATGGTCCTGTCCATCGGCCTGCTGGTGGACGACGCCATTGTCGTGGTGGAGAACGTGGAGCGGATCATGAGCGAGGAGGGCCTGCCGCCCAAGGAGGCCACCGCCAAGTCGATGGAACAGATCACCAGCGCGCTGATCGGCATCGGCCTGGTGCTGTCGGCGGTCTTCGGCCCCATGGCCTTTTTCGGTGGCTCGACAGGGGTGATCTACCGGCAGTTTTCGGTGACCATCATCTCCTCTATGCTGTTGTCGGTGGTGGTGGCCCTGATTCTCACTCCCGTTCTCTGCGCGACCTTTCTCAAGCCGATCAAACCGGGGCACGAGCCCGCTGACAACGCGATCTTTTTCCTGCGCCCCTTCTTCCGCTGGTTCGACCGGGTCTTTACCACTCTGCGCCGGAAATATGTCGGCGTGGTGGAGCGATCCTTTTCGAGTAAACTGCGCTACTTCGTCGTCTACGTCATCATCGTCGCCGCCGTCGGGTTCCTCTTCATGCGCATGCCGACCTCCTATGTCCCCGAAGAGGATCAGGGCATCATGAATGCCCAGATCATGCTGCCCACGGGATCCACCCTGGAACAGACCCGCAATGTGGCCGAAAAGGTACAGAATTATTTCCAGACCCACGAGAAAGAGGCGGTAACCTCCACGCTGATGATCTGCGGCGTCGGTTTCTCCGGCAGGGCGCAGAACAACGGCATGGTCTTCATCAAACTCAAGGATTGGGAACTGCGCGACCGCCCCGATTTAAAGGTGAAGGCCATCGTCGGCAGGGCGATGGGGGTCTTTTCCCAGGTTCGCGAGGCGCAGGTCTTTGCCTTTGCGCCCCCGTCGGTCATTGAACTGGGGAATGCCACCGGCTTTGATTTGCAGCTGATCGACCGGGGCGGCATCGGGCATAAAAGGATGATAGAGGCCCGCAACCAGCTTCTCGGCATGGCGGTGCGGGATCCCCGTCTGCTCCGTGTTCGTCCCAACGGTATGGAGGATGTCCCCGAATACCGGGTCGATGTGGATTGGGAAAGAGCGGGCGCCCTGGGGGTTCCCATTACTTCCATCCACAACACCATCTCCGCCTCTTTCGGCAGCGCCTATGTCAACGATTTCATCCAGGCGGGCCGCGTCAAGCGGGTTTACGTCCAGACCGATGCCCCTTACCGGATGTTGCCCAAGGATCTGGAGAAGGTCTATGTCCGCAACAGGGAAGGGAAGATGGTTCCTTACTCCTCTTTCGCCTCTTCCTACTGGACCACCGGCTCGCCTCGTCTGGAACGTTTCAACGGATTCCCGTCCATGAATATCTGGGGGGAGCCGGCACCGGGCAAGAGTTCCGGCGAGGCGATGGCGGCCATGGAGGAGATGATCGGCAAGCTGCCGCCGGGCATCGGCTACGAATGGAGCGGCCTTTCCTACCAGGAGCGCATGTCGAGTTCCCAGGCTCCTTTGCTGTATGCTTTTTCCATCATCGTCATCTTCCTCTGCGTGGCCGCTCTTTATGAAAGCTGGCCGATTCCCATCGCCAACCTGCTGATGCTGCCCCTGGGGGTTTTCGGCGCGGCGTTGGCGACCACCATGCGGGGCATGCACAACGACGTCTATTTCCAGATTGGTTTCCTCACCACTCTGGGCTTGACGACCAAGAACGCCATCCTCATCATCCAGTTCGCCAGGGAGCGTCTCAAGCACGGGGAAGGGCTGATCGAGGCGACTCTGGGCGCCGCCGGAGTGCGGCTGCGGCCGGTTATCATGACCTCGCTGGCCTTCTTCTTCGGCGTTCTGCCTTTGGCCATCGCCTCCGGCGCCGGGGCGGGTGCCATGAATGCCATCGGCACCGCCGTCGCCGGCGGCATGTTGTCGGCGACCTTCATCGACCTTTTCTATATTCCCCTGTTGTTTGTTCTGGTCTCCCGTCTTTTCGGCGTGGAAAGAAAAGGGGCGGCGGGCCAAAATCAGCCCAATCTCCCGGAGAAAACCTGACATGAGAAGAGCACTTTTGCCGGTTCTGGCTTTTGTCCTTTTTGTCGCGGGGTGTACGCTGGCCCCCAAATATGAGCCTCCCACGGCTCCCGTGCCGGATGCCTGGCCCCAGGGCGGGGCCTATGGCGGGCCCAACCGGCAAGCGCACCATCCCTTTCCCCATGAGCTGGAATGGCGGGAATTTTTCACCGATGAACGGCTGTGCCGGGTCATCGAGACCGCCTTGGCCAACAACCGGGATCTGCGCCTGGCGGCGCTTAACGTGGAAATGGCCCGGGCCATGTACGGCATTCAGCGCGCCAGTCTGTTTCCGGCCCTGGATGCCGTCGGCAGCGGCAGCAAGGAGCGCGTTCCCGCCGACCTGTCCCAAACCCGGCAGCGGATGACCACCGAGCGCTACGCTGTAGACCTCGGCATTCTGTCCTGGGAGGTCGATTTCTTCGGCCGCATCCGCAGTCTCAAGGACCAGGCCCTGGAGGAATATTTGGCTTCGGAAGAGGGCCGGCGCGGTGCCCGATTGCTGCTGATCGCCGAAGTGGCCAACGCCTATTTCACCCTGGCCACCGACCGGGAGAGCCTGCAGCTGACCCTGTCCACCCTGGAGGCCCAGCAGGCCTCCTACGACATGATCCGGCGCCGCTATGAAACCGGTTTGGCTTCGGAACTGGAATTGCGCCAGGCGCAGACACGGGTGGACGTGGCGCGTAGAAACGCCGCCATCTACACGCGCCTGGCCGCTCAGAGCGAGAACGCCCTGAACCTGCTGGCCGGGGTTCCGGTACCGAAAGAACTTCTGCCGGAAAACCTGAGCTGCGTCATGCCGCCCCGGGAGGTCTTCACCGGGCTTTCCTCCGCGGTGCTGTTGCGGCGCCCCGACATTCTGCAGGCCGAGCATCTTCTCAAGGCGGCCAATGCCAATATCGGCGCCGCCAGGGCGGCCTTTTTCCCGCGCATCTCGCTGACCGCCGCCATCGGCACCGCCAGCGCCGATCTATCCGGGCTCTTCGAATCGGGGTCCGGCACCTGGCGCTTCGCCCCTCAGGCGGTTCTGCCGATCTTCGATCCGCGGCTTTTTCCGGCGTTGAGGGCCAGCAAGGTTGATCAGCAAATGCTCCTCACCCAATACGAAAAAACGGTTCAAGGGGCTTTCCGGGAGGTGGCCGACGCCCTGGCGTTCCGCGGTACGGTGGACGAGGAACTGGCGGCGCAGGAATCTCTGGTCGACGCCACGGCGGTGACCTACCGTCTCTCCGAGGCCCGCTACCGGATGGGGGTGGACAGCTACCTGGGGGTTCTGGACGCCCAGCGCTCTCTTTACGCGTCTCAGCAGGCGCTCATTACCATCCAGTTGAGCAAACTGATCAACCAGGTCCGCCTCTATGCCATCCTCGGCGGCGGGGGGGACTTGGCCGAAGGGGAAACGGAAAACAATTAACGGAACCGGCAGCGCTCATCATCCATGGGAAGGTGTGGCGGGGTGGTGGCCTGGACCGGCGCTTTGACGACGAGGCCGATTTCTCGTTTTTTCGCAACCTTTCCCCCGTCGATCCGGGCGGTGCGGTCATTTTTTAAAAGGATGTGATCTATGACGACGGGTGGCAAAGCGTGGCTGAATCGGCTGGTGTGGGGAGCGGTGGTACTCGGTTTGGCGTCCCTCGCCGGTTGGCAGTTTTTCCAGGGCCGGGGAGAGGACGAAAACATCGCCAGCGGCAATGGCCGGATCGAAGCCACCGAGATCGATGTGGCCACCAAGTTCGCCGGGCGCATCAAGACCATTCTGGTCAAGGAAGGGGATTTCGTCACCGCCGGTCAGGTGGTGGCGCAGATGGATACCGACGTCCTCCAGGCCCAGCTTCGCGAAGCCGAGGCCCGCTTGCGCAAAGCGGAGGTGGATATCGCCGTGGCCCGCAGCCGGCTCAGCCAGCGGGAAAGCGAGAAGGTGGCGGCGGCGGCGCTGGTGACGCAGCGCCAGGCGGAACTGACCGCGGCCCGCAAACGTTCGGTCCGGACCTCGGCCTTGGTGGCGGAAGGGGCTGCTTCCCAGCAGGAGGCCGACGACGACCGCGCCCGCATGCAGAGTTACCAGGCCGCCGTCAGCGCCGCCCAGGCCCAGGTGGCGGCGGCGGAAGCCGCCATCGTCACCGCCCGTTCCGAGGTCTTGGGCGCCCAGTCGGCCGCCGAGGGGGCGAAGGCCTCCATCGAGAAGATTCAGGCCGACATCGCCGACAGCGACCTTAAGGCGCCCCGCGACGGCCGGGTGCAGTATCTGGTGGCCCAGCCGGGAGAGGTGGTGGGGGCCGGCGGCCGGGTGCTGAACCTGGTTGATCTCACCGATGTGTACATGACCTTCTTCCTGCCCACGGCCCAGGCCGGACGCCTCGCCATCGGTTCCGAGGTGCGCCTGGTTTTTGACGCCGCGCCCCAATATGTGGTTCCGGCCCATGTTTCCTTCCTGGCCGATGTCGCCCAGTTCACACCGAAAACGGTGGAGACGGCGAGCGAGCGAGAGAAGCTGATGTTCAGAGTCAGGGCGCAGATTCCCGCCGAACTGCTGCGCACCTACATCGTTCATGTCAAGACCGGCCTGCCCGGTGTGGCCTATGTGCGCATCGACCAGCAGAAACCCTGGCCGGCCCATCTGCAACTGAAGAAGCTGTTATGAACGGGCGGCAATCCCCGACTCTTGGCAACGGCCTGGAAACGGAGCAGGCATCCTTCGTCATCCGCCTGTCCCAGGTGCGTCTCGTTTATGGCAAGACCGAGGCGCTGCAGGGGATCGATCTCGACATTCCGGCCGGGAAGAGGGTGGGGCTGATCGGGCCTGACGGTGTCGGCAAGTCGAGCCTTTTTTCCCTGATCGCCGGCTCCCGCCGAATCCAGCACGGGCGTGTCGAGGTCCTCGGCGGTGACATGGCTGACCGGCACCACCGCCTCGAGGTCTGCCCGCGGATCGCCTACATGCCCCAGGGCCTGGGCAAGAATCTCTATCCGACCCTATCCGTCTTTGAAAACGTCGATTTTTTCGGCCGCCTCTTCGGTCACGACCGCAGCGAGCGGCAGCGGCGCATCGGCGATCTTCTCGAAGCGACGGGCCTGGCCCCCTTCGCGGATCGGCCCGCCGGCAAGCTTTCCGGCGGGATGAAGCAGAAACTCGGCCTCTGCTGCGCCCTCATCCACGATCCCGACCTCCTTCTGCTCGACGAGCCGACTACCGGCGTCGATCCCCTGTCCCGGCGCCAGTTCTGGGAACTGGTGGAACGCATCTGCTCCGGGCGCCCCGGCATGAGCGTGCTGGTCGCCACCGCCTACATGGAGGAGGCGCTGCGTTTCGACTGGCTGGTGGCCATGGACGGGGGCCGGGTGCTGACCACCGGCACCGCCGGGGAACTGCTCCGCCGCGCCAATTCTTCTTCCCTGGAAGAGGCCTTCATCGCCCTGTTGCCCCAGGAAAAACGGCAGGGCTATCAGCCGGTGGTCATTCCCCCCCGGCGCGACGGCGGGGAAGCGGAAATCGCCATCGAGGCCAGGAACCTGACCAAGCGCTTCGGCGCTTTCACCGCTGTCGATCATGTCAGCTTCCGCATCGGCCGCGGCGAGATCTTCGGTTTTTTAGGGTCCAACGGCTGCGGCAAGACAACCACCATGAAGATGCTCACCGGCCTGCTGCCGGCCAGCGAGGGGGAAGCCTGGCTGTTCGGCCATCCCGTCGACCCCCACGACCTGGAAACCCGGCGCCGGGTCGGTTACATGTCCCAGGCTTTTTCTCTCTACAGCGAACTGACCGTGCGCCAGAACCTGGAACTTCACGCCCGCCTGTTCCGCCTCCCCGGTGAAACCATCCCAAACCGCGTCGCCGAGATGGCCGAGCGTTTCGGCTTGACGGAAATGGTGGAGGCCCTGCCCGACGCGCTGCCCCTCGGCGTCCGCCAGCGGCTGTCGCTGGCCGTGGCCATGATCCACGGTCCGGAGATGCTCATTCTGGATGAGCCGACCTCCGGGGTCGACCCCGTGGCCCGCGACGCCTTCTGGCAGATCATGGTCGACCTGGCCCGCAGGGATCAGGTCACCATCTTCATCTCCACCCATTTCATGAACGAGGCGGAGCGCTGCGACCGCATCTCGCTGATGCACGCCGGCAGGGTCCTGGTCAGCGACACCCCGCAGAATCTCAGGGAGAAACGCCAGGCGGCGACCCTCGATGAGGCTTTTATCGCCTATCTGGAAGAGGCGGAGGAAGAATCGCGGGGCCCCGGCGCCGAACCGGCCCCATCCGTTCTTTCCTCCCCGCCCGGGAACTCCCTTGCCGACGGCCGGGCCGGGGGGGCGGCGGGGCACAGGCAGCCCTTCAGCCTGCGGCGCATGTCCAGTTACATGCACCGCGAGGGGCTGGAGCTGCGCCGCGACCCGATCCGCCTGACCCTGGCCCTTTTGGGGTGCGTGTTGCTGATGTTCGTCATGGGCTACGGCATCAACATGGACGTCGAGGATCTCACCTTTGCCGTCCTCGACCGCGATCAGACCACCACCAGCCGCGATTACACCCTCAGTCTGGCGGGATCCCGCTACTTCAGCGAACGCCCCCCCCTTGCCGGTTACGAGGAACTGGACCAGCGCATGCGTTCCGGGGAAATCAGCCTGGCCATCGAGATTCCCCCCGGTTTCGCTCGCGATATCGCCCGCGGCACCCCCGTCGCGGTGGGGGCGTGGATCGACGGCGCCATGCCCCAGCGCGCCGAAACGGTGCGCGGCTATGTGCAGGGGATCCATAACCACTGGCTGACCAGCCGCGCCCACGAGGCCTACGGTTCCGCCGCCCTGGCGGGACTGATCGACATCGAAACCCGCTTCCGCTACAATCCCGACAATAAAAGCCTGGTGGCCATGGTGCCGGCGGTGATCCCCCTGCTGCTGATGCTGATCCCGGCCATTCTGTCGACCCTCTCGGTGGTGCGGGAGAAAGAGCTGGGTTCCATCGTCAATTTCTATGTCACCCCGGTCACCCGCCTCGAATTCCTTTTCGGCAAGCAGATCCCCTATGTGCTGCTCGCCATGGTCAGTTTCTTCCTGCTGGTGCTGCTGGCCGTTTTTGTCTTTGGCGTGCCCCTCAAGGGGAACTTTCTCGCCCTGACCGCCGGGGCGCTGCTCTATGTCATCTCGGCTACGGCTATGGGCCTGCTGATTTCCACCTTCATGAAGAGCCAGATCGCCGCCATCTTCGGCACCGCGGTGCTCACCATCCTGCCGGCGACCCAGTTTTCGGGGATGATCGACCCGGTTTCCTCCCTGGAGGGGGGCGGGGCTTTGTTCGGCAAAATCTATCCCACCACCTACTTTCTGATCATCGCCCGCGGCACCTTTTCCAAGGCCCTCGGCTTCACCGATCTGCAGGGTTCCTTCATCCCTCTGCTTATCGCCGCGCCGGTGCTGATTCTGTTGTGCGCCGCCCTGCTCAGGAAACAGGAGCGCTGACCATGCGCCTGTCCCATGTGTGGAATCTGGGCACCAAGGAACTGCGCAGCCTCGGGCGCGATCCGATGATGCTCATCCTCATCGTCTATGTGTTCACGGTGGGTGTCTATTCCCGCGCCACGGCCATGCCCGAATCCCTGCACAAGGCGCCGATCGCCATCGTCGACGAGGATCGTTCGCCGCTGTCCACGCGCATCGTCAGCGCCTTCTATCCCCCCTATTTCCTGTGGCCGGAGATGATCAGCCGCGCCGCGATGGATACCGGCATGGACGCCGGCCTCTACACCTTCGCCCTCAACATCCCCTCGGGTTTTCAGAGGGATGTCCTGGCCGGCCGCCAGCCCGCCGTCCAGCTCAACGTCGACGCCACGCGCATGAGCCAGGCCTATACCGGCAGCGGCTACATCCAGGCTATCGTCGGCGGTGAGGTGGACGCCTTCGTCAAAAAGCACCGGGCGGCGGCCAAGTCCCCGGTGGACCTGGAGTTGCGGGTGCGCTTCAACCCCCAGCTGGAGCAGACCTGGTTCGGCGCGGTGATGGAGGTGATCAACAACGTCACCCTGCTGGCCATCGTCCTCACCGGCGCGGCCCTGATCCGCGAGCGGGAGCACGGCACCATCGAGCATCTGCTGGTGATGCCGGTCACCCCGCTGGAGATCATGCTCGCCAAGGTCTGGACCATGGCCTTGGTGGTCCTTGCGGCCACCGCCTTTTCGCTCCTTTTTGTCGTCGAGGGGGCCTTGTCGATACCGGTGCAGGGATCGTTGCTGTTATTTCTGGCAGGGGCGGCGCTGCATCTTTTCGCCACCACCTCGATGGGGATTTTCCTCGGCACGGTGACCCGGTCCATGCCCCAGTTTGGCTTGCTGCTGATGCTCGTTCTGCTTCCCCTGCAGATGCTTTCGGGCGGGATGACGCCGCGTGAGAGCATGCCCGAACTGGTTCAGCTTCTGATGTCCTCCGCGCCCACCACCCATTTTGTCATCCTGGCCCAGGCAATCCTGTTCCGCGGCGCCGGCATCACCGTGGTCTGGCCCCAGTTTGTCGCCCTGGCCTTAATCGGCGCCGTTCTGTTTGGTTTTTCTCTAGGCTATTTCCGCAAATCTCTGGCCGCCAGCGGATAGAAAACTTGCGATTGGTTCCATCCTTTGACCCTGGGAGAGTTTTTGGTGAAAAAAGAAGAGCTTTTTGACAAACCAACGCTCAGTTTCAGAAACGCCGCCGGTTCTTTGATAACCTCACGGGATGAAGGGGTTCTCTCCGAAGATGCCCGGCTGATCCTGGAGGATTTGCTGAGCGAGCCGCAGATGGAGTTGGTGCTGAAGTATCTTACTCTGAAAAGGTACGCCGCCGGGGATGTAATCTGGGAGGAGGGAGAAGAGGATGTGTCTCTGGCACTGATCCTGTCCGGCCGGGTGAGCCTGATGAAGGAGACGGAAATCGCCGGCAAGCAGGTGGTCGTCGGAGTTTTCAGCCCGGTGACCCTGGTCGGGGAGATCGAATTTGTCGACGACCGGCCCCGGCCCATGACGGCCCGAGCCATGACCGACGCGGAAGTGGTTCTGCTGCCGCGGAAGAATTTCAGCGCCCTGGCCAACGAAGCCCCCAAGGTGGGCGAGCGCGTCACCCGAGGACTGCTCCAGTTGCTGGCCACTCGTCTGCGCACGTCTTATGAACGGATCGCGGCGATTTTTTAGCTGGCAGAGGAAAAGGGGGGAAGAAAATCCTTTTACCTTTGGCCTTCCCAACCCCATTGTTGACGCAGCCAGAAGGCTGTCGCCAAGGAGACGGCTAAATTTAGCAAGATTGACGGCAAAGCAAAAAATTCCAGCTGCTAGGCGAGCAAAAAGTAAGAAGGGGTGCGAGGCGAAGCTGGAGACCGATGGCGGCTGTCCGCCAATATTTGTCGGGGTGGGCGATCGCCACCCGGGAATCCTTATTGACATTTGGATTTTTTTCCGCCTGATGACTATCAAATCGATGTGATTTATAGGAGACTGGTAAGGAATGAAGATCACCTACAAAGGGGATTACGCGCTGAAGGCCCTCCTTCATCTGGCCAGACATTTCGCTGGTGGGGATGTCGTCCCCATCAGCGAAATCGCCGCGGCCAACGACATCCCCCGCAAGTTTCTGGAACAGATCATGTTGATTCTGAAAGGGGCCGGCCTGGTCGACAGTCGGCGCGGTATCGGCGGCGGGTTTTTCCTTCGCAAGCCTCCCGGCGAGATCGTCCTGGGTGAGGTGGTGCGGCTCATCGAAGGGGATATCGAGCCCATCGCCTGCGCCAAGACGCCGCCGGTTCCCTGCTGCGCCGATATCGGCAGCTGTGTTTTCCGGGAGATATGGGTGGAAGTCACCGCCGCCGTGACGGCCATCGTCGACCACCTGACTTTTGCCGACATCCTCCGCCGCGAGCAGGAATTGAGAGTATCTCAGGGCAGTTACACTTACGAAATCTAAAGGAGAATGATCATGGCCAAGAAACCCTACGGCTTTGCGACTCTGGCCCTGCACGCCGGCCAGGAACCCGATCCCGGAACCCTGGCCCGCGCCGTGCCGGTCTGCCGCACCTGTTCCTTTGTCTTCCGCGACACCGACCACGCGGCCAATCTCTTTGCCCTCAAGGAGGCGGGTAATATCTACACCCGCCTCGGCAATCCCACTCAGGGTGTTCTCGAAAAGCGCGTGGCCGCCCTGGAAGGCGCCGCGGCGGCGGTGGCCCTTTCCTCGGGTACTTCGGCCATCTTCTACGCCGTCATCAATATTCTCGAGGCCGGTGACGAACTGGTTTCGGCCAACAATCTCTACGGCGGTACCTATACCATGTTCAAGGACATCCTGCCCCAGTTCGGTATCCACACCCGTTTCGTCGATCCGACCAACGTGGCGGAGTTCGACCGGGCGGTCACCGAGCGCACCCGCGCCTTTTTCATGGAAACCATCGGCAACCCGGCTTTGGGCGTCACCGACATCGAAGGGGTAACTGCAATCGCCCGCAAACACCATCTGCCGCTGATCGTCGATTCCACCTTCACCACCCCCTATCTGCTGCGTCCCATCGAGTACGGCGCCGATATCGTGGTCCATTCGCTGACCAAATGGCTGGGCGGGCACGGCACCGCCATCGGCGGCATCGTCGTCGATGCGGGGAAATTCGACTGGACCGATCCTAAATTCACCCTCTACAACCGCCCCGATGAAAGCTACCACGGGGTGCGCTACGCCCATGATTTCGACGAGCTCAACGGACAGGCCTTTGACCTGCGCCTGCGGCTGGTGCCGCTGCGCAACCTGGGCGCCTGCATCGCTCCGGACAATGCCTGGATGTTCCTTCAGGGGATCGAAACCCTGCCGCTGCGCATGGAGCGTCACTGTGAAAACGCCCTGGCCGTGGCCCGCCATCTGGAGAAACATCCCCGAGTGGCCTGGGTCCGTTATCCGGGGCTGGAACAGGATCCCGCTCATGAGGTGGCCTGCAAATACCTCAAAAAAGGCTTCGGCGGTATGGTTGTTTTCGGCGCCCAGGGAGGATACGAGGCGAGCAAAAGCTTCATCAACCGCCTGCAGCTTTTCTCCCACCTGGCCAATGTCGGCGACGCCAAGAGCCTGGCCCTGCACCCGGCCAGCACCTCCCATTCCCAGCTCAGCGAGGCCGATCAGAAGGCGGGGGGGCTGATGCCGGAACTGGTGCGGCTTTCCATCGGCCTGGAGTCGATCGAGGATATCCTGGAGGATATTGATCAGGCGCTGGCGGTTTTTTGATCCATTTGGTAACTGATGACTGGTAACTGGTGATTGGTGAAAATCAAAGGAAAAATCAGTGTTAAGTAGAAGGTTTTAAGTTTTTAGCATTATGCTGCAAAGAACCATTGATATACTATAAGTGTATAAATTTATTATACTTTCACAGTCACCAGTCACCAGTCACCAGTCAC
>Ga0123328_1003370_pt1 | contig 13705 bp, 8 predicted proteins | sample BioC12SIPDNA_2_FD_89702 | JGI IMG/M metagenome (GOLD analysis project Ga0123328, IMG submission 89702) | Anaerobic biogas reactor microbial communites from Washington, USA - Biogas_R1_A C12 SIP DNA | ecosystem: Engineered > Bioreactor > Anaerobic > Unclassified | place: Washington, USA...
CGCCACGGCGCCGAGCAGGAGGATCACCGTCTGCACTGTCTCCGTGACCACCACGGCCATCAGGCCGCCGACAATGGTGTACGCCCCCGTGAGCAGGGCGACGGCGATGATGCTGGCCGTCTTGTTGATGCCAAACAGCCCCTCAAGCACCACCGCCCCCGCGTAGATGGAGAAACCGATGTGGATGAGATGGCCGCCACGATGGAAATGAGGGAAAGCCAGCCGCGGCTGGCGCGGCTGTAGCGCCGCTCCAGGAAGTCGGGCAGTGTGGCCACCCGCGACCGCACATAGAACGGGGCGAAGAAGAGGGCGAGGAGGATCAGCGTGAACCCCGCCATCCACTCGAAATTCCCGTAGGCCAGGCCGTTCGTGTAGCCCTCCTGCGCGAGGCTCACCAGATGGATGGTCGAGATGTTGGTGGCGAAGAGCGCCATGCCGATCACCGGCCACCCCAGGCTGCGCCCCGCCAGAAAATAGCCGTCCCCCGCCGCCCCCTTGCGTTTGCGCAGCCCCGCCCAGCACCCCAGCGCCACAATGCCCGCGAGGTACACCGCGATAACCGCCATGTCAAAGGGATTCAACCCGCCCGCCGCCATGCGCTGCCCTCCGCGCCCTGTTCAGCCCCGGCACGCGCCGGCGCGGCCATCCCGCCGAAACACGCCGCCCATGCATTGAAACAGAACAGGCCCGGGGGCGTCAACCTCGCGCCCCGGCGCGTTGATGTCCCGCGCGCGACCTGCTAAAGTGGGGGGGGGTGGCGGGAGTGCGTCGAAAAGCGCCCTTATCCCCGCCTCGGCGGTTTTCTAGAGACGGGACGCCCGTGCGCGGGCGCCCTTCAAGGAGGCTTGGGCATGCGTATGCGGTGTCTTGCGTGGTTCTGTCTGGCGTGCGGCCTTTCCCTGCTGTCCGGACCAGCGTCCGCCGACGAGCCCGCATGGGGGGAGGGCCTTTCGGACCGGGAGCTGGCCATCCAGCGGTGGTTCTCCCATCTCACGCACATGCAGGGCCATAAAGCGGATCCGTGGATCGGCTGGTATGACGACGGCAAGCAGCTGGATGTCACGGCGTTCCGGTACCAGTTTGCCTTTGGCGGGTACGGGTGCGTTGCCATGGCGGCGCGGACGCCCGCCTACCGCGACCTGATAGCCCGCCAGCTCGGCGATCTCTGCGAGCGGATGGTGGACCGCCGGACCTGGTGCTATGTCACCCACTACTGGGACTACGGGGACGACCCGCCCGACCCCTGCCGCTACGAGAACGTCATGTACACGGGGCACCTCACGCAGCTGATGTGCCTCTATGAGCTGATGACGGGCGACATGCGCTACTCCGAAGAGGGGTGGGATTTCGTTGCCGAGGACGGCCGGAAGACGCACTACACCCTGGAAAAGGCCGTGCGCGGGCTGCGTGACCAGAGCCTCGCCAGCCCCTCGGGCGGCATCTGCTGCGAGCCGGGGCTGGTCTTCGCCGACTGCAACTCCCACAGCGCAAACTCTTTCCTGCTGTTCGACCTGCTCCACGGCACGCGGTATGCCGACGCTAACCCCCGGTGGTTTGACTGGATGCGGGTCCATTTCCGCAACAAGGTTCCCCTGACCCGCGAGTTCCTCTACGTCATCTACGACCAAAAGAAGGAGGTCTTCTATCCGGTGGGGGATGTCGGCGCGGACTGCTGGGCCCTCGGCTGGGGCTATCCCTGGTTCCCGGACCCCGGGTTTCTCAAGGAGGGCTGGAAACACATCTGCAAGAAGGCCAAGTGGGTCACCCCGGAAAAGGGCCGGGCCTACGCCGTGAACAACAAGGTGATCGGCTGCTGCGGCGGCGGGTCGCTGAGCGTGGCCAACAGCTTCCTCCCCCTGGCGGGCGTGCAGGCGGAGGGGAAGGACTCGCCCCGGGCGCGGGAGGTGCTGAACTGGCTGGAGGCAACCTACGGCAAGCCGCTGGACACGGACGGCGACGGCCGCAACGAGTCGTATTACTACAACGTGTGCCCGAAACACTACATATCGGCCACGGGGCTCATCGCGGCGGCCCTGGCCACCGACGGCGACTCCATGCGCACCCTCTACCGGACACCGCGCACGGAGATTCTGGCCGCGCCGACCCTTGCCGGGGTGGACTATCCAAACATCTACGTGCGCGCCGCCGAATACCGGGCGCCGGTGCTCCGTTTCGTGGTCCTGAAAGGGAACCCGTCCTTTTCGGGGAAGACGGAACTGCGGTGCGAGAAGATCACCGGTCCGGCAACGGTCCTGCGGGACGGACAGGAGTGGACGGAGGTCACGCGGGAGGGCGACACCCTGCGCATCCGGAGTGATGTGGGCACGGAGCACGTTTTCGAGGTGCGCTGCGGGGCGGCCGCTCCTTGAGAGGCCCGGGCCGGGCGTAAAATTGACTGGCCGGGGGGGCGCTGGTAGGCTGGTCCGGGCCCGGGCAATGCCTGATTCCGGGCCGGATCATGAAAGGGTCGGCCTTTGAAGATACGCAAGGCAGTGATCACGGCGGCGGGGCGCGGGGCGCGGCTGTATCCGGTGGCGGACACGGTGCAGAAGGCGATGCTTCCGCTGGTGGACCGCGACGGGCTGGCGAAGCCGCTGGTCCAGATCATCGCGGAGGAGGCGATCCGCAGCGGCATCGAGGAGGTGTGCATTGTCTGCGCGCCGGGGGACGAGGAGCAGTACCTGCGCCAGCTCCGGCTGCTGCGGGAGAACCTGCGGGGCGCGTGCGGGGGCGCGGGCTGGGCCTGCGAACAGGCGGCGCGGCTGGAGGACCTGATCCCCCGGCTGTCCTTCGCCGTGCAGGAGGAGCCGCTGGGCTACGGCCACGCGGTGTGGTGCGCCCGGGATTTTGTGGGCAGGGAGTCGTTCCTGCTGCTGCTGGACGACCATCTCTACATCTCGGCGCTGCGGGACCGGCGCTGCGCGGAGCAGGTGATCCGGCTGGCGGAGCAGGAGGACGCGGCGGTGTCGGCGGTGCAGTCCACCCACGAGCGGCATGTGGGGCGCTACGGCACGGTGAGCGGACGGCGGATGCCGGACCTGGACGGGGTCTACCAGGTCGAGCGGATCCTGGAGAAGCCGTCGGTGAGCCAGGCGGAGCTGCAGCTCCAGACGCCGGGGCTGCGCACGGCCCACTACCTCTGCTTCTTCGGGATGCACGCGCTGCCGCACCGCATCTTTGACATTCTGGGCGAGGGGCTGGCGGCGCGCGGCGACGCGGAGCTGCAATTGACCCCGGCGCTCCAGGAGCTCGCCAACCGCGAGCGCTGCCTGGCGCTGGAGGTGTCGGGCATCCGATACGACATCAGCGCGAAGTTCGGGCTGATGCAGGCGCAGATCGCCCTGGGCGCGGCGGGCACGGACCGCGACGGCGTGCTCCGCGCGATCATCGAGCTGCTGGCCGAGACGGACCGGCCCGGGGGGCCGGCGTCGGCATGAGCGGCACGAACCCCTTCATCGAGACGATCACGAGCCGGGATCCGGCCCTGCGCGACCGGTCTTTCCGCTCGCTGTGCGCGGGTCTGTCCCCGGAGGCCCTGCTGGCGGCGTGCGACGAGCTGGACCGCTTCCGCCGCGCGTCGGACAACCTGTACGAGCGCGTGCGCGCGGCGCTCTTCCTCCACGCGGCGCACCGCTTCTTCCTCCAGGAATCCCCGGCCTTCCCGTCGTTGGGCGCGATTCCGCCGGAGGGCTTCGACGCCCTGCTCTCGCGGCGCTTTGAGGAGGCGGTGAGCGCCTTCACGGCGGCGATGCGCCGGGACGGGCCGAACGGGGCGCTGTCCAGCGCGCTGGCGCAGGCCTACCACCAGCTCGCGTTCCAGACCCTGAGCGACCAGGTCCGGCGGAGCGTCCGCGCCAGCCGGGGCAACCAGTGGATGTTCCGCGTGGGCCACGCCGACGACCACCCGGTCCGCATCCGGCCGGAACTGATGCGGCGCGGCGACGGGGGACTTTTCCCCGTGCTCATGGAGACGACGCCGGTGCGGCTGGACCTGAGCCACAGCGGGTGGTCGGACATCTTCTTCCTGGGGATGGACTATCCCGAGGGCGCGCGGGTGCTGAACATCTCCGTGGACCTCGGGGTCCACGGGCGCGACGACGCCGTGCGCCCGCCCATCGCGGCGTATGTCCGCGTGATCCCCGAGCCGCTGCTGCGGCTGACCAGCGTGGACCTGGAGGCGACGAAGGACGTCACGGAGCTGCGCGACCTGTTCAACTTCGGAAACGACTACCTGAGCCTGCTGAAGGCGGGCGTGATCGCGTCGGGCCTCGTGCCGCCGTCACTGGAGGGCACGCACCAGCCCCTGGCGCGGGTGATGGAGCGGGTGGTGGGGCCGGGCATGGGCGTCGAGCTGGTCACCCGGGTCAACGACATCCCCAAGGGCTCGCGGCTGGCCGTGTCCACGAACATGCTGGTGTCCATCATCAGCGCGCTCATGCGGGCCACGGGCCAGACCGGAAGCCTGGAGGGCAGCCTGCCGGAGGAGGAGCGGCGCCTCGTGGCGTCGCGGGCCATCCTCGGCGAGTGGCTGGGCGGCTCCGGCGGCGGCTGGCAGGACTCCGGCGGCACCTGGCCGGGCTTCAAGGTGATCGAGGGGGCCGAGGCGGTGGAGGGCGACCCCGAATACGGCGTGAGCCGCGGGCGGCTCCTGCCGCGCCACCGCATCCTCGGCGCGGGCGACCTGCACCCGGAGATTGCGGAGCGGATGGCGGCGTCGCTGGTCCTGATCCACGGCGGCATGGCGCAGAACGTCGGCCCCATCCTGGAGATGGTGACGGAGAAATACCTCCTGCGCGGCGAGGCGGAGTGGCGCGCGCGCGGGGACACGGCGGAGATCTTCGACGGCATCCGCGCGGCCCTGCGCGGCGGCGACATCCGCGGGCTCGCGCAATGCACCACGCGGAACTGGAACGGCCCGCTCAAGACGATCATCCCCTGGGTGACCAACCGGTTCACGGAGACGATCATCCGCCGCGCGGGCGAGGCGCTGGGGGACGACTTCTGGGGCTTCCTCATGCTCGGCGGCATGTCCGGCGGCGGCATGGCCATGTTCGTCGCGCCGGAGCGCTGCGCCGCCTTCCGCGACGGGATCCTGCGGATCATGCGCGAGACCAAGGCCGAGCTGGAGGACGCCCTCGCCTTCGCCATGGACCCCGTGGTCTACACCTTCGACATCAACCGCGACGGCACGACCGCGCGGCTTCTGACGGGCGACGCGGCCCTCCTTCCCGGGCGCTACTACGGACTCCAGATCCCCGAGCTGATCCGGCGCAGCGCCGAGGAGTCCTCCCGCCTGCGCCGCGTGGAGCTGGACCGCTTCACCGCGCGGGGCGACGTCCCCGGCGAGTCGCAGCGCCTCCTGCGCCGCATGGTTGCCGGACTGTTCAACGTCTCCGGCGCGGCGGCGGGGAGCGAGCGCGCCGAATGGGACGCCGAGGCCGCGCGCGTCAAGGCGGAGAACGGCTTCGACGAGATCCAGCACGGGCAGATGCGCGCCGACCTCCAGCACGGCCGCATCGGCCTGGCGCACAACCGCCTGCCCGTGGACACGCGGATCGAGAATGTGGAGGAGGGGGACGTCCTCCGCCTCACGGGCGACGCCGGACGCCGGAAAACCGGCGAGGCCGCCCTGCGGGAGGGGCGCGTCGCCGTGATGAGCCTCGCGGCGGGCGTGGGCAGCCGGTGGACCACCGGCGCGGGGGTCATCAAGGCGGTCAACCCCTTTGTGCAGCTCGGCAGCCGCCACCGAAGCTTCCTGGAAATCCATGTTGCCAAAACAAGGCGGACGGCGGAACTCTTCGGCGCCCCGCCGCCGCACATCGTCTCCACGAGCTACCTCACCCATGGGGCCATTGAAAAGCACCTGAGGCTGAACGGCCACTACGGCTACGGCGGCCCCGTCGTGCTCTCCCCGGGCCGGTCCATCGGCCAGCGCTTTGTGCCCATGGTCCGCGACCTGGTCTTCCTGTGGGAGACCATGCCGCAGGAGACCCTCGACGAGCAGAAGCAGAAGGTGCGCGACGCGGTTCGGAGCACGCTCATGGGCTGGGCCCGCGAAAAGGGCGAGGGCACGGACTACACGGACAACGTGCCCGTCCAGCGCTTCAACCCGCCGGGCCACTGGTACGAGGCGGCAAACCTCCTGCGCAACGGCGTGCTCGCCGGACTGCTCCGCGAGCGTCCGCAGCTTGAGACGATCATGCTGCACAACATTGACACCCTCGGCGCGGACCTCGACCCCGGGGCCCTCGGCGCCCACCTCGAAAGCGGCAACACCCTCAGCTTCGAGGTGGTGCCGCGCCGCATGGACGACCGGGGCGGCGGCCTCGCCCGGGTCAACGGCAGGGTCCGCCTGCTGGAGGGCCTCGCCCAGCCCCGCGAGGAGGACGAACTCCGCCTGAGCTTCTACAACAGCATGACCACCTGGATCCAGATTGACCCGCTGCTGGCGCTCTTCGGCCTGACGCGAGCCGACCTGGACGGCCCGGAGGAGCGCATCGCCGGCGCCGTGCGCGATGTGGCACGCCTCATGCCCACCTATGTCACCATCAAGGAGGTCAAACGCCGCTGGGGCCACGGGCAGGAGGACGTGTACCCCGTCGCCCAGTGCGAGAAGCTCTGGAGCGACATGACCGCCCTCGTGCCCGCCGGAAAGGGCTGCGGCTACATCGCCGTGCCCCGCATGCGCGGCCAGCAGCTCAAGGCCCCCGACCAGCTCGACGCCTGGGCCAACGACGGCAGCAAGGACCATATCGCGCGGATTTCCGGACTGGAGTAGGGACGCCGCTTGCCGCGCCCTCTTCCCTTCCCTCCGCCCTGCCCCTCTGCCCCTGTGTGGAGACTCCCCCTTCGGCCCGTCCGGTTTGTCTGCGGGGGGCGCGCCGGGTATGATGGTGCCGCGACAGGCGGATCCCCCGGAACCACGCACCTTGAAGATCGTCGTCCTAAACACGCTGCACGAGCCCCACGACAAGCGGGTCTACCAGAAAATCGGCGTCAGCCTCGCCCGCGCGGGCCACGAGGTCTGGTCCGTCGCGCCCGTGCCCGCCCCGGGCACCCATGCCCCCCTGCCGGAACCCGGCGAACCCGACGTTAACGGGATCCGCTTTGTTCTCGTGCCCCCCGCAGCCTCGAAAAAAAGGCGATTCCTGGCGGTGTTCCGCCTGGTCCGCGAGGGCATGCGCCTCGGCGCGGACGCCTGGTGCGCCCCGGAGCCGGAGTCGTGGGTGGCCGCGCTGGCGCTGAAGGCCCTGCGCGGAGGCCGGGTCGTGCTGGACATGCACGAGCACATCCCCACGGAGTTCGCCAAATTCTTCCCCGCGCCCCTGCAGGGGTTCATGACCCGGCTGACGGTCCGCTTCATGCGCCTCTTCGCGCGGTACACGGACCTCATTATCCTCACGCGGGAGAGTTTTGAGACGCCCTGGAAGGGGCTCCCCACCCCGCGGGTCACGATTATCAACACCAACCATCTCCAGCCCCCGTGCGCCGACATCCCGGCGGCCCTCTCGGAGCGCTTCGCGGGCCGCCCCGTCCTGATCCACCAGGGGGTCTTCGGCGACGTGCGCGGGTCGTGGAAGCTGCTGGAGGCGATGAAGCTGCTGGTCCGGCGGATCCCGGAGGTCCGGTGCGTCGTGCTGGGGCAGTACGTCTACGGCGACGAGGCCGCCTACCGCCGGGCCGTGGAGGAGTCGGGGCTCGCGGAGAACCTGCTCCTGCTCCCCACGGTGCCCTATGAGGCCGTGCCCGCCCACATCGCCGCGGCGGCGGCGGGGCTGGTCCTCTTCCAGCCGGGGCCGGTGAACCACACGCTGGCCATGCCGCACAAGCTCTTCGACTACATGCGCGAGGGAAAGCCCGTCATCGCGCCGGCCTTCGCCGTGGAGGTCCGCCGCATCGTGGAGGAGGCGGACTGCGGCCTCCTCGTGGACGTGACGGACCCGGCGGCCATCGCGGACGCCGCCCACCGCCTGCTCACGGACAAGGCGGAGGCGGCCCGCCTCGGCGGGAACGGACGCCGCATCGTCGAGCAGAAGTACAACTGGGCGCGGGAAGAAGAGGTTCTGCTGGACGCCTTCCGCCGACTGGAGGGCCGCTAGCATGTGCGGCATCGCGGGCATCGCCGGACGGGAGGACGCCGCGCTCCTGCGCGCCATGACGGACGCCCTCGCGCACCGCGGCCCCGACGACCAGGGCGCCCACATCGCCGACGGCGTGTCCCTCGGCCACCGGCGCCTCAGCATCATTGACCTCGCCGCGGGCCGCCAGCCCATGTCCACCCGCGACGGCGCGCTGACCATCGTGTTCAACGGCGAAATCTACAACTTCCACGAGCTGCGCCGGGAACTGGAGGCGGCGGGCCGGGTCTTTGACACGCGCAGCGACACGGAGGTCATCCTCGCGGCCTGGTCCGAGTGGGGCGAGGGGGCCCTGGACCGGCTGGAGGGCATGTTCGCCTTCGCCCTGTGGGACCGGACGGCGCGCCGCCTGTTTCTCGCGCGGGACGCCGTCGGCATCAAGCCGCTCTACTACGCCGAGACTGGAGGCGCACTCTTCTTCGCCTCCGAGATGAAGTCCCTCTTCCTGTGTCCCGGCGTGGACCTGGAGATGGACCCCGAATCCCTCGACGACTACCTCACCTGGCTGCACACCGTGCCCCCGCGCACCTTCTACCGGGGCATCCGCCAGCTCCCGCCGGCCCATCTGGCCGTCTGGTCCGCGGAAACCGGCGCGGTCTCCATGCGGCGCTACTGGCGGCTGGCGGACACGGCGGACACGCCCCCAAAGACCCCCGGAGAATGGGAGGAGGCGCTGCGCGCGCGGCTGCGGGAAGTGGTGGACCGCCACCTCATCGCCGATGTGCCCGTGGGCGCGCTCCTCAGCGGCGGCGTGGACTCGGCGGCCCTGGTCGCCCTCATGCGCGGAGGCGGCGTCCGGCCGGCCACCTTCACCGTGGGCTACGAGGATCCGTCCCTCCCGGCGGATGAGACCGCCGAGGCCCGCGAGACCGCCGCGTTCCTCGGCAGCGACCACCACGAGTTGCGCCTCGGCCCGGCGGAGGGCGATTTCCTCGGCACGCTGCTCCGCCATTTCGACGAGCCCTACGGCAACCCCATGGCCCTGCTCACCCACGCCGTCTGCGGGCTGGTGCGGCGGCATGTCACCGTGGTCCTCTCCGGCGACGGCGGAGACGAGTGCTTCGGCGGCTACCCCCGCTACCGGGGCATGGTCCTCGCGCAGAAACTTGCGGGCGTTCCGGCGGGATTCTGGCGCGCCGCGCGGCCGTTGGCCGCCCTGATTCCGGAGGACGCCGCGCGCGGCCCCTGGCCCCGCCGCGTGCGCGGGTTCCTCTCCGCCGACCCGCGCGACCCCCTGGCCGCCTACGCCCGCTGGCTCAGCCGCTTCACCCCGGAGATGAAGGAAGCGCTCTACACCGAGGACCTCAAGCGAACCCTCGCGGGGCGCGACGCCTGGGACACCGTGCGCGGCCTCGCCCGCGAGTCGGGCCGCGATAACCCGCTGTCGCAGGCCATGTATGTGGACGCCCATCTCTTCCTGCCGCACAACGTGCTGACCTGCGGCGACCGCATGAGCATGGCCCACGGACTGGAGATGCGCGTGCCCTTCGCCGACCGCTCCCTCCTCGCGTTCATGACCGCCGCGCCGCCGGAACTGAAGGTGCTGGGCCGCGAGACCAAGGTGCTGCTGCGCCGCGCCCTGGCCCCCGAGCTGCCCCCGGCGGTGCTGCGCCGCCCCAAGCGCGGCTTCGAGCCCCCGCGCGGCGCATGGCTCACGGGACGCCTGCAAACCGAGCGGGACCGCCTCTTCTCCGACGCCGCCCTCGCGCGGGACGGGCTCTTCAACCCCGCCGCCGTCCGCCGCATGCTCGACGACCACGCCGCCGGCCGACGCGACCACACCCTCGCCCTCTGGGCGCTGCTGGTCTGCCAGCACTGGCGCCACGCTGAAAGCAAAGGCGCATGAGCATGTCCGCCCCCCCCATCCCCTTTTCCGACCCGGGGCAGGGCGCGCAGCTGCTGGACACCCTTGCCGGGGTCTTTGGCAACCTGTCCCTGGACACGGTCCGCCGCGCGCTGGCCGATGCGTCGAACCCGCTCAAGGCGGCGCTGGGCCTGTGCCGCTTTCTGGAGCGCTCCCTCAGTCCGCGCACCCAGGCGGAGCTGCTTGCCTCCAGCCCGCGCTACGCGGCCCTGCTCGTCACGCTGTTTTCCCAAAGCCGCCTGCTCACGGACATCCTCTGCCGCAACCCCGAATATGCCGGGTGGCTCTGGCAGGAGGCGGAGCTGGACAATGCCCGCCCGGCGGACGCCATTCTTGCGGACCTCTGGGCCGCCGTCGGCCCCTGCGACAGCTTCGAGCGCCGCATGACCGCCCTGCGCCGCGCCGCCCGCCGCGAGGTGCTCCGCATCGCCGCCCGCGAGGTCTTCATCCATCCCCACTTCTCCAGCATCGGCGAGGACATCTCGAACCTCGCCGACGCCGCGCTGGAGGCGGCGCTTCGCATGGCCTCGGAGCAGCTCGCGCCGCGCCACGGCGCGCCCCTGCGCACCACGGCGGAGGGGCCCACGGACCGGCGCGCGGAGTTCACCGTGCTGGGCATGGGCAAGCTCGGCGGGCGCGAGCTGAATTTCAGCTCCGACATAGACCTTGTCTTCCTCTACAGCGACCCGGGGGTGACCTCCGGCGGCGCGTCGGGCACCGTCACCAACGAGGAGTATTATAAAAAGTTGGCGGAGCTGATCATCAGGGCGCTTTCCGAGACGACCGCCGACGGCTTCGTCTTCCGCGTGGACGCGCGCCTGCGCCCCTTCGGCGCGAGCGGCCCCCTGGCCATCCCCTTCGACCCCGCCCTGGAATACTACATGCACTACGGGCGCGCCTGGGAACGGCAGGCCCTCATCAAGGCCCGCCCCTGCGCGGGCGATGTGGGGCTGGGCGAGGCCCTGCTGGGCAAACTGCGCCCCTTCGTGTTTCCCCGCTATTTCGACGACGCCACGCTCGAGGACATCCGCCGGGTCAAGGAGCAGGCCGAAGCCCGCACCGCGGGGCGCGGCGAGACGGAGCGCGAGGTGAAACTGGGCCGCGGCGGCATCCGCGACATCGAGTTCACCGTGCAGATGCTCCAGCTCCTCAACGGCGGCCGCTTCCCCGAACTGCGCACACGGAACACCCTGGAGGCCATCCGCCTCCTCGGCGAGCGCCAGAGTTTCAGCCCCCTCGAGGCGGCCGCCATGGCGCGGAACTACACCTTCCTGCGCGGGGTGGAGCACCGCCTCCAGATCGAGGCCGGGCAGCAGGTGCACGCCCTGCCCGAACGCGCGGACGACCTCGACGAATTCGCCCGCAAGCTCGGCTACACGGACGGTGCCGCGTTCATGCGGGTCTACCGCGAACACACGGAGGACAGCCGGCGCGTCCTCCAGAAGTTCCTCACCGTCAAGGGCGACGGCACCCTCTGGATCACCGAGCTGCTGGACCGGGGGGCGGATTCCGCCGCCGGTCTCGACCGGCTCCGGGAAATGGGCTTTTCGGAGCCGGAGCAGGTGCGACGGGAACTGCTGACGCTGGCAAACGGCCCGAAGGACGCGCCCCACACCCGGGACGTGGCCGCGGCCTTCGCCGCGGCGGCCCCCGCCCTGCTGGAGGCTTTCGCGCACACCCCGGACCCCGGACGGGGCCTCATGCGCCTGGCCCAGATCGTGGAGCGCATGCGCTCCCCGCGCACCCTCTATGAGCTGCTCCACTACAATCCCGACCTCTGCCGCTACCTCGCCGTGCTCACCGCAAACAGCGAATACCTCTCCACCCTCCTCGTGCGCGATGTCGGACTCCTGGAGATCGTCGGAAGCCCCCGCACCATCGCCGCGCCCTCCACCCGCGCATCGCTGGAGGAGGATTTCGGCGCCCTCCTCGCCGCCGCCGTCCCCGAGGCGGCGCCCTGCCGGCTGCGCGATGCGGAAATGCTCAAGACCGCCCTGCGGGAGCTGGTGTTGGACGTCTCCGTGGCGGAGGTGGGCGACGAGCTGACCCTGCTGGCCGAGGTCATCCTCGGCCATGCCCTCTCCGGGGCGGAGACCAGGACCGGGGAGCGGTGCGGCCCCGCGCCCGCGCCATTCGCCGTCCTCGCCCTGGGCAAGTTCGGCGGGCGCGAGATGAGCTACGGCAGCGACCTGGACCTGGTCTTCGTGTATGGCGACCCGGAGACCGCCCCCGCGCCGGGTTCCATGTCGGAAACGGAGTATTTCGCCCAGGTCGCCTCGCTCACGGTGAAACGCCTCAAGGAGCCCACCCGCCACGGCGTGCTCTATGACGTGGACGCGCGGCTCCGCCCGGACGGCGGCAAGGGCAACATTGCCATCCCCCTCAGCCGCTTCATCCAGTATTACGCCGAGGAGGCCCACCCCTGGGAGCGCTTCGCCCTCATGAAGGCCCGCGCCGTCGCCGGGGACCCCGCTCTCCGCGAAGGCCTGGAGGATGCAGCCCGGAACGCCGCTTTCTCGCGAAGGCCCGCGCTCGACGCACTGGAACAGATGGACAGCCTGCGGGCCAAGGCGGCCGCCGCGGCATCCCCGCTGGACCTCAAGCGCCATGAGGGCGGCCTGTCCGATGTGGAGTTCACCACGCGCCTGCTTCAGCTCCGGCACGCGGCGGCCTGCCCGGAGGTCCGGTGCTGGGGCGTGTTCCGGGCGCTGGGCGTGATGAAAGAGAAGGGGTTGGAGGAGGCGGAGACCTGCGACGCCCTGGCGGACGCCTACAACTTCCTGCGCCGCGTCATGAACCGGGTGCGCATGATGCGGGGGGACGCGGCCAGCGCCCTGCCCGAGGACGGGGCGGCGCGGGGCAACCTCGCGCGGCGGCTGGGGCTGGCGGGGGAACTGCTCGATCCGGTTTCAGAGCACCGGAAGCGGGTCGCCGCGCTGTACCGGGCCGTGCACGACGCCGAAACGCGCCGCGCGCGCGGGGATCACTGAAAATCGGCCATGGTGGAGACGATGCCCGAAATCAGCCCGTATTCCAGGGCTTCCTCGGCGCTCATCCAGAAGTTCCGGTCGCTGTCCTTGGCGACCTTCTCCTCCTGCTGTCCGGTCTCCGCGGCGATCAGCGTGTTGATCTTCTGGCGGATCTTCAGGATTTCCTGCGCCTCGATCCGGATGTCCGCCGCCTGGCCGCCCGCGCCGCCGCTCGGCTGGTGAAGCAGGAAGCGCGTGTTGGGCAGGCTGAACCGCTTGCCCTTGTCCGCGCCCAGCAGGATCGGCACGGCGATGCTCGCCACCCAGCCCGCCCCGAGCGCCAGCACGGGGGACTTCACAAAGCGCATCATGTCGTGGATGGCGTACCCGGAGTCCACATGCCCGCCCGGCGAGGACACCACCACCTTGATCGGGTCGTTGGAGAGGGTGTCCAGCAGCAGCAGCTGCGCGAGAATGCCTTCCGCCGTCTCCGGCTCAATCTCCCCCGCCACCATGACGATGCGGGATTGCAGCAGCCGGGCGGCGATGCCGTTGTCCCGGGGTTTCTCGGCGTCTCCGCAGCATTCGCCGTCGTGGCGGAAGGGGGTATGGGGCGTCATCAGGGTGTTCTCCGTTCAGGTTGTCCGCCTATTCTGCCATCCGCGCCCGGGAAGGGTCAAGGCACGACGCAGATGACCTGCCAGCTGTCATGCTCGTCGCAGCCCCAGCCCGCG
>Ga0123328_1003371_pt1 | contig 13699 bp, 12 predicted proteins | sample BioC12SIPDNA_2_FD_89702 | JGI IMG/M metagenome (GOLD analysis project Ga0123328, IMG submission 89702) | Anaerobic biogas reactor microbial communites from Washington, USA - Biogas_R1_A C12 SIP DNA | ecosystem: Engineered > Bioreactor > Anaerobic > Unclassified | place: Washington, USA...
AGTTCGCCATCCCTCGCCGCTTCGGCGGTCGGCAGGGCGGTGGCCGCGGACCCCAGCCCCTCCACCCGACCGGACTCCACTGCCGCCCACAGGAACCACCTCTGGGGCCCCCGGGTGGTCTCCCGCGTCGTTTTCTCCCTGAAGAACGTGATCTCGCCCAGGCGCGTGGCCTCGGCGACCTTCTCCGGCGTCCACTCGCTCTGCGCGCCCCGGGCGGGCGGCACCAGGCAGAGGCAGAACACAAGCGCCGCCCAACCGTAACCTCCGCGACTCCGCATGTCCGACTCCCTCCCTCGCGAGGCAGCATCCGGCGCCCTGCCCACGCGCCCGCGCCGGCCGCTCAGTCATCGCATGGTACACTACTTGATCGCGACGAACCAGCCAACCCGTCCGGGAGGCGGGGGTTCGGGGCTTCGAGGGGGCCACGCCCGGGCTCCTCGGCAGGCACGCGCCGCAGGCCTCCCGACCACGGCCCCGCGCTCACGGCCCGTCGGCTCCCACGAACCGTCTGAACCCCGCGTCGTCGTACAGTCGCGCCGCCAGCAGCGCGTAGCCCTCCGCCAGCGGGTGGCCGGCGTCGGCATACAGCTCCGCCGGCAGGGCGGCCGGCACGGCGTGCGGGACCCAATGCTCGGTGAGCCAGAGCGCCATGGCCGCCCGCAGGCCCTCGTATCGCCGGCGGCACTCGGGTGCCAGAGCGTGCTCGTTGATCGGCCCCAGCACAACGAAGACCTCGTTGCCGCGCTCACGCAGCCGCCGGATGGCCCGGCGGAACGAACGCCACTGGTACGACTCGTCCGGGTCCACCCAGGCGATCGCCAGAGGGGCCGGCCCGCCTCCGGGCCGGGACGCGGCGTCGTGCCCGGGCCCCTGCCCCGGATCGGCCGGCGGGAGCCGATAGGGGCTTTCGAGCGTCCACATCGGCAGCGCGGCCTGGCCGAGCCGGGTCGCGCGCAGGTGATGGGCCCAGCCGAAGAACGGCACCTCGCGCTCAAGAACCGTGCCGGCCCGGTGCGCCCAGGACGCCCTGTAGGCCGGGGGCGGCTGCACGAACTGGGGCACCAGGCGGTCATGGTGGACGCTCGTGCCCGGGACCCCGCTGAGGTCGTGCCGTGCGGAACGCATCCAGAGGGGGTTGCAGTGGACGATGACGCGGCAGCCGGCGATGGCGTCGCCGTGGTACTCGATCAGCCCGGCCAGGGCAGCCGGGTGACCGCCGTCCAGGCCCAGATTGGCGAACCGTGCCTCGCCGGCCATCCGGTTCAGATAGTGGCCGAGCGTCTCCTTCCGGCCGACGTACTGCCCCCACACGAGCGAATCGCCCAGCAGCATGACCCGGCCCTGCACGGCGGCCTGCCGGCAGTAGCGGCCGATCTGCCAGTAATCGGTGTTCAGTGCACGGGCGATCCGGTGGTCCGGATCCTGATCGAGCGGCTCGAACCGGGACCAGACCGCCGGCGTGACCGCAAACACTGACAGCAGCAGCGCCGCCGCCACCAGCCACTGGCGGGCCGACAGACAAAGACGAGGCCAGGAGGGCGTCTCCCGCTCGTGCGCTCGGGCAGAGGCTTCGGCCTCATCAGCGGTCAGTACGGCCATTGCTCGATCCTCGGGTTGCGTCATGGCGCATGGTGGACGAACGCGGGGCCGCCGGCAGAGAAGGCCGCCGAGTTCCACACCACACCCCGGAGTGGTATGGGGAGTACCCTCTTCGGCAACATATCACGCCTCGAGCGGCACCGGCGCCGTGCGGCTCCGGTTGACTCCGGGACAGTCTTCCCAACATCGTGCATTCCCGACACCGCGAAAACGCACGCCTCCAGCGTACATACGGTTGGGGGGAACGTCAACGGGGACAGCCACCGTGTGCCCACCCGCCCGTGCGGCGTCGCATCGAATGTTGCGCGGCCTGTGGGCGCTGCATAGAATGGGTGGTGCAGGGGGCTCCGATCTGGACACCACCGCGGGGACGGTCCGACAGAGGCCGCCGCCGGCCGGGATCGTCGGGAGGTTGGCCACGTGGCATCCGGGAACACCGATCTGATGCGCCGGTTCGTCCGCTACTACCGGCCCTACCGTGCGCTCTTCGCGCTGGACATGGGGACGGCCCTCGTCCGCTCGGGGCTGGCGCTGTGCATACCGCTCCTGATCCGCAACATGCTCAAGTACGACCTGCCGGCCGGCAGCATGGGCCGAGTCTGGACGGTGCTGGGCACGGTAGCCGTGCTGACCGGCCTGCTGAGCATCGCCGCGTACGTCAACACGAAGTGGGGCCACGTGCTGGGCACGCGCATGGAGGCCGACATGCGCGCCGACCTGTTCCGCCACCTCCAGAAGCTGTCGTTCAAGTACTACGACAACACGAAGACGGGCCACCTGATCTCGCGCATCGCCAACGACCTGTTCAACGTCGCCGAGATGGCCCATCACTGCCCGGAGGACGTCATTGTCTCCGGGCTGAGCCTTGTGGGCGCCTTCGTCGTGATGTGGTGGTTCTCGTGGTCGCTGGCGCTGATCGCGCTGATCCCCCTGCCCTTCATGGCCGTCTGGGGGTATATCTATGGCATGCGGATGCGCAATGCGTTTCGCCGGGTGCGCGAGCGCATCGCCGACATCAACAGCAGCGTCGAGAACTCGATCCAGGGCATCCGCGAGGTCAAATCGTTCACGAACGAGGACTTCGAAGTCGAGAAGTTCGGCGGCGTCAACAGCGAGTTCCGCTGCGCCAAGGAGGGCATGTACGCCACGATGGCCGCCTTCCACAGCGGGATGATGTTCTTCATTGAGTGCTACACGGTGGTGATCATCGGCGGGGGCGTGTTCCTCGTGCACGGGGGCACGATCGACCTGGCGGACCTGATCGGGTTCCTGCTGTACGTGCCCTACATCATGAACCCCATGCGCCGGTTCGTGAACTTCATCGAGCAGTTCCAGCAGGGGCTCGCATCGTTCGAACGCTTCACGGAGGTCATGGACGTCGAGCCGGACATCGTGGATCGGCCGGCGGCGGTCCGGCCGAGCGCGATCCGCGGCGACGTGCGGTTCGAAGACGTCTGCTTCCGGTACGACGATTCGGACGAGTGGATCCTCGAGGACGTTTCGATCCGCCTGCCGCAGGGGCGGACGGTCGCCCTGGTGGGCGAATCGGGCGCCGGCAAGTCCACCCTGGCCTCACTCATTCCGCGCTTCTACGAGTGCACGCGCGGGCGGATCACCATCGACGGGATCGACGTGCTGGACCTGCAGCAGCGATCGCTGCGAGAGAGCATCGGGCTCGTCCAGCAGGACGTCTTCCTGTTCGACACGACCATCCGCGAGAACATCCTGTTCGGCCGGCCGGAGGCGACCGAACAGGAAGTGATCCGGGCGGCGAAGTCGGCCAACATCTACGACTTCATCGTGTCGCTGCCCGACGGGTTCGACACCCTGACCGGCGAACGCGGCGTTCGGCTCTCGGGCGGACAGAAGCAGCGCATCTCGATCGCCCGCGTCTTCCTGAAGAACCCGCCCATCCTGATCTTCGATGAGGCCACGTCCTCGCTGGACACCGAGTCGGAGACGCTCATCCGGGCGGCCATGGAGGAACTCTGCCGCGGCCGCACGACGCTGGTGATCGCGCACCGCCTCTCGACCGTCCGGCAGGCGGACTATACCTACGTCCTGCGGCGCGGCCGAGTTGTGGAGGAGGGCCGCCACGAGGAGCTGCTCGAGCGCCACGGCTACTACAGCGAACTCTACGCCCACGGGGTGCTCTGAGCGGCCTGCCCGGGAGCCGCCGGGCGAGGAGGCGCGGCCTCAGCCCTTGTCTTCCTTCCGGCGCCGCTCGGCCCGTTCGCTTCGCTCTGCCAGCCGCAGGCGCAGTTCGGACAGCCGCGCGTTGGCGGTGCAGACCATGGGGAGGAACCCGAAACCCTCCCAGAACTGCGCCGCCCCCCGGTTGGCGAGGACGTAACGGACCGACGCCTCCTCGACGCCCTTCGACTCGAAGAACTCGAACAGCCGCGCGACCAGCGCCGTGCCGACCCCGCGCCCCCGCCACTCCTCGCCGATGTACGCCGTCTGGACGTAGCCCACGACGCCCGGCGTCGTGCCTTCGCGCTCCTCCACCCGGCCCGAGAGGAACCCGACGATCTCGTCCCCCTCCTCGGCCACGTAGACCGCCCCGTTGGCGGAGCGGATGTTCTCGTCGTGAATGGACCGGCGCTGGGCCATCGCGTAGAACTCGGGCCGCCATATCCGGGGCTCGACGGACTCGTGATGCACCTGGAGGCGCTCATGCAGGGCCATGAGCCGGTCCAGATCCTCCAATCTCGCAGCGCGTATGATCATCACCGTCCGTCCTTTCCGTAGACCGCCACACGATACAGAGCCGCCGCCTGCGGCGCCACGGGCAGACGCGACCCGCCCTCGCCGTCGGCCGAGACCCTGCTCCCGGTGCAGAGATCGACGAGTTCGGCCGGGCCGGACAGGTCGGGGGTCACCCCCATCAGCGACGACGAGAAGTTGACGGCCAGCAGGTAGCGGCAACCGTCGCGGCCCTCGACCAGCACGGCGCGGCCGTGATCCTCGGCGCAGGCCAGGCGCCCGGCCGCCCGCCCGGAGAGCGCCTCCGTGGCCGCGCGGTCCACCGAGGCGACGATCAGGCAGCCGGTGTCGAGCACGTCGGCCGGCCCGAAGACGTCGTGCATCTCGGCCCGCGCCGGATAGCAGAGCCGGTCGCTGAAGATGCTGCCGGCGTGCCCGCCGCTGCGCTCGGCTTCACGCACGAGCGACCAGCCTGGGGCCCCGTAGACGCCGACAAGGCCCAGTCGGTCCTCGACGTTCACCCACGCGGAGCGGAAATCCACACGGTCGTCGCCCCGCGGCGGGGCGGACACGTGCTCGCCTCCCGCATGGTAGTAGGTGCGACTCATACCGTTGAACAGGTCGTTGGCGATCCGCAGCGAGACGCCCTCGACGCGGCGCAGGTAGACGCGCACGCCGCCGATGGCCGCCCGCTCGAGCCGCACCGCCGTGTGGCCGTCCGGCAGGGCGGCGAAGGCAATGCGGTGGTCGATCAGATCGGAGGCCCGGTAGCCTTCCGCCAGGTAGACATCGGCGCCCTCGTTGACCCTCCCCATCGTCAGGAACCCGCCGTCGAAGGAGCGGACCCATTGCCAGAGCACCCTGCGCCGCCCCGAAACGCCGGCCGGGGCCACCCTGCCGGCCAGGTTCTCCTCCCATTCGGCCATGTGCGCGCCGTCCGGGGGCAGGCAGAGCCCCTGCGGCCGCTCGGCAGCGCGCCAGCTCCAGCTCACGATGCGCGTCGGGCACCGATGAAAGGCCGCGCCGTGCTCGCGCTCCTCCCAGCCGCCCCGGACCGACTCCTCGAAAGACACGTCCGGCGCCGGGGCGCGGATGCCGAACCGCCGGACCCACTGCGCCGTCATGCTGAGCACGACGGCCTTGTCCGACTCCAGCCGCGTGTAGTAGTAGGGGTTCGTCCGCGCGATGTGCCCCAGGCGCCGCCCGACGAAGCTGCCGTCGCCGTTGTGCCCCTGCTCGACCGCAATGGTGTCCAGGGCGCCCTCGGCCAGCATCAGGGCGTGCGGATCGCGCAGGTGGTCGGCCGCCCAGACGAGTGCGGGCAGCAGGTAGTCCTGGCAGTAGCAGTAGCGCTGGCGCGTGTCGCCGCCGATGCGCAGCAGGCGTCCGTTGGCGAAGACGAGCCGCCTCACCAGCGCCCACAGGTCCGCCGCGTGGTGGTAGAGCGACGCCGGGGCGTCCGTGCCCCGCGCCCGAAAACCGTAGTGGAGCATCGCGACGTTGCTCAGGCAGATGACCATGTAGCCCACGTTGAGGTAGGCGTGATGGTCCAGTGCGTAGTGCGGGAAGAAGTTCGCCCCGACGTGCCGGTCGCCCAGCGCCGGGTCAGCGGCGTCGGCGGGCACCGAGATGCCGTTGAGCAGGAACACGTCCGCCTTCCGGCGCCACTCCCCCGCATGGGGGTGGTCAGGGTACATGAGCGCCGCCCGCGCGAGGATGGCGCCGTTCCAGATGTTGGACTCGGGCTTGTTGCGTCCCGAATCCCCCCAGAGGCCGGCGACGACCTCGGCCCGGAGCTGGGTCTCGGCCTCCGAGACCAGTACCCGACGGAGGCCCTCCCGGTCGCGCTCGGTCAGGCGCGGCTCCAGCGCCTCGATGCCGTGCATCATGCGCTCGATGCCGAGCCCGGAGATCCAGGTGCATCCCCACTGCGACCCGTCGGTGCGCGGCCGGCTGCCGCTCTTGTGCGTGGCCAGCGAGTAGCGCAGCGCGCTCAGGGCGCGTTCGAACAGCCGCTCGCGGTCCATGCCGCACGCGCCCGCATCGAAGTCCGGGTCCGCAGCCAGGGCGGCGCAGGCTCCGAGGTACTTCTGATTCGTCTGCACCCCCCAGCCGTCAAACCCCGTGCCGAAGCAGCCCAGGCCCGGGGCGTTCGGGATGTCACGCCAGTGGCGTTCGGCGAACGCCGGCCACGGCACAAGGGCCTTCATCGCCTTGGATCGCATGCACAGCACAGCTCGCTCCTGTCGCGCGGGGCTATCCGTCCCGTGCATCGATGTCCACCCGCTCGACGATGGCGCCGTCCCGCACGCGCAGGGCAAACGCATACTGGTTGACGGTCGGACAGACGTGATTGGGGAAGACCAGCACCACGTGCCCGAGCAGCTCGCTCGGGTCGGCGTCCAGTTCGGCATCGGTCGCCCGGTCATGCCCGAGCCAGAGCAGGCGGCCGAACCGTTCGTTGACCCCGAAAACGCGGTATCCGCGCACGTTCAGGACGTGCACCGGGCCGCTGTCGGTGCTGGCGCCCATCTTGTGGCCGCAGTCCGTGGTCAGGATCCAGCCGTCCCGATACGGACGCGCGTCCACAACGCGCGCGGCCACGGCCGCCGCGTAGTCGAACTCCCCGGGCATCAGGTCGTTGTAGTTCGAGTCCCAGAGCACCGTCGTGCCCGGCGAGACGGTGTGGTGCCAGGCGTAGCCGCCGGCGGCGTGTGCGCCCAGGTTGGACAACGCGGTCACCGACGACGACGTGACGACCTCGCCGACGGCGTCCGGGCCGCCGAGTGCCGTGACCATCTCGTCGATGCGCGCCATCAGGGCCTCGGAGTAGCGCCGCACGGCGACGGCGTTCGGGTGGTGCACCTGGCCGTCGTAGACGTGCAGGCCCACCGCTCGCAGGCGCGGCAGGCGGCCGACGAGGTCCGCCAGCTCCAGCAGGCCGGCCCCGATGGCCACGCCGGTGCGCAGCATGCCGGCGTCCACGTCCAGGAACACGTCCACGTCGTCGGCAGCCTCGCGCGAGAGTTCTTCGGCGCCGATCCGGTTCGAGACCATGGCCGCGATGCGCCGGTCCGGGTGTTCGGCGCGCAGGGCCAGGAAGCTGCGCACGGCCGGCCCGTGCAGCGGGAAGGCCACCAGGATGTCGGCGATCCCCGTGCCCCGGGCCACGGCGCGCGCCTCGCTGACGCACGAGGCCTTCATGGCCCTCAGCCCGTCGCGTCGGTACTCCTCGAAGACCGCCGAGGCCTTGATCGTCTTGGCCATCAGGCGTACGCGGCGGAAGCCGTCCGAGGCGGCCTTCAGCCGCTCGCGGTTGGCCCGGAGCGCCCAGTCGAACAGCAGCAGGCGCGGGGTCTCCACCTGGTCCAGATCGCGCACGGCGTATCGTTCGGGCCCGGCAACGCAGAATTCGCGGTTCATTTCTCCACCATGGCTTCGAACTGGATCTCGACCAGGGCCGCCGGCTGCGGCAACGTCGTGCGCATGACCGTCGTGCGGATCGGGTAGTCGGCCACGCCGCGCTTCTCGAACTCGGCGGCGTAGGCGTCGTCGAAGCGGGCGAAGGCACGCGGGTAGTCCTCCCGGAGGAACACCAGCGCCGCCGTCAGGTCGGCCACGGTCACCGGCGTGCCGATCTCGCGCGCGACGTCCTCCATCAGGCGCTCGAGCTGGCGGAACACATCGGCCACCTGCCGCTCCAGGGCGTCCGGGGCGAAGCGGCCGTTGTGGTCTTCGTAACCGATGACGGCGCCGCTGGCGGGATCGTCGGCCGCCTTGCCGGCAAAGGTGATGCGGTAGACCGGGCCCAGGTCCACGACAATCGCGTCGCTGTAGAGGCCCGCCCCGATCAGCCGCCCGTCGGCAAACAGGCGTCGTATCCGTCCCATTCGTTCGTCTCCCTTGCAGGTGAGCGCCGGACATGATATGACGGCACGATCATCCTGGCAATGGCGCACGGGCGCCGGGGCCCCGGGAAGCACGGAGAGCACGTCATGGACTGGCAGACAGACGAGAAGGCGCTGCACGCAGCGGTCGACCTGATGCTGGGCGAGGAGAAGGCCGTCGAGCTGACCGACGGCAGCACGGCCACCGTCAAGCTGCAGAAGCTGGTGGAGACGCGCGACGACCTGCACGATGCCGTCCGGCGCGCCGTCGTGACCGTCCAGGTGAACGGCACGCCCGTCGACCTCGTCTCGGGCACCTACCGGCTGCCCGTCACCGCAGGCGGCATTCAGATCGACTGCCCGGTCACGGGCGGCTACGTGCCCAACAGCCGCCGCAACGCCTGGGCCATGGAATGCGACGCGCGGCTGCGCCTCTGGCCGGCCGGCTCGCCCTGGATCACGCCGGGCACGTTCGTCTACCCCATCCGCCAGCGCTGGTTCGCCTCGCAGACCCAGATGGGCAACGAGCCCGTGTTCGTGGACGGCCCGGAGAACCCCGCCCGCAAGGACATCTACTACCACGAAGGGCTCGACTTCGGCGGCGCCGAAGGCCTGGTCGAGTCCGTTGCCGCCAGCGATGCCCTGGTCGTCTCCTGCGGCGACCAGATGCTGCCCGGCTATGAGGACACGCCCGCAGAGACCCGCTACGACGTCGTCTACCTGCTCGACCGGCGCGGCTGGTACCATCGCCACAGCCACCTGAAAAGCATCGACCCCGCCCTCAAGCTCGGCGAGACGGTGACGATGGGCCAGGTTGTGGGGCTGCTGGGCAAGGAAGGCCACAGCGGCGGCTGGTCGCACCTGCACTACGGGATCTCCTGCCCGCAGCCGTCCGGCCGATACGGCGCCGCCTACGGCTATCCGTTCATCTGGCAGGCCTACCGGGCCGAGCATTCCCCGAAGCTCATCGCCGTCGCCCGCCCCCACCACTTCATCTGGTCCGGCGACGGCGTGACACTAGACGCCTCGATGTCGTGGAGCGCCGAAGGATTGCCGCTCCGCTTCGAGTGGACGTTCAGCGACGGCTCCACGGCGACGGGGGCGAAGGTCAAGCGCACCTACCCGCGCCCCGGCGTCTACTCCGAGGTCGTCAAGGTGACCGACGCCGTGGGCCGGGTCGAATACGAATTTGCGGTCGTCCAGGTCGCGAACCGGGAAGACCCCGCCCAAGGCCCCAGCGGCATCCACGCCGCCTACGCTCCCACGCTGGCCCTGCACCCCGGTCGGGAGATCACGTTCAAGGTCCGGTCCTTCCGCACGCAGCATGGTGAGGAGGTCTGGGACTTCGGCGACGGCTCGGCCACGGTGGCCGTGCGCTCCGACGGCAACGCCGACGTCCACAACCCCGACGGCTACGCCGTGACCGCGCACAGCTTCGCCGAACCGGGCGACTACCTGGTGAGCGTCCGCCGCACGAACGAACGGGGCTTCGAGTCGGTCGACCGCCTGCACGTGCGGATCGAACCCGACTGACGCCAACACCGCACACCCCAAGGAGGTGCACATCCGTGAAGGCGCTGATCACATACGGCGGATGGAACGGTCATGAACCCGGACCCGTCTCGGAGATATTCGAAGGCGAACTGAAACGCCACGGATTCGACGTCATCCGCACCGACACGCTCGACGCCCTGCTGGAGGCCGACGTCATGACGGACCTGGACCTGATCGTGCCCCACTGGACGATGAGCCAGATCTCCGGCGAGCAGTGGAAGGCCCTCAGCGAGGCCGTCCGTAGCGGCGTGGGCATCGCCGGCCAGCACGGCGGGATGGGCGACGCCTTCCGCCAGAACACGGACTACCAGTTCATGGTCGGGGGCCAGTGGGTCGCCCATCCGGACGGCATCATCGACTACCGCGTGCACATCGTCGACCACGCGGACCCGATCACCGCCGGGCTGCACCACTTCGACATGCACAGCGAGCAGTACTACATGCACGTCGACCCCGCCAATCACGTGCTGGCAACCACCACGTTCGAGTTCAACGGCGCCACGGTGCCGGTCGCATGGAAGAAGATGTGGGGCCGGGGACGCGTCTTCTACTCCTCCCTGGGCCACGTGGCGGCCGACTTCGACGTGCCGGAGGCGCTCGCCATCCAGACGCGCGGCATGCTCTGGGCCGCCCGGGCGTGCAGCCCTTCCTCGGAGGCGCAGCCGTGACGCAGGACGTCCACCCGAACCGGCTCAACGAGCGTTACGGCCTGCCGGGCCATCTCGGCTTTGAGCCCGGCCCCGGGGGGCTGCCCGTCGCCACGATCGAGAACGCCGACGCAGCGGCTTCCGTCTGCCTGGCCGGCGGACACGTGCTGTCCTTCCGCCCGCACGGTGCCGAACCCGTCCTCTGCCTGAGCCGGCACAGCCGCTTCGAATCGGGCCGGCCGATCCGCGGGGGAATCCCCGTGTGCTGGCCCTGGTTCGCCGCACACCCCGAGGATCCCGCGAAGCCGTTCCACGGGTTCGCCCGCCTGGCACACTGGTCCGTGCTCGGCACGGAAGCGCTGGACGGCGGCAACACGCGCCTTCGTCTGGGCCTGACGGACGATGAGGCCACCCGGCGTCTGTGGCCCCATGCCTTCGAACTGGAGATGGCCGTCACCGTCGGCCGGGATCTGCACGTGGCGCTGACCGCCCGCAACCCGGGCCCGGAGCCCTTCACCTGCACCGGCGCGCTGCACACCTACTTCCGCGTGGGCGAGGTCGCGCGGATCGCCGTCCACGGCCTCAACGGCTGTCGCTACCGGGAGGCGGGGACCGACGGCGGCGTCCAGCAGGGCCCCGTGACCTTCGACCGCGAGGTCGACCGGCTCTACCTGGACACCGACGCCGCCTGCACCATCGAGGACCCGGTGCTGGCCCGGCGCATCCGCGTCGCCAAGGCCGGCAGCCGTTCGACCGTCGTCTGGAACCCCTGGATCGACAAGGCCCGCCGCATGCCCGACTTCGGCGACGACGAGTACACCGGCATGGTGTGCGTCGAGACGGCGAACGCCGGAACGGACGCGGTGACCATCCCCCCGGGCGGCGCCCACTGCCTGGAGGCACGCATCGCGGTCGAGCCCGCGCCGCACGGCCCAAGCTGACAGGTCACATGGGCGGGCGCGTCTCGAACCCCGCCCGCGCCGGCACGTCGCCGCGCCGGTGCCAGATGTTGCCGCTCCGCGCCGTGGAGTAGATGGTGGCCCCCCGGTTCTGCAGGGCGGCCACCAGCGCCGGGTGCGGGTTGATGCCCGTGCCGGCGCTCGAGATGTAGGCCAGCGCCGGCCGCATCAGATCCAGCAGGTCAGGGCTCAGATTGTGCTTGCTGCCGTGGTTGGGCACCTTGAGCCAGTGCAGCCCGCGCACCGTCTCCAGGTCGGGGCAAGCGGCAAACGCCTCCCGCCCCGCGTCGCCGGCAAACAGGTACCTGTCGCCCTCGTAGTCCAGCAGGAGGATCAACGAGGCCTGCTTGTGCGACTCCGGGCTGTCGACGGCCTGCGCCAGCACCTCATCGGGCTCGGCCGGGCCGGCGCCGACCGTGGTGCGGCGGCGCATCGATATGCCCGCCTCGACCATCCGGTCCAGCCCCCGTCGGTCATCGTAGGTGCGCACAGACTCCTCGAAGAACGCACGCGTCGGTCCGATCACCTCGAACGGGCCGATCCGGGAGTTCTCGTCGGCAAACGGCTCCGCAACGGCGACCCCCTTCTCCCCGAGCATCTCGGTCAATCGCCTGGCGGCGTCCACCGAGTCGGCCACGTGCCGTGCCACGGCCTTGACCGGCGTCGACTGCGCCTGCTCGGCCAGCCCCCGGGCCAGTTGAACGGTCTTGCCGACATCGACGCCGTGTCGCGAAAGGTCGTGCACCCAGGCCCGGCCGATCCGATCGGCGCCGAGCGATTCCACGATGCGCAGAAGCCCGCCCACGTGCTCGATGTCCAGGTGGGACAGAATCAGGTGGTCGATGCGCCCCCCGTAGTAGGCGTTGACCTGACGAAGGACGCGGTCCCCGTCTTCCCAGTCCTTCCCGCCGTCGATCAGGCAGACCTGGGCCGGCCCGTCCGTCTGGACTTCGACCACGAACGCATCCGCATCCCCCACAGGCAGCATGTCGATCTGAAGGCGTGCCATTCCGCCGTCCCCCCCTGAGCCAGCCGCCTCACGGGCGGGCCCCCACGCCCGCCCGCCTGATGCAGGCTAACTCACAACGCACCCGGCGTCAAGCCCTGCATCGGCCGGCCGCCCCGCGGACCAGCGGCCGGCATGGGCGCCGGACACCCGCTAAGCGCCTGACTGCAGTCTGGCCGGGGACGCGCCTATACCGGCTGAGTGCCCCCCGACAGCCCCGGTGCAGGGCCTGTGCACGGGCCATGCAGAGCGGCTGCGCGGCCGCCGCCTCCATGCAGGGCGTCGAGCGGACAGGCGCTCTCCTCCAGTCAACGCGGAAGTCAGAACGGCTCAGACTGTCAGAGATCCAGAAGCAACGGCGTTGACAGTTCGACGTCTACTGCTCTGCACAGGCGTGGCAAAGAACAGGCAATAATTTGACACCCTCCAAGGAAAGCGCCACAATACACACATGCCGGATTCCCGGTAATGATTGGAGGCTGTCCAAGGAACGGCAGCAACAAGGCACGACAGGGCAACGGGCACGAGGAACACCTCGGCACTACCATTCGCGTCAAGGTGGATGGAGAGGACAAGAAGAAGTCGATGGTCGGCGTGGAGGTAACCGTTCACGGGTCTCCCGGTCAAGCCGGCAGAAGCGACGGCGCGGGCTGGCACGTGAGGGAAGCGGTGAGGGCGTCGTGAAGGAATCGGAAGACAGAGCGGCCCTGCTGGGCGCTGGTGGCGCGCACCGTCCAGAACCGCTCGCACCATTGCCGTCCGGCCTCCCCCTGCGTGCCCTGCGTCATCCGCCGGTCGATCACCACAAACCGCAGCGCCTGCTCGGCAAGGTTGTTGGTCGGCTGCACGCCCGGCGTCGTGATGAACCGGAAGTGGGCCTCGCCGTGTCGACGGAACCGCTCGGCCATGTTGCGCGCCTCCTTCGTCCACGGCGGATGCGTGGCCACATGCACGATCAGCTTCCGTTGGGTCTCCAGGGCGCACGCGAACCGGTCCGGCGCCATGCTCTCCCGCCGGTGGATGATCCCGAACAGAACGCGCAGGTGACCCAGGCGCCGCTCGCCGTACCTCTTCGAGCGGCCCTCCGCAGTCGGGGCAGCACTCGAGCCGATACTCGCGCGTCTGGTCGATCTGGTCGGGCGGAAAGGGCGTGCGCTCGTGTCGCGGATGGCGCGGCTGGTCGCCCATCCTCCGCTTCTTGCCGCGCCGGCGGCTTGACGATATCGCTGGACGGCGGCTTGTGCGAGTTGGAGGAGTCCTTGCGCAGCCGGGCAATCTCGGACTCAAGCGAGGCGTTGTGCGCCTCCAACTCCGTCACGCGTGCTTCCAGAGCGACCAGAA
>Ga0123328_1003374_pt1 | contig 13691 bp, 8 predicted proteins | sample BioC12SIPDNA_2_FD_89702 | JGI IMG/M metagenome (GOLD analysis project Ga0123328, IMG submission 89702) | Anaerobic biogas reactor microbial communites from Washington, USA - Biogas_R1_A C12 SIP DNA | ecosystem: Engineered > Bioreactor > Anaerobic > Unclassified | place: Washington, USA...
AGGAACAGGATTGCGATGAAGGCGAGCGCCACCACGGCCCAACTCGTCCAGTCGTGTAGGATCACACGGTCGTAGGCCTCCAAGCTGAGCCCGGCGTTCGTCAGGAGCATACCGGCGACCGTGTAAAGCGCCACAATGCAGAGCAGTGTGAACTCAGTCTGCCGCCAGGTCCGCCGCCAACGCGCAGCGCGTAGTCCAATGAGCGTTGTCATCCTTGCCTCCGCGTTCTGTCGTGAGCTCCTAGGGAATCAACCGCAGGCGCACTGAACCGATCTGCACAATATCACCTTCCTCAAACCGCTCCGGCCGGTCTTCGACCGGCGCGGGTGTCCCACTGGCGCGATAGAGGCGCGTGCCGTTGGTGCTGCCGCGATCGGTGACCCACCACTCTCCACGCTCAAGGGAGAGGCTCAGATGCTGGCTGGAGACATCTGGATCGGTCAGGACGATATCGTTGCCCGGACTTCGGCCCAGCGTCACAATACGCGCGTGTAGATGGAGCTTCTGGCCTGCGGTGACCCCCGCGTCGCGACCGGCCTCCTGTACCTGAAGGTGTCTGAGCCTCACGGAGCCGCGAGGCATCGGGCCAACCCCGATCGCCCTGTCTACCCCGCCAAGAAGCGAGCCCATCGACGCACGCAGCAGGTCGCCGCCATCGCGCAGCGCAAAGCGTCCCGCCAGAAAGACGAATATGCCGGCAACGCTGATGACGAAAGTGACGCTCATCACGTAGAGGAGAAAGGGGATCATGGAACCGCCTCCTGGCTTGAGCGGTGGAGGGTGATCTTCGGACCCTCCACACCGGCCCTGTTGCGTCCCAGAAGGATCTCCGCATCGCCCCCAACCTTAGCGCGAGAAGCCCTGTCACCATTCAGGTATGTGCCATTGGTGCTCTCGTTATCGTGGACGGTCACGTCGTGACCGTCGTCCGAAACCTCGACGGTGCAATGCAGGCGCGAGACCACCGGCTGCTCCCGGAGATCCTCGATTCGCCAGTCGGCCTTGTCTCCGCGACCGATGACCAGCCGATCGCCTGCATAGAGGCTACGAGTCTCGCCACCTGGCCCTATCAAGGTCACAGCCGGCGGGATCTTCTTGAACGAGGCAAGCACGTCGATGTGCTTGGTGAGCTCCGATGCCTCCACAAAGGTGACGACAAGCCGGTCGTAGCGCGCGTCGAACAGATAGCGCTGAGTGGCGATGTAGGCCCGCAGCTCTTCGGTTGCCCGCATCACGTAACGCTCCTGAAGTGCGGACAGCCGTCTGTAGGACGAGGCGTCGAGCGTGACCTCGTAGTGGTTGGCCGCCACCACCTCGGGTGGCAGATGGTGGACGCTGTTGTCCGCGGCCTGCCGCAGAGCATAGACCAGATCCTCGAACTGGATCGGGTTGTCCGCACCCTGTACTTTGGCAACCCCGCTCTTGACCGAGGTCGCGATCGTGCCTAGGGTAACCTCTAACGCCTCGACTACCCAGCGCCCCATCTCCATCAGAAGCGAGGCTGGGGCGTCGCCAGGCGGGGCGTCCGCCGCGGCATGCGGCGCTTCGCTCTCCGGGAGCGCTGACGCCGCCTCAGCCGCTGCCGGCGCAGAGGGTGCAAACTCCTCGACCTCCTGCTTCTGGAGGTCGACCGCCGCCGCGACAGGCGGCTCCTCGCTCTCCGGCGGCGTGGGCGTCGCCTTGGCAAGCGCCGGCGCAAGCGGGACAATCTCCTCGGTCTCCGGTTCCTCAAGCGCGATTTCCGGCTCTGCGCGGATCAGGCGCTCCATGTCCGTGTCGTGACGGCACTTGAGGATGTCCCGAACCAGCGCCTGCATGTGCTCCCAGGTGAGCGTGATCATCTGATCCTCCAGTCTCCAGAAGGGCTCAGCGACATTGCCCTGGAGGCCGACGATGTTCATCCATCGATCCTTGTCCTCGAGATCGATCTTCGACGCCGCTGCATCATAGTGTGGATCGAGAACCAGCACGTTCTTGATCTTTCGGAAGTCGACCTGGGCCGCCTCCGCCGGTGTCATGAACTGCGTTGTGTGCTTCTTCAGAAAGTCCAGCGTGGCGCGATATTCGCGCTGGATCTGCTGGTAGGGATTGCCGTCCCGACCGCCGTTGAGCAGCCAGGTCGCACCGTCGCTGCGGTGGACGACCCAGTCCCCGTAGAGACTGCCCGTGATCGGCCCGTCGGCGGATTTGATCTCGACAACGAAGACCATCTTGCGCTTGAGCACGAGGGCGTCGACCTCCTGCCCGTAGAACACCGGGTTGCAGATCATCAGGAACGGCTCAGTGAGGCCGTCGAGGGCACGGGCCAGCCGCAACAGCGCCGCCTTCTCGTGTGACTTGTCCGACCGTTCAAAGGTCCAGATCTCCACCGTCATACCATCGCTCCTTATCACGCGCAGGCTCAGCGCGAGCGCTCAAACCTCAGCCGAGTCTTACCCAACTGCATCACATCGCCCTCGCGTAGCTGCGCTACCTTCACCTTTACTTGTACGTCGTTGACGAATATGGCGTGCGGTTCTGAGGTGTCTCTGTCGCGCAGGACGTAAGTGCCCCCGCGCACCCGGATTTCGGCGTGCCGCCGAGCGACACCGGCGTCGCCCGCAAGCTGTATCGCGTTACCGTTGGCGCTCCCGATCTTGGTGCTTCCTCCTGTGGACAGGGGAAAGCGCTGGTCCTTCAGCGAACCGTTGAGGACCCGGAGGTGATACCGCGCGGGCTCTCGATCCTGGGTCTCGACGTCCGATGTTGGTGTAGGGTGCGGCGTGGTCGCACCATCGTATGTTATCCGGTCATCCGCCGATCGACAGGCCCCCTGGCGCGTGGCTCGATCGGTTGCACCATCGTGGGTCACACGATCGGGCCCAGGCGTCTGCCCCCGGGAAGCCACTCGCGTTTTGGGGATCCTGCGAAGGTCGGGCGAGAGGGGCCGGTCGGACTCGGGCTGCACGTCGGGTAGGAGGTAATAGACCAGCAGACCCGGCAGCCAGAAGAGGCCCAGGAGCGCGCGCCCCAACCTGGACGCGCCGCCCTTCCTCCGCTCGGTTGCGAAAACCCAGGCAATAGTGAACATCCAGGAAGACCCCAGCAGGCAAAGCGAGCTCTGCGCTTGCGCCAACGTGCCCAGCATACTGATGATCTCGCGGATTTGCTCCATCTCGTTCTCCTGTGGCTAGACTGATATCCGGTGTCAGCGCCGCGTGGCGACGCAGCAGGCCCCTTCGACGGCCAGTTCGGGCGTCCCTCCCCGCCACGGCACCCGATACAGGCTGACGCCGCCTGCCCCATAGGGTCGCTGAAAGAGGACCACCTGCCCGGTGAAGTCCACAGCCGGGCCCCGGTCATCGGCCGAATCCGTCAAGCGAAAGCGCCGGCCAGGATGGGCGGGGTTCTCCACACTCACCCAGTACAGGCCATCCGTGGTGGCGTAGACGAGCCAGGAGCCGTCGGGGGACCAGGCCGGGCGGTCGATGGTCGCGGTGCCCGATCGGCTCACGTTGACCGGCGGCGCGGAGAGATCGGTCAGGGCCGCCACGTAGACATTGGCGCCGCTCTTGGTCTCGGCCACGTAGGCCAGATGCGTACCTGCAGGCGACCAGGCTGGAGCCCAGCAGTTGAGCGCGCCTTCGACGATGCTCCTGCGGGCGCCGCCGTCCACGGTCTGCACCAGGATCTGGGACAGCCCTGCCTCGGAGAGCGTGGCCAGCGCCACCTGCGTCCCATCCGGCGACCAGGATGGCCATCGATCCCGCGCGCCGGGGGGGCTGAGGCGCCAGGCCGTCTCGCCGTCGTGGATGTAGACGGCCTCTTCGTCACCGACCACAAAAGCGAGCGCGCTGCCGTCAGGCGCCCAGGCCAGGTCGCGAATGTCATCCCCGGGCAGAACGGCAAGGTCGGCCGTCACGCCGCCGCTGTCTGAGATAACAATGCGGTTGCCTGAGGTCCCGGTAGTCACATACGCGATGCCGCTGTCGAGCTCTGCCAAGGGCACCACCGCCCCTGTGAGCGGAGCATCGGCGTCCGATGGGGGATCGGGGAGCTGCGGCGCGGGTGTATTCGCAGCGATCACGGCGGTCTCGTCGGGGAGTGCCGTGGGATCGCGTGGCGCGGCGCCCAAGCGCGCCCCTACCGATGCCAAAGCCCGGACCGTGAGCGCCGACAGGGCCACGATCGCCGCAACCGCCACGAGGAAGCGGATGAGGCGATGGCGTGCGCCTTTTGGCTGGGTCGGAGGCTGAGCAGGCCGGAGCTGCGGGGATGAGATCGGCGCCGCAGCCGGCATCGGCCGCACTGCCTCCGATTCGAAGCCAATCTGCGGAAGTGCCACCGCCACGGCAGGCCGGATGGGCGCCGGCTTCCCATCTTCAGTGGCTACCGCCAGCGCCTGGATCAGCGCCCTTGCGCTGCCAGGGCGATCCTCACGCGCTTTTGCCAGCCCTCCAAGGATTACCTCCTGAACCGCGGGGGGCACGTTATCTCCTGGCTCGAAGGCCGGCGCTTGGGTCTTGACGGTGGTCACGAAAGCCTGAAAGGCGTCCAGATCCGCATGTCTGGGATAGGGGAAGGGTAGACGTCCGGTGTAGGCCTCATAGGCGAGCACGGCCAGGGAGTAAATATCGTCCTGGGGCGCGGGAACTTGCTCGACCAGGATCTGCGGCGACGCATAGTCCAAGTTGGCCGCGATACGGCCCGTGCCTTCCTGCGTGATCCGCGGCTCGCCGACGGGGTAGGCCAGGCCGAAGTCCGTGAGCTGTACGAAATCCGGACGCTCGGGGAGCAACATAGTGGCATCGGCGTGGCGCTCGCAGCGCAGAATGACGTTGTGAGACGCAAGATCCCGGTGCACGACTGGCGTCTGTCGCGTGTGAATCCAATCGAGGGCATTGGCGAGCTGCTCGAAGATACGGAGGAGCACCGGTTCTCTAGGCGCCCGCCCACCCTTGTCCTGGAGATAGTCGAAGAGAGTGATCCCCTCGATGTAGGCCATCACCAGGTAGGGTACGTACGCGGGGGTGTTATGGTTTGAGAGGCTCATCTCGTGGTGGCCCAGCTCGCGGACCACGGGCACGATGTTCCAATGACTGCCCAGCACCTCGGTTCTTTGGAGGTCGCCCTCCTGCATGAGGCGATCTCGGGCTTCGGTGTTGCGCCAGTAGTCGGGCCGCAGGATCTTGATGGCTACGCGGGCGTCGCCGCCGGCGTGCTGCTCAAGGTCGCGGTCAGTCGCCAGGTAGACCTGGGCATACCGTCCCCCACCAAGCAGGCGCTGGATCTGATAGCGATCACCAGCGAGCCCGTCACCCGGGTGGAGCAGGGGAACACCTTGTTCCGACGGCCCTGAAGCGCGATATGTTACTGCCATCGGTCCATACCTCCTAAGGGTGCGCCGACGTTGCGACGGGCGATACCGTAGGGTCGGGAAGGCGCCCCTGTTGAAGCGCCACATAGGCTGACCAGGCCAGGCCTGCGAGCAGGATGATCAGCGCCAGCAGGCGGATGATGGCAAAGGTGAGGTTCGGGCGGAAGGCCTGCCCAGACCGGATCACCATCACCGTGACATTATCCTTGCCCCCGCGCTCGAGCGCCAAGTCGACGAGCATCTGCGCCGCTTGCTGGGGCGTCCGCGCGACCGCCACGATCCGCGCGATCTCCTCGTCGAGGACGTGGCGCGTCAGGCCATCGGTGCAGAGCACAAAGGCGTCCTTGCTCTGCAGCGCGATCTCGGCGATGTCGGGCGTGGCGTCAGATTTGCTGCCGATACTCCGCGTGATCACGCTGCTCGCCTCGGAGAGGCTCGCCTCCTCGGGCGTCATCAGCCCGCTGCGCACCAACTCACCCAGCAGGTCGTGATCCTGGGTCACCTGCACGATCCGGCCGTCGCGGATGTGGTAGAGCCGGCTATCGCCAACGTGGGCGATAACAGCACGATCGCTGCTCACCAGCAGGCCCGTGAGCGTTGTTGAGCCTGTTGTGCCAGCTTCCTCAGCTAGGGCGATGACCGCACGATTGGCCGCGATGACGGCCTCTTCGAGCCGGACCGTCTCGTCACAAGCAGACGGCCCGGTGTAGTAGCGGTCGACCATGACCCGGACCGCCTGTTCACTGGCTCGCTGGCCCTCTTCGCTTCCGCCGACGCCATCTGCGACAACCCATAGCCGACTGACCTCACCTATGGGTAGCCGGTAAGCATAGCCGCGCTCGGCAGCCCCGCCGTGGGGGATCGGGTAAGCGAAGGCGTCTTCATTTCGCGAGCGTTCGTGTCCGGGGTGGGTAACAACGCCCACGGCACAGACGGAGCGCCGTCCGTTCAGATGATGCCTCCCCATCCCGCCCAGTCTACCCATCCGGTACAGCTCCTTAAGCCAGGCTCAGATCTGCGTCCAGCACGTTCTGCCCCGTGAGACCCTGAGTCCAATGCGTCGTCTGCCACTCTGTGTCTTATAGGACCCAATTAACCCCATTATACACGAACTACAAGGAATGTAAATGGGAAGTTGACAGTTTGGGGTAAATAGGGTATAATCAGACAAGGAGATGGCGGACTTAGCCTCTTCGAGGAGGAGCGATGACCCAGTTCATGAGCATCAAGGACGTAGCTGAGTACCTTGAGGTGGATTACAAGACGGTCTACCGCCTGGTGCGCAGGGGCGAGATAGCCTCCAGCCAGGTGGGGCGGGTCTACAGAATCCGAAAAGCTGATGTCGAATCGTTCCTGGCGCAGCAGTCGCCGGATTCCAGACGATCCGAGCCCGTGGGGCGTCACACAACACTCAAGTGCGCCTCCTGCCTGCGCTTGCTCCACGCCGAGAGTGAGATCGGCGGTCACTGTGAAGCCCAGGGCTGCACAGAGCCGATCTGTACCACGTGTTGGACGGGTGGCGGGCGTCGTACCTGCGGAACGCACCAGCCCTCTCAGACGGAGCGGCTGGATCAGGCGCGAGTCGCGCTCGAACAGGGGAGGATACCAGTGTTGGTGACCGCACTGCAGGCGCGCCAACGCGAGCAGGCCTACATCGCGCGCTTCGATGCCAAGGTGCGGGGAATCACGCGGTTGCTCCACCCGGTTCGGAATGAGGTCATCGTGCCCACCAGCCCCTGGGCCGACCTGCACGAGACGGAGGATGAGGCCGACAGACTGATGAGCCTGTTGCGGACGGGCTTCCTGGCAACAGAAACCGAGCAGGCGATGCCGTTCAACCGGACGTCGCGCTACCGGCTGCCGGGAAGCAGACGCGGCGCGCGCGCGCTAGTGTTCGAGGCGCGGGTCTATGCGCATCTACCCACTCTGGTCAGCCAGGGTTTCGACACAGAACCCGCGACCGCCCCGGAAGCGACCCGCTTGTTGGAAGCTGCCATCACGACGGCCGAGGCGAGCGACACGCTCACCTTGGTGGGCTTGGCCTCGCCGACCGGGTGGGCGGAGGAAGCGCGGGCGGTTGTCGCCTCGGAGGAAACAGGTCGCGCCTTCTACCATACGCTCGTCCTGCCCTATCTGGCGGATCTGGCGCAGATGGTCGTGGTGTTCAACCCGGGCGACGCGCGACTGTCGCCGATGGCGCCGCTCTTTGCGCCGATGCTACTGGCTGAGGGGATCGCGCGTGCGACGGAAGCCATCGCGCGGGCGCTGGCGACCTCCTCCCGCGTCACGGTGTCGGAGATCGTGCGGGATACCGGCATCGATGGCGCAACGATCGGTCAGGCGCTGGCGCGCCTACTCGAGGCAGGCACGCACACGGTGGAGGATGACCCCGCGTTGGGGCAGGTGATCCGTGCGTTGCGGTAGGCGGTTCTTTCGCAGGTAACTCAGAGCACAACCTTTGTCGGAGGTGGCAGTGGTCTTATCAGACGCCGAGCAATTGGGCAAGTACCAGATCCTTGACGAACTCGGACGCGGGGGGTTCGCCACGGTCTATCGCGCGCTGGATACGACGTTGGATCGGGAAGTGGCACTCAAGGTGCTCGATCCGCTCTTCTTGCGCGACGGTGCATGGGTGGCACGTTTCCGGCGAGAGGCGAAGTCCGCCGCCCGGCTGGTGCACCCTCACATCGTGACGATCTACGAGATCGCCGAGGCCGATGGGCGGCTCTACATCGCGATGCAGCTCGCGCGGGGGGGCAGCGTTGCCCATCGTATTGCGGCAGAGGGTCGGTTGTCCTGGGACGAGACGTTGACCATCCTGCAGCCGGTGTGCGAGGCGTTGACCTACGCACACGCCCAGGGTCTCGTGCACCGTGATCTCAAGCCGGCGAATATCCTCCTGGACTCCGAACTGGGCCCACTGATCGTCGACTTCGGCTTCGCCCGGCTGATGGGCGACAACTCGATGAGCCTGAGCGCGAGTGGCGGCATTGTGGGCACGCCGGCCTACATAGCGCCGGAGATCTGGGAGCTGGACTCGGCGGAGGCGCCCGCCGACATCTACGCCCTGGGTTGTATTGTCTACGAGATGCTCACGGGCCGGGTGCTCTTCGGGGGGCGGACTCCGATGCAGGTGATGCGGGCGCACGATTACGGGCCCCAGTTTCCGGACGCGTGGCCCGACGGCGTGCCTGCGGGAATCTCCCGTCTCTTTGCCAGGGCGTTGGCGAAGGCATCTTCCGACCGATATGCATCGCCCCACGCCCTGTGGGAGGCGCTCGCAACGGAGGCTGTCGAAGCGACGCGGCGGCAGCAGGAGGCAGAAGAGACCGCCCTGCGGCAGCACGAGGCAGAGACCGAAGCCAAGCCACAGGTGGGCGTCGCGGAAATGGCCCAACGTCAGCGCGAATCAGAGAAGACTACGAGCGAGGCGATGTCGACGTTGGGGCTAGCGCCAGGGGTGGAGATGGCATTCGTCGAGGTGCCGGCAGGGCAGTTCCTGATGGGGAGCGACCGTCGGAAGTATCCACGTGCCGGCAAGTCTGAACAACCACAGCACAAAGTGACGCTGGACGGGTACTGGATAGCCAGAACGCCGGTGACGAACGCACAGTATGCAGCTTTTGTGGCGGCGACAGGGCATCGAATGCCAAAACATTGGATGAACGACCGTCCTCCAGAGGGTAAGGAACCACATCCGGTGGTGAATGTGAGTTGGGAAGATGCAGTGCAGTTCTGCAGGTGGGCGTCGCGACTTGGGCACGGCGAGGTACGACTGCCGACTGAGGCGGAGTGGGAGAAGGCGGCACGCGGGACCGACGGACGGTTGTTCCCGTGGGGCAACGAAGAGCCGGATGTGCATCGCGGCAACTTCGGCGCCCATGAGTGGGACACGACGGCGGTGGAGCGTTACAGTCCGCAGGGGGACAGTCCGTATGGGTGCGCAGATATGGCGGGGAACGTACACGAGTGGTGCTGGGATTGGTACGCGGCCAATACCTACAGGACCACGTCGAACCGTAATCCACAGGGACCGGAGGCTGGTTATTCTAGGGTGTTGCGCGGTGGCGGTTGGTTCGACACTTGGAACGACCTCCGCGTGGCGGGACGCCACCACAGTGGCCCTGTCGATCTCGACGACCACGTCGGGTTTCGGTGTGCGCGGGGCGCCCCAGGAAACTAAGATTCTGGACTACGAAAAGGGGAAGGGGGTAACACCCTTCGCCAAGTCAATATACGGGCGTAACTCCACCAGCTTTCGGCTACACTGGTTCATAGGGTGGCTCACGGTGCTGCCTTGTTGGAGGGCGTGCCCCACAGCGGCGCGAAGGTCCGTTGCGTATGGCCTCATCGCTGAAGGTGTGATGTGCTCACGACGACTGGAGGTTAGCTCATATGAACCGTAACCTACGATGTCTGGTTGCCCTGATCTTGTGCTCCCTGATCCATGCCTCCCCAGCGCTGGCGTCGGGGCCACAGCCTCCGGCGGAGCTCTCGCTGCGTCTGGGCGCGGTGGACGTGAGTGCTTTCCCGAAGGTGGTCGTGGCGGTCACCGTGCGCGATGCCAACGGCGTGCCCGTGACCGATCTGGCGGCAGGCGCCTTCGAGGTCAACGAGGACCGCGCGGCGCAAGCGCGCTCGATCCTGGCCATCGAGCAGGCGGTTAACCCAGAGATCCCCGTGGGCCTGGTCTTGGTAATGGATATCTCCGGCTCGATGGCCGGACGCCCGATGGAGGATGCCCAATCTGCCGCACTGGCGCTCCTGGGCAACCTCGGCGCCGATGATCAGGTTGCCTTCCTGGCCTTTGCGGATCTGGTCGATCTTGATGTGCCTGACCCGACGCGCGAGGCCTCCTTCACGCAGGACCACGACGCGATCGCGGTGCTGGTCGAGGACCTCGAAGCCGCGGGCGGCACGCCGCTCTATGACGCGCTCTACAAGGCGGTGGGTTGGGCCGAGACAGCTCCGCTGGGACACCGCGCGGTGATTCTCTTCACCGACGGCGTTGACGAGGGACCGGGAAGCCGCGTCGCGAGCGCAGAGACGCCGATTCAGGGAGCGACCCGCGCCAACGTCCCGGTCTTCACGATCGGACTGGGCAGCAGGATCGACCGAGGTTACCTGGAGCGCGTGGCCCGCACCACCGGCGGCTTCTACCAGGAGACGCCCGACTCTGCCGACCTCACGCAGCTCTTCCTGAACGTGCTTGACCGGCTCAAGCACCAGTACGTCCTCGCCTACGACTCCGGGCTGCCGGCCGATGGCGCCACCCACCGGGTGCAGGTCACCGTTCGGGTGGGCGATCGACAGGCTGCCGATGAGGCCGAGTTCGGGCCGGTGCCCCTGCTCGCTACGCCGACAGCGGAACCGACGGCACAGGCGACGGCCACCGCGACGCCAACCCCCACGCCAACCGCGACACCGGTCACAGTCGCAACCCGCGAGAGCATCGTCAAGTCCGACGCCGACGCGGATCGCGGTCCGGGCATCGGCAGCCTGTTGGCGGGCCTGGCAGCGCTGCTCGTCTCGGCAGGCATACTGGTCGTCCTTGCCCGGCGGCGCCAGGCGGGGGCTGCCGGACCAGCGGCGGACCAGGTCTACTGCCTGAGCTGTGGCCGTGCGCTGGCGCCCGGCCAGGTCTGTCCGGATTGTGGCCCCGACGCCGGTAACTTCCGGAAGCCGCAGCGATGAGTGTTGCATAGTTTGCTGATGTAGTGTAGTCTTAACACTGGTCGACACAACCTGAGTGCGCCGAGAGGCCGGACCCATGCTTGAGATCTTCTGTCCACAGTGCGGGGCACTGATCCTCGATCGCGAGGGCTGTCCCGAGTGCGCCTGGCATCGTCCAGTGGCGGTTGCCGGCGCAGTCGGGGACGTCGTGTGGCAGGCCGATCTGCGCACCAAGCTCAACAAACCGCACTGCTACCCGATCGTCGTGGGTATGCTGTACTGCCTGGGCACCGAAGATGGCACGATCCTGGCCCTTGATGTGGCGAGCGGCGAGGTGGTGTGGGAGCATCGCCTCGACGCGGGGCTCCTCGCTCACGCGCTGGCCACCGACGGAACGCGGCTCTTTGTGGGCGGCGAGGATATCAGCCCGATACCCCACGCGGGCCGCGCGCTCCTTGCGCTGGATCTGACCACCCACGAGGTCGCCTGGCAGAGCCCCACCGAGGCTCACAGCCTCTCGGCTGCCACCGTCGCGGATGGCCTGGTGCTCTTCACGGCAACGGATGGCTATCTGCGAGCAGTGGACGCCCTCAGCGGCGAGCCGCGCTGGTCCATCCCCCACCCGTACTGGAGCCCGGCGCCCCCCCTTGTCTGGGGGGATCTCGTCTGCGTCGGTGGGCGGGATGCCACGCTCTCGGTCTACGATATGCGGACGGGAGAGCAGCGCTGGCAGCACGGCGCGGGCAACTGGTTCGCGCATCCCCTGGTGATGGAAAGCGGGACGGTCTATGCCCTGGCCTGGGATGGCCATCTCTATGCGCTCGATCTGGAGAGCGGCGCGCTCCTCTGGGAGAGAACCGGCGAGCGCAGCCACGGGTTCACCACGCCACCCGCTGTTGCCAACGGGGCCGTCTACCTGGGCAGCAGACTGTACCGCTCCGAAGGCGAAGAGCGCATGCCGGGCTATGGTATGGTCGCGCTGAACGCCGTGGATGGGACCGAACGGTGGCGCTTCTGCACCGTGAAGCATATCTTCACCCCGCCGGCAGTGGCTGAGGGCTACGTCTTCTTCGGCGCCAACGACGGCTCACTCTATGCTATCGACGCCGACCTGGGGCAGCTTGCCTGGCAGGTCCAGGTGACCTCGCGTGCGGTGACGCTGCCGCGCGTCGCCGGGGACCTCGTCTGTTTCGGGGGGCGTGACGGCATAGTGCACGCGGTTCGCTGGCGCGAGGTCCCAATGGAGGTGATTGCTACACCCGAGGCCTATCTGAAAGAGGATCGCTTGGAGGAAGCGACCGCAGCCTATGCCCTCCAAGGCGACCTCGTGGCCGCAGCGGACATCTACGCCGAGCGTGTTCAGAACCTGGACCGGGCCCAGAAGCTCTATGTCGCGGCCAACCAGCCCGAAAAGGCGGCGGCGTTGCTGGAAACGATGGGGCGTCACAGGGAGGCGGCGCAGTTCTTTGAGAAAGCGGGGAACAAAGTGCGTGCCGCGCAGGCGTGGGAGAGCGCGAGAGACTACCGGCGGGCACGCGACCTCTATCAGGAGACCGACGATCGCCCCGGTTTGGCCCGGGTTCTGGAGGATCTGGAGGACTTCCTGGGAGCGGCGCGCCTGCATCAGGACCTGGCGAATCTGGAGGAGGCCGCCCGGCTTTACGCTCGGGGCGGCGACCGCGGGATGGAGGCCGAGATCTACCATAGGCTGGGTTGGGATGACAGGGCCGTCGAGATCTGGAATCAGCTTGACCGCTGGGAGCGATCTGTCGATAGCCTATCCCGCCGTGGCAATCTGCGCGGAGCCGCCCGCATCCTGGAACAGCATGATCGGCTGCCGCGAGCCAGGGACCTTTACGAACAGGCCGAGGCCTTCGCGGAGGCGTTGCGGGTGAGCCAGACACTGGAAGATTGGGAGTCTGTTGCGACACTGGCAGAGCGTGTGGGAGACTATGCGCAGGCCGCTGACACTTGGCTCAGGGTGCCTGACGCTGACAGAGCGGCGAATGCCTATGTCGAGGCCGCAAAGCGCGCGCTCAACGCGGATCTGATCGACGGGGTCCGTGTCGCTGCGCTCTATGAACGTGCATGCGAGCTTTACACCGATCCTCTCTACGATGAGGACAAGGCGCGCGCGTGCAGCCGAATGGTCGCTCGCTTTCGACGTCTGCCGGAACTCACCGTTCAGGTGACCAGCGCGGCAGGTCTAGTGGAGGACCAGTACAATCCACTTAGTGTCGTCGTGACCAACCGGGGCTGGGGCGTAGCCCGCAACATCCACGTGCACGTGGAGGGTGGTTTTGACGTGGACGGCGATGACCTCGTGCGTGGCCTGCCTCCCGAGCGGAGAAGGAACCTGCACCTATCGGTGAAGCCGCGGCAGGGCTACTTTGGCGCCGCCGTGCGGCTTCAGATCCTTGTCACGTACGAGTTTGGCGACCACGAGGCCGGGGAGTTGTCCTACCAAGACTTCGTCCCGGTATCGTCCAGCAGTCTGCTCAGCGGTCTGCTCAGGTCGGCGACCCCGCTCAACATCAACATCCAGGAGCTCTACCAGAACTCGAGGAAGGTGGGCGGCGACTATCTCGAGAGCGGGTCCCAAAAAGCCGAGGGCGACGTGATGGGCGACGGCTCTCACAAGGCGGAGGGCGACATCCTGAGC
>Ga0123328_1003376_pt1 | contig 13684 bp, 9 predicted proteins | sample BioC12SIPDNA_2_FD_89702 | JGI IMG/M metagenome (GOLD analysis project Ga0123328, IMG submission 89702) | Anaerobic biogas reactor microbial communites from Washington, USA - Biogas_R1_A C12 SIP DNA | ecosystem: Engineered > Bioreactor > Anaerobic > Unclassified | place: Washington, USA...
CAGGTACTCGAGCAGCACTCCTGCAGAGGCGACTGCCCGCGCACCGGCGAAAGAAAAGGATTCCCTCGCCTTGAGGGCGTACTCCTCGCACCGGCTCCAGACCACACGGACATTTGACAGTCCGAGCTCCCTGGCCATGTCGTCGAGGGCACCACATTTTTTGCGGACGCTGTCGAGCAGTGTCACTTCCAGGTCCGGCCTGCATATTGCCCATACGAGGCCCGGAAGTCCGCCCCCGGAGCCCACATCAAGAACTGCACCTTTTCCGGGCAGAAACGGCACGGAGCAGAGACAGTCAAGGATGTGCTCTCTCCAGAGTATTTCAGGGTCACCGGGGCCGGTCAGGCGTATTTTACCCCCGTATGATGCAAGGGCGTCCCTGTAGCGGAGAAGGGTATCCCCGTGGAATGAAAGCAGTTTTTGAACGGCAGGTTCCACAACACTTCCCCTTTCACTCGTGGACTCGCTTCCTGACATTATATACCTTTCGCCTCAGGAAAATCTCTTTTCGCGGTCTTCCCGGAAGTGTAAAATAAAAGAAAGGAGAGATGTTCATGTTTTCTATCGAATTCAGTACAGGCAGATACAAAACCTGCAGGATGTTCCGGTCATGAAACGGTTTGCTTCCATTCCCGCCGGACTTGCGGCGGCAGGGGTGCTGTACGCAGTCCTTTTGACCGCCGCAGCCCCTCCGGCTGTGCCCCCTCCTCAGACGGTTCCCGGCTCTATAGAGGTGAACGACGGAGACACCATAACTGCACCTGTAGAGGGAGAACGGACCCTCATCCGGTATCTTCTCATCGATACACCGGAACTGCACCATCCGGCCCGCCCGGAGGAAGAGCTTGCAAGAGAGGCGCGGGAGGCAAACATCCGGCTGGCATCATCCGGTCGTGTGAGGATCGAGTATGATCAGGAGCGGATCGACAGGTACGGGAGATTGCTGGCATACGTGTGGGTCTCAACTCCCGGGGGAGATCTGCTGCTCAACGAGGAGCTTGTCCGAAGGGGGCTCGCCCTTCCTCTTGCAATTCCTCCGAACAGGAAATACGCGGACAGGATTTTCAGCGCCATGTCAGAAGCGAGAAATGAAAACGCCGGATTGTGGGGCAGGGCGGAGCGCCGTATTTTTACGGCGGCACAGGCATGGAACGAGGCCGCTGTTCTTGCCGGATGCTTTATCACGGTACGTATGACCGTGGAAAAACGGGAGGAACGGGGGAGGAGGCTTCTCCTCAGGGAAGGAAAGCTGTCCCTGGCAGCCTACATGGCACCTGAGACGGAAGACCTCTGGTCTCTAAAAGAGGGAGACAGGGTGCTTGCAGCAGGGAAGCTCATTCTTACGCGCACCGGCTGTGAGCTCCCCATTGCTTCGTCGCTCCAGGTGAGCAGGGATTCCGGCTGACGAAACTCCGGAAGGAAAAAAACTTCTTCCCCCTAGTGTTTCCCCCGAACTATCCACACGCGGGCATGTTATCCACAAAACCCCTTTTTTCAAGCTTTTTTGGAGGTGTTTTTTCATCTTATCCACGGACTTTTCCACATATCCACAATTCCACAGGCTTCCACAGGCCGCCATATGTGGGTTGAACAGATTGCACTTTTCGATCTTTTATTTTCAGTAATACCACTCTATTCCAGCCACGGGGCGTAGTATATAGTTCTTTCGCGGATGCTGTATTATAAAAAAGCATCACTGGTCAAAACGAAAGGAAAAAGCAATGGCGCGAATCGGGAAAAAACTCATTCTGGCCCTGGCTGCACTCTCTGTCCTTTTGGGAGTCCCGGTCTTTTTTCTGTTTTCCGGACACGATGCGGGGACAGGGTATTTTCAAACAGCCCTTCTGGAAACCATGAGCAGCCTCAGCGGATGGAGCATTTCCGCCGAGAAGGTGTCAGGAAACCCTGTGGTCGGGTACTCGGCGGAGAATGTTCGGCTCTCCTTCGAGGAAGAAGAAACGGCCCGTGCGGAAAGCCTGGCAGTGAAGCTTTCCCTTCTTTCCCTGCTCAGGGGAAGCGTGAAGGTGGACAAGCTGTCGCTGACCGGGGCATCCGTTTCCACTGAGAAACTTTTCTCGGCTGTCCGCAGGACCGACCTTCCGGAATCGTCGGGAGGAATGCCTTTTCTGCCGGTAGTGGTGTTCTCTCCCGTGGAGCTCGCCACACCCCTCGGGAATCTTTCCCTGGATCTGCTGAGGCTTTCCCCCGGCAAGGGAACGGCCACGATCGAGGGGAGAGGAAGTTTTCTCGGCACCAGGGTGGAGATCGGAGGATCGCTGGCGGCTGACAGCACCGTCTATCTTACGGGCGGATTCCTGAAAGCAGGGAGCACGTCTGTTTCATTGTCGGGCGAAGTCTCGCCGGAAATTTTCCTGGAAGGGAACGTGAATGATCTTGTGCTTGAAAAAGCTGCCGTTTTTTTCAGCCTCCCTTTCACTGCAAAGGGAACTGTAAATTCGACCCTTACCGTCAGCCGCCCCGGAGGGAAACTCCTCGTTTCGGGAGAGGGTGACATAACAGGCGGGGACATCTGGGACCTTCTCATGGAGGGAAAGTTCGCATGGTCCGCAGACGATGAAAAAGCAACCCTTTCCCCCCTGGATGGACGTGTGTTCTCCTCGCCCGCCGGGGGAAACTTCTCCGTTTTTTTCGGAGAACAGCCCTACGCGGAGATAAAACTCGGGCTAAAAGACGTTGATTTCGACGAATGGACACGGTTTTTCCCCTGGCTCTCATTCGGAAAGGGAAGGCTGTCCTCCCTGAGGACGGATCTTGAAGGCCCCTTCGATCAGCTGAGCGGGCCGGTTTCTTTCTCTTCATCGGGAAACGTCGTTCTCGAGGGTTTTTCTGTGGCGGACCTCAAGGGGAACATCGTACTGTCGAAAGGAAACAGCATCGACATTAAAGCGGCAGGGAAATGGGAGGGCTCTCCCTTTGCGGCGAACGGGAAAGTGCACATCCTGGAGACAGGGGAAACATCGACGAAAGTATCGGTCAGCTCGGACAAACTCAACCTGAAATCAGCAGCCGCATCCTTCGCACCCGGGCTCTCCCTGGGCGGAAACGCCAGGGGAGATCTCCAGCTGGACTATCCCCCGGAGGGCAAAATGACCCTGGCCGGCAAGCTTTCGGCGCAGAAGTTTTCTGTCTGGGGAATACAGCCCGAAAACCTCTCCCTTTCGTTTTCCGGCACCGCCGAGACCATAACAGTCTCTGCTTTTTCCATGTCCCTTCCCGGAGGGGGAGCGCTTTCCGGGAAAGGAGGGCTGAGCGGCCTTACGGGGAAAACGCCGAAAATTTCCCTTGACGGCGAGGGAAAGAACATCAGGTGGTCCTTCGTGGAATCACTGGCCGACGGGAAAAAAAACCTTGGAGCAGAGGGGCTCTTCGATCTGAAATGGTCAGTGAAGTCCCCACTGGAATCACCTGCTGTTGAGTTCGACCTCAGGGGCCGGGACACCGCCCTTTCGAAGACACTCCCGCTGAGGAACATTTCACTCAGGGGACAGGTTTCCGGAAACGACCTGGTGCTGTCGGGGGGCAGCGCTGAACTGTGGGGCGGAAAGACCGGCTTTTCGGGAAAAACGTCCTTCGGCGCAAGTCCATCCATTGCAGTCAAGGGAACCTTCACCGGGATTTCGCTGAAACAGGCCGCTTCACAGCTGGACCTGGAGGCCGGGAAGGCGTCCGGAACACTATCGGGGGAGTTTTCCCTTTCCGGAAAAGCCCGGTCCCCAGTGTTGTCGCTTTCGGCGAAGGGATCACCGGATCTTTCGGTGGAGAGTATCTCCGTAAGCGCCTTCACAGGAAAAGCGGAGGGGAACCTGACGAAAGTCCGCGTCTCGGCTTCCGCGAAGGTTTTCGACTCCCCGGTTTCCGCCGGGGGTACAATAGAAACGGGAGCCGGAGGAAAAACCGACATTTCAGTATCCTTTGGAAAGCTTGACCTCCGGAAGCTCTCTGAAGCCTTTTTCCCCGGGGCGGGCCTCGGGGGAACAATGGACGGGAAGCTTGCGCTGGTAAAAAGCGGAAAGGGAAAGCTCTCAGCTGTTTTCACGGGTACATCCCCCCTGGTCACATTCCACGGGATGCTGGCGGAAAAGGTGAAGGCTTCCCTGAAGCCCGACGGCAAAGAGGCTTTCTCCATTGACGCCGAGGGTACCCTCGGGAAAAGCACCGTGTCGGTGACCGGAAAGCTTGCCTTTACCAAGGGGGGTACGGAGATTTCCCTTCGCAACAGCAAAAAGATCGATATCGCCGCGACCACTGCCGGGCTTTCGAGCCAGGCGGCGGGGAACTTCACCGGCAAGGCAGACTTTGATGCAAAAGGGGTAATCAGTGAGAAGGGATATTCCTGGACGGGAAAAATAACATCCCCCCTTCTCGGTTTCTACAGGACCGAAGCGAAGGATGTCACGGTTCCCTTCACCTGGAGGGACGGCGCCGTCGAGATCAGGAACGGCAAGGCGGATTATTACGGCGGTGCTGCGGGATTCTCCGGAAAGGTCGACCCGAAGACCATGCGGTGGGAAGGGAACCTCACCGTTAAGGGCATGGACATGGAAGGAGCCACGAAACGGCTCCTCGGCGGTCAGGGAAAGGTTTCAGGCAAAGCCGATCTCACGGCCAGGGGAACGGGCACCGGGGGAATGGTGGGCATGGTTTTCGGAAGCGGGCAGCTTTCAGCGAAAGAGGGAAGCGTCTCCGGATTCAGCGCCCTCAAGTCGGTGTCGAACTCGGGAGAGATCAGGTTCAGTTCCATCCTCGCCAGTTTCAACCTTGACGGAAGGAATATCTTCCTCATGCCGGGCAGCAGGGTCTCCGCCCCCGTGGGGGACAATGTCTACCGCTATTTTTCCGCAAGCGGGTCACTGGGATGGAACGAGTCGCCCCTTGACCTGAAATGCACGGGAGACATCAACGTCCGCGCGCTCAATGCCTTTCTCGGGGCACTGCAGGGCATTCTCGCGGTGGACGGGAATCCTCTCACCGACCCGGCATTTCTGCAGAATTTTCTTTCCGGGCTCCTGGGGGGAATGTCCGTAAAAGACTTCCGGGAGACATCCTTCAACGTGAAGGGAACGTGGGATTCCCCGCTCCTGACGGACATCAAGGTGACCTCCAATGTGCCTGCGGCTTCCTTTTCAAGGCCCAACGGCTCTTCGGGCAAAGATGAGACGAAGATCAAGATCACCCTGGAAATTCCCACGGGAGAGGGAAAAGATACTTCACCCAGTACCGAGGACCAGATGAAGAAACAGCTTCTTGAGAATATAATGAAACAGATCATCAGGCCGGGGGAATCTCCCCAGGAATGAAAAACAGTGCAAAGGGGATCGAATATGGAAAATAAAAGCATGGGGCAGACTCAATGAATTCCTTCCGGTACAGGGCCGTTTTTCTCTCGGACCTTCACCTGGGAACACCATGGTGCAAGGTGAAAAGCCTGGTCCGCTTTCTTTCTTCACTCGAGTGCGAAAGACTGTATCTTGTCGGAGACATAATCGACGGCTGGAAGCTGGCCCGGAGGCCCGAATGGCCCTCGTCCCATTCGTCCGTCATACGGTCCATCCTCTCCATTGCGGGCAGGACTCCCGTGACATATATTCCCGGAAACCACGATGAATTCATGAACCAGTTCGACGGCAGGTCGTTCTGCGGCGTGAACGTTTGTACCGAGGCCGTCCATACAGGAGCCGACGGAAGAAAGTATCTCGTGACCCACGGCCACGAGTTTGATGCCGTCATGCAGCACGGCAGATGGCTCGCCTGGCTGGGTGACAGGGCATACGAAGTTACCCTGCGGCTGAACTCGGGGATCAATGTACTCCGCTCCGCAGCGGGTTTTGAAGAATGGTCACTGGCAGCCTTCCTCAAAAAGAAGGTAAAGAATGCCGTGAAGTTTTTCAGCCGCTACGAGACCCGCATCGCCAATTCGGTGAGGAAGAGCGGGGCGGAGGGAATCATCTGCGGCCACATCCATAACCCTTCCGCCAGGGCCTTTCAGGGGATACGGTACTTCAACTGCGGAGACTGGATCGATCACTGCTCAATCCTGGTGGAACACAATAACGGCGCAATGGAGATCATCAGTGAGTTCGACAAAATGATTCCCGTACCTGCATTTCCGGTGTTCAGGGGAGAACGCTCCGGAGCCGCCCCCGCTGCGGACTGATCTTATTTCACGGCGACCTGCACCCCGTCGCTTATTTCCGCCGAAGGATGGAGAATCACCTGTTCTCCCTCCGAAAGGCCGTCGAGTACCTCGGCACGGATGCCGTCGTTCTGCCCGATCCTGATCCTCCGTGAAACGGCCTTTCCTTCCTGCGCTGCGAAGACCGTCCAGTCTCCACCCCTTCTGAACAGTGCGCTCATGGGTACCAGGAGAGCTTTTTCGCTCTTCCTTAGAATGATCCTGACCTCTATCCTGTACCTGTCGCCGAGACGGTACCCCCCGGGAACGGGGTCGAGGAAATCGATCCTCGCCCTGACCCGCTGCTCTTCAACCCCGAGGGCTGAAATTTTCGTGAAGCCGCTCCGTTCCACCAGCGAAACCCGCCCTGCCAGGGGAACATCCCCTCCCCAGCCGGTGATCCGCACCTCCGATCCCGGCATGACGACAGCGGCATCCACGGAGAAAAGATCCACTTCCCCTTCCAGGTCTTCAGGATCACCCACTTCAAGGATCGGGGTTCCGGCTGGAATGGTCCTGGAGCTCTCCTCGAATACGTTCAGAACGAATCCGTCGACGGGGGAGAGGATCCGGATCTCCTTCGAAGATGATTCTGATGAACCCTGGAGCAGGGCGGACCGGGCCTGCTCAGCCTCGAATTCGGCCATCTTCAGGGAAAATCGGGCAGATTTTACCACTTTCGACATTGACTGCATCCTGTTCCGGGCAATGTCCCAGTCCTGCCTGGCGATCCCCCCTGAGGGGAGGAGCCTGTCAAGCCGTTCAAACTGTATTCGTGCCAGCTCATGATCCTCCCCTGCCCGGTCCAGTTCAGCCCGGCGGAGGGATATTGCCGCTTCCGCTGCTTTCAGCCGCGCCTCACCCTCGGCAACTGCCCGCGAGGAAAGAAGACCGGCAGGCTCTCCCTTCATCACGGCCAGCACTGTATTGCCTGCAGAGACGGCATCCCCCGGACGGAGAGCAACGCGATCAAGAAAACCGCCCGCGGGGGAGGAGACGATATACCTGTGACGGATTTTTGTTTTTCCCTCCTCGACCACAGACACTTCAAAAAGCCCCCGTGTTACTTCCTCCGTCTCCACCCGGACGGGCTCAGGCCAGAGAGATACGACCGCAGCGGCAAAAATAAGGATGGAGATGAGGAGGAGGATCACCCTGCGCAGCATTCTCCGTATTTTCGCGTTGTTTCTGCCTGAAGTGTTGGGGCTCATGGGCGATTCCTCCTTCATTCTCCTGATTTCAGCACGGCGAGCAGGTCAAGGGATGAGACCTTCCGGGCTGCGGCGACAAACGACACCCCGGAAGAAAGCAGGACGGTCCCCGCGGCGATCCAGTAGGTCCCGGCAGTGAGGACGACGGGGAAACGGTAGACTTCCGTCTCTGAATATTTCATGAGCCCGTACGTCATCCAGCGGCCGAGCAGAAGTCCCGGCACGATGGCCGCAGCCGTGAGCATTGCCAGCTCAAGGATAAGGATGGCGGAAACCTCTCTTCTTGTGAAGCCGAGTACCCGGAGCGTTGCCAGGTCCCGTGACCGCTCCGAAAGAGCAATGCGGGCACCGTTGTAGACCACACCGAAAGCAACGATGATGGAAAAGGAAAAGAACATTGTCTGGGAAAGCCACATCATTTCGGCTATCGTCCTGCTGAAATTTTCCCGTACAGCCGCCGTCAATCCGAGGGATGCCACCCGGGGGCTCTCCTTCACATCTTCCAGGAAAGCGTCCCATTCTGCACTGTCGACCTTTACATGAGCTCCGCTGATGGTTCCCTCTTCACCGAGGAATCTTCTGAGTGCATCTATCTCCATGTAGACGGCCAGCCCAGCGAAATCGGTTATGGTCCCCGAAAGCCGGGCCTGGAGAACAGGACGCCTCCCTTCACGGACTTCTACCTGCAGAGGATCGCCCGGTGAGACTTTTAGGATCTCCGCAAGCTTTTGGGACATGACCAGTCCCGAGGGAGGAAGGACGATCTCCCTGGCGTTTTCGTCCAGGAGGCGGTTCAGCAGGGGCTTTTCCGGAAGACCGCTTATGGCGGTCCTCCATTGTCTATGGCCTGCGCGCAGAATAACGGGAACGGAGCGGAACGGTTCCGCCGCGTATACTCCCGGGAGGCGGAGTATGGACGACAGGGCTCCCGGGCCTGCCGGTTCGAGAAGCCCGAGCGAGGCATCCTGTCTCTGGGAAAGGTTCCACTGAAACTCCATGAGGTAATCCACTCCGTCGGTCATCGCGCCGGGGAAGACGGGAATAGCCGTAGCGAGGGCGATTCCGAGGGTGGTGAGGAGAGCCTGCCAGGGCTTTCGTTCAAGGTTCCGGAGAGCCATGCGCAGGGAAGGCGAGAAAAGCCTGTGTATTCCTGCCCGTTCAAGTGGCGACGGAGCGTAGCGGGCAGGCGCCTCCGGCCTCATTCCTTCTGCAGGAGGGATGGAGGCCGCCCGGCTGACCGCTCTCAAAACTCCCAGGACCATGAAGGCCGCCCCTCCTGTGAGCCCTACTGCCAGGGCCCCCCAGTCAGGCGTGAAGACCAGCGCGGGGAACTGGAAAAACTGCTGGTAAAGCGATACGAAGCCCCTTCCCGCCCACATTCCGAGGGTACCTGAAAGGGCTGTTGCCCCGGCAACGGGCACGAGGACGAATTTCAGGTAATGGAAGGCCACGGATGACGATGTGTAGCCGAAAGCCCTGAGCTGGGCGATCTGCTGCCTCTGGAGCTTCACAAGGCGGGTGAGCACTGTGCCCGCCATGAAAGCGGCAATTGCGAGAAACACCACCGGGAATGCCACGGAAGTTCCCCTGAGCCCCCTCAGTTCATCCTGCATCATCTTGGCCGAAGGATGTTCATCCCGGCCATAGGCCGTCAGCCCTCCGTAGGGAGCCAGCATCCTGTCGAGGCCGGCCTTGACCTCCTGTATATCGGCATCCGGAGAAAGCCTGAGAGAAACGCTGTTGAAAGCGCCGTCGAGTCCAAGCGCCCGAGAGAGTTCTCCGTAATTCATCCAGAAGATGCCGAACCGCCTGGGCTCCGGGAGCATTTCACCGGCCCTCGTCTCGTATATGTACTCCGGAGAAAGCACGATTCCGGATATCCGAAACCTTCTCCGGACTCCGTATACGGTCATGTCGAGGTCATCTCCGGGGAGAAACCCGTGAGCTCCGGCAAAACCGGCGCTCACCGCTATTTCATACCCTCTCCCCGGTTCGGGGATCCTTCCCGACTTTACGTGGAGAAGATTCAGGCTTTGGGGCCTGTTCTCGGGAAGGGACAGGACGACTCCGTCAGCCGGTTCCTTCATGCCCGGGATGTCCAGGATCGCCGTGCCCCTGACCCTTGTCTCAGCCTCCGCAACACCATCTATTTCGGCGATACGGGATTCAAGCCAGTTGGGAGCACGTTTCAGATCGCAGAAAATATCGGCAAACCGGGCGGATGCATAGTAGCTTCTCTCGGTCTCCTCCAGAGAAACCACGAGCCCCCGCGACATGATCATCACGGAAAGGCCGCATACCATTACGAGGGTGACGGACAACATCTGCCCCTTCATTTCCGCAAGGTCCCGGAAGAGCTTCAGGTCAAGGGAACGCATGGATCTTCACCAGGAAAGGGAAGAGGCCGGCTGGCGCTCTTCATTCCGGCGCATGGAGACAATGCGCCCTCCCGAAAGGTTGATGACCCTGTCCGCCATTTCCGCTATGGCCACGTTATGGGTTATGACCACCGCCAGGGTTCCCAGGTCCCTGTTCACACGGTCGATGGCTTCAAGCACGGTTATGCCCGTCTTCACATCAAGGGCGCCCGTAGGTTCGTCGCAGAGAAGGACCTCGGGCCTCTTCGCTATCGCCCTTGCAATAGCGACCCGCTGCTGCTGCCCTCCGGAAAGCTGGGAAGGGAAATGATCCATTCTGTCTTCAAGGCCGACAAGTCCCAGCGCTTCCTCTGAAGGCATGGGGTCAGGGGCAATCTCGGAGGCAAGGTCCACGTTCTCGCGGGCAGTTAAACTGGGGATAAGGTTGTAGAACTGGAAAACAAATCCGACGGAGGCCCTGCGGAATCGGGTAAGGAGATCGTCATCCGCTCCGGTAAGTTCCTCGTCCCTGTAGAAAAGCCGCCCTTCCGTCGGGACATCCAGGCCGCCGATGATGTTGAGCAGTGTCGATTTCCCGCTGCCTGAAGCCCCCAAAAGCACTACCAGCTCTCCGGCGAACAGCTCGAGGTCAACGCCGTCAAGGGCCCTTACCTCCGTTTCCATGCCGGGGTTGTATACTTTGACAATACCTGACGCACGGAAAAGAAGTCGGGTTCCCTCACCATGTCCTTCATTCAAAATGGGAAGTTCATTTCCGTTTTTCATGAAGACCTCCCGAACGGCCCGCTTTACTCTGCTGATGAATATTTCTGAATTTACACCTTTATTGAAAAGCAGGCAAGCTTGCGTGCTGCGTATTTCTTCCGTTATCCGGTCCTTTCCCTTCATTTATGATATGAAAAACAGTAGAGAAGCATGATTTGAAAATTCAGGTGACCGTATGGGAATCATAATGTATAATGATTTGTTAGTCGAAAATACGAGGGGGCTTTTCAATGAAATTCCGTCCTGAAGTCAAACCGTTCCTTTTGGGATCGGCAGCGTTCGGGGGAGTCATTTTTCTTTTGTGCGCGATCCTGGGGCTCTCCATGGGAACATCCCTTTTTGCCGGCCTGCTTTCCGCGAACATCTCGGCAGGCTACATGCTGTTCTTCTTCCGGGATCCGGACGTCTTCGTCCCTGATGAACCGGGATGCGTCATTGCCGCAGCAAGCGGAAAAATCGCAAAGATAGCCGATGTGTACGAAAAGGATTACCTCAAGACAGACACCGTTCGCATCAGCATTTTTCTGAGCCTGTTCGACGTCCACGTGAACCGTTTTCCCATAAGCGGCTATTCCACGTTCCTGGGATATTTCCCGGGAAGGCGGCTTTTCACGTTCCAGGAGAAATCCTCGGAAGTGAACCAGAACAACAAGATACTGGTCAGGGGCGAGGGCACCTCCTGCCTCGTGACTCAGATCGTCGGTCCCGTATGCCGGAGAGTGGTGTACTGGCTCAGGAACGATAAAACCCAGCCGGTAAAACGCGGGGAGCGTTTCGGAATGATGAAGTTCGGTTCAAGGCTCGACATGTACTTCCCCAAGGGAGATATCGAGATAACCGCCAGTGTCGGCGACCAGGTGCACGCCGGCAGAACGGTGATCGCACGGATACTTCCCAGGGAGGAGAACCAGTGATGACCGGTGACCAACTCAGGAAGCTGAGATTCCTGGCTAACTGGAGGCGCATCCTCCCGACGCTTGTGACCCTTTCGGCACTGTTTTTCGGGTTCGCGAGCATCCTCTCCACGATCGAGTCGATGCGGCTTGGCATCCCATCCCTGCTTGCACGGTCAGCACAGTTCATCATGCTTGCCCTGATCCTCGACGGACTTGACGGGAACCTTGCACGGTGGCTCAAGGGATCCACCGACTTCGGCGCCGAGCTGGATACGTTTGTTGACTTTTCCGCCTTCGGAGCCGCACCTGCGGTCCTCATGTACGCCCTGCTGCTCCACGGGCCAAGCCCGTTCTGGAGGACCATTCTGCCGTCTGCGATAGTTTTTTCCGGGGCGCTCCGCCTTTCCAAGTTCCGGCTTGTGGACCCGCTTCGCGGGCAGGGAGGGTTCATCGGATTGCCGATCACGGTGAACTCTTCGTGGATCGCGCTTGCAGCCTTTGCCGCCCAGGTCATGTACCCTGAAAGCCACATTCTCGTTACCGGACCGGTTTCAGTGGTTTTCCAGCTCTTCATAATCGTGATGATCTCGCTGCAGCTTTCAAACCTGAGATATCCCAAGCCATCCAACAAGGTGAAATATTTCGCACCCGCCGCTTTGCTCGTGCTGCTGCTCTGGATCCTCAGCGAGACCTACGCCGCATGGATCGCTGCCATACTGGTCTTCGGATGCCTTGTATATGTTCTTACCGGCCCGATGATCCACAAGCATTCGGCACTGAAGCGGGCGGAGGGAAAATAAAAGATGCGGGCCATCGGGATCGACCTCGGCGGGCACAAGACCGCAGCCGCCCTCGTAGAGAACGGGAGGGTCGTGCAGCGTCTCACGGAGCCTACGCCGGGCAGGGAACCTGACGATGTTACCTCACAGGTCGCGAAGATGGCCCGAATACTCGGGGCAGGTCCGGAATGTCCCGTAGGAGTGGGAATTCCGGGTATGCTCGACACCCTGCGGGAGACCGCCCTGCTGCTTCCAAATTTCTCCGGCTGGAATAATCTTCCGGTCCGGAAAATCCTCTCGGCAAAAATCGGACTGCCTGTGGAAATAGAAAACGACGCCAACTGCTACGCACTGGGCGAAGGCTGGGGAGGAGCGGCAGCCGGATTGACGGATTACGTGCTTTTTACACTTGGTACGGGGATCGGCGGAGGAATCGTGATTAACGGCAGGATACTCAGAGGTTTTCACGGCATGGCCGGGGAACCTGGACACCTTGCGGTAGGCGCCGGGGAACCATGCGGATGCGGATCCCACGGTCATCTCGAGGGCATCAGCGGGGCAGATGCTCTCGAGCGCAACGCTGAAGGAATGGGACTCCAGCCGGATCTGAAATACCTGTGGACAAGGAGAAGCGATCCATCGGTCGCTCCGCTCTGGGACAGGGCCCTTGACCACCTGGCGAAGGGAATCGCTTCCGCCGTTCACCTGCTGGATCCTCAGGCGGTCATTCTCGGAGGCGGGCTGGTCAAGGGCGAAGGCTTCCTCGACGTTCTCAGGCCGAGAGTGATCGATTACCTGGCCTCACCCTTCAAAAAGACCCTCGACCTGAGACTCAGCCTCCTGGGCAACGATGCCGCCTTAATAGGCGCCGCCGCACTCACGGGAAAATAGCTGTTTCCGGAAATAACGCAGCTTCTTCCAGAGGGGACACCCGAATGAGAGCACCGGGCAGCGAACGCCTTTCACCTGATATTTTCAGCAAACCCCCCGTTTCAGGAAACCTGTTCTCTCTTCTGCCCGTCGACGGGAGGGAATCTCTCTCTGTCGCATCGGGAAGATCGGCACTGGCAAAGGGACTGGACTCACTGCCGAAAGACATGATTTCCGGAAGAGCCTGGCTCCCTTCCCTGTGCTGTCCGTCCATCGCGTATCCCTTCCTCAGGCGGGGATTCCGCCTTTTCTTCTATTCCTCTCCGGAAAGCGCATCCCTTCCCCGATTCCTGCCTGGAGACGTTTTTCTCTACATCCACTTCTGCGGCTTTCCGAACAGGGCGGCTGAAGCAGCCCTCAAGGCCATTCCCGTGACAGACCGCCCGTTTATTTTCGAAGACTGCGTCCACGCTCTTTTCACACCGGGTGTGGGGATGTTCGGCGATTTTATTCTTTACAGCTTCCGAAAATTCCTTCCGGTACCGGACGGCGGACTTCTCATCTCCCGTTTCCCTCTTGACACAAAACTCGA
>Ga0123328_1003380_pt1 | contig 13676 bp, 13 predicted proteins | sample BioC12SIPDNA_2_FD_89702 | JGI IMG/M metagenome (GOLD analysis project Ga0123328, IMG submission 89702) | Anaerobic biogas reactor microbial communites from Washington, USA - Biogas_R1_A C12 SIP DNA | ecosystem: Engineered > Bioreactor > Anaerobic > Unclassified | place: Washington, USA...
ACGACCAGTTTGCTCTTGTGGTAGAGCTCCACCGGACCGGCGGGCCGGACCGTGAGGGCGCTGTTGTGCCCGACGACCCAGCCTTCGCCGTAGGGGCGCGCGAGGATCGTGGGGGCGGCATGGGTCAGGAAGAACTCGTAGGTGCTGGCGCCGAAGAGCATCTCCGCGCCGGGGTGCTCCCCGAGGAAACGCCGGAAGCTCTGCAGGGTCGGAGACCGGTCCGGATCATTGAGCTGGATATCGCTGGTGAAGGTCTCGGGCGCGAGCAGCAGCACGGGCCCCGGGGTCCGCTCCGCGAGCGCCTCTCCGAAGAGGTCCAGCAGGACGGACGTCTGCTGCGCCTGCGTCATGGACTGGAATTTCTGGTAGGGATCGAAGTTGGGCTGGGCGACAAGCACGTCCACCGTCCCCTCGGAACGCTCCTCATAGGAAGTCCAGATCATTTTAGAGGCCACCACGGGGCCTGCGATGACCAGGGTGATGCCGAGGGTGGCACACGCCCGCGCGAGGCTCCCCCAGCGCTGCCAATAGCCGTCGGAGAGGGCCACCAACAGCCCGAAGATGCCGAGGTTCGAGACCCAGATCCACAGCGAGCCGCCCAGCATCCCCGTGTATTCATACCACTGGACCGTGCGGGTGCTCTGCGCAAAGGCGCCGCCGAGCGTCAGCCAGGGCCAGGAGATCTCCACGTCGAAGTAATGCCGCTCCCAGGCCAGCCACATCGCCGCGAGGAAGATGTACGGCAGCACGCCCCCGCCCATCTTCTTCCGCGCCAGGCGGAACAACAGCCACACCAGCAGCATCTGGGCCGCATTCGCGAGCACCGCGAAAATGCCGCCGCCCACCGTGGCGTTGCACACCCAGAACGTCGTGGCGGCGTTCCAGGCCACGAACGTGGCCGCCGGGTAGATCCAGGAGGCACGCACCCGGCACTGCTCGATGACGGCTTCGGCACAGAGCAGCGGAACCAGGGCGACCAACGCCAGCGCCCCGGTGTGGGGCACCAGCCAGGGCAGGCTCAGCAGCAGCGCCGACAGGGCGCAGAGGAGCCAGAGGGAAAACTGCGGTTTTCTCATTCTTCAGGCATCTGACCGCAGTATTTGCGCCATTTGTCCAGGAGGGCGGTCATATCCTCCGGGAGGGCGGAATCGAATTGCAGCCATTCCCCGCTGCGCGGGTGGGCAAAGCCCAGCGTACGGGCGTGGAGCGCCTGCCGGGGGCAGAGCGTGAAGCAGTTCTGGATGAACTGGCGGTACCTGGCGTAGATGGTCCCCTTGCGGATCTGTGCGCCGCCGTAGCGTTCGTCGTTGAAGATGGGATGCCCCATCTGGGACATATGCACGCGGATCTGGTGCGTGCGCCCGGTCTCGAGCCGGCATTCCACCAGCGTGACGAAACCGAAACGCTCCAGCACCCGCCAGTGCGTGACGGCCCGCTTGCCGTGGTCCCCGTCCTCGACGGACTTGAAGCGCAGGCGGTCCGAAGGGTCCCGGCCGATGTAGCCTTCGACCGTGCCTTCGTCTTCCGGCATGTCGCCCCACACGACGGCGTTGTAGCGGCGCTCGATGCTGTGGTCGAAGAACTGTTTCGCCAGCCGGAGCTGCGCCTCGTCGTTCTTCGCCACGGCGAGCAGTCCGCTCGTGTCCTTGTCGATGCGGTGTACCAGGATGCCCATGCGCTCGTCCAGCGCGTCGGAATCCTGACTGATGCCGAGATGGTGCGAGAGGGCGTTGACCAGCGTGCCTTCGTAATGACCGTGGCCGGGGTGCACCACCATGCCGGCGGGCTTGTTGACCACGAGCACGTCTTCGTCTTCGTGGACGATGTCCAGGGGGATGTCCTGCGGGATGATCTCCAGGCCGCGGCGGCGATAGGGCATCATGAAACGGATCACATCGCCCGGGCGGACGATGTAGTTGGCCTTGACGGTGTCCTCCCCCACCCGGACGTAGCCTTCCTTGAAGGCCTGCTGGATGCGGTTGCGGGAGGTGTCCTCGAGGTGGGTGGACATGTATTTGTCGATCCGCAAGGGCGCCTGCCCCGGATCCACTTCCAGGCGGAAGTGCTCGAACATCTCCTGCGGCCCCTGCGGCATCGCTATTTCTTCGCGCCGGCCTGGGCGGGCAGTTTGTCAGGGTCGGTCGTCAGCGACATGGTCACTTCGGAACCCATGCGCACCTGCTCCGATGCGGAGGGGCGCTGCTGGTACACGAAGGCGCTGACGGAGTCGGCGTAGGTCTTGACCGTCTCGTCGAAATGGAGCCTGCCGATGTTGAGCGAGCTTTCCAGCGTCTGGTCCACCGCGGGCAGGTATTGCTTGCCGATGAGTCTCGGCACGTAGGTCATGTTGTCGTTGGGGCTCAGACCCACCACGAGGTTGATGGTGGTGCCGCTGGCGACCGGCGTGCCGGCCTTGATGTCCACGCCGCCGCGCTGCTGGCGCAGGACATTGTTGGTGGCGATGTCGCGGGTGTAGACCAAGCGCCCGAGCACCAGTCCCTTGCGGGTGAGCTCGGCCTTGGCCTGACGCATGGAGAAGCCCACCAGCGAGGGCATTTCGATCTCCTTGGGCACGGTCGTGTTGGTGGTCAGGCGGACGCGGCGGCCGCGCTTGACATGGTCGCCGGCGCTGGGCGTCTGGAGATAGACCACGCCCGGATGCAGCCTGCGGACATAGACCGAGTCCGCGAGGATGACGCGCACCCCGGCGTCGGAGGCGGCCTTACGCGCTTCGTTCCAGGTCATGTTGGTGAAGTCCGGCACGGCAATCTCCCGGTTGTGCTGGGTCACCAGCGACAGGAAGACATTGGCGAGCAGCACGATCCCCAGCACGAAGGCGATTGCGAGCAGGACGTTCTTGACGACCCAGTGGCTGAAAAAACCTTTGATATCCATCGTTTCTACTTAATTGTCAATACTATGCCCCGTGCCATCAACACGAGGGCGAATACGCATACCAGCGCTCCCGCGACCCGGCTCAGGATCCCCAGCGTGCGGGTGTCGAGGCGCAGGAAGCGGCCCAGCAGGTAAACGACCGCAAGCCAGTACAGCGCTTCCCCGGCCCCCACGGCCGGTGCGAGCAACACCGCCGGTGCGTCAAAGCCTTCTCCCCCCACGCCCAGGACGCCCAGCAGACCCAGGATCAAGGCCAGGGCGGCCGGGTTGGAAAGGGTGCTGCCGAGCGCCTGCAGGTAGCAGGTCCAGGCAGACAGGCCCTTCCGGCCGGGCGGAAGCGCCACGGGCAGCTCGCGCCGCAGCATCCCGATGCCGACCAGGGCGATGAGCACACCGCCCAGCAGCATGAACAGTCCCCGGTGGTCCTCCACGAAACGCTCCACCAGCGACAGGGTAAGCAAGCCCACGGCGGCATACAGCATATCGCCCGTGGCCGCCCCGAGTCCCACCATGGCGCCGGCTCTGCGCCCATGGCACAGGGTCCGCTGCGCGACCATCACGAGGATGGGGCCGACGGGAATGCCGGCGATCAGGCCGACCAGCAGGGCTTTCAGGATCTCCACCATAAACAACTTACAAAGATAGTAAAAAAAGAAAAGCGGCCTGCACTTTACAGGCCGCTCTCTTTCAGATCATACGATAGCGTCTACGGGCGTCCGCCGCCGAAGCCGCCCATGCCACCGCCCATCATCATGCCTGAGGGACGGCCGCCGCCCATGCCGCGTCCACCGCCGCCGCGGTTGCCGCCGCCGCGACGGCCGCCGAAGTTGCCGAAGTTGTAGGCGAGGGAAAGGATCGCATAGCGTCCGAGCGTCTTGCTGACGGACTCGGAGTGGCGGGAACTGCCGTCGGTGACCGAGAGGGCGCGGGACTGGCCGAGCAGGTCGGACACATACAGCGACAGGTTGACCGGGCCGATCGACTTGGCGAGCGTCATGTTGATGATGCACTGCGGATCGATCGGGGTCGTGTAGCCGTTGTACCAGCGATAGTTGGCATTCGCGGTCAGGGAGATGCCCGTCAGGACCCAGTTCCAGGTGAGCTGGGCGGTGACGGCGTTGTTCCAGGTCTGGGTGTTGCGCCCGGAGGCCGTGGACTGGTCGGCCGCATCGCCCTTCTGACGGTACCAGCTCTTGCTCATGTTGGTGCTGGCGCCGACGGAGGCCTGCAGCTGGATGCCGCGGTAGGACAGCTGCAGCCGCTCGTTGACGCTGAGGTTGTCGGTGTAGTTCTCCACGATGTGGGCCTTGTAGTAGGACGGATCCTTGACCTGGGTCACGAACCAGTCCATGAACTCGTAGAAACCGCCGTCGGTGTAGGTGCTCATGTCGATGCCCACGCCTTCATAGGCGAAACTCTGCCGCCAGTTGGCGCCGAGAGTGTTGCTGAAGGAGAAGGCGGACTTGCCGAACGGGGTGTTGTTGGTGAAGTTGAGTCCGGCGTTGCCCGTGGTCGGGGCGTTCATCGGGACCGTGTACTGACCGCCGTTGGCGCCCGTGATCACCACGTTGGAGATCTGGTTCTGGGTGAAGCCGCCGTTGGCGCGGAGGTTGAACGAAGACAGGCGCACGCGGTTGTTGTTGCGCAGCTCGGCGTTGATGTTGTGCGTGAAATACGGGGTCAGTTCCGGATTACCGAAGCTCACGCGCAGCGGGTTGGTGTTGTCCGGCACCGGCATGAGCTGGTTGGTGGACGGCTGGCTGGAGGTGCCCCGGTAGTTGAAGCGCAGCGAAGTCGCGTCGTTCAGGGTGAACATCATCATCACCTGCGGGGAGAAGTTCCAGCGGTTGTCGTCGTAGGGCTTCTCGGTGATGTTGCCCTCGGCGTCGTACACGAAGGTGTTGTTGAGGGTGTAGTTCGGCATTGCGAAGAATCCGGCCTGCAGATGCATCCTGTCGTCCTGGTAGAGGACGTTGCCGCCGATCTCCTGCCGGCGGTTGATGTTCTCGGTCTTGTTGGAGTAGTCGTAGTCGAACAGGCCGCCGTTCAGCAGGTCATAGGAGTTGCGCTCGGAGATGGACTTGCTCCAGTTGAAGGAGTAGTCGGCTTCGAGGTAGAAGTAGTTGCCGAGCGGCTCGGTGTAGGTGAGCCGGGAGTTGACGGAATAGCTCTTCGTGCCGGTCAGCTGGTTCTGGTACACGTCCCGCGTGTTCATGAGCTGCCCGTTCGTGTAGTAATCCGTCGAGTTCTTGTTGAACATGTTCCGGTCCTGCGTGGAAAGGGTGGCGTTGACGTTCGCCGTGAGCGTGCGGCCCGGCAGGCCGAGACGCTGGCGGAAGAGGAAGCGGGTGCTGGCGCTGACCGCCTTGTTCGTGCCGGTATTGTCCGTGGTGGCATGGTTGAGCAGGTTGTCCCTGATGTCCTTGCCGTCGAGGTTGTCGCGATAGGTGCTGCTCTCGCTCTTGGTCGCGTCGGTGCCGCCGCCCAGCCGGATGTTCGGCTCGAGCAGGATCGAGGTGTTGTCGGAGAACTTGTGCTCCAGGCGGAAGCCGAAGTTGTGGCTGTCGGTGCCGCTCGTGCCCGTGTTGCTGCTCTCGACCAGCTGGTTGTAGCCGGTCAGGTAGCTCAGCGTGGAAGAGGACTGCTCGGAAAGGGTGCTGCCGTTGTTGTAGTTGTAGTTGCCGCCCACTTCCATCCGGTTGTCGAAGGCATCGCCGGCGATATTCAGGCCGGCCATGTAGTTGGTGCTGATGCCGCCACCGCCGCCGCCGAAGCCGCCGCCACCGCGCATGCCGGCCATGATGTTGCCCATGATGCCGCCGCCGCCCTGGACGTTGGCGTTGTTGCCGTTGAGGATGAGGCTGATCTGCGTCTTGTCGGAGAAGCGCCCGAGGAAGGCGTTGCCCGAGAAGCGGAAGTCGTTGAGCGGGTTGTTCTCGGAGGGGATGTCGTGACCGGCGCCGGCCGTCACGCGGCCGACCAGACCCTTCATGCTGGCACCTTCCTGCAGGGAGAGGTCGATCACCGTCTCTTCCTGCCCGTCGTCAATGCCGGTGAACTCGGCCTGCTCGGACTTCTTGCGGATGACCTTGAGCTTCTTGACGAGCTTGGCGGGGATGTTCTGGGAGGCAATCTGCGGATCGTCCAGGAAGAAGGTCTTGCCCTGGATCGTGATGCGGTTGACAGACTGGCCGTTGACCGTGATGGTGCCGCTGTCGGAGACTTCGATGCCCGGCATTTTCTTGAGCAGGTCGGCGAGGTTGTCGTTGTCCGTGCTCAGGAAAGACGCGGCATTGTACTCGATCGTGTCCTTCTTGACAACCATCTGGGCGCCGAGCGCGGAGACTTCCGCGGCTTCGAGCTGCTCCCTGTCCACCTCCATCTGGATCTTGCCCAGGTCGATGAGCTTGGACTCCATCTTGAGGGGCGCTTCGTGGGCGATGTAGCCCAGCAGCTCTGCCCGGATGGTGTAGGATCCGTTCCGCACGGACTCGAGGGTGAAATTGCCCTTGTCGTCGGTCAAGCCGTACTTGGCCGGACGGTTCTGTCCGTCACGGGTCAGGGACACGGTGGCAAAGGGAATGGGCTCTCCGGTGGACTCGTCCACCAGGACGCCCTTGATGTTGGCATTGTTCTGCGCAAAGGCATTCAGGCCGAGCAGGCACAGGACCGCCAGCATCAGGATTCTCGCAATTTTCATACAATCACTTTTTTATTCGCTCCGGATTGGAAGCTACAAATCTCTCCCAGCTGCTCGTCTGCTGCGTAGCTGCGAGCGGACTCGACAGCTGGTAAAAGTGACACATCGCGAGAGCAAGTGCATCTGTAGCGTCGAGGTATTTGTTTGCAATTTTAATGCCAAGTGTACGCTGTACGATGAGGCAAACCTGCTCTTTAGATGCGGCCCCATTGCCGCAGATGGCCATCTTTGCTTTGCGGGGCGCGTACTCGTAGATCTTGACGCCCCGGTCGAGGCCGGCGATCATCGCCGCGCCCTGCGCCCGGCCGAGCTTGAAGATGACCTGGGCGTTCTTGCCGTAGAAGGGGGACTCGATAGCCATGTCGTCGGGACGGTGGAGGTCGCACAGGGCGCCCACCTTCTCGTGGATGAGCTCGAGCTTGTCGTAGGGAGAATCGATCTTTCGCAAGTCCACCACCCCCATGTCCACGAACTGGGGTTTGCCGGCGGCATCTACACGCACGACCCCGAAACCGAGCAGGTTGGTTCCGGGATCGATGCCGAGTATGACTTTCTCTTTATCAGTCAATTTTGTCGAAGCCTGTATAGGGACGCAGGATCTCGGGGATCACGATGCCTTCCGGGGTCTGGTTGTCCTCGAGCAGGGCGGCCACGACACGCGGGAGCGCCAGGGCGCTGCCGTTGAGGGTGTGTGCGATCTGGGTCTTGCCGTCGGCGTCGCGGTAACGCAGGTGCAGGCGGTTGGCCTGGAAGGTCTCGAAGTTGGAGACGGAGGAGATCTCCAGCCAGCGGCCCTGGGCCGCAGACCAAAGCTCGAAGTCGTAGGTGATCGCGGAGGTGAAGGACAGGTCGCCGCCGCAAAGGCGCAGGATGCGGTATTTGAGGCCGAGCCTGTTCACGAGCGACTCCACGTGGGCGACCATCTCGTCCAGCGCCCGGTAGGAATCCTCCGGCTTCTCCACGCGCACGATCTCGACCTTGTCGAACTGGTGCAGGCGGTTCAGGCCGCGGACGTCCTTGCCGTAGGAGCCGGCTTCGCGGCGGAAGCACGGCGTGTAGGCCGTCATGCGCTGCGGGATCTCATCGGCGCCGAGGATCACGTCGCGGAAAATGTTGGTCACGGGCACTTCCGCCGTCGGGACCATATAGAAATCATCCAGCTCGGCGTGGTACATCTGGCCCTCCTTGTCGGGGAGCTGGCCCGTGCCGAAGCCGGAGTCGCGGTTGACCATCACGGGAGGCTCCACCTCCTTGTAGCCGGCCGCAGTGTTGCAATCCAGGAAGAAATTGATCAGGGCGCGCTGCAGCTTGGCACCTTTGCCCTTGTAGACGGGGAAGCCGGCGCCGGTGATCTTTACGCCCAGGTCGAAGTCGATGATGTCGTACTTCTTGGCAAGCTCCCAGTGCGGAAGCGCTCCCTCGGGCAAGTGCACCTCGGGGCCGCCCGTCTTGACAATTTCGTTGTCTTCGGCGTCCTTGCCGGGCTTGACGAGGCTGCACGGGGTGTTCGGCATCAGCACGAGCTGGCTTTCCAGCTCGGCGGCGGCCTCGTCCATGCGGGAGAGCAGTTCGCCGCTGCGGGCCTTGAGCGCGGCCACCTCGGCCTTGGCGGCCTCGGCTGCATCCTTCAATCCCTGCTTCATCAGGCCGCCGATCTCGGCAGCCTTCTGCTTCTGCTGCGCAAGCAGCGCGTCGCTCTCCGTCTGGAGGCTGCGGCGCAGGGCGTCCAGCTCCAGCACCTTGTCTACGATCGGCCGGGCGTCGAAATTCTTGATTTTCAGTTTCTCGATGACAGCCTTCGGGTCATCGCGAAGGGTTTTGAGCGTCAACATATGCTTCTCTTTTTAAAATAAAAGGACCCACACCCGTCATCCCGGAGTGCTGGGTCCTTCGATTCAACTTCCGTCCCCGAGACTAGTTCTCGAACGGGACTACCGACACGTAGGATTTGTCCTCTCTCTTGCGGGTGAACTTCACGGTGCCGTCGATCAGGGCGTACAGCGTGTGGTCCTTGCCCATGCCGACGTTGCGGTCGGGATTGTGGACCGTGCCGCGCTGGCGGACGATAATATTGCCGGCTTTCACGACCTCGCCGCCGAATTTCTTGAGACCCAGGCGCTTGCTCTGCGACTCACGACCGTTCTTAGAACTCGATTGACCTTTCTTGTGTGCCATAACTCTTAAGCGATTTCGTTGATCTTGATCTTGGTAAGTTTCTGACGGTGACCATTGAGCTTCTGGAAGCCCTTGCGGCGGATCTTCTTGAAGACCAGCACTTTGTCAGCCTTTACATCATCGTCGAGGACGGTGGCCTTGACCACGGCGCCGTCGACATACGGAGCACCGACCTTCACGGCCGCGTCGTCCGCGACGAGAAGGACCTTCTTGAACTCCACATCAGCACCTTTGGCATCGGCGAGCCGCTGCACAAAGATCTCGTTGCCAGCCTCGACTTTGAACTGCTGGCCTGCAATGTCTACGATTGCGTACATACAATAAAACTTATAAAAGTTTCGGCCGTAAGCGTCTGCCGCAAGGCAGCTCTTTATCAATAGCTTAACGGTCATCAAATCATTTTGGGCTGCGAATTTAAGCAAAAAACTTCTTTCTGCCAAATATTTTGTTAATTTTGCACTGAAACAAGTTTGTTACCCCCATGGACGGCATCTTCCAATACAACAAACCCGTGACCGGCAAACAGTTCATCGGGCGCTCGACCGAAGTCCGCGCGTTCGCGAATCTGCTCGCCCAGGGCGAGAATATCGCAATCTACGAGCCCCCGAAGACCGGCCGGAAGTCCCTGGTGCAACAGGGCCTGTACAACATGAAGGCTGCCGGACAGCGCTTCGTGGCCGTGCAGCTGAGCCTGCTGGATGTCCGGACGCTGTCCGAGCTGACCCTGCGGCTCGCTTCCAGCGTCCTGCGGACGGTGGGCAGCGGCCCGGCGGAGTATGCGGCGGCGGCCCGCGACCTGCTCGGAGGCACCCACCTGGTCTTCGACAGCGCCCGCTACAAGAGCTCCGGAGAGGTCCTCTCCCCCAGCTGGGAGCTGGACATGGAGGACCTGCGCGCCGCTTTCCTGCTGCCGTACCGGATCGGGGCGCAGTCGGGCGTGTCCCGTATCGTCGTGATCGACGAATTCCAGAACGTGATGCTCACCGAGGACGGCGATGCCGCCTGCAAACTCCTGGAAGAGGTCTTCAGGACCCTGCCGCCGGAGCTCGACCGGGGCGCCGCCTATGTGTTCCTCGGATCGCAGGTCAATGCGATGCACGACATCTTCGGCATCAAGCGCTATTTCTACCGCCGGGTGGAGCGCCTGCGGATCGCCCCGGTCGAGACCAAGGAGATCATCGATCACGTGGTCAAGGGTTTCCTGGCCACGGGCAAGGTCATCGACCGCGACCTGCTGCTGGGCGTGTGCCGCCTGTTCCGGGACAACATCTGGTACATCAACCACTTCAGTGCCATCTGCGACGCCCTGACGCGCGGCTACATCATGGAACAGACGCTTAACGAGGCGCTCGGCAGCCTGATCGCCATCCACGAAGGGCGCTTCGTCGCCATGATGAACGACCTCACCACCTTCCAGGTGAGCCTGCTGCGCGCCGCCCTGGACGGACACTCGCGCTTCAGCAGCGCGGAAGTCATCAAGCAGTACGGCCTCAATTCCTCCGCCAATGTCCGGCGGCTCAAGGACGCCCTGTGCAAGAAGGAGATCATCACCTTCGACGATGACGACAATCCGGTCCTGCTGGACCCGCTCTTTGAATACTGGGTACGGAAGTATTACTTCAACATGTCATTCGAATGAAAAAGAGAATCGCAGTACTGACCGGCGCCGGCGTGAGCGCCGAAAGCGGCCTGGGAACCTACCGTGACAACGGCGGGCTCTGGGACAACTACGATCCCATGGTGGTCGCCTCCGCCGAGGGCTGGGCCCGCAATCCCGGGCTCGTGCTCGACTTCTACAACATGCAGCGCGAAAAGCTGAAGGAGGTGCAGCCGAACACGGCGCACCGGCTCATCGCAGAGCTGGAGAAGGATTATGTCGTGGACGTGATCACGCAGAATGTGGACAATCTCCACGAGCGCGCAGGTTCCACCCATGTGGTCCACCTGCACGGCGAAGCCACCAAGATCCGCCCGGAAAACAGCTGCAACGACTACGACGGTTTCTCCGAGAAACTCGTCGTGGACATCGGCTACGGTGCCGTGCACCTGGGCGACAAGGCGCCGAACGGCGCACAGTACCGGCCGCACATCGTCTTCTTCGGCGAAGCCGTCCCCATGATCGAACGGGCGGTCGAGCTGGTCTCGCAGGCCGACATCGTCCTGATCGTGGGCACTTCCCTGCAGGTCTATCCCGCCGCCGGGCTGTACCGCTACGCGCGTGCGGGCGCTCCCATCTATCTCATCGACCCCGCCGACGTGGCGCTCTTCGACAAGCGGGTGCATCATATCCAGAAGGTTGCGACGGAAGGGATGCAGGAATTTGTTGGATTGTTGAAATAATTTACTACCTTTGCATCCCCAAAAGAAAAAGGAGGTGGTAAAGCAATGATTATCGTACCCGTCAAAGAAGGTGAAAATATCGAGCGTGCATTGAAGAAATTCAAGCGGAAGTTCGAAAAGACAGGAGCCGTCCGCGAGATGCGCTCCCGCAAGAATTTCCAGAAGCCGTCGGAGATCCGCCGCATCGCCAAGCAGAAGGCGATCTACGTCCAGCACCTGCGTCTCGAGGAGGAGTAGTCTTCGTCCCCTTTCCCACCTTAACATAAAAGCGCGACCTTTGCAGGCCGCGCTTTTTTTCGTCATTCACCGGCCTGACCGGCGAAACGCCAGCTTTCCGGCACCGGTGCGGTGATGTCCATCTCCTCCTTGCGGACGGGGTGGATGAAACGGATGTTGCGGGCGTGCAGGCAGATGCCGCCGTCGGGGTTGGAACGCGGCGCTCCGTATTTGAGGTCGCCCTTGACGGGGCAGCCCAGATGAGACAGCTGGCAGCGGATCTGGTGGTGGCGGCCGGTCAGCAACTCCACCTCCACGAGGTGGTAGCGGTCGGTGCTCCGGAGGTATCTGTAATTCAGCTTCGCGAGCTTGGCGTCGGGATGGCGGGCCGGTTTGGGGACGTCGCCGGGCGCGATGATGTAAGACTTGTTCTGCTGTTCGTTGCGGGTCATCCAGCCCGCCAGATGCCCCTCCGCCGGCTCGGGCTTCGTGCAGCAGAGGGCCCAGTAGGTCTTGTGGACGTCGCCGTCGCGGAAGGCCGCCGCGAGCCGCTCCAGGGCCTTGGAGGTCTTGGCCAGCAGGCAGACCCCGCTCACCGGCCGGTCCAGGCGGTGGGGCAGGCCGAGGAAGACCTTGCCGGGCTTGGCGTCGCGCTGCGCGAGGAAGGCCTTGTAGGATTCGGTCAGCGGCTCGTCGCCCGTCCTGTCGCCCTGGGTGATCTCGCCCGCACGCTTGCACACCGCCAGCAGGTGGTTGTCCTCGTAGAGGATCCGCCCCGCCAGGTCGTCGTATTCCTGCCTGCCCAGTTGCCGGTATTCCATATCGCAAAGATAATGATTCTTTTCCTATCTTTGCCGTATGGACAACGAAGTACTCAAGGCGCTCCGCGAGCGCAGAAGCATCCGGCGCTACAAGCCGGAGCAGATCAAAGACGAAGAATTGCAGGCCGTGCTCGAAGCCGGCACCTGGGCGCCGACCGGAATGGGCCGGCAGGACCCGTGGATCGTCGCCGTGCAGCGGCCGGAGCTGGTCGCGCGCATCGATGCGATGAACGGGGAGATCCTCGGCAGCCCCCACCCCTTCTACGGCGCCCCGACCATCGTACTGGTCTTCGGCAGCGCACCGTCCGTCTGGGCCAATTCCGTCCCCGACGGTTCCCTCGTGCTGGGCAACATGATGCTGGCGGCGCACGCCGTCGGCCTGGGCTCGTGCTGGATCAACCGCGAGCGGGAAATGTTCGAGACGCCGGATGGCAAGGCCCTGATGGCCGAGCTCGGCCTCCCGGAGGGTCTGGTCGGCATCGGCGCCCTCGCCCTCGGCTACCCGGCCTCCTTCCCGCCCTCCGTCAAGCCCCGGAAAGCGGATTATTTCCGGATCATCCGGTAAGAGATCCGACGAAAAAAGGGCAGCCCTGCGGCTGCCCTTTTTCATTGACCGGAGCATTACTGCTCGTCGGGACCGTTGTTGCCGTAGTCCGGCTGGGGACCGGTCGGACCGCCCTGCGGGCCGTCCTGCGGACCCTGGGGGCCTGCCTGAGGACCGCTCTGCGCGGCCTTGGACATCTCTTCGGAAGCGGCGTGCCAGGCAGCCTCGAGGGCGGCGTTGGCGCTGTCGATCGCCTCGATGTTCTTCTCGTCCACGGCCTTCTTGAGGTCGGCGCAGGCGGACTCGATGGCGGAGCGCTTGTCGGCCGGGATCTTGTCGCCGTACTCCTTGAGGTTGCGCTCGGTCTGGAAGACCATCGCGTCGCCGTTGTTGAGCTTGTCGGCGCGCTCCTTCTCGGCGCGGTCGGCGGCCTCGTTGGCCTTGGCCTCGTCGCGCATGCGCTGGATTTCGGCGTCGGACAGGCCGCTGGAGGCCTCGATGCGGATGTGCTGCTCCTTGCCGGTGGACTTGTCCTTCGCGGATACGCTCAGGATGCCGTTGGTGTCGATGTCGAAGGAAACTTCGATCTGCGGGATGCCGCGCGGCGCCGGAGCGATGCCGTCGAGGTGGAAGATGCCGATCTGCTTGTTGTCCTTGGCCATCGGACGCTCGCCCTGCAGGACGCGGATCTCGACGGAAGGCTGGTTGTCGGCCGCCGTGGAGAAGACCTGCTCCTTGTGCACGGGGATCGTGGTGTTGGACTCGATGAGCTTGGTCATCACGCCGCCGAGGGTCTCGATGCCGAGGCTCAGCGGGGTCACGTCGAGCAGCAGGACGTCCTTGACGTCGCCGGCGAGCACACCGCCCTGGATGGCGGCGCCGATGGCGACCACCTCGTCCGGGTTCACGCTCTTGTTGGGCTCCTTGCCGAAGAAATCCTTCACCATCTGCTGGACCTTCGGGATACGGGTGGAACCGCCGACGA
>Ga0123328_1003386_pt1 | contig 13643 bp, 15 predicted proteins | sample BioC12SIPDNA_2_FD_89702 | JGI IMG/M metagenome (GOLD analysis project Ga0123328, IMG submission 89702) | Anaerobic biogas reactor microbial communites from Washington, USA - Biogas_R1_A C12 SIP DNA | ecosystem: Engineered > Bioreactor > Anaerobic > Unclassified | place: Washington, USA...
GCTTAGTTAGCGGTCTCTAGCTGTCTTTCGCTGCTTTGTCTCGCTCGCGGTTGCGGGCGCGCCGCCCGCGCAGTTCTAGCGGGGGAGCCGCCGCCGAATCATCTAGCACATCCGACCGCAGGGGGATCGCGATCGCGATGTTCGTGCCGCGCCCTGGCGCGCTCTGAATGCGCAGCGTGCCTTCAATTAACTCCGCCCGCTCGCGCATGTTGACCATCCCCAGGCTGCCGCGCCGGTCATAGCTGGCGTTGACGGCATCCACATCAAACCCCACGCCGTTATCTTCCACTTCGATCAGCACGAACGCGTCGCGCTTGGCGAGGCGCACCACGATCTGCTGGGCCTGGGCATGTTTGCGCGCGTTGTTGATCGCCTCTTCGATGATGTAAAACAGCACGCCCTGCGCGTGCGTGTCGAGGTAGATCTCCACATCCGGCTGGGCTTGCAGCGTGACCTCGGTGCCGTGCGTGTCACGCATTTTCTCGGTGAGCTGGCCGAGCGCGGCGAGCAACCCCTGTGACTCCAGCACCAGCGGACGCAACGTAAAGAGCATGTGGCGAATCTCTTTGGTCGTACGCCGCGCCAGTTCTTCGACCTTCCACAATTCCTCAATCGCCTGCTGGGGCTGGCGCTCGAGCAGGCGGCGGATGTAGTTGACGCGCATCGCGATCGCGGCCACGCTTTGCGTCGGGCCATCGTGCAAATCGCGCGAGAGCTTCTTGCGCGCGTCTTCCTCGACCTCGACGATCTTCTCCTTCTCGTCGAGCAGCGTCTGGTACAGCACCGCGTTTTGCAGCGAGAGTGTCGCCTGCGTGCCGATCGCGTTGAGCAGCTCGGCGTGTTCGTCGGAGAAGGCGTTCGGGCGCTCGGAGCCGAACACCAGCACGCCATAATGCTCGAAACCAGAGCGCAACGGGATCACCAGCACCGATTTTGCGTCGTGAAAGCCTGCGAAATAGCGCAGTTCCGGGTCGTGCAGCGCCTCACCGGCGAAAACCGGCTCTGCCTGTTTGAGCGCCAGCCCCAGGATCCCGCGCTGTCCGGCGATCTCAACTTGCTCATCGGCGCGCGTCAGGTGGCGGGACGAAATGACGCGCAGCTTGTCGTCCGCGCCCTGAAACAACAGCGCCGCGCTGATGACGCGGGTGCGCGGATCGCGCTCGTTCAACAACAGCGCGCCGGTATCCTGCGCGGCTTCGAGCACGCGCCGGTAATCAAGCGACGCGCTCAACGTGTTCGCCATCTCGTAAATGGCGCGCGCCTGCTCGCGCGTGGTGCGCAGGCGGATCGCCTCGCTTTCCAACAGGTCAATAGCGCGATTGCGCCACGAAAACCCGCCAGAGCGCAATACCGCGCCCAGCACGCCCAGGATCGCGAGGAAGATCAGACTCAGGCCGAGGGTGGATGATTGCGCCGGAGTCAGATCGGGCAGCCGTTCGGTCGCCGCCAGCGTCGCCGCGCCTAGCAGCGCTAGCGTGACGGCGATTCCGCCCCACCGGAAGCGAAAGGCCGCGTTGAAGATCGCCAGCGTGCCGAGCAGCACCAGCGGCAGCGCGTGCCCTTCATAGACCCACAAAAAAAGCCCGGCCAGCGCGCTGTCAAGGATGAGGTCCAACCCGCCGAGCAGGGGATCGCTGATGCGCGCGCTGAACGCCAGCCCGCCCAGCACCAGATTGCCCGCCCCAGCGGCAGCGAGCGCGCTGACCAGCACCTGGCGGTCGATGCGGACGCCAACCAGCAGCGTCTCGTCGCCCAGCGCCAGCACCACGACGCCGGCGATAAACAGCCAGCGAAGCCAGAACAGGGCGCGATCGAGATGGTGCGGCGTGGTTGGCAAATCAGCCGATCGGTACAACGAGACGCTCCGAAACAAAAAATGCCGCGATGACTGCTGACGCGTCTGCGGCATCTTCTTTCGATTGCTCGATGGGCGCGAAGGGACTCGAACCCCTGACCTCACGGATGTGAACCGTGCGCTCTAACCAGCTGAGCTACGCGCCCGAAGATGCACGCATTATAGCATTGCGCTGTCCCCCTGACAAGGGCTGCTGCGGCGGGAGCAGTCCCAATCCCTGCCTATTATAGCGGCAATCATCCAGCGTGGTAAATCGGTCGCTGAGGGCTGCGCGGTGTGGTATCCTAGACGGCACATCGGCGCGGAGGAGGATACGCCACATGGATTTTCTGAAGCGGTTGTTTGGCGGCGGCGATCGTGGGGGCGACAAGGATGGGCTGTACATCTACGTCCGGTCCGATCAGACCGGTGAGGTGATTCAGGTCCGCATTCATCGCTACAATGACCTCTCGCTCGACGAAGAGGGCGAAGGGTATCACGTGCGCAAAGTGATTGTCGGCGAGAAAAGCTTTGATCGCATCGAAGCGTACTTGCGCTTTGACAAGAAGCGCCAGCTCGTCGAGGCGCAGATTGCAGGTGGCGAACGCGTCGACGAAGCCGCCTACGAAGCCTATCGCGCCCAGCGCGCGCAAAACACGACGACCTGAGCCACGCTTTATGACGCCAACCCATTCGCTGTTGCTGTTCGATGTCGATGGTGTGCTGGTGCACCCGGTGGGCTATAAGGCTGCGCTGCGGGCGACCGTTCGCCACTTTCTGTCGCTGATGGGCCAGCCTGACTACGTGCCCACTGAGGACGAGATTTCAGTCTTTGAGGCGTGCGGCATCACGAACGAGTGGGATTCCGGCGCGATCTGCGTCGCCGCGCTGCTGACCAGCGCGCTGGCGGCGGACCCGTCGCTGCGCCGCGCTACGTTCGACGAGACGCTGGCCGCGATTCGTGACGCCGGGCTGCGGCTGGAACGACCCGATTACGCGGCGCTGGCGCGACGCATCCTCGAAGGAACGCCCGACGACGTCAAAGACCTGCCCGCTGCGCGCTATCTCGCGCTGATGAGCGAAACCACCGCCGACCATCTGCCGCTGCTCTCCGCGCTGTTGGCCGATGTGTACGCGATGGATACGCCCACGACGCGCATCTTCCAGACGCACACACTCGGCAGCGCGCGCTATACTGCGGCGTATGGCGATCCTGCGCCGTTCGACAGCGAAAGCACCCTCGCCACCTGCGACCAGCCCCTGCTCGCGCCGGACACGCGCGATCGCTTGCTGGCGTGGCACGCGCTGCCCGGCAACGCGGCGGTGATCTTCACGGCGCGGCCCAGCCTGCCCCCGGCGGGCACGGAACGCGTCCGCGCCAACGTGTTTTCGCCCGAGGCAGAGCTGGCGCTGGAGCTGATCGGCCTTGACGGGCAGATCCCGCTGATCGCGCAGGGACGTGTTGGCTGGCTGGCGCAGCAGCGCGGGCGCTCCGCCGCGGATTATGTTAAACCCTCGCCGGTGCAGGCGCTGGCGGCAATTGGCGCGGCGATCTCCCACGACGAACCGGCCTCGTTGCTCGCAGCGGCGGCGCTGGCCGAAGATGGCCGCCTGGAAGGGCCGCTGGCCGACCTGCGCGGCCAGTCGGTGATGGTCACCGTTTTCGAGGACGCAACGGGCGGCATCCGCGCCACGCTGGGCGCCGCGCGCCTGCTGCAAGACGCCGGGCTGGACGTGCGCGCCCGCGCGATTGGCGTCTCGCCGCACCCGGATAAACGCGCCGCGCTGGCGGCCCTCACCGAGCATGTGGTGGATGATGTCAACGCCGGGCTGGCGCTCTTTTGGGGCAGTTAGCAACTAGTCGTTAGCAGTCAGCAAGAGCAGAGCAATATAGGGGCAGCGTTATGTGTCGCTTTCGGGCGATCGACTCTGAAGCTCCGAACGGGCTGCGCCCTCGCCTTTGGCTAATCGCTGCTCGCTCGCTGCTGCGCTCTCCACAACGCTCCATTCTGGACTATATTCTGAATGAGGACATTCTGATCGGCGCGCCGCGCGAGGGTTGCGCGCGCTGATCGATCTGTGTGGGGCTAGTGAGAAGGAGTCGGCTATGCCAGAGACGACGCTTGGCACGCGCACGCTCGGCAAGAGCGGGATTGACGTCACCGCGATCGGGCTGGGGCTGTGGGCGGTGCGTGGCGACCAGTGGGGCGCGGTAGACGACCGCGCCACGCTCGACACGATTGACGCCGCGCTCGACGCGGGTGTGACGTTTTTCGACACCGCCGACGTCTATGGCGACGGGCACAGCGAGGAACTACTCGGCCAAGCGATGCAGGGGCGCCGCGATCGGTTCATTGTTGCCAGCAAGATCGGCTGGAAGGGGTTTGACGACACGCGCCGCACGACCGCTTACGACACGGTTGAAAAGCTGGTCGCCGGGGTAGAGAGCAGCCTGCGCCGCCTGCAGACCGATTATCTTGACATCATCCAGAGCCACATCAGCTATCGCGAGCCGACGATGGAGATTTTCGTCGAGGGCTTTCAGCGGCTGCAGCGCGACGGCAAGGTGCGCGCCTATGGCCTCAGCACCAGCGATTTTGAGTATTTACAGGCGTTTAACGCGGATGGCGGCTGCGCCACGCTGCAAATCGACTACAGCATCCTCAACCGCACGCCAGAAAAAGACATCTTTCCCTATTGCCAGACGCACAACATTGGCGTGATCGTGCGCGGGCCGCTGGCGATGGGCCTGCTCACTGGCAAGTTCAGCCAGGACACGGTCTTCGAAGAAAACGATTTTCGCCGCAACTGGCAGACTGATCCGGATCAGAACGCGATCTTCCGGCACGACCTGAAGGTGGTCGAGCGCCTGCAGCCGCTGGCGAGCGAGGCGCGCACGATGGCGCAGCTTGCGCTCCAATTCGTGCTGGCGCACCCGGCGGTCTCGACCGTGATCCCCGGCGCGAAGACGCCCGCCCAACTGCGCGACAACCTGGGCGCGCTGGCGGCGCCAGAACTGACCCCCGCCGAGATGATCCGCATCAACGAGATCGTGCCGCCGGGTGGCGGGCGCAAAATCTGGCCGGCCTAGGGCGCGGTCAGGGGCGGTGGCGGCGCTCTAATTCGGCGGCGATGTCGTCCGGCGACAAACCGCGCTGTGCCAGCAGGACGAGGCAGTGATACGTCAGGTCCGCCAGCTCTTCGATCACGCGCTTGTCGCCCTGCCCCTTGACCGCCAGCACCACCTCGATCGCTTCTTCGCCGATCTTCTTGACGATCTCGTCTTCGCCGGTGTCCAGCAGGCTGTTGGTATACGATCCGGCGCGCGGGTGCGCCTTGCGATCTTCAATCTGCGCGAAGACACGCCGCAGAATAGACGGTTCGTGCTCAGTCACCGAGTTCCTCCAATGTGCGGAAAAAGCAGCTCACCGCGCCGGTGTGGCATGCCGGACCTGCCGGACGCACCTGCACCAGCAGCGTGTCCGCGTCGCAGTCCGCCCAGATGCCGGTGACGGCCTGCGTGTGGCCGCTGGTCGCGCCCTTGTGCCACAGCTCGCGGCGGCTGCGGCTCCAGAAATGCGTCTCGCCCGTTTCCAGGGTGAGGCGCAGCGCGTCGGCGTTCATCCACGCGACCATCAACACCTGCCCGGTCGCGCCATCCTGCACCACGGCGGGGATCAGCCCGTTCGCGTCCCACGCCAGCCGCGCGATCAGCGCATCCCGATCAGTCGCGGGCATCTTGCGCCGTCCCTTCGATCAGTCGCACAGGCACGCCGCGCTCGTGTAAATAGCGCTTGACCTGCCCGACGCTCAGTTGCCGGTAGTGGAACAGGCTCGCCGCCAGGGCCGCGTCCGCGCCGCCTTCGGTGACCGCCTCGTAGAAGTGCGGCAGCGCGCCCGCGCCGCCCGATGCGATCACCGGGATGCTTACCGCGTCGCTGATGGCGCGCGTCAGGCGGATGTCGTAGCCGTCCTGCGTCCCGTCGCGGTCCATGCTGGTCAGCAGAATCTCGCCCGCGCCGCGCTGCTCGACCTCGCGCGCCCATTCGATGGCATCCAGGCCGGTCGGCGTGCGCCCGCCGCTGACGTACACCTCATAGTGCGAGCCGTTCCAGCGCGCGTCGATCGCGACGACGATGCACTGCGCGCCGAACCGCTCCGCTCCGGCAGCGATCACGTCGGGCGTGCGGACCGCCGCGCTGTTCATCGCGATCTTGTCCGCGCCTGCCAGCAGCGCCTCGCGCATATCCTCGACCGTGCGCAGCCCGCCGCCCACGCAAAACGGGATGAAGATCGCGTCCGCCACCCGGCGCACCACATCCAGCAGCGTCGCGCGGTTCTCATGCGTCGCGGTGATGTCGAGGAAGACCAGCTCGTCCGCGCCTTCGCGGTCGTAGATCGCGGCCTGCTCGACCGGGTCTCCGGCATCGCGCAAGTTGACAAAGTTGATGCCCTTGACGACGCGCCCCTCGTGCACGTCCAGGCAGGGGATGATGCGCTTGGCGAGCATAGCAGGCTCCTTTGTAGCGGGCAGCGGTTAGCGAAGAACAACGCCGGATATGCAGCAGCCAGCGGCTAAAACGAGCATAGCTTTTTGCTAACCGCCAGTCGCTAATTGCTAGCGGCTTGTGGTGCGCGCAACTATACCGGAATTCCGCTCGTTTGAGCAGTGGGGTCTTTGGTCAGGATTCACATGGCGAGCGTGAGCGCCAGCACGTCATCCGGCCTGCCCAGCGCCGGACCGCGCGCCATCTGCACGCGAGTGTGCACGATTCGCATCCCCGATTCGAGCGCGGCGAATAGCAGCGCGCTCTGCTGCCCGTTGATCGGGAAGACCATCCCGGCGCTGCCGCGCTGCCGGGCGTAGCTCTGCATCTCCGCCAGGAAGCGCGGCCACTCCGGCGCGGCGTGTGGCAGGCACGCTGCCGCCTCGACCGTGAGATACGCCTGGATGCTCCCCTGGCGGCGCGGCGCGTGACGCAGCGCGGCGAAACACATCGGCTCGCCCGTGTTGTCGTGCCAGATCAGCGTGTCACCCGCCTCTTCATCGCGCAGCCAGCGCGCTGCCGGAGTCGGGTCCAGCCCAGGTACGAGCGCGCCTGCCACTGCACTCAGCGCATGTTCCTCACCCTGCCAGATCGTCCAGCGTGTCTCGCGGGCCGGAACCGGCGCGCCCTCGCACAGCAGCGTCAGGCGGCGTGTTTCCAGGCCGAGGCGGGTGTACAGCGCAAGGTTGCGCCCGCTGTCTGGCATGGTTTCGAGCGCGAGCGTGCTGCATCCCGCCTCTTCCAGCAAGCCCAGCCCGGCGCGAACCAGCGCGCGCCCCAGGCCCAGCCCCTGGCGATCCGGTGCGAGGCCGAGCGTGCCCAGCCAGCCAAGCGATCCCCAGACGTGGGTGAAACAGTACCCGACGACGCGCCCGCGCGGTGACTCGAGCACCACGCCGGGATGCGGGCGGTTGAAGGCGGCGGCTATGTTCTCGGCGGTGCGCAGGCGCAGGCGCCCGGCTAGCTCGCCGCGCTCGCGCCGGATGCGCTCGAAAGCGTCGCGGTCGATCTGCCGGACGATTGCGAGGTCGTCCGGTTCCATCCGCCGGGTATAGTGCGGGAAGAATTCCTCACTGCGGGCGCGGTGCGCCATGCCGGGCTGCTCCTAGCGGGTGAGGGCGAGACGGTTGGTCAGTTCTTGTGTACGCGCCTCGCGCAGCGCGACATAGTTTGGCGGCGGATCGGCCACGCCCGTCACTTCCAGCGCAAACGACGCCGCGACTGCGCCACGACACGCCGCTTCAGCCAGATCGCCGGTTTCGCACCAGCCGACCAGGAAGGCGCCACAGTAGGTGTTGCCCGCGCCGGTCTGGTCGACGATTTCAGGGACCGGCACGGTAGGCACGCGCAGCAAATCCGCGTCGCCCTGCTGCCCGGCAATCGAGCCGTCTTCGCCCAGACGCAGCACCACAACGCGCGCCCCATCGTCGAGCATGGCACGGACCAGTGCCGCCGGGTCGTCCAGACGGTAGATCGCCTGCGCTTCGAGCAGGTTAGGCGAGACGATATCCACCAGCGGCAGCGCGGCGCGGAAGGCGTCCGCATGCTCAGGCGTCATAAAGTGCTGAACCGGCTCCCACAGAATGGTTGCATCCGGCAGCGCCTCGCGCCACGGCGCGACCGCACCGTCGCGCAGCAGGTGCACGCCCCGCGCGTCGTGGTACGAGACGGGCAGCGCGTCCAGCGGTGGGCCGTAGAGGAACGGGCCCATTTCATCGACCCGGAAAATCTCGCTGCGGCGGCCATCCGACTCGAACAACTGCCACGCGCGCGCCTGCGGGATGTCCAGCCACTGCATTCCGTCCAGATCGAAGTCCCGCAGCAGGCGGCGATGGGCGTCTTCGGGCAGGTCACGACCGGCGCACGACACCAGGCCGGGTCGCTGCCCCCAGATCACCATCCCGGCAGCGGCGTGCGTCACCCCGCCGCCGAGCACGCCCATCGCGGTGCGCCCGTCCGGGAATACAATATCGTCGATGATGATCCCGCCGACGCAGACGTACGCCGGGTGAAAGGGCTGTGCCAACGGAGCCTCCACTCAGCGCCGGACGTTTTCGAGCTGGTGGCTGTCGCGGATGCGGCTCGCGCCGTCCGCCCAGTCCACCGTCCGCCCGCCGCCGAAATCGCGGAAGTACGCCGCGCCGATCGCTGCTGCGCGCTCTGCCGCGAGCAGCTCACCCGGCACGCTGTACACCACCGGCGCGAACATCTCCGGCACGTCGCCCTGCACTGGCATCACATAATCGACGTATTCGGCGATGGTCTGCTCAGCGGCAGGTAGCGCGCCGATGGTCCGCCGCCCGATCACCTGGGCCGCGTGCGCGACCTCGGCCATGCGGTCCGCGTCACGGTCTGCCGCGCTGAGGAAGACAGTCGGCGTGTCGGCTCGACTGCCGAAGTACTGGATGTGCGACCATTCCTCAGTCTCCTGCGCCATCGCCGGATCGCCGCTGGCTTCCATCATCTTCGCCGCGCTGAACATCGCCGCGCCATACAGCGGCCCGGCGCCGACGTAGACGAACTCCGGAATATCCGCCCACTGCGCCATTAAGCTCCGGGCGACCGGCTCGCAGGCGGCGATCGTCGCTTCGAGCGCGTCCGCCAGCCCGCGCAGTTCGGCGCGGCGCGCGTCGGCTTCGGCGGTCGTCAGGTGACCGCGCACCTCGCCGATGCGAATCGCGGCGCTGTACAGCGCGACCTGCGACGCCAGATACGAGCGCACGCCCGGCACGACCATCCCGGCTAGCTCGCCCGGCAGCGGCGGGACGGTCGTCTGGAACACCTTCTCGGCGGACTGCGCCAGGGGCGCATCGGGCGCGCCGGTCAGTGCAACGCCGACCGCGCCCGCCTGCTGCGCCAGCCGCAGCGCCTCGATCGTCCGGCTGACCACGCCTGACACCGACACCGCGATCGCCAGGTTGGTCTGCGGGCCGGTCTCCGGCAGGAACCCGGCGAGATAGCGGCTGAAGGTCAGCGCGCTGACGGCCTGGGTCGGCACGCCGGTAAGCTGGTGAAACGCCAGTTCCGCGCCAACCGGGGCATGATAGCTATCGCCACAGCCGACGAGGTAGACGCGCTTGACCGAGTGGCACAGCTCAAAGTCGAATGTGGCGCGCGCCGAGGCATCGAACGGCCCCGCGATGTCGCGCAGAAGCTGCGGCAGCGTGTCGATCTGTTGGTGCATAGGCGAGCGTTCGGACATCTCCAGATAACCTCTTCCATCAGCAGCGCCGCGCCGCACGCGCGGCGGGCGAACAAACACGACTCAAAACGGCTTTGGCGGCGCAGCAGGGCGTGGTATCATGGTGCGCTGGTCTTCCCGGCCAATAAACGCCGGTTCCCTCAATGGAGCGCACCGCATGACGTTTTCTGCTTCGACGCCTACTTCATCCTCCGCGACGGTGATCCTCGTGACGCGCAATGGCATGGGCGAGGCCCCTGCCGACTTGCAGCAAACGCTTGTGACCAAGTACTTCCAGCTTCTGCTGGAAGATGGCAAGTTGCCCGCTGCCATATGCTTCTATGCGGATGGCGTGCGGCTGGCTTGCGAAGGCTCACCCTTGCTTGACACGCTTCAGGCGCTGGAAGAACGGGGCGCGCACCTCATTGTTTGCACCACTTGCCTGAACGCGCTTGATCTGGTCTTGCAGCGCAGAGTCGGCTTGATGGCAAGCATGGCTGATATCATCGAAGCGCAGTGGCGCGCGGACAAAGTCATCACGATCTAGCGTCCACTAGCCACCCCAACGCAGCGCCGCGCGCCCGGCGCGCGCTTCGTCCAGACGGCGCGCGTAATCTGCCGGGTTTGGCAGGCGCGGCGGCAGGCCGATCTGCTCGATCAGATACGAGGCGGCAACGCTGGCATGGCAGGCCGCCTCGTCGATCCCATCGCGCAGCCGGGCAACCAGCGCGCCGCAGAACGCGTTCCCCGCGCCGACGACATCGATCACCGTCGTCTCGATCGCGGGCACATGCACGCCGCGCCCTTCGGGGAGGTTCCACACGTCCGCGCCCTCTTCGCCGCGCCGGATCGCAAGCACCTGCCCGCCCAATGCGCGAAAGCGCTCGATCATCGCGTCATAGTCGTCCATGCCAGAGAGCAGCACCGCTTCGCGCCAGTTCGGCGAGAAGACATCGCACGCCGCCAGAATCGCGGCGAGATCGTCATCGTTCAGCGGCTCGGTGGGCGGGCGGAACGGTTCGAGGCTGATCAGGCGGCCTTGCTCGCGCAGCGCCCGCGCGAACGCGATCCAGTCCGGCTCGGTGAGGTGAACGCCCCAGTGGAAGGTCCGCGCCTCGCGATAATCATGCGGCAGCACGTCGAAGCTGCGCGCCAATTGCGGCCCGAGCGTTTCTGGGGGGACGCGCCAGGTCTGCGTGCGCTTGCCGGTTGCTTCGAGCGTCTGCCAGGCACGCGGCGTGGGCAGTTCGGTGACACGCACGCCGCGCAGGTCGATCTCGGCGTGGCGCATCGGGCCGAGCGTGCGCGGTTCCAGGTCCTCGCCGACGCCCGCGACCAGCCCGACGGTCTCGCCCGAGCCGAGCGCCGCCGCCATACCCCACGCCGTCTGCGGCCCTCCACCGCCCAGCACGCCCATCTGCGTTTGGCCTTCGGGGAAGACGATATCGTCGATGATGATGCCGAATGCAATGTGCTCGATCATGCGCTCCTCGCCCTGTAGTCAGCGGACGGAATACTCTGCGCAATCATTCTAGTTATAGCACAGCGCCCGCGCGCTGTTCAGGTCGCCAGCAACGCCTCGACCTCGGCGCGAGTGGGCAGGCCGCCGCGCGCGCCACGATGTTGCACCTTGAGCGCCGCCGCCGCGCTGGCAAAGGCGAGCGCCTCGCGCAGCGTCGCGCCATCGAGCCGGGCCGCGATCAGCGCCGCGTGGAAGCAATCCCCCGCGCCAGTCGTGTCCACCGCCTTGACGCGCCGCGCCGGTTGATGCACCGGCTCCGCCATGTCCGCCGCGATGCCCCACGCGCCCTCGCCGCCGCCCGTCATCACGATCCACTGGTCGGGCTGGACGATCTCGCGCACTGGCCCGTCATGCAGCGCCGCCAGCGCGTCACGATGAATGAACACAATGGCAGCGCGATCGATCGCTGCGCGCAACGCAGGCCCGCGCAGAGGAATGGCGCTCTCCACGTCCAGCGCGAGCCAACCGCCACCTGTCTCTGCCGCGCCCGCCAGCGCGTCGACCCAAGCCGCATCGCGCGGATACGTGTAGACCACGCGCGATCGCGCTGCCAGCGCCAGATGTTCGGGCGCCAGCGGCTGGTTGTAGAGCGGTGAGTTCGGCAGCAGAATCGCGCGGCGCGCCGCCTGGTCGGTGATCACGACGGTGAAGGGTGTTAGCTCACCGGGGACGCGCACCAGCCCCGCCGGATCGACGCCATGCGCACCGAAGTCATCGACCAGCAGGTCCGCGTCGGCGTCGTCACCAGTCCAGACGATGTACGCGCTGCGCAAGCCGAGCCGCCCCGCGCCGCAGGTCGCGTTGGCGATGAAGCCGCCGGGCAGCTTGCCGACCAGCCGCGCCGGGTATTTGTCGTCGGCGATGGGCAGGCGATCGACCGACATCAACCAGTCGACTGCCAGCCCGCCGACGCCCAGGAAGTCATAGCGTTCGCTCATGCGCGGTGGTTGCCTTACCGCATCGTCTGGTAGAGCAGGTCTTTCCAGCGTGCCGCGTCGATCTCCCAGCAGACAGTCACCCACGGCTCACTCTTCTCGATGTGCGGGCGCCACATCTCGACGTTGGCCGTGTCGTGGACCGTCACGCCGAGCTGGTCGACAACTGTCATACCGCGCGTGTACGTGCCGTCGCACTCCACATCGACATAGTGCTTGCTGCTCCGCGTGCAGATCGTCGGGTCGATCGCGACCGCCATCGCGACCGGGTCTGGCAGCCCAAGCCCCGGATCGCCGAGCCACTGGCGGTTGGTTTCCAGTGCGGAGATGTTGCAGTCCACCGTGAAGTGCGACAGCGGCGTGTCGATGACCTCTTTGCAATAGCGCATGTCTTCATCGGTCAGGTTCGCCTCACCCCGGCACAGCTCCCAGCCGACCATTTCGATCGGCAGGCCAGAGCGGAAGCACATCCGCGCCGCCTCAGGGTCGCACCAGATGTTGTACTCAGCGGCGGGCGTGATGTTGCCAACCGTGCAGGCCGCGCCGCCCATCACCACGCAGCGGCTGACGTTCTCGACGATCTCCGGCGCTTGCGCGAGCGCTAATGCGACGTTCGTCATCGGGCCGAGCGTAACCAGGATAATGCCGGGGTTCGCCTTGATCGTGTCGATCAGCACCTCGACCGCATGCCCCTCAGCGACCGGGCGCGTGGTCTGGTAGTTCATACCGCCCATGCCGTCTGGCCCGTGGAAGAAATACGCGCGGTAGATTTCGCGGGTGAGGGGCGCATCGGCGCCGTTGTAGACCGGCACATCCTTGCCGCATAGCTCGACGGTGTAGCGCGCGTTGATGCTGCCCTGCGCGACGGGCATGTTCCCGGCGACGATGGTGATCGCCTCGACCTCGATGTCGGGTGTTTGCAGCGCCATCATGATCGCGACGGCGTCATCCGAGGCGGTGTCGGTGTCAATAATCATCTTGCGGGTCATGCTAACTTTGCTCCAATTCAAGCGTGAGAGAGTATCTACGCGGCATTGTCCCTATTCTTCCAGCGGACGCAGTTCAAAGACGATCATCTGGCGAATCTCGCCTGTTGTGTCGCGGCCAGGTTTGAAGTGATGTCCGACGTAAACCATTTGGCCGATATATTCAACGTGAGCGCGTTCGGCTTGTTTGAACAGATGCAGTTCCTTACCGTTTTGCATATGGTCGCGGATGGCTCTATTCCCGCGTAGAAACTGCATATCGCCTTTTTGGCCTTCTCCCGTGTATAAGAAAACGCCTTCTTTCCAACCGTCCTCGTAACCGTGTTCCGTGCCGCGATCACTGGTGAACAAGAAAATCATGTTGTGGTCAGACGGTGTGCTGATACCACCTTGCTCTTGTCCACCGTACAACTGATGGAGGTGCCTCCGACGATAAACCTTGCCGCGAGTGAACATATTGCCTCCTCCTTTTCGGCTAGACGGTCTGCGTTTCTAGGTCAGCCGCCCCGTTTCCAGCGCGATCAGGCGCGCCGCGTCTACGCTGATGCACACGTTCACACGCGGGCGATCTTTGAAGGCGGGCGGGATCATCGGATAGTCGTCCGGCAGGCCCCAGTGCAACGTCTTGCCCCGGCTGA
>Ga0123328_1003387_pt1 | contig 13642 bp, 8 predicted proteins | sample BioC12SIPDNA_2_FD_89702 | JGI IMG/M metagenome (GOLD analysis project Ga0123328, IMG submission 89702) | Anaerobic biogas reactor microbial communites from Washington, USA - Biogas_R1_A C12 SIP DNA | ecosystem: Engineered > Bioreactor > Anaerobic > Unclassified | place: Washington, USA...
GCGTGGTCGACCACCGGCAGCAAGTCGAACAGGCGGTCCAGGATGCGCGCCCCGTCGGCGCGCAGGCCGTTGTGCTCGTACTCGCTGGTGACCCACACCTCGAGGTTCGGCACGCGCGCGGCCGTCTCGAGCGCCAGGTCCAGGTCGACGTACATGTCGTGGAAGTAGAGCGCCGCGGCGGTGGGCACGCGGTTACGCTCCAGCACCGCCACGTCGTAGAGGCGCGGCCAGTCGTCCTTGGCGGCCAGCAGCTCGGCGGCCTCCTTCATGGGCGCGAGGGCCGGGTACTGGTCGAACATCCAGGGGTAGATCATCTCGCCCGTGAACAGGAACCTCTTGCCGGGGGCGTAGTCGAACTCGGGGAACTCGGCGCGCACGCGGTGGGCGGCCCAGGCGGTGGCGGCCTCCTGGGCGTAGATCGCCTCGTGCAGCACGGAGAAGATGGGGCGGTCGTTGAAGCCGAGCTCGTAGAAGAGGTCGTGGAGGAAGGGGTAGAAGAGCTCCTCGCGGCCGTTCACGCTCACGAAGGCGCGCTCCAGCAGGTCCATCACGCGCTCGAAGCCGCCGCTGCCCCCGAACTCCATGCCCAGCTGCTGGAACGCCTCGACGGTGAGGCGTTGGCCGTTGGGCAGGCTCACCTCGTGCGCCAGCAGGTGGTCGGCCACCCTCCGCGCCAGCGCCTGCGCCTGCGGGTAGCGCGCGAAGAACTCGCGGTTCTGCCGCGCCACGCGCCGGTAGGTGGCTCGGTAGACGTCCTCGGCGGGGCGGTCGAGCGGAGGGATGCCGCCGGTGATGAACGCCGCCGACAGCGCCTCCTGCGCCACCGACAGGTAGCGCAGCACACAGAAGCCGCCGAAGCTCTGGCCCAGCACCGCCCAGCGCTCGTCGCCGATCAGCTCGCGGCGGATCAGCTCGGCGTCGGCCACGATGGCGTCGGCGCGGAAGCGCGCCAGGTAATCGGCCTGCGCCTGCGCGTCGCCGCGCGCGGCCAGCGTCTGGTAGTGGACGGGCGTCGAGAGGCCGGTGCCGCGCTGGTCGAGCAGCAGCACCCGGTAGCGGTCGAGGGCGCGCCCGAGCCAGCCGCCCTTGGTCTCGGGCCGGGGCGCCTGCGAGCCGGGGCCGCCCTGGAAGAAGACCAGGTACGGCAGGTCGTCGGCGCGGCGCTCCTTGGCCACCACCTCGCGGGCGAAGATGGAGATGCGTTCCCCGTCCGGGTCGGCGTGGTCGAGGGGCACCTCGAAGCGGCGGTTGGTGACGACCAGCCCCGGGAGCGAGTAGCTCTCGCGGCGCGAGGCGTCGGGGTTCACGGAACGGTCCTCGGAGGGCTCGGTCATGGTGGTCAGATGGTAACGGAGAAGCCGGAGCGCGTGAGCGCATGAGGCGGATCGCGTTCGTCGACTCGCACACGGGCGGCGAGCCCACCCGCGTCGTGCTGGACGGCGGCCCCGCGCTGGGCGGCGGGCCGCTGGCGGAGCGCCTGGCGCGGCTGCGCGCCGAGCACGACGCCTTCCGGCGCGCCGTGGTCACCGAGCCGCGCGGCTCCGACGTGCTGGTGGGGGCGCTGCTGTGCCCGCCGGTGAGCCCGGCCGCGGCGGCCGGGGTGATCTTCTTCAACAACGTCGGCTACCTCGGCATGTGCGGCCACGGCACCATCGGGCTGGTGGCCACGCTGGCGCACCTGGGCCGCCTGCGGCCGGGGCGCCACGTCTTCGAGACGCCGGTCGGCGACGTGACCGCCGAGCTGCACGCCGACGGCCGCGTGAGCGTGCACAACGTGCCCGCCTACCGCCACGCCCAGGGGGTGAGCGTCGAGCTCGACTGGCGCGGCGCGCGCGTGCGCGTGACCGGCGACGTGGCCTGGGGCGGCAACTGGTTCTTCCTGTGCACCGACCCGGTGGAGGGCTTCGGGCTGCGCGTGGACACGCGCGAGCTGGAGGCGCTCACGGGCTTCGCCTGGCGCGTCAAGGAGGCGCTGGCCGCGGCGGGCGTCACCGGCACCGGCGGCGCCGAGATCGACCACGTGGAGCTGTTCGCGCCCGGCGCCGACGGCGCCGACGCGCGCTCGTTCGTGCTCTGCCCCGGCAAGGCGTACGACCGCTCGCCGTGCGGCACCGGCACCAGCGCCAAGCTCGCCTGCCTGGCCGCCGACGGCGCGCTGCCGCCGGGCGAGACGTGGGTGCAGGAGAGCGTGGTGGGCAGCCGCTTCGAGGCGCGCTACGCCTGGGCGCCCGAGGGCGCGCCCGCTCCGGCAGCCGGGCGCGCCGTGCTGCCCGTCATCACCGGCCGCGCGCACGTGACCGCCGAGGGCGCGCTGCTGCTCGACCCCGCCGACGCCTTCGCCTGGGGCATCCCTTGAGCCGCCACGTGGTGGTGGTGGGCGCGGGCATCGTGGGCCTCGCCAGCGCCTACTACCTGCGGCGGGCGGGCTTCGAGGTGACCGTCCTCGAGCGCGACCCCGAGGAGCGCGCCACCACCTCGCACGGCAACGCCGGCATGGTGGTGCCGAGCCACTTCGTGCCGCTGGCGGCGCCCGGCGTGGTGGCGCAGGGGCTGCGCTGGATGGCCGACCCGCGGAGCCCGTTCTACGTCAAGCCGCGCCTGCGCGCCGACCTGCTGGCGTGGGGCTGGCGCTTCTGGCGCGCCGGCACCACCGCCCACGTGACGCGCAGCGCGCCGCTGCTGCTGGCCCTGAACCTCGCCAGCCGCGACGCCTACGTCGAGCTCGACGCCGAGCTCGGCGGCGGCTTCGCCTTCGAGCGCCAGGGCCTCACCATGCTGTGCGCCACCGAGCGCGGCCTCGAGGAGGAGGCGCGGGTGGCGGCGCTGGCCGCGGGGCTCGGCATGCGCGCCGAGGTGCTGGACGGCCGCGAGGCGCAGGCGCGCGAGCCCGGCATCGAGCTGGCCGTGGCGGGCGGCGTGCACTACCCCGAGGACGCCCACCTCGACCCCGCCGCCTTCATGCGCGTGCTGCAGCGCCGCCTCGCCGCCGACGGCGTGGCGCTGCGCTTCGGGACGCGGGTGGCGGGGTTCGAGGCGACGAACGGGCGGGTCGAGGGGGTGCGGGTGGCCGCTGGCGCGCTCGTGCGCGCCGACCACGTGGTGCTGGCCGCCGGCAGCTGGACGGGCGCGCTCGCGCGGCCGCTGGGCCTGCGGCTGCCCATGCAGCCGGGCAAGGGGTACAGCCTCACGCTGGAGCGGCCCTCGCAGCGGCTGCGGGTGCCGTCGATCCTGGCGGAGGCGCGCGTGGCCGTCACGCGCATGGGCGAGCGCCTGCGGGTGGGCGGCACCATGGAGCTCGCCGGCTTCGACGAGGGCGCAAACGAGGCGCGCGTGCAGGGCATCATCGGCTCGGCGCTGCGCTACTTCCCGGGCCTGGCGCGCGCGGAGCTCGAGACCGCCCCGCGCTGGCACGGCTTCCGCCCCTGCTCGCCCGACGGGCTGCCGTACCTCGGGCGCTCGCCCCGGCATGCCAACCTGACGGTGGCCACGGGCCACTCGATGATGGGCGTGAGCCTCGCGCCGGTGACGGGCAGGCTCGTCGCCCAGCTGGTGGCGGGCGAGGCGCCCCAGCTCGACGTGACGGCGCTGCGGGTGGACCGGTTCGGCTGAGGGAGGGGAGCCCTTGCTCTTCACCGGCGCCACCGGTCGGCGCGGGCGCCTGCTCATGGCGCTGCTGGCCACCACCTGGGCGAGCGCCCTGCTGACGTGGGCTGCGGCCGACGGGGCAGCGGCCGGTGCCGAGGCCGCCCTGGCCGCTGCCGCTGGCAGCGCGGCGGTCGCCTTCCAGGTGACGGCCGAGACCGACGGCGGCGCGGCCGCTGCCCCCGCCGTGACACGCTCCGACCGCGCCGTGACCATCACCGCTCCCGGCACCTACCGCCTGCGCGGGCTGCTGGACGGCGCCGCGCTGGTCGTCGACAGCCGCGTTCCCGGCGCCGTGCGCCTCGTGCTCGACGGGGTGCGAGTGCAGCCCGCCGCGGGGCCGGCGCTCGAGGTGCGCGCCGCCGACGCCGTGCTGCTGGAGCTGGCGCCTGGGAGCTTCAACAGCCTGCTCGCTCCGGACCACGACGGCGCCGCCAGCCCCGCCGTTCGCAGCGCCGCGCCCCTGCGCCTGCGGGGCGGCGGCCACCTGCTGGCGATGGCGCGCCGCGGCCACGGCCTGGAGTCGGCCGCGCGGCTGGCGTTCGAGGGCGGGGTGGTCACCCTGATCGCCGGCCGCGACGGGGCGCGCGCCGCGAGCCTCGACGTGCACGCCGGCGACGTCACGGTGTTCGCGGCCGAGAGCGCCCTCCACGCCACCGCCACCGTGGGGGCAGGCGACGTCGGGCTCCACGGCGGCCGCCTCGACCTCGTCGCGGGCGGCGACGGGGTGCGCGCCGCCGGCAGCCTGCTGATGACCGGCGGCGAGGTGCGGGTGGTGACGGGCGGCGGCCACGCCGCGCCGGTCAGCGACGACGACCCGTCGCGCAAGGGCCTCGCGGCCGAGCGGCGCCTGGAGGTGACGGGGGGCCGCGCCGAGGTGGACGCCGCCGACGACGCCCTGCACGCCCGCGAGGCGCTGCGCGTGGCGGGCTGCCGCCTCACGCTGGCCAGCGGCGACGACGCGTTGCACGCCGACCTCGACCTGGAGGTGGCCGGCGGCGAGGTGCGCGTGCTAGCCGCCGAGGAGGGCCTGGAGGCGCCGCGCCTCACCGTCTCGGGCGGCACGCTGGTGGTGGAGGCGCGCGACGACGCCCTCAACGCCGCCGGCGACCTGCCGCAGGAGCAGCTGCTGTTGACGATCCGCGGCGGCCACGTGGTGCTCGCGGCTGGCAGCGACGCCGTCGACTCCAACGGCTCGGTGCTGGTGACTGGCGGCGTGCTGCTGCTGAACGGGCCCGCCGCGGTGCTGAAGCCCGCCATCGACCGCGACCGCGAGGTGCGCATCACGGGCGGGAGCGTGGTGGCGGCGGCCGCCCTGGTGCTGGACCGCGACACGGCGTTCGACGACCGCTCGCAGCCGGTGCTGTACGTCGACTTCCACTGGCGCGTGGAGGCGGGCACGCTGGTGAGCGTGAGCGGCCCCGACGGCTTCCTGGTGACGTACCGCGCGCCGCGGCCGCTGTGGACCTTCAGCTTCACGGCCCCGGGGCTGGTCGCGGGGCAGGCGTACGAGGTGTGGCTCGGCGGCACGCCCGTGGGCGCGGAGCTCGAGGGCGGGCTGTTCGCGCCCGCCGGCGTCGAGGGCGGGAACCCGCGCGGCGCCAGGCGGGCGCGCTAGCCGCGGCGGCGCGTCCGCCCCGGTACGCACGCCCGCGGCACGCGCCCCGGCGCATGCCGGAGTCATGCCCGGTTCATGCACCCCTCCGTAACGTGCCAGCCGCGTCCGCGCCGAACGCCGGACGCATGGAGGGAACGCATGAAGAGACCCGTAGTCATCGCTCTACTGCTCGCCCTGCTGCTCCCGGGCGTCGCGCTGGCCCACGCCACCGCCACGGCGCTCGTGCGCGACGGCGACGGCGCGCTCATCGGCACCGCCTTCTTCGAGGAGGTCGCGGAGGGAACGCGCCTCACGCTGATCGTGGAGGGCATCGCCGTGGGCGCCCACGGCTTCCACGTGCACCAGGTGGGCTCCTGCGAGGCCAGCGTCGACGGCGAGGGCCGGACGGTCCTGTTCGGCGGCGCGGGCAGCCACTTCGATCCGCACGGCGCCGGCAGCCACGCCGGCCCGCTGGTCGACGCCCACGCGGGCCACGCCGGCGACATGCCGAACCTCGTGGTCGACGAGAGCGGCCTGGGCGTGCTGAGCTTCGTGACCGACCGCATCGCCCTGACCGAGGGCGACATGGGCGTGCTCGGCCGCTCGATCATCATCCACGCCAACGAGGACAACTACTCCGACGAGCCCGCCCTGGGCGGCAGCGGCGCGCGCATCGCCTGCGGCCTGATCCTGGCGAGCCCCCACTGAGACACCGCACCTGACGTCAGGCGGTAGCCGCACGCCCCGGGTGACTCCAGCGCCCGGGGCGTGCGGCGCTGCGGCGGGCGCGAGACCGGTCGTCGAGCGCCTAGGCGCCTGCCGGTGCGGTGTCGTCGCCGACGCCGTCCACGTCCGCACCCCCACCTGCCGCCCGCACCGCCGCGACGATGGCGGCGTTGAGGCGGTTGCGCGCCAGGAAGCCCGCGCGGTGCTCGGGCGGCACGTGGGCGTCCGCCACCGCGAGCACGTGGCGGTGGGCGGCGGCGAGCTCCGCGTCGGCCCCCGGCAGGCCCAGCGCCGCCAACGCCCGGTGCAGGGCGAACGGCAGCGCGGCGCGCGGCCCGAGCAGCGGCTCCTCGGCGTGGTGCGCCAACGCCTCGCGGGCGTGGCGCAGCGCCGCCTCGGCGTCGCCCGCTACCAGCTGCGCCTCGGCGCGCCTGAGGGCGACCTCGGCGCGAAGCGGCAGCTGGAAGGCCCGCTGTAGCCGCTCGGCGCGCTCGGCGTGCTCCAGGCGCTCCGCCACGTCGAAGTGCGCCGCGCGCGCCAGGTGCAGGTGGGCGCGCAGGAGCGGCGGGGCGGCGTCGCCCAGGTCGCGCTCCAGCGCGTCGAACAGCTGGCGCGCCTCCGCCAGCCGCCCCCGGCACGCCAGCTCGTCGGCCCACACGATGCGCCCGTGGCTGCGCCATGGGTCGGTGCGGTCGGGGCGGCGGAGCGCCTCCTCCACCTCGCGCTCGAACGCCTCCACCGCCCCCAGCGCGCGGAACACCAGCGCCTTGATGCGCGCCACGATGGCGCGCGAGTGGGCGGTGGCCGGCTCGTGGGTCTCGGCGTCGTCGAGGAAGCGCAGCGCGTCGGCGTAGCGCTCCAGCCCCCAGTACAGGTAGCCCAGGTTGATCGAGTTGTTGTAGCGGAAGCGCGCCGTGCCCGGGATCGCGCGCAGGGCGGCGTCGGCCGCCAGGTAGGCGGCCTCGGCGGCGGTGTGATCGGCCAGCGCCTCGTGGCTCACGCCCACGTGCATGTCGGCCACCGCCGTCATCTGGCGCTCGCCGGCCGCCGCGAACACGGCTCGCGCCTCCAGCTGGTACGGCAGCGCCGCGGCGTCGCGGCCGGCGCGGTTGAGCACGGCTCCGATGGCGACCAGCGCGTGCGCCAGCGCCTGCTGGCTGCCGTGCTCGCGCAGCAGCCCAGCGGCCGCCTCTAGCGCCGTCAGCGCCTCCTCGAAGCGGTTCTGCTCCGACAGGGAGGTGGCCAGCGCGTCCAGCAGCCGCGCGCGCAGCAACGGGTCGGCGTGGCGCGCGGGGCCGTCGAGGGCGGCGCGGGCGCGCTCCTCCGCCCGGTACGGCTCGCCGCGGGTGTTGTGGTGGGTGGCCGCCAGCACCGCCGCCTGGGCGCGCTGCGCGTCGGTGCGCGCCGCGGCCTCGAGGCGCTCGAGCAGCAGGGTGGGGCGCTCGCCGGTGTCGTCGCGCAGCAGCAGCTCGAGCTCGCGCGCCAGCGCCTCGAACGCCGCGTCGGCGTCGCCGAGCAGCTCGGCGATGGCGGCGGCGCGCCCGTAGAAGCCGCGCGCCTCCAGCAGGCGGAAGCCGGCCTCGGCCTCGGCGCCGGCGGCGAGCAGCGCGGGTAGCGCCTCGCGCTGCTTGCCGCCGGCGAGCCAGTGCTGAGCCACCCGCGCCGCGGGAGCGCTGGCGCGGGCCAGGGCGGCCGCGGCGCGGCGGTGCAGGAGCTCCCGCACGGGCCGCGCCATGTCCGACAGCACCACCTCGTGCACCACGTCGTGGCCGAAGCGGCCGCCCACCACGATGCCGGCGCGCTCCAGCTCCTCCCAGGCGCCCAGCAGCGTGGCGGCCGGCGTCTCGAGCAGCGTGGCCACCAGCTCGAGCTCGAAGTCGCTCTGCAGCACCGCCGCCGTCTGGGCGGCGCGCATGGCGCCGGGCGAGAGGCGCGCGAGGCGCTGGCGCACGACGGCGCCCACGCGCCCCGGCGGCGGCAGGCCCTCCGGCAGCCGTGCGCCCAGGCGGCCGGTGCGGTGTAGGTAGCGCAGCACCTCGATGGCGAAGAGCGGGTTGCCGCCCGTGTAGCGCTGCAGGTCGGCGGCCAACGCGCCGGCGGCGGCGGCGTCCAGGCCGCCCAGGTCAGCGACCAGCAGCGCCAGCGCTTCGTCGTCGAGCGGCGTCAGCTGCACGTGCACCGCCGCGCCGCGCGCCGCCAGCTCCGCCAGCCGGGCCAGGAACGCCTCGGCGACCTCGCCCGAGCGGAAGCAGTGCAGCGTGGGCACGGCGACGCCCGCCTCGAGCAGGCGCGTGGTGGCGCGCTCCCAGGTCTCGAGCGAGACCGGGTCGGCGAACTGCAGGTCGTCGAACAGGAAGGCGCCCACCACGCGCGCGGCGGCCTCGTGGAGCCGGAACACCGCCTCTTCGAAGCGCAGGCGGTCCTCGGCGCTGGTCATGGGCGCCGGCGGCGCGTCGACCAGCTCCGGGACCAGGCGGCCGATCTCGGCCTCGACCCACGGCTCGAGATCGAGCCCGGGGAACTCCGCGAGCAGGCGACGGTAGGCGCGCGACAGCGTGAGGAGCGGCACCGCGGCGTCGCCGGGCCGCGCCGCCACCAGGGCGTAGGCGCCGCGTTCGCTGAGGAGGTCGTGAGCCAGGCGGCTCTTGCCCATGCCGGGCGGGCCCGAGACGAACACCGGCAGGCCCGACCCCAGCGCCGCCTGCACGCGCGCCCACTCCGACTCGCGCCCGACCCGCCGCGGTTGGGTCGCGTCCGGGCCGGGCCGGGCGCGGACCGCGTCCCCGGCGGCGGCTGCCGCGGACGAGCCCGCGTCCGGTGCGTCCGCGTCCGGTGCGACCGTCCGCGGCGGGGCCGTACCGGATGCCGCCGTGGCGGGCACGGTCGCCGCCCCGCCTCCGCCGGGCCGGTCACGCGTGATCTCCGCGGCCAGGGCGCGCGTCCGCTCGTCGGGCTCGACCCCGAGCTCGGCCGCGAGCGTGGCGCGGCAGGCGGCGTACGCGCGCAGGGCGGCCGCCCGGTCGCCGCGGGCGGCGTGCAGGCGCATGACCAGGCGGTGGGAGGGCTCGGCCAGCGGGTCGAGCGCCACCAGCCGGTCGGCCAGGCGTAGCGCCTCGTTCAGCGCGCCCGCCGCCTCCAGTCCCTGGATGCGTTGGTCGAGCAGCGACGCGTACGCGCGCCGCGCCGCATCGCGCGCGGCCTGCAGCCACTCGGCGAACTCGTCGCAGTCGTCGTACTCGAAGTTCTGCAGCAGCTCCCCGGCGTACGCGCTGGGGTCGGCGGCCTCGCCGTCGAAGGCGCGCAGCTCGAGCGTGGCCGCGTCGACCTCGAGCGCCTCGTCGAGCGCCAGGACCGCGCCGCCCGCTACGAGCTGCGGGTACGCCACGCGCCTCAGGCGCATGACCAGCTGCGCCAGGCTGTTGCGTGCCCGGCTCTCGGGCACTTCGGGCCACAGCAGGCCCGCCAGGCGCTGCCGGCTGGTGGGCCCGGCCAGGGCCAGGTAGGCCAGCAGCCCGGCCGCCTTGCGCTCGAGGCGGTAGGCGCCGTCGGGGCCCAGCAGCGCCGCGTCGCCCAGCAGGCGCAGCCGTCTGGGTGGGGTGGCGCTGGCCTCCATGCTGCGGGAGTATATGACGCCGCCCACCCAGCCGCGCCGGGCGGTCAGCGCGGCCCGGGCGACCGTGGCGCCCGCGCAGGTCGCGCGGCGCTTCGCGGCCGCCCGGTCGCGCCGCTCAGCTCAGAGCGTGAACCCCGAGGCGCACTGCCCCTCGGCCGAGCCGCTCACCACGTTGGCGCTGCCCGTCGGCGCCGGGTCGTTGCTCTCGCACTGCAGGTTGCCGCCGATGAGGTTGCCGAAGATGGTCACGCCCCCGCCGTTGCTGGAGGGTTGCACGTCGCCGTCGACGACGTTCTCGCTGATCGTCACCGGGCCGGAGTTGCCGACGGGCTGGACGTTGCCGCCTACCCGCACCTCCGCGACCCGCACGGTGCCGCCGTCGTCGGGCTGCACGTCGCCGTCGACGGCGCCGAGCACCACCTCCACCGCCGGCACCTCCTCGGTCTGGACGTTGCCGCCGACCAGCGTGTCGAGCAGGTCCACGCGGCTGGCGCGCTCGGCCTGCACGTTGCCGTCGATCTCGGTGCCGTCGGCGGCGTAGCTGGCGTCGGGGTAGACGAGCACGTTGCCCTCGACCGAGCCGGCCACGCTGTTGACGCTGGCGCCAGGGGCCAGCACCAGGACGCCCGCGATGGTCACCTCGGTGAAGGCGCACGCAACGTCGGGCGGGACCGTGACGTCGTCGTCGAAGGCGCGCCCCGTCAGGGAGCACGCGTCGACGTTGCCGCCGCTCGGGTCGAGGCCCACGGGCACGGCGTCGGGCAGCAGGGTCAGGGGCGTCCCGGGACCGTCCGGGCCGTTCGGGCCGTCGGGGCCGCTGGGGCCGGCCGGGCCACCGCCGCCCCCCGTGCCGCAGGCGGCGAGCGCGAACAGCAGCAGGGCGCCGACGAGGGCGCGGCTAAGGGGCGCGAGGACGGCTGCCGCGCGGGTGTGGGCGTACCGGTCGGGTTCGCGGGTCTGTGCGGACATGGCTCCACCTCCTGACGCCGATGATGGGGTCGCAACATGAACCCCCTCTGAACGGCCTCAGGCCAGGGCCGCGCGCGCCGCCAGCCGCGCCTCCTTGCGTAGCGCCACGGGCCGCACCGCGGCCAGGTCGAGCTTGTCGGCGCCCACGAAGCGCTGCAGGTTCGCGAGCCCGCGCCCCAAGGCGGCGCCGAAGGCGGCGTCGTCGCCGGTGGCGGGGTCCTCGAGCCAGAAGCCCAGCACCTGCAGGGTGCCGCTCGTGCGGTCGAGCTTGAGGTCGGCGCGCGCCACCAGCGCGTCGCCGTAGAGGATGGGCAGCACGTAGTAGCCCCAGCGCCGCTGCGCCTGCGGCTTGTAGACCTCCCACACGTAGTCGAAGCCGAACAGCTTGGTGGCGCGGCCGCGCGCCGACACCGGGTCGAGCGGCGCCAGGAACGTCACGGCGTCTAGCGTGGTCTCGCCGAGCGGGCGCCAGGCGGCGGGCACGCAGCCCCGCATGAGCTCGTCGAGCAGCGGCAGCTCGCGGGTGAGCAGGTAGTGGGTGCCGCGCTGGCCCTCCACCGTCACCTCGCTGACCAGGCCGTCGGCCACGAGCTCGGCGAGGCGCTGGCGCGTGGGGCCGACCTTGGTGGGGCCGGGCATGGGGAAGCAGCGGCTGCCGTCGTGCAGGCCGTGGAACGCCACGGCCTTGAGCACCATGAAGCGTTCGGCCTCGTCGCGCGGCGCCTCGCGGACGAGCTCCGCGGGCGCGATGCGCTCCGTGAGGTCGTAGCTGCGCTCGAAGCGCTCGCGGCCGCTGATCATGGCCTCGCCCACGCGCCACAGGTGGTAGAGCGCCACCGCGCTGTCCTTGCGGCCGCGGTAGCTGCTCACGCGGGCGCGCTCCTTCGTCTCGAAGTCGCGGTTGCTGACCGGCCCGCGCTCGCGCAGCACCGCGCGCATCTCGTCGAGGACGCCGGCGTGGGTCTCGGCCCAGCTCACGAGCTCGGGGTGGCGCGCCGCCTCGCGCATGTAGCTCCGGAAGTAGGGCAGCTCCTCCATGGGGCGCACCGCCAGCCAGCCGCCCCAGTCGAAGAACCTGCGCTCGCCGTAGGCCAGCGCCTGCCACCCCTCGGGCTGGTAGCCGGCCACGCGGGCGTGCAGCATCAGGTCCTGGCTGCGGGCGGTGATGTTCAGGGGGTCGAGCTGCAGGTTCTCGACGGCGCGCATGGCCTGCTCGGTGCCGCCCACGCCCTCCCAGCGGCGCCCGGGCCACAGCCCCTGACGACCCAGGACGAAGCGGCGGGCGACCTGCTGCGGGATGGCGCGTCGGGTGGTCATGCTGGCGATTCTACGGGCTCAGCCGCAGCCCCCCGGTGGGGCGTCGCCGGCGAGGCGGGAGCAGCACCAGGAGGGCGCCTACGAGGAGGGCGAGGGCCCCGAGCAGCGCCGCGGCCCAGCGCCGACTCGGGCGCGGACCCATCTCGACGCGCTCGCGCCGGCCTCCGGGCATGCTCGATGATAGGCGCGGCTCGCTGTGCCCGTCGCGCAGCCGAACGTGACCTGCCGGTACTAAGCTTCGGCGACCCGACGCGCGCGGCGTCCTCGGCTGGCCGAGCTGCCCCGGGGTGCCGGAGCGCCAATCCAAGGGCGGCGGAAGGGGTGCCACGTGGCTCGCTTCGAAGGGAAAGTCGCGCTGGTGACGGGCGGGGCCAGCGGCATCGGCCTCGCCACGGTGGAAGGCCTGGCGGCCGAGGGCGGCGTCGTCGTGATCGCCGACGTGCAGGACGACAAGGGGCAGCAGGTGGCCGAGCGGCTCTCGGGCCAGGGGCGCAAGGTGAGCTACAAGCACCTCGACGTCTCGAGCGAGGCCGAGTGGGAGAAGGTGATCGGCGAGGTGGTGGCCGAGCACGGCGCGCTCCACATCCTGGTCAACAACGCCGGCATCGGCGACAACGAGGCCATCGAGGTGACGAGCAAGGAGACCTACGACCGCGTCATCGCCATCACCCAGACCTCGGTGTTCCTGGGCCACAAGGCGGCCTCGGCGGCGCTGAAGGCGTCGGGCAACGGCGCGGTGGTGAACACCAGCTCGATGTTCGGCATCGTGGGCGGCTTCGGCACCAGCCCCGCCTACCACGCCGCCAAAGGCGCGGTGCGCCTGCTGACCAAGAGCACCGCGCTGGCGTGGGCCAAGGAGGGCGTGCGCGTCAACTCGATCCACCCCGGCTTCGTCGACACGCCCATCCTCGGCGAGACCGACCGCAAGATGCTGGCCGACATCACCCCCATGGGGCGCATCGCGCGCCCCGAGGAGCTGGCGGCGGGCATCCTGTTCCTGGCCTCCGACGACGCCTCGTTCATGACCGGCGCCGAGCTGGTCATCGACGGCGGCTACACCGCCGGCTGAGCGCCGCACGGCCGCCGGCGTCGGGCGCGACACGCGCGCGGCGCGCGGCGGCGTGCCATGCTCGACGCCATGGCGAAGAAGATCGGCTTCCTCTCGTTCGGCCACTGGGCGCCCTCGCCGCACTCGCAGACGCGCTCGGCCTCCGACGCGCTGCTGCAGTCCATCGACCTGGCGGTGGCCGCCGAGGAGCTGGGGGCCGACGGCGCCTACTTCCGCGTGCACCACTTCGCGCGGCAGCTGGCCTCGCCGTTCCCGCTGCTGGCGGCCGTCGGGGCGCGCACGCGGCGCATCGAGATCGGCACCGCCGTCATCGACATGCGCTACGAGAACCCGCTCTACATGGCCGAGGATGCCGGCGCCGCCGACCTGATCGCCGGCGGCCGCCTCCAGCTCGGCATCAGCCGAGGCTCGCCCGAACAGGTCATCGACGGCTGGCGCTATTTCGGCTACGCGCCGCAGGAAGGCCAGAGCGATGCCGACATGGCGCGGCAACACGCGGAACTCTTCCTCGACGTGCTGCGCGGCGAGGGGTTCGCCCGGCCGAACCCGCGGCCGATGTTTCCCAACCCGCCCGGCCTGCTGCGGGTCGAGCCGTTTTCGGAAGGCTTGCGCGAGCGCATCTGGTGGGGCGCGGCCACCAACGCCACCGCCGAATGGGCGGCGAAGCTCGGCATGAACCTGCAAAGCTCCACCCTGAAATTCGACGAGA
>Ga0123328_1003388_pt1 | contig 13641 bp, 8 predicted proteins | sample BioC12SIPDNA_2_FD_89702 | JGI IMG/M metagenome (GOLD analysis project Ga0123328, IMG submission 89702) | Anaerobic biogas reactor microbial communites from Washington, USA - Biogas_R1_A C12 SIP DNA | ecosystem: Engineered > Bioreactor > Anaerobic > Unclassified | place: Washington, USA...
CCATGCCCGTGTTCCATGTGTTCACCGTCCTCTGGGTGGTCACCATGGGCGTGTGCCTCACCTTTGTGGACAGCCCCCGGCTGAACCTGTCCAAGGAGGCCATTGACTGGCTCTTCATGCTGTCCTCGTTCCTGGGCATCCCGCTGACGATCCCCCTGCTCACGGGGGGCGTGTGGGCGCTGGCCCGGGGCGTGCGCGGCGAGCGCACCCGCATTTCCGACCTCGCGCTGGTCATGCTGGCGGGCTTCGGGCTGGGCTGCGCCGCGTCGAACATCCACGACATCGCGTGGTGCGGCATCATCACCCAGGGGTACACCCAGCCCTTCAAGGCGGGCTACGACCTGCTCGCCTTCGCCACGGTGGGCGGGTGGTTCGGCATCCCGGAGGAGGTGCTCTACGACTACGCCACCCTCGGTCCCTGCGCCGCCGTCCTCGTCTTCGGCGAGCTGTGCGTCTCCGCCGTGTGCTTCGCCCGCCTGCGGCGCGACGGATGCGCAAACCGCGCCGTCTGAACGCCGAAAGAAACTTTCCGCCGGGGAGCGGCCGGTTGCGCCGCTCCCCGGCGGTTTGCGTTCTAGTGGATTTCGAGCCCGTGGCTGGCTTCGTGGAGGATGAGCCCGCCGCCGTTCACGGGGAACCCGTTCCCCCGGTTGTACTCGCCGTGGCTGTCGGGAATGTAGCGCTGGAACGCGGCGTGGCCGTCCATGTACAGCACGTTGGACCCGCCGGGGATGTGGTTGAACGCCTCGTCGGCGTTGTCCGAGATGGCATCCCAGAAGACGGGAATCTCCGACTGGGCCTGCGCGCTGGCGGCGGCGTTGTTGATGTCCGTGATCATGAACCGCTCGATGCCCTCGCGCAGGCGCCAGGCCACGCCCTGCCGCGCCATGACGCTGTCCTCCGGGGCCTGCTTGGCGGCCTTCGCGCCGTGGATGTGGTCGCGGAACTCCCAGTCCTCGTCGGCGGCCTCCACGGCCAGCGCGGGGGTGGGCGCGCCGGTGATCTCGGCGGCCTTCGAGTTCACCGCGTCATGGAACACCTCGAAGTCCATGTCGGCCTGAAACCACGCGGGGACAACCGTCCAGCCGAGGTAGGTGTAGGGGTGGTCGTAGACCTCGCAGGGCTCCACGGCGCCGTTGTTGTGCACGGAAACCCCGTTGATGGTCATGCGCCCGTCCGCCAGCGCCTCCCGGTAGTTGGTGGAGATGGTGTTTCCCTGGTCCCATATCTGGACCGGGGAGCCGTTTTGCGCCGCGCTGGGACACACCAGCACCGCGAGATCCGACAGGTACTCGGGGTACGCCGTCGCCATGTCGGCCATGGTGGTCAGCCGGGTGACCACCGACCCGTCGCAGTTCAGCGTCTTGACCGGCGGAAAGCGCGCGCCCTCGCTCTCACCGGAATACATCTTGAGCACGAGACCGAGCTGTTTCAGGTTGTTCTGGCACGAGGCGCGCCGGGCCGCCTCGCGGGCGCGCGCCAGCGCGGGCAGCAGGATCGCCGCCAGGATGCCGATGATGGCGATGACCACCAGCAGTTCAATCAAAGTGAAGCCTTTTTTCCGCATGGGGATGAATTCCTTTCGGTTGCATGAAGACACGACCCTCCCATGAATGAACGGGGGGTGAAAAAACGCGTCTCAGCAGCCGGAAGGGGGGCCACGGGGCCGGTCGGGCGGGATGGACTCCCTGCCATGGGGGCGAATGGTCCCCACGGGGGGCTCCGCGGCGAAAACACAGGGGGGCAGGTCCTGGTCCGCCGCAAACTCAGGCAGGGTCTGGGGGCAGGGCGGATGGGCGGGGGTGCAGTGCGGGCAGGCATCCCCCACATGGGGATCGGGGGCGGCCTCCAGATGCTCCGCATGGTGGCAGGCCGCCAGCCCGCAATAGTCATGGGTGAGATGGTGGCTGTGGCCGAACACCGCCACGAAGCACACTCCCAGCGACAGCAGCGCCCGGCACCGGAAGCGCCGGTCCCGAATCACCCCCATGCTGTGCCGCAATGTCTTCATTTGGCCACCCGCCGTCACGTCCTGTCAGAAATCACTTCCGTCATTATACCCGCCTCCGCCGGGTCCTTGTCCATCGCAACACCAGGGCAATCACACTAAAAAGCCCCTCGAGAAACGCCTGTGGGCGGCATGAACCTCTCTCGGTTATGCGATTCTGTCTTTGTTGTCCCAACGGGACATCCGCATATAGCCCAGGCCAGGCCGCCGCCCGAAGGGCCAGGCCTGTCCTGGGTTGCACGTCCCAAAGCACTTTTTGCCCTGAAAGGGCATCCGAAATTTGCGCGCCGGGAAGAAGACACGGCAGGCGGGACGCCTGCGGTACGGAACCGCGCCCCGGAGGTCTTCTTCGCACCGCAGGCGTCCCGCCTGCCTTGTCTTTGGGTGCCCGCTGCAATTTCGGCTGCCCCGTTGGGGCATGATCCTTCTTTCCCGGTAACCCAGGCCAGGCCTGGCCCTTCGGGCGGCGGCCTGGCCTGGGCTATATTCGGCAACGCTTTCAGCGTTGAAGCGGTCGTACAACGGGCAATTACCGGACTCCATCCAGAAAGCCCCCACGGATTTTAGTGCGATTGCCCTGAGAGTAACACCGTTCAGGCGCGGCCGCTTCCCTTTTTTCGGCCCCAGGGCTTGAACACCGACAGCCAGACCATGACCGCCAGCAGGGCCACCTGGGCCATGCCGAAGCCGAGGTTCAGCCGCGCGCTGCGCAGGTATTCTGCGTTTTCCAGCGCGGCGAGACCGAGGTCGCGGGAAAGGTCGAGCATCCGGGTCTCCCAGGGTCCGAGGAAGAAGGTCCCGAAAAGAATCGCCCCCACGGTGGCGACCCACTTGAAAATCAGCCACCCGTGCCGGAAGAAGCCCCAGTTCGTGAAAAGGCTGTACAGAAGTCCGGTGACCAGGCAGCCAAACGCCCCGGGAACCACGACCACGGCCATGTCCACCCGGTGCATGCTGTGGTTGACGCCGTACAGCGCGCCGCCGTCCAGGGCCTCCCTGCCCCCGTGCAGCACCAGCAGGGACACGGCGCCCCCGATCCAGCAGCACACGGCCAGCAGATGCAGCGTCTTGAGCCATTTGACCCCGCCGGGCCCGAGTCTTTTCATTGCCTGTCCTCCAAAATGCCTGGGGTCTTGGACGGCAGGATACCTTAAATCGGCCCGGGGCCGGGAACAATGCCTACCGGCGCCGCGCGCATTCCATGCCCTCGACCACCAGGACGGGGTTGCCGTCATCGGCCTCCACCCTGCCCGTGACCACCCAGGGACCGCCCGCCGCGAGGACAGCCCCGAGCCGCCGGTAGGTCTCGGGAAAGAGAACGGTCTCGCAGACGCCCCAGCCGTCGTCGAGGCTGATGAACTTCATGCAGCCGTCGGTGCCCGTGCGCACGGCGAGCCGCCGTTCGGCCACGGGCCATCCCGCCAGCACCACGGTCCGGCCCGCATAGCGGTCCAGGAGGGCGCTCGGGGTGAGACAGCGGTCCTGCAGCCAAGGCGCGGCCTCCCGGAGGGGATGCCCCCGCAGGAAAATCTCCAGCACCTCCCGCTCGTCATCGGCGCGGCCCCGTTCGGAACGCCGGGGCCGCGCCGGGGCCACCGTGCCTGTCCCCCAAAGGGTTCCCTGACCCCCGTGTTCCCGGACGGACGAGGAAAGCGGCGCCGGTCCGGAGGCGGCGGGATCCAGCGCGTCAAACGCGCCGGCGCGGGACAGGGCCTCGCGCTCGTCGCGGGCGGCGGGCACCCGCGCCCCAAAGTCCCCCTCCGAGACGAAGGGGCCGTCCGCGTCCCGCGCCGCCAGCAGCCGGGCGATGGTCTCCCGGCCCAACCCCTTGATCTCCAGCAGGCCCACCCGCAGGGACGCGCCCTCGGCGGCGCACACCGCCCCGCTTTGGTTGATGTCCGGCGGGAGCAGGATTACCCCGCACCGTTTGGCCTCCTCCGCGTAGACCGCCGGGGCGTAGAATCCCCCCCGGTTCGCGAGGACGGCGGCGAAGAATTCGGCGGGAAAATGGGTCTTGAGGTAGGCGGCCTGCCAGGCCAGCTCGCCGTAGGCGGCGGCGTGGGCCTTGCAGTAGGCGTAGGACGCGAACTGGGCGATGAGTTCCCAGATGCGCCGGGCCCGCGCCCCGTCCACGCCGTTTGCCTCCGCCATCTCCAGGAAGCGGCGCATGTGCCGGGCCATCTCGTGGGGGCCGCGTTTCTTGCCCATGGCGCGGCGGAGGGCGTCGGCCTCCGCCAAGTCCATCCCGGCGACGGCATGGGCGACCTTGAGCACATCCTCCTGGTAGATCATGACGCCGTGGGTCTCGCCAAGCACCGCCTCCAGGGCGGGATGCTCGTAGGCCACGGACTCCCGGCCAAGGCGGCGGTCTATGAAGTGCTGCTTCATGCCGCTGCCCGAGGCGCCGGGCCGCACGAGGGCGATGCTCTGGATGACGGCGTTGGTGTCGCCCGCCGCCACCCGGCGCAGGAGCCCGCGCATGGCGGGCGACTCGATCTGGAAACAGCCGAGGGTGCGCCCCGTCCGGAGGGTTTCGGCGGTGGCGGGGTCGTCGCAGGGCACGGTCTCGATGTCGAACGCCGGCGCGCGGCGCGCGCGGACCGCCGCCGCGGTGTCGTGGAGCACGCTGAGGGCGCGGTTGCCGAGAAGGTCCATCTTGACCAGCCCCAGGGCCTCCACGGCGTGCATGTCGCCCTGCGTGACAACGATCCCCTTGGCGGCCCGCCGCAGGGCCAGATGCCGGGTGAGGGCGTCGGGCGCGACCACCACGCCGCCCGCGTGGACGGACATGTGGCGGGGGCACCCGTCCAGGGCGGCGCACAGGTCCAACAGCTCCCGCAGGGGGCCCTCGGCCAGATGGAGGGCGCGGCATTCCGGCGTGCGCAGGGCCGTCCGCAGGTCCCCCGCGCCGACATGCGGCAGCAGGCGCGTCATGCGGCCCAGTTCCTCCTCCGGATAGCCGAAGACCCGGCCGATGTCCCGCGCCGCCGCCCGGCCCCGGAAGGTGTTGAAGGTGCCGATCATGGCGGTGCGGTCGGCGCCGTAGACCTCATAGACATGGGCGATGACCTCGTCGCGCCGCCGCCAGCAGAAGTCCAGGTCTATGTCCGGGCAGTCGGACCGGCCGGGGTTCAGAAACCGCTCGAAATAGAGACCGTAGCGCAGGGGGTCGCAGCGGGTCATGCCCAGCGCGTGGGCCACCAGGCTGTTTCCCGCCGACCCGCGCCCCACCACCGGAATGTCCCGCGACCGCGCAAAAGCCGCCAGTTCCTCCACAATGAGAAAATAAGAGGCGAAGCCCGTCCGGGCGATGATGTCCAACTCGTGCCGCGCGCGCCGCACCGCCGCGCGCCGCACCCGGGGGTAGCGCCGCCGCAGCCCCTCGAAGGTGAGCCGCTCGAGGCGGCTTTCCGGCGTCTCCCCCGGCGGCAGGGGAAAGGCCGGGAACAGGGGACGGCCCAGCTCCAGTTCCACATCGCACTCCCCGGCCACCCAGAGGGCGTTGTCCAGCGTCTCCGGCCAGAGCGCAAAGAGCCGCTCCAGTTGGCGTGGCGACCGAAACCACGCCCCGGGCGGCGCGGCGTCCTCCGGACGCAGCGTGTCCAGCAGGGTGTTGTGCCGGATCGCCGCCAGCACCCGGTGCGCCGCGTGGTGGGACGGGTCCGCGAAATGCACCGGCGCCACGGCGACGGCGGGCACGCCCAGCCGCTTCGCCAGCGCCACCATCGCCCCCGCGCGGCCATGCGAGGCCGCATCCCCGTAATGCTCCACCGCCGCCAGGGGGGACAGCCCCCGCCGGACCAGCCGCCGCAGCAGCGCTGGGTCCGCGCACAGGAGGAACAGGCGGGACGGGTCCACCGCCTCCGGCCAGGGCTCCAGCCATGCCGCGCCGTCCAGATGCGCCGCCGTCACCAGGGCGCACAGGTCCGCATAGCCCTGCCGGTCCCGCGCCAGCACCACGCAAGCCCCCAGGTGCGCGCCCAGCAGGGGCCGCACCCCAGCCTCCCGCGCCGCCTGGTAGAAAGGAACCGTGCCGTACAGTCCCCCGGTATCCGTGAGGGCGAGGGCCTTCATGCCATGCTCCACCGCCCGCGCCACCAGTTGGCGCGGCGCGGCCAGCCCCTCGCAGAGGGAATAATGACTGTGGACATGCAGGGGTATCATGCCCTCAGGATACTGAAAATATATTCAGCTTTTCAAGGCGGGGGATGGGAATTATGGGAAGTAGGGGAGGTATGGGAGGCTGGGAATGACCGGGTTTGCCGAGGGAGCCGCCCTCTTGGGAACGATACTCCGGTGACTCTCCTCCCATCCTCCTTATACTTCCCCTCCTTCCCACACCTCCCATCTCCTCCCGCCCCCCTTCTTTCTCCTATTATAGGATAAGTCTTTATGGTAAAATAACGGGGTGGCTTATTTTAGGTTCGAGGAACACGCGATGAAACGGGGTCTTCAAGGCGGATATGTGACCATCTGCACGGTGGGCGAAAAGGCCCGGGCCTTTGTGCCCGCGCCGCTGCCGCCGCGCCCGCCGATCCTCTGGACGCCCGAACTGCGGGGCAAGTTCGACCAGGCGCTGCTGGCGCTGGGGCGGCTGGACAGTGTCTCGACATTGCTTCCGGACACGTCGCTGTTTCTTTACATGTATGTCCGCAAGGAGGCGGTGCTCTCCTCCATGATCGAGGGGACCCAGTCGTCGCTGTCGGACCTGCTGCTGTTCGAACTGGACCAGGCGCCCGGGGTGCCGCTGGATGATGTGCGGGAGGTCAGCAACTATGTCGCCGCCCTGGATCACGGCCTGCGCCTGCTGGAGGGCGGCCTGCCGCTGTCCCTGCGGCTGTTCCGGGAAATACACGGTGTGCTGCTGGCCCGGGGCCGGGGAAGCGCGCAGGCGCCGGGCGAATTCCGGCGCAGCCAGAACTGGATCGGCGGCACCCGGCCGGGCAACGCGGCCTTTGTTCCGCCACCCGCCGAAGCGGTGCCGGAGTGCATGGGCAGGCTGGAGCTCTTCCTCCATGACCGGCCCGGGCCGACCCCGGTGCTGCTCAAGGCGGCGCTGGCGCATGTGCAGTTCGAGACCATCCATCCGTTCCTCGACGGCAACGGCCGTCTGGGCCGTCTGCTGATCACGCTGCTTCTGTGCGAGCAGAAAGTGCTTCGGAAGCCGATGCTCTATCTCAGCCTCTATTTCAAGACGCACCGCCGGCGCTACTATGAACTTCTGGACCATGTGCGCCTGCACGGGGACTGGGAGGCCTGGCTGGACTTCTTCGCCGAGGCGGTCACCGTCACCGCGGGCCAGGCGGTGGAAACGGCGCGGCAGCTTCTCGACCTGTCCAACCGGGACCGCGACCGGATCGGCGGTCTGGGCCGGGCGGCGGCGTCGGCCTTTCAGATCCACCGGGCGCTCATGGAGCACCCCATCGCCACCTCGGGCTCTTTGTCGGCCAGGACCGGCCTTACGCCAGCCACCGTCAACAAGGCGCTCGGCCACCTGCAGCGGCTCGGCATCGTCAGGGAGCTGACCGCACAAAAACGCAACCGCCTGTTCAGCTACACGGGCTACATCACGATCATGAACCGGGGCACGGAGCCGCCAGACGGAAACCGGGTCTGATTGTTTTCCCGCAGGGCAATTTGGTTTCATAGGGACGCCGCGCGGGCGGGAGAACCGGCGGCGGAAAGGAGTTTCCATGAATTCCCGTGAACGGGTGATGGCCGCGCTTCGCCGGGAACCGGCCGACCGGATTCCCGTGTTCATGTGGTTTCATCCGGACACGGCGGCGCGGCTGGGCGCGCTGTTGAACATTCCCCCGGCACTCGTGGGCGAGGCCATGGGCAACGACATCCGTCAGACCTGGGTGAACAACAACTACGCCATGGAGGGGATCGTCCACGAGCGGGAGGGCGACGCCCACACGGATTTCTGGGGCGTCCACTGGGCGAAACGGGGAGCCTTCAACCAGATCGAGGGGTTTCCCCTCGCGGGCCGTTCCCCGGAGGAAGTACGCGCCTACCGGTTCCCGGCCGAGCACCTGGAGTTTCTGCTCGCCCGGATGGCGCCCCTGCTGGCGGACCGGGGCGACGCCTTTATCGGCGTGGACGTGTCCCCCTGCGTGTTCGAGATGTACTGGCGCCTGCGCGGGATGGAGGACGCCCTGCTCGACATGGCGGCGGACCCGGAGCTCGCGGACGCGATGCTGGGGCGCTGCGGCGACTTCTCCGTCATGCTCTCCGCGGCGGCGTGCGAGCGGTTTGACCTGGACTGGCTGTGGCTGGGGGACGATGTGGCGGGACAGCAGTCCCTCATGATGAGCCCGGACCTCTGGCGCGCCCTGGTGAAGCCCCACCTGAAGCGCTCCGCCGACGTGGGCCTGCGCCACGGCCTGCCCGTGGCGCACCACTGCTGCGGCGCCCTGCGCGACATCATCCCCGACCTCATCGAGATCGGCGTGTCCGTGCTCAATCCCGTCCAGTGCGCCTGCGCGGGCATGGAGCCCGCGGGCCTCAAGCGCGACTTCGGAAAGCACCTCACCTTCATGGGCGGCGTGGACACCCAGGGCGTCCTGCCCAACGGCACCCCCGCCGAGGTGCGCCGCGCCACGGAGCGCCTCATCGCCGACATGACCCCCGACGGCGGCGGTTACATCCTCGCCGCCTCCCATACCATCCCCCCGGAGACGCCTGACGAGAACATCTTCGCGATGTACGAGGTCGCGGGCATCCCCCGGGAGGAGATATTCGACCGGGCGGCGGCCCTGCGTTCAGCCCGGAATATTGTATGATACGGTCAACCCTTTGGAACCAACAGGAGACGGCAGCAATGGCAAAGCAGACCAGGCGTCAGTTCATTGGGACTTCCGTGGGCGGGGCGGTGTTCGCGGCGGGGCTCGCCCGCGCGCAGGAGGCCCCGGCAGCGATGGCGATTGCGCGCTGGAAGGGCGAGCCGGTCATGGACGAGCCGACCGACGTGATGGCCCCCAAACTGGCCCGCGCCGCCCTGGACGCCGTCGGCGGCATGGGGAGGTTCGTCAAGAAGGGCGACGTGGTCTGGATCAAGCCGAACATGGCGTGGGAGCAGCCGCCCGAGCTGGCGGCAAACACGAACCCGCACCTGGTGGCGGCGCTGGTGAAGATGTGCCTGGAAGCCGGGGCGAAGACGGTGAAGGTGGGCGACAACACCTGCCACGACGCCAAGAAGTCCTACGTCGCGAGCGGCATCGAGGCGGCCGCGAAGGACGCGGGCGCCGAGGTGGTGTACGTGGACCGCGACCGGTTCCGCTCCATGAAGATCGGCGGGGAGATCCTGAAGGAAATCCCCGTCTGGCCGGGGATGGTTGAGAGCGACCTGCTGATCAGTGTGCCCGTGGCCAAGCACCACGGGCTGTCCACGGTCACCCTGGCCATGAAGAACTACATGGGCGTCGTTGAAAGCCGCGAGAAGTTCCACCAGAACATCCCCGGATGCCTCGCGGACCTGACGGCCTTCCTCAAGCCGCGCATCAGCGTGCTGGACGGCATCCGCATCCTCACGGCGAACGGCCCCACGGGCGGCGACCCCAAGGACGTGAAGCGGTGCAACGTGGTGGCCGCCAGCACGGACATCATCGCCCTGGACGCCTTCGGCGCCGAGCTGCTCGGCTACAAGCCCGCCGACATCAGCTCCATCGCGGCGGGGGTGAAACTGGGACTGGGCGAGATGGACTACCGGAAGCTGCCCGCCCGGGAAATTGAAGTCTCGTGAAGGCGAAGAGCCCCCGGTCCCCCATGCGCGCGCTCCGGCGGGTGAGTCAGGGCGTGTTTCTGGCGCTCTTCACCTGGCTGGTCCTGGAGACGGGGTTCAGCGAGTCCCCGCCGCAACTCCTGGAGCTGTTCTTTGACCTGGACCCCCTGATCTCCCTGTCCACCTGGCTGAGCGCGCGGTCGCTGGCCGCCGGGTCCCTGCTGGCCCTGCTCACGCTTGCCGCCACCGCCCTGCTCGGGCGCGTGTTCTGCGGCTGGATATGCCCGCTCGGCACGGTGCACCACATCGCCTCCCGTCTCCGCCCCAAGAAACGCGGCCGGGCCGACGCGGAGGGCTTCTCGCGCTGGCAACGCGCCAAGTATTTCCTCCTGGCCGCACTGCTGGTCATGTCCCTCTTCGGGGGGCACTGGGTGGGCGTGTTCGATCCCCTTTCGATCATGTGCCGCAGCCTGACCACCCTCGCCTTCCCCGCCGCGCAGTACCTGGTCGCCGACGGGGCGAACGCCGTCTACGACGCCGACCCGCGTCTCGGGCCCCTGCGCCTCACCCTGCTCACCGAGCCCGCCTACCGCTTCGCGCGCGACGACGTGTTCCGCGTCAACCGGCAGACCTTTGCGGGCGGCCTGCCCGTGCTGGCCTTCTTCGTCCTGATCGTGGCGCTCAATTTCGTGCGGCCGCGCTTCTGGTGCCGGTATGTCTGCCCCCTCGGCGGGCTGCTCGGCCTCTTCTCGCGGCGCCCCGCGCTGCGGCTCAAAAACGACAAGGATGCCTGCCGCAACTGCGGGCGCTGCGCGAAAACCTGCCCCGCCGCCGCCCAGCCCCATGAGCCGGGGAAGTGGCTCCCCTCCGAGTGCTTTGTGTGCTGGAACTGCGCGGCGGAGTGCCGCTCCGACGCCGTGGCCTTCGCCCTCGAGTCCCCCCTCACCCCGCCGGCCGCGGGGCGGGTGGACCTCTCGCGCCGCGCCACCATGGCGGCGGGGGTGGGCGGCGTGGCGGCCCTCGCCGGGTTCCGCATCGCCCCGGAGACCCGGGGCGAGCAGCCCTTCCCGTCCACCCTGCTGCGCCCGCCCGGAGCCCGCGCCGAACGCGAATTCCTCCAGCGCTGCATCCAGTGCGGGGCGTGCATGCGGGTGTGCCCGACCAACGCCCTGCATCCCTCGGCGCTCGAGGCGGGACTGGAGGGGCTCTGGACGCCCCGCATGGTGGCCAAGATCGGGTACTGCCGCCAGGAATGCACCCTCTGCGGGCAGGTGTGCCCCACCGGCGCCATTGAGCACCTGCCCCTGGAGGAAAAGAAAAAAGTCAAGGTCGGCCTGGCCGCCTTCGACGTGTCCCGCTGCCTGCCCTACGCCTACGGCCGCGAGTGCATCGTGTGCGAAGAGCACTGCCCCCTCTCCCCCAAGGCCATCTACGTCGTCCCCGTCGAGGTCACCCTCCGCGACGGCTCCAAGCGCGTCATCAAGCAACCCCGCGTGGACGCCGACCTCTGCACCGGCTGCGGCATCTGCGAATGGTCCTGCCTCTTCCAGGACCAGGCCGCCATCCGGATCTACAGCGCCAACGAGTCCCGCAACGCGAAGAACCAGCCCATTCTGCCCGGTCCCGGGATTCCCCCGGCCGCCCCGCCCGCAGAGGCCGCCCCCCCGCCGGCCGGCCCCTACGGCGGCGGCGAGACCACCGGCGCCGGAAACGCGTCCCCGTACTGAAGACAGGGTCCCTGCGCAATCCGAGAGCCCCTTCCGCGCGCAAAGCGCGCCTTGGAGTGCGACAGCTTGCTGCCGCCTTCCAGACCGGGGCACATGATGAACCCCAGCGGAAGCGCCCCCCTGGGAACGCCGATCTCCCGATCGGCATCTTCCCTCTCCCCCTAATCTGCGAACATCTGCGCAATCTGCGGACTACCCAACCCGGCCTTCCTGTTTGATGACAGCCAGGAGGTCGGGGCTGGCTCCGGCATCGGCTTTGGCCAACGGGAGGCGGGGGAACCGGCGCTCGCTCGGTGGGTTTATGGGGCGGTGCCCTCCACGATGGCGATTTCCTCCGGCGTCAGGCCGTAGAGGGAGGCTACGGCGGCGTCGATTTGGGTTTCTAGGGCGTCGATGTCGGCGACTGGATTGACGCGTTTGAGGCTGAGGATATGATCGACGAGATCGATGATCGGTTGTTGCTGATCGGCGGAAACATCGGGGATAGGGAGCTTCTTCCAGTCGTCGGGGTAAAGGTCTGTATTGCTGCGCCTGTTGCAGCGAAGGAAATCGCGGGCGCTGGCGGAGTTCATCACGCCAAGCAGGTATTTCACTGGGAAACGACGGCTGGTGGCCTCCAGTTCCTCGCGTTTCGGGAGGTCGGGGCGAAGCGGCTTCTCGCCACGATAGCGAGCGGCTTTTTTTAGTGAGTTATTTCGGACGCCGCGCAGCAAGTGCCAGGGCACCGCGATAATCGAAGTGTGATTCGTGTAGAGCTGCCTTGTATCATAGCAGGAGCGCAGATCGCTTCCGGCAACCCTCATAATGAGAATCTTCTCCGGCACTTCGTAGAGTTCCTCGAAAGTGATTCGCCTGAAGTGGCTCGGCGCGCGCCTTGTCCCCCACTCAAGCCAGCGGTTGCTAAGAGGCAGCCACTTAGCTAGAAGTTTTCCCTCCACCCAAGGCTTCGGATGTCTGTCATCGTTGAAATCTTGCGTTACATCCTGGGTGACGAACTCCCCTTTGTGCAGCTTTTCATCGCTGCTAGCCGCGAGACCGTAGCTGAGGTAGCAAATTTCACAGATAGGCAACGTTGGGCTGGTAAAGCCGTCATGCTCGTCATCGTGCGGGAAAAACGCGCGATAGCTCGACTTCGCCTGTTCATCGCTGGAAAGCTTAACGACTTCACCGAATACATCCCGATGCAAGCGTCTCTCAGGCTTCCAGTTTGCGCTGTCGGCTTTTTGGAAGCAGGTGATGACGTTGTGAACGGCCGCGTCGAAAATTTTGACTTCACCGCAGAAGTCGAGGCGAAGGATGCGGGCGTTTTGCAGGAACCAATTCTGAGCCTTCTGTGCATATTTGGAATGGCAAAAGGCATCTGAGACGATCATGGTGCTAACACCGCCCGGGCGGAGTAGGTTGTAGGAGCGTTCAAGGAACGGGACAAAAAGGTCCCATTTTTCCCAAAGAGTCTCGTATTGTTTGCTGGCAAGGATAGCGGCTCGCTGAGCTATGTTTGCCTCGCTTTGCTCGTCTGCGCGGACATAGGGTGGGTTCCCGATGGTGACGTCGAACCCGTCGGCTACTGAAATGCCGAACATCCAGTGCGGCTCGAAGAAGCCTGCGGAGGTTTGCGGATCGAAGGGGTCCCACCCGGCGACGAGTTTGGACTTCGACGGAGACATGGCAGTGTCGGCGAGGAGCGTGGCGAGGTCTTGACGGAGGGCTTTGATCTGGCGCTGGAGGGTAAGCTTCTGGTCGCGTCGCTGGATTGAGAAGTGACTGTGGTAGAGGGATTCGATCTCCGCTTCGATTTCGTAAACACGGGAATCGACCAGTTCCATCTGATCCAACTCCGGCAGTCCGATAAGGCTATTCGCAGCGACGAACTTGGTCTCCAGGTTGGGCAGGGGGCGGATGCCGTGGTTTTCCTTCTTGTTCCGGTTGGTCCGCTGGTCGCAGACGAGGGAGATGAAGAAGCGGAGTTTGGTGATCTGGATGGCGACGGGCTGGATGTCCACGCCGTAGAGGCAGTTTTCGATGAGGTAGAGCTTGCGTCCGTAGTCGTCGTTGTTGTCGGCGAAGGCGCGCTCCAGCTCCTCGCGCATGGGGGCGGAGTCGAGCTTGGCCAATTGGGTCCGCTTCCAAAGGTCGTTCTCGGGGTCGAGCTTGCCCAGGATATAGACGAGCTTGTGGAGGAC
>Ga0123328_1003399_pt1 | contig 13608 bp, 7 predicted proteins | sample BioC12SIPDNA_2_FD_89702 | JGI IMG/M metagenome (GOLD analysis project Ga0123328, IMG submission 89702) | Anaerobic biogas reactor microbial communites from Washington, USA - Biogas_R1_A C12 SIP DNA | ecosystem: Engineered > Bioreactor > Anaerobic > Unclassified | place: Washington, USA...
AGCTCCCGCACTCCACAAACCGGTCGCAGCCCATCGTCCGTCTCCCCGCCGCCGCCCTCGCCCGACTGTGCTTCGCATCAAACACGCATTCGACTCGCGTATCCCTGCCACTAGCCGATTACGACGTGACGGTCCAATTCGGTTGCGGGTTGCGTCCGCATGGGGTATTCTTTACCGGCAAGAGTAAGGAAAAAGGCGTGATGAAGACGAAGGGAAAAACATCCTGTTTCTTGGCCGTTTTTTGTGCATGCGCGGTGCTGCTTGACCCTTCCGCCGCCGATGCAAAACCGCTCGGCACGCCGATGCGGCTGCCCGACGTCCACGAGCGGGCGATGGCCGCGCATGCGGAGGGGCACCGTCTCTACGTGGGCGCCTCGCACATCCTCTACATTTACGATATCACGGAGGCGCTTCAGCCCAAGCTGCTGGGGCAGATCGGCGGTCTCGGCAATCTGCGGCAGATCACGTCTAAGGAGGGGTTCGTGTATGTCGTGTCGCGGGAAACCGGCCTCTACATCGTTGATGCGCGCGAGCCGTCGGCCCCCAAAGTCCGTTCGCGTTTCGACTCTGTTGAATTCGCCACCGGCATTGATGTCGCCGGCAACGTCGCCTTCCTCTCTGAACGCCAGAACGGCGTCGAATGCGTGGACATCTCTGACCCTGACCGTCCCGCCCACATTGCGATGCGCAAAACCGCAGAATCGCAAAGCAACCGCTACCGGGACGGCTGGCTGTTCAGCGGCGACTGGCATTCCGGCGAGATCACGATTTTCGACGCCCGGGACATGAAAACGCTGCGCGAGGTGGCGCGCGCCGAGCTGTACGGTTTCGGCGACGGTTTCGCCCTAGAGGGCCGTTACCTCTACGCCTCCACGGGACACGATGCCCGCCAAAGGCCCGGCTTGTCGGCCGTGGACGCGGAGGGGGCCGGCCGCGGGTTAAACATCATCGACATCAGCGACCCGGCGCAGCCGAAGCCCGTCGCCCGGCTTGACTTCCCGAATTTCAAGCCGCGGAACGAAGATTTCTGGACAACACGCGTTTCGGCCGGCATGGCCTTCTGCCTCGATTCTCACAACGGGCTTTTTGTTGTCGATGTACGCGACCCGGCGAAACCGGGCCTCCTCGAAAGGTTCACCCTGCCGGACAAAAAAAATCCCGACTGGCCGTCTGCCGCGATGAGTTCGTTGGCCATCGGCGACGGGTGCATTTATCTCACGGCCATGCCGTCAGGCGCCTACGTCATTCCTGTGGAAGGCGTGAAAAACGTTGCCGCAGCCCAAGGCGTTCTCCCGGCGAACGCCTCCTACCGGGAGCCTTACCCCACGGATGCCGCGGCGTTCCATGTGTGGAAAGCGGAAAAACCCGGACAGGCGCGGGCTGTCGCCATTGCCGGCGATATCGTTTACGCGGCCTGCAGCGATGCCGGACTGAGCGTCCTCAGAATCAAGCCCGAAGGCGGTTTCGAAAAAACGGGAGAACTCCAGGGCCGCGCCCATGTCTACGACGTGATGCTGTCAGGCTCACGGCTGTTCACCGCCGAAGGCTACGACGGGTTTGGCATCTACGAGCTTGATGGGCCAGCCGGATTCCGTGAAATCGGCCGGATCCCGCAGTTGTCACCCGCCGCCGATGTGGCCCTCTGGGTGTGGCCCGCCGGCGAGAATTTTATCATCGCGTCATCCAGAAATTCCGGGTACAGGTTCTTCGATGTCCGCAACCCCGCCAAGCCTGAATATGTTTTCGCGACATACGGCACCTGCCTGTGGGACCGTTACGTGATGGATAAACCGATGGGCCCTTTTTTAGGCGTGTCCCATCCGTACCGGGGGGTTGAATGGATCGATATCTCAGGCGAGAAGCCGCGCTCCGCCGGACGGGATCCTGGCAACAGCCTCTCGCTTTACAATTCTCTCTGCCTGTTCGGGGGGAACAGCGTGTTGGCGACGCGCGAAGACCTCTACGCCCTTGAGCCCCGCACGCCCGACGGACGCCCCCCCCAAGGCGCATGGCGCTTCCGAAAACTCCCCGCCGCGTTCGCCGCTCGCGGCATCTGCGGCATCCCGCGCGCGGACGGCATGCGTGTGGCAATCACCTCGCGGATCAACCGTGAAGTCGCGATGTATGACTTTTCGAACCCCGACAAACCCGTCCTGCAATGGGCACACCGCATCTCCGGCAATCCTGACACGCCGGCCTTCCACAAAGGCCGCCTCGTCATCCCGGCCGGACATCAGGGTGTCTTGCTGGAAAAGAGGAGGAGCGAGCATGACCATCATTGAACCGCATATCCACATGCTGTCACGTACCACGGACGAGTACCAGGCCCTGTACCGGGCCGGCATCCGCGCCTGCGTGGAGCCCTCGTTCTGGCTGGGCACGAACCGCCGCTATGCGGGGTCGTTCTTCGACTATTTCCGGCTGATCCTCGAGTTCGAGACCGTGCGCGCGGCGCGTTTCGGCATCGACCACTTCTGCGCGATCGCCATGAATCCTAAGGAGGCGGACGACCGCGGGCTGGCCGACGAGGTGATCGACGGCCTGGGCGAGTATCTGGATCATCCGCGCTGCGTGGCTATGGGTGAGATCGGGCTCAATCTCAACACGCCCAATGAGGAGCACGCGATGATCCGCCAGCTCCGCATGGCCGAGGCGCGCAAGATGCCGGTCATCCTGCACACGCCGCACGTCGACAAGCTGCGCGGCACGCGGCGCATCCTAGAGATCATCAAGGCCGAGGGCTTCACCGTCGAGCGCATCGACGTCGACCACAACACCGAGGAGACGATCAAGCAGACGCTGGACTCAGGCTGCTACGCCGGCATGACCGTCTACCCGTATTCCAAGCTCAATCCGCAGCGCGTCTCGGCCATGGTCAAACAGTACGGCCACGAACGCGTGATCGTCAACGGCTCGGCCGACTGGGGCGTCTCCGATCCGCTCTCGCTCATCAAGGTGGTGGAGTATATGCGCGGCGACGGGCACAGCGACGGCGTGATCCAGGATCTGGTCTTCAACACGGCCATGCACTTTTATAGCGCCTCGCCACACTGGAAGCCAGACCTGGAGATCCAGCCGCTCGACCCCAGCGTCTACCAGAGGTGACAAGCTACGGTTGACTAGGAGGGCTGCTTGGTTTAATATGACCCAATCTTCTTTAATTGCAGGAGAGGTTTTTTAACCCGCATGAGCAAGGGAGCAGTCCCCATGATGGAGCAAGCAGGAGTGATTCGGTCTAGTGTGTGTGCCTTGGCCGCCGTCTGGATGACGGCCGTCCACGCGCAGGAAGAGGCCCAGCCGGCCGCGGCCGACGGGCAGGCTCCAGCCGCCGAGCAGCAGGAGGCCCCCGCAAAAATCTTTATGCCGATGGTGCGGTTGGTTCAAGTGCGCGGCAAATGTGATGCGCAGAATCCGGACTTGGGTTCATATTCTGCTGCGGTTGAAAATAAAGTGTATCCTTTGGGGACACGTTTCCGCACCGGTCCAGAGAGCGCGGCGACGCTGGTGTTTTCGGGGCAAGAGAGCGCGCAGCTCGTGAGCGGCACGGAAGTCTGCGTGGAGGCGCCCGACAAGCAGCCGGACAACCGTGTGCTGAGGCTGTTTTCCGGAACCGTCAAAACCAGCCTGCGCGAAAATCTGCCCGAGGGCAGTTTCAGTGTCTGTACGCCCAACGCCGCCTGCAAGAATCTCGAAGGCCGTGGCGAGTATTCACTCACCACCGCCGCAGGCACGGAGACCCTTCAAATCGCCACCATCACAGGGGCGGCGCGCATCGAGGGGCCCCACTACCACATCCCCGCATTGCGTGCGGCGAACACCGTCAATATTCAAACCTCTGTCGACCGCTCGTTCAGCCGGCTGACCAGCGTGTCGGGTGATTTCGTGATTGTCCTGAATAAAGGCGAGGAGGAGCCGGTCAGCTACGGCATGTCACCCAAGGCGGTTGTCAAAATCTGGCGCGAGAATGCGCCGGTGGGCGGTCGCCCGGTGATCGCGGCGCTCGTGGTCAGTCCCACAGGCATCGCCAAACACCGCTTCGCATATGCGGAAGGGCGTTCGGGGGTCGCAACCGGCGAACTCGTCCAGTCGGGCGCGGAAGAGAAAATGGAAGAGGAGCTGCCGGTCCTGCTTTCAAAAGAGGCCGTGAAAGAAGAGGCCGTGAAAAAAGAAGAGGCGGAAAAGAGCGAGACCGGCACTGAACAATAACCGCTTCAGAAGAGGTTTTCGGAAGAACCGGCGGCCTGCGCAGCCTCCGGTTTTTCTTGTCAAACGAGTGTTTGCGCGAGTGTTAATCCTTTTGGACTACTAGCCGTGTTTATCTATCATTTCAACCGACTCATCCGCAGCCGTATCCTGTGGGGATTCTTTGCCGTTATCATTGCGATAGCATTCGTGGCGGTCGATTCGTGCTTCCAGAGTCCGCAGGATGCACAGACCGCCGGCTCGATCAACGGTAAAAAGATACCTTACACCCAGTTCGAGCAGACGGTTCAGGCGATCCGCGGCTTCGGGCGCAATCGCGACAATGAAACCTCCGCGAACGTCGTGGACCGCCGCGCGTGGGAACAGATCGCGGCCCGGCAGACCGCCGAGAAGAATGGCATGGGGGCTGTTAAAGAAGAGGTCCGTAATGCGCTGCGCGAAGTGCCCGGTTTCCAGGGGCCCAACGGATTCGACATCAACCGCTACCGCATGGCGCTCGCCGAGCAGGGCCTCACGCCCGCCATGTACGAGAGCCTGATTTCGCATCAGCTCTCCCTGATGAAAAACGCCGCGCTCGTGGATTCGGCCACTTGGGTCTCTCCTATGGAGCTGGAGGATGAACTCGCCGCCATGACCGACCGTTTCACGGTGCAGGCTGCCGCCATCAGCAACCGCTTCGCCCTGTCCGAGATGCGCCTCAGCGAAGAGGACCTGCGCAAATATTATGAAGAGAACAAAGCCTCGTTCGCCCTGCCCGACCGCGTTGCCGTCCGCTACATCTCGATTCCGGTCTCAAACTATCTGGCGCATGTCTCGGTGCCCGAGGATGATCTGATGGAGTATTACGACAGTCACGCGGATACCTACACCCGCACGACCACCAACAACACCAAGGAGTCGATTCCCTTCGCGGAAGTGCGTGACAAGATCCAAGCCGAACTCCAGCTTGAGGAGGCCCGCTATTGCGCCTCCACGGCCGTCACCTTCACGATCTACGGCAAACTCGCCAATGCCGGCGACAACGCACTCGACGTCGCGGCGGAACAGGCGAAGGCCGCGCTCAAGACTTCGCCGCTTTTCGCGGCCGATGAGACGCTGTATTGGACCGAGAACAGCAAGGCGTTTGCGGACGCCGCCTTTGAGCTGGATCCCGAGCGTTCGGACTCGCGTTTCGGCATCGTCAAGGGTGACCAGTTCATTTACGTCATCGAGCGCAAGGAGTTTTCAGCCGCCCATACGCCGACGTATGAAAACGTTCTTAACGAGCTGCGGCCGCGCGCCCTGGCCAAGGCCCGCAACGAGGCTTTCCAGGATTACGTGAAAGAGCTGCGCAAGGAGTTGCGCACCCTGATGGATCAGGGGAAAAGTTTCGCCGCTGCGGCTCAAGCCAAGGCGCTCAACGTCTCCACGTCGCTCACCTACTCGGTCAACGAGATCCAGAACCAGAGTTTCCCCAACAGCTTCTTGATCGCGTACGGCGCCATGACCCTCAAAAAGGGCGAGTTGTCCGAGGCCATTCCGGCTTCGGCCGCGCAGTCGCTGCTGGTTTATGTGCAGGACCGCCAGCCGGGCGATGCACTGGCCGCCGAGATGATGCGCGCTCAAGTCCGCTCGGGTATCGCGCGCCGCCGTTCGAGCAATCTCTTCTCGGATTGGCTGACCTGGAATCTCGGCAAGCAGGATTTCAAGCCGGCCCGCCCGCTGGGCGAGGACGGCGAAGAGGACGAAGCGCTCGCTGCGGATCCCGACGCTCCCGCTGCGAAAGAATAAGGGAGAGAACGCACAGCTCTCACCGTTCAACGCTCAACTTTCAAGTGGTTTCTGCTCGAGAGTTGGGCGTTTCACTTTTCTGTTGATCGTGGTGTAGGCGGCTGTGGAGTGCGGGAGCCTGCTCCCGCTTTGAAAGCGGCGGCAAGCCGCCGCACTCCAAGAAGGCGGGACAGGTATTCTTGCCTGCCCTCGGTATCACCGGCACCGCCGTGTCTCTGCCGGTACTGTCGCTACTGTCGGCCCATCACCCTCCGCGTTGTCAGGCGCATAGCCGGTCCAGCCTTAGCCGCTCGCGGCTGTCAAACAGGCGGCGCGCGCAGAGCTGCACCGTCAGCAGGCTGCCGAAGCCCGCGCCGGTCGCGATCAGATACATGATCATCATCTGATAGCGCACTGCCGCCAGCGGATCGCTGCCTGACAGAATCTGCCCGGTCATCATGCCCGGCAGACTCACCACGCCGCAGACCGCCAGCGAATTGATGATCGGCGTCATGGCGGTGCGTACGCTCTCGCGCCGCAGGTCGGCCACCGCCTCAGTCGCGGTCTGGCCCAGCGCCAGCCGGTTTTCGATCACGGCGCGCTGTTTCCAGGCGTTCTGCGTCAGCGTGTCCATCCCCAGCGCAATGCCGGTCATGGTGTTGCCGAGGATCATGCCGAGCAGCGGAATCGCATACTGCGGCGACCACCAGGGACGCACGCCCACCAGCGCCAGCACGGCGAACACGGTCACCGTGAAGCCGGCGGTGAACAACCCCAGCACAGCCAATCCAACGGTCCAGCCTGCCGCGAAACGCCGGTGCTGCCGCCGTGCGACCTCCCAGGCGCCGGCGGCCAGCATCACCATCGAGAAACAGAAGGTCCAGAGCGGGTACGCGTTCTGGAAAACGCCTTTCAGGACCGCGCCCACCAGCGCGAGCTGCACGAAGGTCCGCACCGCGCCGATCATCAGCGTGCGGCTCAGGCCCAGACGCTGCCAGGCGAAGAGCGCGGCCAGCGCGGCCAGCGGCACTGCGGCCAGCAGGATATCGCCCCACGAAAGCGCGATCACATCCATGTGTCCACCTCCCTCCATACGCCGCCTGCCGCCATGCGGTAGCCGCGCGGAGCCACGCGCTTGAGCTGCTCGGGGTCATGCGCCACCCAGAGCGCCATCATGCCGGTCGCGCAGCGGCCGATGACCAGCGCTTCAAACGCCTGCGTGCGCGCCGCGTCGAGATGCGCCGTCGGCTCGTCAAGCAGCAACACCGCCGGTCGGTTCACCAGCGAGCGCAACAGGCCGAGCCGCTGTTTCTCGCCGCTGGACAGACGCGCCACCGGCCATCCGAGCACCTCGGGCTCAAGTCCCAACGCGCGCAGGTCAGCCTCTTCGGGAACGCGGGGAAAATGTTCGCCCACACCGTCAAACCACCACTGGCTTTCCGCCGGCACATACGCCACGCGCCGCCGCCACTGACTGGCGGGGATTGCGGTTGGCTCGCCCCCTTCCAACTCAATATGCCCCTCCCAGGGATCCATGTCGGCCAGGGCGCGCAGCAGGCGCGTCTTCCCGCAACCGGACGGTCCGCTCACGCCGACAATCTCACCCTTGCACAACGCGAACGTGACCGGACCGAAACCGCCATACGTCAGATCCTTTGCCTCAAAAGCGCTCACATAACCCCCTCTCGCCCTCGCTCCTGAAGTGTATCAGCCGACAGGCTCAATCACAAGCGGGGACAAGGGGGAGGCGCCCCCTCCCTTCCGCCCCCCAGCTTTGTGCGTGACGAAAGGCGTCAGTCCCGATATGCTGGTCGGACGATTCAAAACGAGGTAAGAAGGTTGGTTTTGCAATGGATGAGACAGTGAACAGGTGTGAGGCGCAACTGGCAGAGTGGGTAAGGCAAGCGTTCCGGACCGCGTTCGGCGAAGCGCAGGAGTGGGCGGGCATCCGCGTTCAGCCGGCGACCGACGCGCGCTTTGGCGATTTCCAGTGTAACGACGCGATGCAGGCGGCCAAAACCCTGCGCCGTGCGCCGCGCGCCGTGGCCGAGACAGCGCTCGCCGCCCTGCCTCTGCCGCCGATGTTGACGCGCGCCGAAATCGCCGGCCCCGGTTTCATCAACTTGACCGTTTCCCCGGAGTGGCTGGCCGAGCAGCTCGCAGCACTCTCCGCCGCGCCGCGCTTCGGCATCCCGGACGCCGGGCACGGTCGCACCGTGGTCATCGATTACTCGAGCCCCAATGTGGCCAAGCCGATGCACATCGGCCACATCCGCTCGACTGTGATCGGCAATGCCCTTGACCGCATCCACCGCGCCCTCGGCTACCGTGTGATCGCCGACAACCATCTGGGCGACTGGGGGACGCAGTTCGGCCTGCTGATCCAAGGCTACCGCGCCTTCCTGACCGACGCCGAACGCGATGCCCTGACCGTCGAAGCACTTGAACGCGTCTACGTGCAGAGCTACAACCGCTCGAAAGAGGAGCCCGCCTGGCTCGAGAGCTGCAAGGCCGAGCTGGTCAAGCTGCAGCAGGGCGATGCGGAAAACCGCGCGATCTGGGAGCGCTTCATCGCCATCAGCCGCAACGAGTTCGACCGCGTCTATCAGCGGCTGGACGTGACGTTCGATCTGACGCGCGGAGAAAGCTACTACAACGGCGCACTTCCCGAGACCATCCGGACGCTGCAAGAGAAGGGCCTCGCCGTCGAAAGCGAAGGTGCGCTGGTGGTGAAGCTGGAGGAGGAGGGCATGCCGGTCTGCATCGTGCGCAAGAGCGACGGCGGCTTCAACTACGCCGCCACCGACATCGCCACGGTGCGCAGCCGCGTCGCCGAGTTCAATCCCGACCGGATCGTTTACGTCACCGACGAGCGGCAACAGCTCCATTTCAGGCAGTTCTTCGCTGTGTGCGCCAAGTTGGGCTACACGACACGTCTGGAGCATGTCTGGTTCGGCCTGATGCGCCTGCCCGAAGGCACCTTCTCCACACGTCAAGGCAATGTCATCAAGCTGGAGGCGCTGCTGGACGAGGCGGAGCGCCGTGCGCTGGAAATCATCAAAACTTCCAACAGCGCCATGCCCGAGGACGAACAGCAGGCGCTGGCCTCCGCGATCGGCATCGGCGCCATCAAATACGCCGACCTCTCGCACGACCCTCAGACCCTGATTGTCTTTACCTGGGAGAAAGCCCTCGCGCTCGAGGGCAACTCCGGCCCCTATCTCCAGTACGCACATGCCCGCGTCTGCAGCCTGCTCGACAAATATGCCGACCAGGTGCCAGGCCGCGACCCGCTCGGCAACGCCCTGCTGTTGAACGAGCCGGTCGAAAAGACGCTGGCCCTCCAGCTCATGCAGTTCCCGGCCGCCGTGCTGCGCGCCGCCGAAGCCTGCAAGCCCAGCGTGCTGGCAGACTACTTGTTCGGCCTCTCGCAGACCTACAGCAGCTTCTACCAGCGCTCGCCCGTGCTCAAGGCCGACGCGGCGGTGCGCGACAGCCGCATCCGGCTCTGCGCGCTGGTCGCTCAGGTGCTGGCCGAAGGCCTTGGGCTGCTGGGGATCGCCGCTCCGCGGAGAATTTAACGCAGAGACGCAGAGGCGCGGAGACGGGGAGAAGGAAGAGGGTTTGGAGTGCGGCGGCAAGCGGTATCCCACGCGACGCCGCTTTAAACGTAGCCGTGCCAGACGGGCCAGAAAGCGGTGCCGCGCCCCGCGCAAGCGCGGCTCTTGTCACCGCACTCCAAAAAGGTGGTGCAGGCATGCCTGCCTGCACTCGGCCACCACCGGCATTCCCGGTACTGCCGCCCCTCCCGATCCTGCCGTAATCGCCGGCACTGCCGGCCAAAAAACCTCTGCGTCTCCCCGACTCTGCGCCTCTGCGTTAAATTCCCCCCACTCATGCACGACTCGCCCTAACGTCCGCTCAGACGCCAAGCCGCCGGCAGCACGAGCAGGTTGAGCAGCGTGGCGCTGATCAAGCCGCCGAACTGCACGATCGCCAGCGGCGCCAGCAGTTCGCCGCCCGGTTTGTCATACGCCAGCACGATCGGCACCAGACCGAAGAGCGTCGTCAGCGAGGTCATCAGGATCGGCACCATGCGTTCGAGCGAGCCCTCGATGATCGCCTCGTGCAGACTGTATCCCTGCGTCTGCAGGTCGCGGTAACGATTGAGCAGCAGCAGGCCGTTGCGGATCACAAAGCCGGCGACGGTCACGAAACCCACCAGCGCCGCCACCGAGAGCACCGGCGCGACATACGCGCCATCCCCGCGGACCAGTGCCCCCAGGTTGGCGACCAGCGGCGCGGGGGCCGCCAGCAGCATCGCCGTCACGCCGCCGATCAGGCAGAGCGGCAGATTCACCAACACCACCAGCGCGGCCCGGAAGCTGCCCAGCGCATAGCCCAGCAGCAGGACGATTGTCAGCAGCAGCCCCAGCGCCAGCCACGTCAGCCGCCGCGACGCCGATTGCTGAGCCTCGTAACTGCCGCCGTAGCTGACGGTGCAGCCGTGGGCGTGCACCACCGGTTCGACATGCTCGCGCAGGGCCGCGACCAGATCGCCGACGTTGGAGCCCGGCGCGACATTGCAGGAGATCAGCGCCTTGCGCCGCGTGTTGTCGCGCACGATCAGGTTCGAGGCCTCTTCGCGGTAAACATCCGCCACCTCGTCTAACCGCACGCGCGCGCCGTCCGGCGCGGCGAGCAGAAACGCGCCCACATCGGACAGCCCCTTGCGGTCGGCCTCCGCCAGCCGCACCACGATGTCCCAGCGCTGCTGGTTGCGCGCGACCTGTCCGGCGGTCACGCCGTCAAACGCCGCCGACACCTGCTCGCCGGCCTCCTTCAAGGTCAATCCGGCGCGCGCCAGCGCCTCCAAGCGGTAGCGGATGCGCAGGGTGTCCACCAGAATCTCGCGGTTGGCGCGCGCGTCGGCCACCTGCGGCAGGGTGTCGAGCACCTGCTTGACCGCGGCCGCGGCCGCGCGCAGCGTGGCCAGGTCGTCGCCGAAGACGTTGATCGCCAGCTCGGCCTCGGTGCCGGAGAGCACCGAGCTGATGCGGTGCGCGATCGGATAGCCGATCATCGTCGCCACGCCGGGAATCTGCCGGATCACCCCGTTGATCGCGTTCCGCAACCGCAGCGGATCGGCCTGCATGTCCACGCGCACCAGCAGCTCCGAAGCGCTGACCGGCTCGGCATGCTCGTCGCGCTCGGCGCGGCCGGTGCGGCGCGTCACGCTTTTGACGCCCTCGATGTGCCGGATCGCCGCCATCGCCCCCTGCGTCACGCGCTCCGTCTCCTCCAGCGAGGTGCCGGTCGGCGTGCTGACAAAGACCGTGTAGCAATCCTCATGGAAAGGCGGCAAGAAGCTGGTGCCGAATGTCGAGGCCAGCCAGAGCGCGCCAGCGGTGCCCCCCGCCATCACGAGGCACACCAGCCACGCATGACGCACGCAGACGCGCAGCAGCGGCCGGTAGAGTATCTTCAGCATTCTCACCGTAAAGCCATCGGTTTTATTTTCGCTTTTTTTACCCTCTCCTTCGCGACCCCTACGTGGTCGCGAAAAGAGCAGCAGGCAGAGCACCGGCGTCACCGTGAGCGCCACCAGCAACGAGGCACCGAACGCCAGCAGATAGGCCATGCCAAGCGGCCTGAAGAACTGGCCTTCCAGACCGGAGAGGAAGAGCAGCGGCAGAAAGACCAGCACGATGATCAGCGTCGAGAACGTGATGGATTGCAGCACTTCGGCACCGGCCGCGCGCAGCACGGCCACATGCGCCATACGCGCATCCGGCGGTCGGCGGGCGTTCTCATCCAGCCGCCGCCAGGCGAGTTCCACAAAGATGATCGCGTTGTCCACCACGTCGCCCACAGCGACGGCCAGTCCGCCGAGCGTCATGATGTTGATGCCCAGGCCGAGCGCCGGGAAGCAGAGCAGGCCGGCCGCCACGGAGAGCGGCATCGCCAGCAGCGTGATCAGCGTGGTGCGCACGCGCAGCAGCGTCAGGCCCAGCACAAGCACCACGATGATCGCGGCGTCGCGCACGATGCGGCCGCCGTTGTCGATCGAGAGCCGGATGAAGTCGGCCTGCCGGTAGGCGTCGCGGTGCAGCGTCGCGCCGGCCGGCAGCCTGGCGGCCTCGAAGGCGTCCAGCACCTGCTCGATGCGGTCGGTCAGCGCGAGCGTGTTGCCGCCGGGCGCCTTTTGCACCGAGAGCACCACCGCGTCATGCCCGTTATAAGCGGCCGAGCCGCGCCGCGGCGCGCCGCCGAGCGACACGTCCGCCACTTGGCCGAGGCGCAGCGCGCGCCCGTCGCCGGCCGGCACCCGCACGCGCCGCAACTCGTCGATCGTCTCGACGCGGGCGGTCTGGCGCAGCGGGATCTCCTGTCCCTTGACATTCGCGAGATAGCCCGCGCCCGCCATAGTGTGCGACGCGGCGGCGGCCTCGATCACGTCGTTGAGCGTCACGCCGTACGCGGCCAGCCGCTCCGGCGCGACGTTGACTTGGAACTCCGGCAGGCGCCCGCCGATCACCACCACCTGGCCGATGCCGGGAATCGCCATCAGCCGGGTGCGCAGCTCGTACTCGGCGAGCTGACGCAGCTCCAGCGGCGACACCGTGCCGTCGGCGCTGGTGAGCGCCAGCAGCATGATCTCGCCGGTCACAGAGACAATCGGGGTGATCTCGGGCTCCACCCCCTCCGGCAGGGCGGCCCGCACCGTGCCGAGCCGTTCCGCCACGATCTGCCTCGCGCGGTAGAGGTCCGTGTCCCAGTCGAAGTCGACCCACACGAACGAGAGTCCGCCGCCCGACGAGGAGCGCACCGCCTTCACGCCGGGCAAGCCGTTCATGGCGGACTCGACCGGCACCGTGATGAACTGTTCGACCTCTTCGGCCGTCAGTCCGCCGGCTTCGGTCTGAACCACCACGCGCGGCACCTTGAGCTCGGGGAAAACATCCACCGGCAGCCGCCGTGCCGTCGTGATTGCCAACGTCACCGCGATCACGGTGACGCCCAGCGTCAGCCAGGGATTGCCCAGGCAAAAATTAATCAGTCGTTTCAACATGAGGGTTTCTCCCGGGTGTTTCAGTGCTCGCCTTCATGAAATTGTCCGTCCGCATGGAAATGCCCCGCCGCGCGCTGCGAGGCACCGGCCGAGGGCGCGGCCAACTTCAGTTCGTACGCGCCGTCCAGCACCACCGCCTCGCCGGCCGTCACGCCCTCGACGGCCACCCAGTCGCCGTCGCTTGCGCCGAGCGCGACCTCGCGCTTGAACAGGCGCTGCGCATCGTGCGGGTCGCGCACGAACACGATCTGCCGCAAGCCGTCCGTGACCACGCACGCTTCGGGCAGTGCGATCTGCTCCGGCGCACTCGCCGCGACCGCCACGCTCAACACGCTGGCCCGGCCCGGCCCGGCCCAGGCCGGCCAGGTGTCCGCAGTGAGATAGAGCGGATGGATACGCGCCTTGTCGTCGGTCTCAAAGCCCAGCTCGACGTGCCCGGTTGCGGGCGGCTGCTCGCCGCGCGCCGTGAGCGGCTCGACGAAGCCGGCCTGGCCGTCGCGCACCTGGCCCAATTCGGCCGGAATCCCGTCGGCACGGAACCAGAGCCGGTCGGCGCGCACGACCGCCGCCACTTCGGCACCGGC